>Ga0070691_10000806_pt1 | contig 12524 bp, 6 predicted proteins | sample KBSK1101metaG_FD_64673 | JGI IMG/M metagenome (GOLD analysis project Ga0070691, IMG submission 64673) | Corn, switchgrass and miscanthus rhizosphere microbial communities from Kellogg Biological Station, Michigan, USA - KBS K1-10-1 metaG | ecosystem: Host-associated > Plants > Roots >... | reverse complement strand
GCACGCCGATTTCCTGCGTGCGCTGGCTGAAGGTGTAGGCGATGGTTCCGTAGATGCCGACGGCGGCGACGAGCAGCGCGAGCAGTCCGGCGACCCCGAACAATGCGGCACCAAGGCGCCAGTTCCTGAAATTCGGTTCCAGCTGCTCGGAAAAAGTCTGCGCCCACGGGATCATCCCGCGCCCTGACATTTGCGTGAGGAGCTGCTTCACCTGCGCCGCCACCACGCCGGCGGACCCTTCCGCGGTGCGAATCTCGAGCGTTCCCGCCACCGCGTTCTTGCCGTCGTCACCTTCCTGGAGGATGGGCACGAAGAACTGCATCGAAGGTTTTTCGATCACGCCACCGAAATGTGAGTTCGACACGACGCCGACCACTCTGCGGCACGGCTCGGTCGCCTTGCTGAGGCGTACGCATTTCCCAACCGCCTGCTCGCCCGGCCACACCGCCTTCGCGAAGTTCGAGTTTACGACAAGCACCGGCTCGGCTCCCTTCTTGTCGTCCGCCGAGAAGTCGCGTCCCTGCAGGACGCGCATTCCCATCGACGCGAAGTACTCCGGCGAGGTGAACGACACGATCATCTCCATGTCGTTCGGCCGCGGCAGGGTATCGCCGTTCGCGAGGAAGGTCTCCTCGAACGAGAACGCCTGCAGCGGCGTGTTCTGCGTGAACGCCACTCGCTCCACACCTGGGAATCTTCGGATTCGCTCCGCCGCGTTGCCGAGCAGGATTCCGCGCTCGGCGGGCAAATGGCCCGATCCGCGCGCAAAGTCGACGCTCGCGAACACAATGCGTCCGGTGTCGTACCCGATGTCGATGGCCTCGACCTGGCGGAGACTGCGGATGAAAAGTCCGGCGCCCGCGAGAAGTACGCATGAAAGCGCCACCTGCGAAATCAGCAGAGCTGCGCGGACTCGCGAGCGGGGATTCGTGCCGTCGCGTGCTCCCCCTTTCAGCACGCCGGTCAGGTTGGGGCTCGTCGCGTGGAGGGCGGGCGCGAGCCCCGCCGCGAGTCCCGCGAGGACGGTCGTCAGCGCGGCGAAGATCACGGCCCGCATACCGATTGCCGGCGCCTGCCAGTCGATGGTTGGCAAGAGCGCGCGGCGGAGCACGGTTGCGCACCAGATGGCCATGATGAGCGCCGCGACGCCGCCGATCACGGACAGTACCAAGCTCTCCGTGAGCAACTGCGACACGAGGCGCCGCCGGCTGATGCCAAGGGCGAGGCGCACGCCGATTTCGCGACGGCGTTGCAGCGCCCGCTCGAGCAGCAGGTTGGCGACGTTCGCGCACGCGATGAGCAGGATCGCGAATGCGACTACGCCGAGCCGCGTCGCGATCGCCTCGGTGCCCGAATCGAAGCCGGGCGAGAGCATCGCATTGATCGGCCCGACCATCGAGCCGATCGCGGTCGTGTCGCCGCGCGTGCCCGGAGACTGGCGAAGCGCAGATGTGGCGCGCGGGACGAACGCCTGTTGCATTGCCTGATTCGGCAGTCGCACCACGGCGCGAATGAATCCCGTACCCACTTCCTCCCACCACCGTCCCTGCCCGAGGAACTGTGGCGCGAAGAAGCTCATCGGCGCCCACACTTGCGTCGGCTCGAGGTCGATGCCGCGGAACCCGGTCGGCGCGACGCCAACGATCTGCAGATGACTGCTGCCGATATCGATGAACTTGTTCAGCGCGTCTCGCTCCGAACCGAACTGCGAGCGCGCGAAATCGCTCGACACGATCGCAACCGGTGCGCTCGCACTGACGCCAGTCTCCTCGGGAGCGAAGGGGCGACCGTACGCGGGCCGCACACCGAGCGTGCCGAAATAGTCGCCGAGCACCCAGGACACGCCGCCGAGCGGCGCGTTGTCATCTTTCCCGAGACGAACCTTTCCCTGGTTCCGGTATCCGGCGATCGAACCGCCACGCGGAACGACAGCCGCAACCGCGAGAAAGCGCGGCGGCGAGAAGACGGACCCGGTGGTGAGCCCCGCCGTCTGGAGTTTGTAAGTCGAGTAGAACCGGTGAAGCTGCGACGGCGCGGTGACGCCCGCCGGAGTTTGAAGGAACAGCCGGTCGAGAATTGAAAAGAGGGCGGCGTTCGCGCCGAGGCCGAGCGCCAACGTCAGTGTAGCTGCGATTACGAACGTCGGCGAGCGCTTCAGCGACCGCAGCACGTACCGCAAGTCCTGCGTGAACGACTCCCACCAGTCGCGTTTGCGCATCGCGGCCTCCCGGTGCGTTGCGGCGCCTTCGAGTTTCTGGCGCACGTGTTCGATCGATCCGAACCTTCGTTCCGCCTCGCGCCGCGCTTCGTCCGGTGCCATCCCTCCGCCGATCAACTGCTCCGTGCGCAGCTCGACGTGCAGGCGGATTTCGTCGCGCACGTCACGCGCCGCGTCCTCGCGGCGATGGAACGCGAGGCGGAAGAGCTTCTTGATGCCGGGCCGGATCATTCGCTGCGCAGTGCCTCCATGGGATCAGTCCGCTTCGCCCGCATCGCTGGAATCACCGCTGCCATCACCGCGACGGCAAGCATCGCCGCGCAAACCCCGCCGAACACGCCTGCATCGCGCGGCGACGTTGCGTACAGCAAAGGCTCGATGAACCGGCCGGCCGCGAGCGACAGTCCGAGGCCGATCGCGACCCCGATCAGGGTCATGCCGACGCTGCTGCGAAGCACGATCGCCACGATGTTCCTGCTGCTCGCCCCGAGCGCGATCCGCACGCCCAGCTCATGCGTGCGCTGCGCGACCAGATACGACATCACGCTGTACAGTCCCACCGCCGCCACGAGCAGCGCGAGCATCCCCATCATCCCGAAAACGTTCGCGCCCAGCTGCCACGGGCGCATCTCGGGATCGATGTCGCTCTGCAGTGTGGATGCGTCGACGAACTCGATGGTGGGATCCATTCCCTGAACGAGCGCGCGAACTTCGGGAATCACTGACGAAGGGTCGCCATGCGGCCGCAGGACGATGTACGTCCCGCCCATGCCGCGCTCCTGCCCATACGGCACGTAGTAGTGCATCGACGGCTTCTCGCGCAGTCGAAAGCGATGCACGTCGGCAACGATGCCGACGATCCGCGCACAGGGCGGATTGTCCGCGCGCGCGGGCGAAGTATAGAGGCACTGGCCGATCGCGTCTCCCTTCGGCCACAGCGTGCGTGCCATGATATCGCTGACGATCGCTACCGGCTCGCTCCCGCTCCTGTCCTCCGGAGTGAACGCGCGGCCGCCCAGCACGCGCGTGCCCGCGGCCGCGAAGTAATCGCTCGTCACCGCAGAGATGCTCGCGTCGCCGCCGCCGGGGAGGTGCGGAACACTGTCCCAGCCCGGCACGCGAAGGAACTGCTGATAACCGGAACGGAACGGAAGCCCGACGACCAGCGACGCGACGTCGATGCCGGGCAGCGCGTGCACTCGTGCAAGCGCGTCGACGAGCACCCGTTCGCGCCGCGCGCGCTCCGCCGCCTGGGCCGCGGAGTCGCCCGCTGCGATCGCCGGCCAGCGCGGCGAAACCACGAGCATGCTCGCCGGCCGCATTCCCAGGTCGAGCGCACGGAGACTCGCGAGGCTCTTCATGAAAAGCCCGGCGCCCGCGAGCAGCACGATCGAAAGCGCCGCCTGGGCGACGCTTAGCGCCGCACGCAGTCTCGCGCCCCGCACACCGCCCTCGCGCACGCCAGACTTGAGCGAGGCCGTGAGGTCCGGCCGGCTCGCGCGCAGCGCCGGCACGAGCCCCGTGATGATTCCCACGCCGAGCGCGATCGCGGCGGTCACGGCGAGCACGCGGCCGTCGACCGGAGACGAAGTCCACTCGACGTCGCTGAGCAGGACACCGCGCATGAACTGCGCGGTGATCCATGCAACGGCCAGTCCCGCCGCCCCGCCGAGCGCGGCAAGCATCAGGCTCTCGGTCAGGAGGAGCTGGAGCAGCCGGCGTCGCCCGGCGCCGAGCGCGAGACGGACCGCGACTTCGCGGCGCCGCCGCACGGCGCGCGCGAGCAGGAGGTTCACGACATTCGAGCACGCGATCAGCAGCACGACGAACGCCACACCGATCAGCCACCGAGATACGCTGACCTCGGTCGATTCCTTGCCGTCGTCATTGTAGGAGAGTGGCGCGACGAACAGGTCCGCGCCGGCATCGACCTTGTCGCCGCCGGTGTACCCGTGCCGGTACGCGGCGGTGGCGTCGACCGCGGCCTGCTCGCGCGTGATGCCAGGCTTCAGGCGAACCACGACTTCCATCCACTGGGCATGCCACGTCCGGCTCCAGTCTTCTCGACCCGACGACATGGTGACGTGCAGGCTCGCGGGCAGCCAGACGTCCACCTTCGCGAGCTGCGGGCCGGTGAAGCCCTGCGGCGCAACGCCGACGATCGTGTATGGCACGTCGCGCAGGAGGACGGACTTTCCCAGCACGGAGCCACTGCCTGCGAAGTCGCTCTGCCAGAGCGCGTAGCTGATGACCGCCACGCGCTGCGCGCCGAGACGGCTGTCCTCGTCCGCGGTAAAGAACCGGCCGAGCGCCGGTCTCACGCCAAGCAGCGGGAACAGGCTCGCCGTCGCCTGCCCTTGCTGAATGATGCGCGCGCCCGCGCCGTGGCCGAGGATAGTCTGGTTGTGCGGCGACGCCACGTACGCGGCCACGGCATCGAAGGTGTGCGCGCCGTGCGCGAGTACGTCGTACATCACGTATCCGAACGTGTTTCCGCTGAACTCGCCCTCGCCCGGCACGACCTCTTGCAAGTACACGCGCATGACTCGATCGGATGCCACGATGTGCTCCGGCCCGCGCAGCAGCAGGCGGTCGGCCACGCCGAACATCGCCGCGTTCGCCCCGATGCCCAGCGCGAGCGTCGCAATCACGAACCCGGCGAACAGCGGCTCGCGGCGCAACCCCCGCGCGGCGTACCGAACATCCTGCCCAAGGGCTTCCATCCGTTCACGGAATTGCATCGTACGCTCCCGGTGATGTGCGTGCTGCTGGAGGTCGCGTCGCGCGTCGTCGACGGATCCGAACCGGCGTTCGGCCTCGGCGCGCGCGGCGTCCGGCGTGTAGCCCTCGCGCACGAGCTGCTCCGCGCGCAGGTCGAGATGCGCGCGGATCTCGTCGTCCACGCTGCGCAGGATCACATCGCCCCGGCGGAGCGCGATGCGAAAGAATTTCCGGATGCCGGGACGGATCACTCGGCGCCGTCCGTCAGCCCTGCTTGGGCGCGACGGTGAGAATGGCCGTCACGGTGTCGGCGTACCGCAGCCACTGCGCGGTCTGCGCCTTGAGGTGTGCGCGCCCCTGCGGCGTGATCTTGTAGTAGCGCGCCTGGCGCTGGTTCTCCGTCACGCCCCACTCGGCCTCGATCAGCTTGCGCTCTTCCATGCGGTAGAGCGCCTGATAGACGGCCGAGTCCTCGACTTCGAGCGCGCTCGCCGAGCGCTGCTCGAGCCAGCTCGTGATCTCGAAGCCGTGCATGGGCGCCCACTGCAGCGCGCGCAGCACGAGGACGTCGAGTGTTCCCTTCACCACCGGCAGTGCCGCCATTCCCTGTTCCTCCAGTGTCTCTATTTAGAGTCTGTAAGAACAGATACCGTTTATCTCAGTCCGACCGCAAGGCCTCGACGGGGTCCACGTGCGCCGCCCGGCGGGCGGGAATCCAGCTGGCGAGGGCGGCGACGGCGAGCAGGATCGATCCGACAGCGGCGAACGTCAGCGGGTCGGTGGCCTGGACGCCGTAGAGTACGCCGCTCATGAGGCGGGTGAGCATGAGCGCGCCGCCGAGTCCGATCGCGAGGCCGGCGGCGGTGAGGGCGAGGCCGCGGCCGACGAACATCCAGAGCACGGAACGCGCGGGCGCGCCGAGCGCGATGCGGACACCGATCTCGCGCTGTCGTTCGCTCACCAGGTATGCGAGGACGCCGTAGATCCCGAGCGCGCCGAGGATGAGGCCGAGCACCCCGAAGGCGCCCAGCAATACGGTCAGCAGCCGGGGGCGAGCCATGGACTCGCTCACGACGTCGTCGAACGTCTCTATTGAAGTGATCGGCTGCTCCTTGTCCACCGACCAGACCGCCTCGCGGAGCTTGCGGGCCATCGCGAGCGGCTCGCCGGCGGTGCGCGCGACGAGCGCGACCTTCACGCGGCCGTTCACCATGTTGTTCTCGTAGATCGTTTCGCGCGCGGGCTCGTCCATCGCCGCCTGCCGGATGTCGGCGACGACGCCGATGATCTGGGCCGGCTCGCTCTTCCCGTTGATCGCGGCGGGCGCCATGTCGATCGACTTGCCGACGGCGGCTTCACCGGGAAACCAGTGCTTCGCGAATGATTCGTTCACGAGGATGAGATGCGGCCCGCCGGCGCGATCCGTCGGCGAGAACTCACGGCCGGCCGCGATCCGCGCGCCAATCGTCTGGAAGTAGCCATCGCTCACGTGCATCATGCGCGCGGTCGGTGGATCCTCGCCGGCCTTGACCACGTATCCCGGCGGCCCAAAAATGTCCCGCTCTCCGTTTCCGCGGAACGGCGCGTCTTTCGTCGCGCCGGCGGAAATGACGCCGGGCACCGTGCGCGCCTTGTCGATGACGGCGTGATAGTACTGCTGCCAGCCCGTCGGCCGGCGCGTCGTGCTGATGGTGAAGTTCACCGCAATCAGGTGGTCTGGGCGGAATCCGGGATCGACCTTCATGATCGCGATGAAGCTCCGGCCCATCAGGCCTGCACCGACGACCAGCACCACCGCGAGAGCGACCTCCGCAATCACCAATACGCTGCGCGCCCTGCGCGCGCCGCCCGCGACCCCGCGGCCGGCTTCGCGCAAGGTGCCGTGCAGCGCAGCACGCGATGCGTGCACGGCGGGGACGAGGCCGAACAACAATCCGGTCGCGAGCGACAGCGCGAGCGCGAACAGCAGCACTGTGCCGTCGATGTGCACGTCGGCGCCCCTCGGGAGCTGGCCGGCACTGAGCGCGAGCAGGGCGCCGACGCCCGCGCGCGCCACAGCGACTCCCGCGGCGCCGCCGGCGAGTGAGAGGACGATGCTTTCGGTGAGCAGCTGGCGCACGATGCGTCCGCGTCCCGCGCCGAGCGCGGCGCGCACCGCGATTTCACGTTCGCGCACACCCGCCCGTGCGAGCAGGAGACTCGCGACGTTCACGCATCCGATCAAGAGCACGAACGCCACGGCGCCGAGGAGCACCAGCAGCGCCGCACGGACGTTGCCGGTGATGTCATCGCGAAGCGGCACGAGCGTCGTCTCGCCCCAGGCGGCGTCCTCGGGATATTGCCGGGCGAGCCGTGCGGCGATCGTGTTGAGTTCCGCCCCGGCGGCGGCCATGGTGACGCCCGGCTTCATGCGTGCGACCGCGTCGAGTATCCGCACGGGACGGATGCGCGGAATCATGTCGTCGGTGATCGTCGAGTATGGGATATAGACATCAGCGCGATCCGACGGATACGCGAAATTGCGCGGCATCACCCCGATCACCTGATAGGGCGCGCCCTCGAGCGTGATGTGCGTTCCGACGATCGACGGCGACGACCCATACTGGCGCTGCCAGAAGCCGTTCGAGAGCACGACGACCTTGTCGGGGCCTCCGCGGACGAGCTCGTCCTCGCGCGGCAGGCGCCCTTCGGCGGCGCCGACCTGAAGGGTGGTGAAGAAACCCGGCGTGATGAACACCGCGGAGAGGCGCTGCGGATCGCCGTCGCCGGTGAGGTCCACGCCGCTGGCGCCGTCGCTGTACCAGAATCCGCCGATGTCGGCGAACACGGTGCGCTGCGCACGCCAGTCATCGAGATCGAGCGGCGACACGGACGCGTGCAGGTTTCCGGCGGAACGATTGGCCTGATAGACCTTGAGCAGCTGCTCGGCGTGCGGGTAAGGCAGCGGCCGCAAGAGTACGCCGTTGACGACGGAGAAGATCGCGGCGTTCGCGCCGATGCCGAGCGCGAGGGTGACGATCGCGGTGATCGTGAACGCCGGCGACGAGCGGAGTTTGCGGAACGCGTAGGCGAGATCCTGGCGCAGTTCGCCGAGGTAGTCCTTGCGACGCGCGGCGGATTCGGTACCGCGGTCGAGCGCGTTGATGTAGCGGCGCGCGTCATCGACGTCGCCAAACTCACGGAGCGCCTGGGTTCGTGCGGCGTCGGGCGCGAGGCCCGCTGCAACGAGCGCGCTGGTGCGCTCTTCTATGTGAAAGCGCAGCTCATCGTCCACATCGGCGCGGATGTCGCGCGCGTTGCGCCATGGGAACTTGAAGAGGCGTCTCATGATACGGGCTCCAGCACGGCAAACACCGCCGCTGCGTAGCGCCGCCACGCGGATTCCTCCGCCTTGAGCTGCTGGCGTCCGCGCGCGGTGAGCTTGTAGTAGCGGGCGCGGCGGTTGTTCTCGGAGATCCCCCATTCGGCGCTCACGCAGCCCGAGTGTTCGAGGCGGTGCAGGGCCTTGTAGAGGGGCGCGTCCTCGATGTCGATCGTCCCGCCGGTGCGCTCGCGGATCCAGCGCGTGGCGGCGTAGCCGTGCATCGGCCCCCAGGCGAGGGTGCGGAGGATGAGGACGTCGAGGGTGCCCTGCATGAGGTCCATCGGTTCACGCGGCATGGTGGCTCCCAGTACCAAGTAAGGTATAGGTGAGACCCCGGTGGACCGCCAACCGTTGCATGTGGACCGGACCGAGGACCGAAGACCGAAGACCGAAACTCAGCGCGGCGGGCGCAGTTTCGGTCTTCGGTCCTCGGTCTTCGGTCCTGAGCCTTGCAACCATCCTGCCCATCGCCGTATCTAACCTAAGAACATTAGGCCAGAGGCTACGCAATGTCCGACGATCTCGACCTCATCCGTGGAACGCTCGACCTCTTCATCCTCAAGACCCTCACCTGGGGGCCGATGCACGGGCTGGCGATCCTGCGATGGATCGAGCAAGTCACCGAGTCGCGGCTCCAGATAGAAGAAGGTGCGCTCTACCCCGCGCTCCATAGAATGGAGCAGAAGGGATGGCTCGACGGCGAGTGGGGCGTGACGGACGCGAACCGTCGTGCCAAGTATTACAAGCTCACTGCTGCCGGACGGAAACACTTCACGGCGCGCCTCTCGTTGTGGGAGCGCTATACGCAGGCGGCATCCATGGTGTTCTCGGCCAAGGAGGCGATCGCGTGAAGAAAATTTTCAGGCTTCCCTTCTCGCGCGATCGCGTGCGGCGTGATGTGGATACCGAGCTGAGTTTCCATCTCGAAGGACGGATCGAAGAACTCGTCGCGAAGGGCATGTCACGCGCGGACGCCGAGCTCGAGGCGGGGCGCCGCTTCGGCGATCGCGCGCACGTCGAGGCCGAAGTCGAGCAGATCGACGTCACCACGCACCAGCGCCGCGCGCTGCGCGAACGCTTCGACGGCGTCGGCCAGGATATTGTCTTCGCCCTGCGACAGCTTCGTAAGAGCCCGGCGTTCACGCTCATCGCGGTGCTGACGCTCGCGCTCGGGATCGGCGCGAACAGCGCCATCTTCAGCGTCGTCTACACCGTGCTGCTCAAGCCGCTGCCGTACCGGAACGGCGACCGCGTGGTCCGTTTCGCGGAGAGCATGGGCGACGGGTGGAACAACGGCATCACCTTCGGCGACTACCACACCTGGAAAACGCGCCAGACGAGCTTCGAAGTGCTCGGCGCGGCGTGGTCGCAGTCGCCGATGACCCTCACGGGAGTCGGCGACCCGACGCCGGTCGCGACACGTCTCGCGTCCGCGGACTACTGGAAAGCCATGTACATCCCGCCGGCGCGCGGGCGCTATTTCACCGACGCTGAGGACCGCGAAGGCGGATCGCCGGTCGCGGTCGTGTCGTACGCGCTCTGGAAAAATCGTTTGGGTGGCGACCCCGGCATCATCGGACATTCGCTGACGCTGAACGGACAGGAGCGGGTCGTGGTCGGCGTTGCATCGCCCGAATACATTCTCGGCCCGCCCGCTGAGCAGGTCTGGATCCCGCTCGCCGCACCGGTGTCGCGCAACGACGACCACGGTGACCATGAGATTGCGGTCTACGGGCTGCTGCGTGAAGGCGTCACGGTCGCCCAGGCGGCGCGCGAGATCGGCGACCTTCAGCGCGGCATCGCCGCGCAGTACAAAGACGCCTGGGTCTCGCAGCGCGTGCAGGTGCAGTCGCTCTCCGAATCGATCGTCGGACCGCAGCGCACGCTCATTCTCACACTGCTCGGCGCGGTCTCGCTCGTGCTGCTCATCGTGTGCGCGAATGTCGCCAACCTGCTGATCGCGAGGGCGGCGGTGCGCCGCGGCGAGATCGCGATTCGCGCCGCGCTCGGCGCATCCCGTGCGCGGATCGTGTCGCAGCTGCTCGTGGAGAGCCTGCTCCTCGGGCTTGCGGGCGGCTTGCTCGGCGTCGGCGTCGCGATCGCCGGCGTGCGGTTCCTCGTGACGAGCCCGGTGCCGGTGCCGCGCCTTCAGGACGTGACGGTGAATGCTCCGGTGCTCGTATTCGCGTTTTCGCTTTCCGTGGGCTGCGCGCTGGTGTTCGGATTGCTGCCCGCGCTGCGCGCGGCGAAACTCGACTTGCAGCAGACGCTGCGCGACGGAGGGCGTGAGACATCCGGCGCGGTGCGGGAACGCTCGCGCGCGGTGCTCGTCGTGGGGGAACTGTGTCTCACGCAGGTGCTGCTGATTGGCGCGGGCCTGCTCATCAGGAGCGCAATACTTCTCTCCTCGGTGCAGCCGGGTTTTGCGACGAACAATCTTCTGGTTGCCAACATCCTCCTCCCATCCGCGCGATATCCTGCCGCGCCGGAGCGCGAAGCCGGATTCCAGCGGGTCGAAGAGGCCATAGCCGCCATTCCAGGCGTGCAATCCGTCGGCCGGACGATGATCGCCCCGATTCACGGCGGCGGATGGGACTGCAATGTATTCCGCGAGGGAAAGGACAAGAACGATCCGAGCGCGGTGGACGCCAACGTGCGCACCGCCGACCCGTCGTACTTCGCGACGCTGGGCACGCCCATCGTAAGGGGCCGCGCATTCACGAGCGCGGATCGGGCCGATGGGCCGCTCGTGGCGATCGTCAGTCAGGCGCTCGCGCGACGGCTGTTTGGCACGGCAGATCCCGTTGGGCAGCGCATCGCCAACTGCATCGGGAGCAACACCACGCCGGCCTGGCACGAAATTGTCGGAGTCAGCGGAGACATGCATGCGTCCGGCCTCGACCAGGACGCCCCGCCCGAGCTGTACTATCCCACATCGCAGTTCGTGAACCAGACGAATTCGTTCGTCGTGCGCGGAGCCGTTCCGGTCACGACCCTGCTGCCGTCGATCCGGCGCGCGACCGCCGGCGTCGATCCGCTGGTCGCGCTGTCGGCCGTTTCGACCATGGACGATGCGATCGGACGGACGCTGGCGCTGCCGCGCTTTACGATGTGGCTGCTCGCGCTGCTCGGCGCGACCGGGCTGATCCTCGCGCTCGTCGGCGTGTACGGAGTGATCTCGTACGTGGTAACGCAGCGGACGCGCGAAGTGGGCATCCGCATCGCGCTCGGTGCGGCAAACACGGAGATTCAGTGGATGCTCGTCCGACAGGGCCTGATTCTCGGCATCATCGGGACCGTGATCGGCACGGCGGTATCGCTCGCCGCGACGCGCTATCTCGGCGGCCTGATGTTCGGCGTGACGTCGCATGACCCCCTCACGTTCGGCATCGTGGCAGTGCTGCTCGTGCTCGTCGCGATATGCGCAAGCTGGGTTCCCGCTCGGCGCGCGACGCGCATCGACCCGCTCGTCGCACTGCGGGCGAGCTGAGGAGAACGCGATGAAGCGCCTCTTTCGTCTTCCCTTCTCGCGCGACCGGATGCGTCGCGATGTCGACACCGAACTCGACTTTCACGTCGAGGGACGAGTCGAGGAGCTCATTGCCGGAGGCATGACGCGTGAAGCGGCGACGCTCGAGGCCGCGCGCAGGTTTGGCAACCGTGAACGAGTGGAGGCAGAGGTGGAACGGATTGACTACTCGACCCATCAGCGCCGTGCGCTGCGTGAACGCCTCGACGGCGCCCGCCGCAATGTCACCTTCGCGCTTCGCCAGTTCCGGCGGAGCCCGGGCTTCACCTTCGTCGTCACGCTGACACTCGCGCTCGGCATCGGCGCGACCACCGCGATCTACACGGTGCTCGATTCGGTCGTGCTGAGGCCGCTCCCGTATCGCAATGCCGACCGGCTCGTGTCGGTACTGCACCCCACGACGGTTCCGGGGAATGGAGAATCGAAGTGGGGAATGTCGGCCGGAGGGTATTTCCTGTTCAAGAACGAGAACCATTCGTTCGAGGATCTCGGCGGATACCGCACCGCGAGCATTACGCTGTACACCGGGTCCGACGCGGAGCTCGTGCAGACCGGCGAAATCACGGCGTCGATTTTCTCGACGCTCGGCGCTCGAGCCGAAATCGGCCGGCTGATCGGCCCGGACGAAGATGCACCTGGCGCGGCGCGCGTCGCCGTGCTGAGCTATGGGTTCTGGCAGCGCCACTTCGGCG
>Ga0070691_10000803_pt1 | contig 12536 bp, 8 predicted proteins | sample KBSK1101metaG_FD_64673 | JGI IMG/M metagenome (GOLD analysis project Ga0070691, IMG submission 64673) | Corn, switchgrass and miscanthus rhizosphere microbial communities from Kellogg Biological Station, Michigan, USA - KBS K1-10-1 metaG | ecosystem: Host-associated > Plants > Roots >... | reverse complement strand
ACGAGTGCTATACCGCTGTCGACCCCATGATAACTTCCGAGCAGGTCGATGCCGGACACGATGAAGTTTGGTGCACGCACACCCTTATGCATTCTTCCAAAGTCTGTCGCCAGACTCGCGCAAAGTTTGTCGCGGCGCGTCGACCGAGGTCCGGATGGTGGCACGCGTCGGTGCCTTCACGGCCGGCAAGCCTGAACTAAAAGTCTCAGAACGACCCCAAGCGGTCAGTGATATAGGTCCGCTTCTGAGACGGCAGCTGCGCACAATCGCGAATTTTCATCCAGCTCGCCGACTATACGTCCAGTCGGCGATCCATGGAGAGCGTGCACATTGCCATGATCAAATGATCGGGACGTTGCGAATATTGTTCCGTGGATTCAGCCAGAACGACTCATTCACGTACCGATTGAAAAGTTCGGGGGGCAATATTGATACACGGTCCGGCTTTGAGACCTTTTTGTGGACGGTGTGCAAACCCGGAAGGCCGAGCCTGGCGTCGAATTCATCTGCGTTGTATTCGACGTGTTCGAAGTCGTGCTCGAACCAGGGTTCGTCGATGAATTTGTAGATCGCCTGCATGGACGCTTTGGGGGTGGCTGTCAGGCTTTCGTACGTCAGCAACAGTACGCGACCCGGTGCGAGGTCACTGTAGAAGGCGTCCTTGGTGGTCTGAAACGAGAAGCCCACCATCCCTTTGGGATCCGTCAATGCTTCCGCACGGGAGAACACGTTTACATGCGGATTGAAGCGGAAGATCTTGTTGACGTTGAGAGGCTGCTTGCGCACGAGCCTCTCGACACTGTCCAGGACCCACGGAATCTCCCGGACGCAAATGATGAGCTTCGATTCCGGGAACAGTGTCGCCAGCAGCGGAATCTGGCCGCACCACACGCGGCTCGTGTCGAACGCAACGTCGATGCCGCGGAAGTCTCCGTAGAATGCGTGGACGACTGCATCAAGCACGGCTGCACGTTGCATGTCGGAAACCATCACCGAGAAGTCGTTCTTGCTGCTCATTTCGGCAACCAGCACGCTCAACATGTCGGCCAACGGGCTGGTCATGCCGGCGTGGAAACGCGGATTTTGCTTCAAGACCGCCGACAATAATGTGCTTCCCGAGCGCGGCAACCCGGAAATAAAATGGAATTTGCTTGGTGGGTTACCGTTCCGAGTATCCAAGGTCATCTGCAGTTTCGGTCATTGCACGGTGGCGGAGAGTGTAACCAGACCGAGCCAGTGAAGGCCCGGAATCAGCGTTTGCGAAGCAAAGCTGCGGTCACGACTTCCATTTCCCACTTGTCGGTCTTGGTGTTGAGATGCGACTGGTAGCCGTAGAATTTTCCGTCGAAGATGAACTGGAACATGCACGCGCGGTCACCCGATTGAACAGGATTGTCTGCGACGGGACGAAATTGGCCATCCGGCCGATCCGCGTAGAACACCTCGACCTGCCAACCCGATCCGCCTTTCGAGTAGCGCCCGGGATAGATCTCGGTCGCCAAGTAATACACGCCGTGGTCTTCTGCCCCCCCGTTGGGTACGTACAGCAGCGTAGGGGCGGCAACCGTGGTCGATGTGTGCATCAGGACCTTCTCGGGTGCGCTTGCGAGACCTTTGATGGTGCTGGCGCTCTTGCTGACAAGATTGAAATCATCGTGGTCGTTGCCGCGATAGAAGGTGAGGAAGAACTTCCCTGACCGCGGGTCGTGGAACAGGTTGGGATTTTGATTGCGCTGACCGGTTACGGTCTTCACAAGCACCCCGACCTCCTCAAGATGGATGCCATCCGTGGACTTGGCCAGCACGATGTGACTGCTTGGCGTGTCGTAGTCGCGTGTAATGGCGAAGTACAGAACCGTGTGCCCTGAGGAATTTGGAACTTTCAAGACGGACGGCCAACGCGCGTTGAGCCAGATGGGGTTGTCCGAATGCTTGGTCCAGTGCACCAGGTCATTGCTGCGGGCCAATCCCATTCCGCGCCCCTGGTTCAGCCCGTACCAAGCCCAGTACTTGTAGCCACCGCGGTTCAGTTCGACCACCGAGAGCGTGTGCGGCTGTTGATCGCCCTCCCAATGCTGCGGGTCATCCAGGATTTGTTGTGGTGCCGAAAGATCGAGATACGGAATCGATGCCGTGCGGGCCGACGATGCTATTCCCGCGGCGGGAACCCCTAGTCCGAGCGCGATGGTGGCACTTGCAATCCACATTGATTTGAAGCACATCATGACGACGACCTCGCTATTGACAGTTCTGAATGACGGGGCCGCTACGCGCGGTCCGAGATAGCCCGTCCTTGGTCTCCACGAATGGCATTGCCGATCAGTGGCCGCGCCCAGAATCCGACGCTCAAGACGATTCCAAAGGTTACGTAAAGCAGCAGCATCCCCGTTCTCAGGCCAAAGACGTCGCCCAGGCTCCCGATGAGCAAGGGCACGAGCGCCCCGCCCATGATTCCGGTGCACAAGATTCCGGCAAGCGGCCCGTGATGGGTTCGAACCGAATTGAGCCCGAGCGAAATCAACGTAGGCCACATGATCGAAGCGAACAGCCCGATGCATGGGAACGCGATGCGCGATACATCGCGCGGTCCGAACAGCGCCAAGGTGAGCATGCACAATGCCCCCACGGAAAACGCAATCAACACTTTCCGGCTGTCGAACAACTTCAGCAGCCACATGCCAATGAAGCAGCCGGCGGTCAGCAGCGCCCAGAAGTAGGCAACAGCCGTGGCACCACCCGTGTGGGGGTTGATACCGTGGTACTGGTAAAGGAACTGTGACGTCCAGTCGGCAGTGCCTTGTTCCGAGCCAACGTACGCGATGATGGAAAGCAAGTAGAGCCAGACGATCGGCTTGCGCAGCAGCGCGATGTACATCTCTATCGCACCCGCCGACTCTTCCTCTGTGCGCGTGACGTGGGGGAGCCTGGCAATGGCAATGACGATCGCCATGACCAATGCCGCCGCGGCAAAGATCCAATAGATCGAGACCCAAGGAAGCGCGGGTGGTGTGATGGGCGCCAACCATTGCACAATACCGCGGCGCTGCGCGGGCGCATTCAGTCCTTCGACGAGATGCGCATAGACGAAAGGGCTGATGAACGAAGCGGCGCCGAATACCAGTTGAGCGAACGCCGAGTTGAACGCGAAATGTTCTTCGCCCCCGGCGGCGCGCAGCAAGGGATTGATCGCGACCTGCAGAGCGGCCATGCCCGACCCCATGACGAACAAAGAAACCGTCGCGACCGCGTAAGTGTGGAAGATGGCGAAGCTGAGCGCGCCGATGGCAGCCGCCACGAATGCGACAACGATCAGGCGCTTTTCGCCCCAGCGTTCGACCATGAAGCCGGCGGGGATCGACATGACTCCGTAGGCAATGAAGAAGCAGAAGGGCAGCAGCGCTGCCATGGCCAACGAAACGTGGAAGTCGCGAATGATGTCCGGGACAATGGGGCCGAGGATATTCGTCAAAAACGAAATGACGAAGAAAATAAGCAGGACCATCCCAACTGCCAGTGTGCTTCGTGCCACGGCGCCCCCAGATTTCTCGTTCGTTATTCGGTTTCGGTCACTTTGCTTGCGTGCTCGAACTTTCCGGCTTCGCGGCCGGCGAGCCTCGCCAGCGCGAGCGTCATCATTTCCACGGGAAGTATTTCGAGGATCGGCAGCAATTCCGGGTCGCACGCCGGGATTCGCAAGGATTGCAGCCTCGCGTCGACGCCGACTCGGATGCACCTGAACCCACCGCTGCTCAGTTGGCTTGCCAGCCTTTGATTGAGCACGCGGGTCGGTTCGTCGCCATCGAACACAACCGTGGTCATATCCTCTTGAAGCATTTCGAGAGGGCCATGCCGGAAAGCCGCGCTGCTCATTCCCTCAGCGTGAACATGCGAAGATTCCTTGATGATGAGCGCGCCCGTTCCCACCGTGGCGAGCGAACGGCCTCGGCCTGCGAGGAACAGGTGCCTTGAATCATCGAGGAGATCGCCAAGCTCATCCAGGTGTTGGCGCCACTTGGCCAAATATTCCGCAACGTGCTGAGCGGCCGGACTCAGCGTGGCGAGCGTCTCCTTTTCACCATGCGCGGACACGATTGCACCCAGCCATGTCAGCGCAAGCATGGTCGTGACGTACGTCTTGCAGGAAACAGAGAACTCGGCCCCGGCCTGTGTCATCAGACTGAGGTCGGCGCGTGTCGCAAGCGGACTGTCCGGTGTGTTGGTGATGCCAAGAATTGCTGCATGCTGGTTGGCATCGAGCAGTCGCAGCGACTCTGCGCTTCGGCCCGATTGCGAAACGAGGATCACGAGTGTGTCCGCGTCGCACAGTGGGAGCGCGTAATGCACCAGCTCCGCGGTCTCGACCATAATCGGTGTGAAGCCGGCGGTGATCAGCGCGAGATTCAGCGGATGCAGGGCATGGTACGACGAGCCCATGCCAGTCAACACGATTCTGCGCCATGCACGTTCGACGACAAAGGCTTTGGCGGCACGCCATGCGCCGTCCTGCGCCAAGTGATCGAAGGTCGAGCTCAGCGCGCTGGGCTGTGCCATGAGATCGTTGAAATAGGCGCCTTCAATGACCGGTACGGTTGGTTTCCTCATGACGCTCTCGCTCCCTCGAATCGGCGACGCCATAAGGCTGCGGCGCCGATTAACGGCGCCCCGCTGCCCAGCGAGGTCGAGGTTATGGTGGTCATTTTCGAATCGACGAGGCCACAGTTCTGGTGCACCGTCGCCTGGATGGCTGGCATGAACAGGTCCGCCGAGAGCATCACGTTACCGCCGAGAACGATCACCTCTGGCGCAAAGAGCGTGACAAGGTTGGCCACGCCAATTCCTAGATAGTGGCCTTCGCGCTCGACCTCGCGCTTGGCAACTGGATCTCCTGTCCGAGCGAGCTCGCAAATCTTTTTCGCCGTCAGAGGATCTTCCGCAAACCCGCTTGGTGACATCCGGTTTCGCATGCGCTCGACCATCGCGGGGCCACGCGCCAAGACTTCCCAGCAACCATTGGCGCCGCAAAAACACTTCGGACCGGAACAATCAATGACGTGGTGGCCGATTTCAGGGTGTGACCCCGCAGCGCCGCGATACAAAGATCCGTCCAGGATGATGCCGGCACCGATCCCGGTACCCACCATCACGCAGATGAGGCTTTGTTTGTTTCGGCCCGCACCCCATTCGGCTTCGGCGAGAGCCGCGGCGTCGGCATCGTTTTCCATGGCCACTCGCAAATGGAATAGTGCCGCGAGGTGTTGCACCGGGTTGCAGTCCTTCCAGCCGGGGAGGAATTCCACTTCTCCAATTGCACCGGTCCGCGGGTCAACGGGACCCGTGCAGCCAATGCCGATGCCACAAAGTTCGACCTTCGCACTGCCGACAGCATCGTTCAGCATGGCGTGGATGCGATCCATGGCGGCACCGAATCCTTCTTGGGCTGTCGTCGGGGTTTCGCGGTAGGCCAAGAGACAACCGTTGGCATCAACGATGCCTGCGGCAATCTTGGTGCCGCCGATATCGACTGCACCGATGGCCTGCTCATTTGCCACGATCAACGACCCCATTCGAGAATGACGCCGTCGTAGGGCGGCACGTCAACCTTGCAGCCGTCCTGCGCACAGGAAACCGCCGCGCTTCCATTCACATCGAGCCTCTTTAAGAGTTGGACAGGAAGTTTGGTCATGACGCGCGCCCGCCGGGCGGTCCCGCCGTGGTTCACGAGGACGATGTAACCCCGGTTCGCGGCGTTCAGCGCGGCCGCCTCGACGTCGGGCTGATCGGTCCGCACCAAGGGCTGGACGCCGGACCAATCACGAAGCGCAGCAAACAAACGCTCGTAGTTGGCGCTTGGCTCTTCAAAGGCGTTGACCGTGTTCCCGAGGTACGCCTCCAATGGGTACGCCGACAGAAGTGTCTTGCCGGCGCCCAGCTTGTGGACAACCAACGCGGGTCGGCCTTGCTGGTCGACCGCGATCACCTCCCCCGAGGTCATTTCAAGCCCGGTGCCCCAGTACTTCATGTCTTTGCCTGGTACCGGGTATTGCAGGGTGTCGCCGGGCTGAAAGCTGCCGAACGGCTTGACGAACTTGAGAATCAATTCGCCCACCGGCTGGGAGTCCGTCATGCGTGCACCAAACAGGTCCGCCATTCCTGGAATCGCGGCGTCGGCCCCGATGGATGCATAGATGATTCCGCCCTTGCGCACGTAGTCTTGGGCTTTGAGCCAGAAGTCCGTGTGGACATGGACATCAATGGGGTCCGTTGCGGTGACCGGCGACGGCAAGATGAGCATCGGGTATCGATTCCAGTCGCCTTGTTCGCGCGGCATCGCGGGATTCCATCCGGCCTGGTGCGCGAGGATGAAAGCGGACAGGACCGAACTCATCAGCCACTGGTTGCCGTCATACGCGGCGGCGGCGTCTCCGTTCACCGCGCCGCCCTCGGACACCGACACATACGGGATACTGGAAGGGCCGGTCAGGCCAAAGTCCGAATGGTTGCCGCGCACGTCAGACCATTCTTCCGGCATCAGGATCGCCACTTCACGTTGTGGTATCGAAACGCCCGCGAGATCCATGCGCGAAACGATTTTTCCAAACCGCTCGAAGGCGGTTCCGCGAGGCTTGATCTTGTGGTCCCATGTGACCAGGCCAAACTGGGTTTCGTGGGGGGACCGCAGGTACGGCACCTTGCGGTACTGCTCAGGCGTGGCGTCGCTGAAGACCCATGGCAGGAAGCCGTTGTTGCCAGCGGCGAGTGCGGAGTAATAGCTGGTGCGCTCGAACTGAGTGATTTTTTCAGGCGAGTACTGGGCGGACGAAGCGCCCAATTCCTGTAGCAGGACAGGTTTGCCGGCGCCAAGATCCAAGGTGGTCGCGAAAGCCGCGCCATAGGTTCCGCGTACCGAAACCATCGGATCGGGGAACAGGCTGGACGTGTAGATGGTGTACGGATGGATGCTGAAGAAGTCGACGTCGTCGGCGATCACGTCCGGGCGGAACGGACCGTGGTTGATGTCAGCCGTATCAGTGCCAACGACGATGGGGTGCGTCTTGTCATGCTTGCGGATGGCGCCCGCGATCAGCCGCGTCCAGTTCGCGGCCATGGCGTCGGTCGTCGCTTGTCGCGAAATCCAGAACGGGGGCTCGTCGGCCAAGTCCCACGCGAGGATCGCCGTTTCGCCTGCGTACCGGCGCCCGAATTCTTCTGCGAGGTTCGTTTCCAGATACAACATGAGCGGATCCGACTGCGGATCGCGGCCCATTCTCCAAGGCACGTCCCACCAAGCCTCTCCGACCTCACCGCCGGTAAACAGGATGGGATTGAGATAGACCTTGTATTTGTGCGAAAGCTTGATGAGGTAATCGAACTGCTCGAACGCCTCAGGGTTGTAATACCCAGGGCGGGGCTCGAACCACGCCCACATTAGATCCAGCCTGACCGTGTTGAAACCCATGCGAGCCATCGTCGCGAAGTCAGATTCGATCGCACGTGGATCCCAGTGCACGGGCCACAAAAGCCCAGCTTGCGCAGAAACCCAGTTGGTTCCGATGACCACGAATCGGCGGCCGTCCTTCGCGAAGTAGTTGCCCTCAAGGGTCACTGCCGGCAAGGCTGAACGGGACACGGCATCGCTCGGGCGAGCCTTGGCCACTGACGCCAAACCCCAAAGCGTGCAGCAGATCAACAATGCCGTCACGAAAAAGGTGGGCAAGTTGCTCGACGTTCTTCGTGGTTGCATTTGGCTGGGCCTCCCCTGGTTGTGGTTTGAAGATTGTGAACCTTCGCGTGAATACATGACGCATCCCCTTGAAGGCATCCGGATTTCTGATCCCCTCACGGTCGATTGATCCTCAAGTTCGCCTCTGGAATTTGCCGCTGGAATGTAGCCCTTGCACATATCATGTTATGTGGTTAGGATACAGTACAGAATCTGAGAATGGAAGTCGGTTTCGCGAACTGTCGAGGATGCACTCTCCACATCTTTGCGAACGCCCTGCAGCGATGCGGACGGAGCCTGTGGGGCCGCGCGCAGTTCGATAAAACGGTTAGGTGTGACGACAGGGAGTAGATCCCTTCACGCAGGCGCAGTCGGGGCTGCGCGTCCGGACAGAGGCAGACATTCATGGGAAACAGTCTCCGCAAGCATCCGCTGTCGTACGCAATTGCTTTCTCTTTGCTGGCAGCCATGGCTACTTCGGTAGCTGCGGCCCCTCAAGACGCGCCGCCGGGATCATCGCCGCCCAGGCAGAGCGCGACGCAAGAGCAGCCAACAACCGAGAGCGGCGCCGGCGAGGCCCAGTCAAAAGGAAAAGACCAAAAGACTGCCACGCTCGGCACCGTCCAGGTCGTCGGCGTCCGCGCATCCGAGATGCGCGCGGTGGAACTCAAGCGCACCGCGGTCGACATCCAGGACAGCATTTCGGCGGTCGACATCGGGCAATTGCCTGACGCAACGATCACCGACTCGTTGCAGCGGATCACCGGTGTACAGATCAACCGGGATGGTGGCGTCGGAAGTTCAGTGGACGTGCGCGGTCTGCCGGAGGTCGGAACACTTCTCAACGGAGAGGCATTCATCACTCCCGACCAGATCGTCTCGCAACAACCCAACTTCTCGACGATCCCGTCAGAGTTGTTCAGCGGCGCTGACGTCATCAAGTCATCTCGCGCGAGCCTCACCAACGCTGGCATCAGTGGCACAATCAACTTGCATACATACCGCCCGTGGGATCTGCCAAGCGGCTGGACGTTCGGCGGTGCGGTCAACACGGCGCACGGCGACGAAACCGACAAGTGGGAACCGGAGGCGAACGGGCTGATCAGCTACAACGCAGGCGGACGTTGGGGGATCTTGCTGTCCGCAGATTATTCAGGCGTGACACGCGAGAACTCCAGTACGGGGATGGATCAGTACGGGGTGGTGCTCGACGGCGAAAACGCATCCAGTGCCAGCTATTACAGCGGCTTCCTTGGCGCATTCAACGGCATGCCGATCCCCTCTGACATCCATCAGTTCCCCGACGGCAGCGTCGACGTCAATGGCAACGGGAACTCGCATGACGCGTTCGTCGGAAGCGAAAACTTCACGGTGTTTGATACACAGATGCAACGCAAGCGCCACAGTTTCAACGCGTCCGGTCAGTTCGACTTCGGCTCCGGGTTCACGCTTACCAGCGATTTCTTCTTCACGCGGCAGGACCAGTACAACCGCAATACGGGCTATGAGTTCAACTCGACCAATTGGCAAGGCGCGACCTTCGTGCCATTGGTCTCGCGGAACACCGGTGTTCCTGCTACCGGACAGTTCAACGACGGCGAAGACGGCTGGGCCGGTACGACATTGTCGACGACTCAGGTGTACAAGAAATGGCCCGGAGACATCGAGAGCTACAGTTCGATAGGCGTAACCAATTCGGTCGCGCACAACTTCAACGTCCAGCTTGATTTCGACAACGGCGGTCCGTTTACGGCGAGCCTTCGTGGGGTGAGGGCAACAGCGCACCAGCTTTTCATGTCCAACTACGTCCAATTCACCGACTCCACCGGCGTCGAGTGGCCGAACGATCCCGAAGACGCGGCGCCTCCGGGCACGTACATCTACCCCGAGGAATTGGGTGGTAATCGCGTCTTCAATCCAAACGGTGTCCTGCAGAACACCATTCCGGTCGTCATTGACATGCGCGGGACTCGCTTGGGCATCGCGATGCCGAGCAACCTTCAGAACGTTCTGGCGACGCGTGAAAACTGGGTGCTCAAGACGATCGCGAGCGAAAACGACTACGACCGCCGCACCGGCATGAGTGTCATGCGTGCGGATGGGCACTACGACTTCTCCAACGGCTTCAAGATCGACTTTGGCCTGCGCAATAGCATCCGAAGCGCGTCCAACATCGGTTTCCAGCTCAACGCGCCTGTCTACGGCGGAATGGGTGCGAGCGATCCGGGCGGTTGCCTGGTGCACTACTATGCCGCCGACGTCGTACTCGACGGTGCCGGAATCGACGGTGCTTGCACCGCTGGAAATGCGGATGGCTACTTCCGGGCTGGCGTGCTCTCTGGCCTGAATGCCAGCCAGGTACCGGGCGTGCTTGGCGACAACTTCAAGCAGTACACCGATCTCGCGGGCGTAAAGGGTGTGACCATATGGGGCCTCGCCCCCAAGGCCATGGACGACGTAGTGGGCTTCAACAATGCCTTGTACCCGGGGCAGCAGCGGCAGACCAATCCAGGCACGACCTGGGATGTCTTGCTCAAGGAGACGTCTGCCTACGCCCAAGCAAATTTCGATGGCAACTTTGGCAGCGTTCCCTACGAAGGCAATGTCGGTGCCCGTGTCGTCAAGACAGACCTCCATGTCACGCAGCACCTCACGGGTAATCCGGAACCCTACGGCTTGTTGTCGGATGACGTCGGAACCGTTCAGACCATCCGGAGCTACCAAGACGTTTTGCCTTCGGCCAATCTTGCGCTCGATCTGACGTCCAGATTGAAGCTCAGACTGGCCTATTCCAAGAACATGATGCCGCTCGATCTCAACCAGTGGGGCGGCGGGTTGACCCTCAACTACGGTATCGACACGTCGATTCCCGGATCGACGATTTTCCGCGTGCTGGGAGGCAGCTCAGACGGCAACCCCAGCCTCGATCCATGGCGGTCGACCAACTACGGGGCGTCATTGGAGTATTACATCAACAAGTCCAGCATGCTCAGCGCGGCAGTGTTCTATATCGATGTCGCAAGCTTCATCAACAGTGGCAGCGTAAAAAATTGCGATCTACCGGACCAGGATGGTGTCGTACGTGGCCACTGCGTGGCGATTTTCGAACCGATCCAAGGCACCGGCAATACGCTGCACGGCCTGGAGATCGACTATCGTCAGGCGCTAACATTCCTACCGGGTTTGCTGTCGCACACGGGTCTCGAGGTCAACTACACCTACTCACCCAGCGACAGCGGGCAAACCGATTTGGCCGGCAACGGCATCCCGTTTCAGGACAATTCGAAACAGCAAGCCAATCTGATCCTGTGGTTCCAGAACGATCAGTTCCAAGCACGCATTGCCGGCAATTACCGATCCAAGCGCGCCGTCTCGCAGAACTTCGGAGGGGTCAATGGTCTGGAGATGTACCAGGCGCCTACCTTCTACGTCGATGCGTCGGCAAGTTGGAACGTGGCGCCGCACGTACAAATCTTCGCGCAGATTTCCAACCTCACGAACGAGCACGAACGCTACTACTTGGTATGGCCAGACCAAGTTGGACATACCACACAGTTCGAGCGACGGTACGTGTTGGGTGTCCGTGCGCACTTTTAATCCAAGGTCGACGGTGCCAGGGCACGCCTCGCTGCCTTGAGCTGCGGGGCATGCTCGCAGACCAGTTTCGCACCCATTGAAACTTAGGCGAGCCTAATTCCTTTCGCCGTCGCATCGCCGCGAGTTGCAATCGGTTCCGAGCCTCGAAATCGCCCCAGAGCATCACCGAACAGATCTAAGGGTCGCGGTGTAACGATCCGCGCGCAAACGCGACATACTGAATTCGATGGGCACTTGGCGCGTGTCGTACGTCGTTTCCCTTATTGCGAGGAGTGGAGCACCGCGTGAGGTCTTCATGGTCGCGGCATCTTCCTTGGTCGCGACGACCGCGCTGATTTCCTCTTCAGCCCACTTCAAGCGCTTCTTGTAGATCTTTTCGAACACCTCGTACAACGACCTGCCGTCGAGGTGTTGTTGCTCCAAGTTTGGGAACAGCGCAGCTGGCAAGTGACTTGTCACGACCGCCACGGGTTCGCCGGAAACGTAATAGAGCCGCTGCAGACGATAGACCGGATCCGCCTCCTTCAGGCGCAGGGCCTCGGCGACTTCGCTCTCGGCGCCTACTTTCTCAAGCTTCAGGACTTTGCTGGAAGGCTTCAGCCCGCGGCGCCTCATTTCTTCGCTGAAACCACGGAGCTGCCGGAAGTCCCACGAAACCTTCTCCGTGCCGATGATCGGCTTCTTGCCTCGCTTGATGACCAGCAAGCCCTCCGAACGAAGGGTCGAGAATGCCTGCCGAACAGGCATCTTGCTGATGCCGAGGTGACTCGCCACCTCGCCTTCCGACAGGAACACGTCCCCTTCGCGGAGCTTGCCGGACCTGACCAGCGCGCGGACCTGATCAGTGATCTGCTGGTAGTAGGGCGTAAAGCTGTTGCTGTCGATTGTGAGCTGAAGCGACTGCGACGGGCGCGCATGAACAACCATGGTCCATCCTTTCGGCCGAAGTAGGCATGCATGCCTATTATCGTATGACTAAACCATGGTATCAGGAGGTAAGCCGACAGACGGCACGGTGCCGCTCAATGGCTGCCTTCCGGACGCGCGCCGCGAATTCCTATGAAGTTTGTCGCACGCGACAAACTTTCCGAGAATGCATGCGCTAGCTTGATCGAATGGGCCCACCAGGACTCGAACCTGGAACCAAGGGATTCGCGTGATCCGGGAATTTCTGCCCGGCGCGGACTATCTCTTCGCCCGCAGCTTTTGCTGGTGGGGC
>Ga0070691_10000800_pt1 | contig 12557 bp, 11 predicted proteins | sample KBSK1101metaG_FD_64673 | JGI IMG/M metagenome (GOLD analysis project Ga0070691, IMG submission 64673) | Corn, switchgrass and miscanthus rhizosphere microbial communities from Kellogg Biological Station, Michigan, USA - KBS K1-10-1 metaG | ecosystem: Host-associated > Plants > Roots >... | reverse complement strand
GCGCCGACTGCGGCGATCGCGCCGATCGGGAATCCGACCAGGGCGGCGGTCAGCGCGACGATCGCGACCAGCACCACTTCGATGCCGGGGACGCTCGCGCCGAACAGCGCGACCACATAACAGAGCGCGACGGCTACGACGAGAGAAGCGATGCGAGCGGGCATCCCCAGCCGCGCGCGAGTCCGTTCGAGAAAGACGTTGAGCACCAGTCTCCTTACTTCTCCCCTAGTCGGGCCATCCGACGCGAAAGCGCGCTCGGACATCCCTAGGGAATGCCAGCGTTCTCTCCTCTTAAGGATAAACGGCCGAAGCAAGAACTTTGTTTAGGTGGCACGGGGAAAGAACCCCGCCGCCGGGCCGTGGCGGCGGGGCCTCGCAGGCGCTACTTGCGCTGGTGGATGACGTAGTCGTTGCCGTCCGGGTCCTTGCCGAAGGCCATGTGGCAGACCGGGCCCTCGAACGGATCGGCGATCTGCCCGCCCCGCGCGCGGATGCGGGCGACGGCCGCGCTGGCATCCCCGACCGCGAACATCACGCCGCCGGTGTAGTCGAACTCCTCGCCGCCGTTCCAGACGCCGAAGCAGGTGCCGTCGGCCAGTTCGAACTCCGAGCCCCGACCCTCGGGATCGATGCCGGTCGGCGGAATCCCGACCACGTCGCGGTAAAAGGCGATGGCCTTGCTCGCGTCCTTGGTGGCGTAGCCCGTGATGTCGATGCCGGTCACGTCGGCCGGATCGGGTGCGGTCGCCGCGCTGACCTGCGACCCGGCCTCGCGGCCGGTGCGGGCGTGGATGATGAACTCGTTGCCGTCCGGGTCCTTGCCGAACGCCATCGAGCAGCACCCCGGGATCTCTTCCGGGTCGGAGATGGTGCCGCCGGCCGCCCGGATCCGGGCCACCGCGGCCTTGCCATCGCGGACCGCCAGCATGGCGACCGCGCCGGTCTTGTTCTCGCCGGTGTCCCAGACGCCGAACGTCTGGCCATCCACGAGGGTGAACTCCGCGCCCCGGCCCTGCTCGTCGATATCGGTCGGGGTCAATCCGATGATGTCGCGATAGAACGCGATCGACCGCTTTGCGTCGGTGGTCAGGTAGGCGGAGAGATCGAGGCCGACGACCGCGTCGGCAGTCAAAGTGGTGTTGTTCATGATCCAAGCCTATCGCCTATATATGACAAAGACTGTCAGCATTTCCGGCGAAGGGCAAAAAGATGAAGTCCCAGCGGCTGCTCGAGTGCCTTCTGCTCCTCCAGGGCGCCCGCCGCCAGACGGCCGGGTCGCTCGCGACCCGCCTCGGGGTCTCGGTCCGGACGATCTATCGCGACGTCGACGCGCTCTCGTCGGCGGGCGTGCCGGTCTATATGGAGCGCGGGCCGTTGGGCGGCGTGATCCTCTCCGACGACTACCGGCGCGCGCTCGCACAGTTCACCGGCGACGAGCTCCAGGCGCTCTTCGCCTCGACCGCGGGACCGATGGCCGATATCGGCATCGTCTCGCAGCCGGCCGCCCTGCAGAAACTGGCCGGCGCGCTGCCGACCGCGCAGCGGCTGGCCGCCGAACGCGGCCGCGAACGCCTGCTGCTCGACCACAACAAATGGTATCGCGGCGAACAGCCGACCGAACTGCTCGGCGCGCTGCGGGCCGCGGTCGCCGACGAACGGGTGGTGCGTATGCGCTACCGCGACCGCAGCGGAAGCGCGACCGAACGCGCGATCGAGCCGCTCGGTCTGGTCGCCAAAGCCGGCGTGTGGTATCTGGTCGCGCGCGACGTCGCCGCGGCGGACTATCGTTCGTTCCGCGCGCAGCGCATCGTGGAAGCCTCGACCACCGGCGAGCGATTCGTGCGCCCGGCCGGATTCGATCTGGACGCGTACTGGCAGTCGTCGGTAACGTACATGGAGCGCAAGCCGAACGAGACCTACGACGTGACCTTCCGCGTGCGCGCGGAAGCGTACGACCGGCTCAACGCCGCCTGGGGCGCGACCATCGCCGACGACCGCGAGCCCGGCTTCGCGCGCGTCAGCGTGCGGTTCCCCAGCCGCGAAGCGGCCATCTTCCAGGTGATCGCGCTCGGCGAAGCGATCGCGTCGATGGATCCGGCGGATCTCGCCGAGGCCGTGGTCGCGCGCGCGAACGAGACGCTCGCGCGCTTCGCGTGAGCGAGGCGCTCTAGTTGCGCGTGCGGCTGAGGCGCTGGTCGCAGGTCTCGCAGAAGTGCGACATCTTGTTATCGGTCTCGAAGATCGAGTTGGAGTAATACATCGCGCAGCGCGCGTTGAAACAGTGCTTCAATCCGAGCGCGTGACCGAGTTCGTGGACCGTCTCTTTGAGCGCGCGCTGGAAGAGCACGTTGTCGTCAGGCGTCTCGCCGTAGAACTCCGAGCGCAGACGATGGAGCGAGACCGCGGCCACGCCCTGGCCCTCGTCGGCGTCGCCGAAGATGAACCGGTGCGAGGTCTTGTAGAGGTCGTACTCGGTGATCGCCAGGAGCATCCCGCCCGGCTCCGGGTGCGCGCGCAGCACCTTCGCGGTCAAGGTCGAGAGGAAGAGCTGCTGGCGCGTGTTGTTGAGGGCGCTGCGGGGGACCGAGAGCGGTCGCTCCACGCGGACGGCATAAAGAAAGCGTTCTTCGAGACAGAGCGCGAGACGATCGAGGAAGCCGGCGTCGACGGCATTGATCGGGACGATGCGGATTGGGGACTCCATCTTCGGCGGCTGACTTCGCCCCGCGTGGACGGAAAACTTGTCGAACTCGCGAACGCGACCGGAAATGATCCTAGGAATCGGCCTGGACCTGGCCGAGGTCGAACGCTACCGCTTCGACGAGCGCGAGCGCGCCTGGTTCGCGCGCAAGATCTATACGGACGCCGAGATGGCGTACGCGATGCGCAAACGCAACTGGGCGGAACGCTTGGCCGGCTTCTTCGCGGCCAAGGAAGCCACGCGGAAGGCCTTCGGTCACGCGATCCCGTGGCGCAGCGTCGAGGTCGGCCACGAACGTAGCGGCAAGCCGACCATCCTGTTGCTGGGCGACGCGCAGCGATTGATCGCCGCGCGCGGCGTCGGCTCGATCCACTTGACCATCACGCACACGGAAGTGACCGCCGCCGCGGTCGTCATCCTCGAATCGTGAGGTACGTCCTCACTCCGGAGCAGATGCGCGCCGCCGATGCGGCCGCCTGCGCGCAGGTCGGCGCCGACGCGCTGATGCGCGCGGCCGGTCGCGCGATCGCCGCCCGGATCGCGGCCTTGGTGCCGCCCGGCAGGATCGTCGCTTTCGCCGGCCCGGGCAACAATGGCGGCGACGCGTTCGCGGCGCTGGCGGAGCTGGATTCGTCCTACGAACGGATCGTCTGCGCTGCGTACGCAACGACCAAGTCGGACGCGCGTCGCGCCGCCGAAGGGCGAGCGCTCGCGACCGGCGTGGTCGTGCGGGCGTTCCCGCGCGACGAGGCCGAGGCCCGCGAGATCGCGCGCGACGCCGCATTGACGGTCGACGGCCTGCTCGGCACGGGCGCGCGTCTCCCGGTCGGCGACGACCTGGCGCCGGCCCTGGCCGCGCTCGACGCGCGCGAACGGCCGGTCGTCGCGATCGACGTGCCGAGCGGCTGCGACGCGCTCGACGGATCGGCCGATGCGCGAGCCGTTCGCGCGACCGAGACGGTCGCGCTGGGCGCGCTCAAGCCGGGCCTGCTGATCGAGCCCGCGCGCAGCCACGCCGGCACGCTGCGCTTCGCCGCGATCGGCATGAGCGATGCGATCCTGGCCGCACGATCGCGCACGTACGCGGCGGTCGACGACGCCGAACTGCTCGCGCTCGTGCCGAAGCGCGATTCGACCGCCGACAAGCGCACCGCCGGAGCGCCGTTGGTGGTGGCCGGCTCGACCCAGTTCCCCGGCGCCGCCGTGCTGTGCGCGCGCGCCGCAGCGCGGGCCGGTGCGGGCTACGTCACCGTCGCCACCTCGCCGAGAGCCGCGCACGTCCTACGCCATCATCTGATCGAGCAGGTCGTGGTCGCGATCGACGATACCGGAAGCGCCGACGATGCCGTCGGCGGTCTGCTCGACGTGGCGGCCCGCAATGGCAGCATCGCGATCGGGCCGGGACTCGGCCTCGACGAACGGACCGGCGAGATCGTCCGTGGGCTCCTGGCGCGCACGTCGTTGCCGTGCGTGGTCGATGCGAGCGGCCTCTTCCACCTCGCCAAACATCTCGACCCGCTGCGCGGTCGACCGGTCGTCCTCACGCCGCACGCGGGCGAGTTCGCGCGCCTCTCGGGGAAAGGCACGATCGCACCGGGAGAGCGGGTCGCGCGATTGCGCGAGTTCGTCGAACGCACGGGCATCGTAACGCTGCTCAAGGGGCCGGACACGCTGATCTACGACGGCGTCACCATGCATCTCAACGCCAGCGGATGCAGCGCGCTTGCGACCGCCGGAAGCGGCGACGTGCTGACCGGGATGATCGCGACGTTGCTCGCGCAAGGGCTCGCACCGGTCGATGCGGCGCGGGCGGCGGCGTATTGGCACGGGCTGGCGGGCGAGGCGCTCGCACGCGAACGGCGCGTCGGCGTGGTCGCGGGCGATCTGCCGGACGCGCTCGCGCGGGCCCTACCTATCGAAGGCTAGGCGGTCGCGCGGCGACCCGGACGTTCTTCCGGAAGGTGCGCGTACAGCTCGGCATCCTCGGCGTCCATCCGCTCGCGCAGGCCGACCGCGAGGGCCTCGAGATCGCGAAGGAACGCCGGGACGTCGGCGTCGATCAGCTTGCGCTCGCCCCACTTCGCGTAGAGCTCCTCGAAGCGATCGGATTGGTCGCCGCCGCTCTCGCGCAGACGCGCGGCGCGCTCCCGCAGGCTCGCGTCGCGGCTCGCGATCATGGCCGGATAGACGACGTTGTCCTCCATCAGCAGATGGGAACGAAGCGCGAGCGCGAGGCGCTCGAACAGGACGGAGAGATCGTAGCCGTTGCCGACGGCGGCGCGATCGATCACGTCGGCCAGGCGGGCGCGGATGATCGTGTGCTGGTTGCGGAAGGGCGACCCCAGGAACGTCATGTCGACTACGTTGCCATCTATCATCGTGCCACGAGCCTACGCGGCGGCCGCGACGAACCTGAGAACGTTACGTAAAGCGGAGGTTAAGAGACCAGGGCCTTTAGCCCATCCTCATCGAGCACCGCGACGCCAAGCGACTCGGCCTTGGCCAGCTTCGATCCGGCGGCTTCGCCCGCGACCACGTAATCGGTCTTGGAACTGACCCCGGAAGCCACCTTACCGCCGGCGGCGACGATCAGCGCCGAGGCCGCTTCGCGGGTGAGCGAGGGAAGCGTCCCGGTCAGGACCAGCGTCTTGCCGGTCAGCGCGCCGACGATCCGTTCGCGCTTGGGGCCGGTCATCGCGACCCCGGCGGCGCGCAGGCGTTCGATCATCTCGCGGTTGGCCGGTTGCGCGAAGAACAGCGAGACGCTGGCCGCGACCTCGGGGCCGATACCGTCGCTGGCCTGAAGTTCGTCGACCGTCGCGTTCTCGAGCGCGTCGATGCTGCCGAAGTCCCCGGCCAGGATCTGCGCGGTCTGCGCGCCGACGAAGCGGATGCCGAGGCCGGTCAGCAGCCGCGCCAGGCCGCGCGACTTCGAGTTCTCGAGCGCTTCGAGCAGCTTCGCGATCGACTTCTCGCCGGTGCGAGGCACGGTCGCGAGTGCGGTCGCATCGAGCGCGTAGATGTCGGCGATGTCGCGGACCAATCCCAGCTCCGTCACCTGCTCGGCCATCACGTCGCCCAGGCCTTCGATATCCATCGCGCCGCGCGAGGCGAAGTGACGCACGCGCTCGACCACCTGGGCCGGGCAGGCCGCGTTGGTGCAGCGCGCCATCGCCTCGTCGTCGGGGTGGTCGGCCTGGGAACCGCAGACCGGGCAGCGATCCGGCATGGTGAAGGCCCGCTCGTCGCCGGTCCGCTCCGAGACGACCGGTCCGACCACGCGCGGGATCACGTCGCCCGCCCGGACGACCAACACCGTGTCGCCGATCCGGATGTCGTTCGACGCGATATAGGCGGCGTTGTGCAAGGTGGCGTTGCTCACGGTCACGCCGCCGATCTGGACCGGTTCCAAGCTCGCGTTCGGATTGAGCGTGCCGGTGCGGCCGACCGAGATCGTGATGTCGAGCAGTTTGGTGCGGGCCTCGCGCGCCTTGAACTTATACGAGATCGCCCAGCGCGGATCGCGCGAAGCGGCGCCTAGGCGCTCCTGCATCGCGAGCTCGTCGACCTTGATCACGACGCCGTCGATCTCGTAGTCGAGTTCGTCGCGCTGCGCCTCCCAGCGCGCGCAGTACGCGATCGCGTCCTCGATGGACGCGGCACGCGCGATGTTCGGATTGACCTCGAAGCCGAGATCGCGCAGACGCGCGAGCACGTCCCACTGGGTCGCCGGCTGATCGGCGCTCTCCAGCGCACCGATCGCGTAGGCGAAGAACGAGAGCCGGCGCTTGGCCGTCATCTTCGGATCGAGCTGTCGGACCCCGCCGGCCGCGGCGTTGCGCGGATTGGCGAAGACCGGCTGACCGTCGCGCAGACGGGCCGCGTTCAGCCGCTCGAAATCGGACTTGCGCAGGTAGACCTCGCCGCGCACCTCGACGAATGCCGGCGCGCGCTCGGGCAGCGCGAGCGGGATCGAACGGACGGTCCGCAGGTTGGCGCTCACGTCCTCGCCGACGTTGCCGTCGCCGCGCGTGCCGCCGCGTACGAACGCGCCGTCGCGATAATCGATCGCGATCGCCAGCCCGTCGATCTTCAGCTCGCAGACGTAGGCGAGCGGCGCGCCCGCGAGCCTGCGCGCGCGCTCGTCGAACGCGCGCAGCTCGTCGGCGTCGAAGGCGTTGGCCAAGCTCAACATCGGTCGCGCGTGCGCGAACGGCGCGAACTTCTCGGACGGCTCCGCACCGACGCGCTGGGTCGGCGAGTCGGGCGTGCGCAGGTCGGGGTGCGCCGCTTCGAGATCGATCAGCTCGCGCAGCAGTTTGTCGTATTCGGCGTCGGTGATGGCCGGCGCGTCGTCGCGGTAGTAGCGTTCGTTCGCGTCCTCGATCTGCGCGCGCAGGTCGAGCGCTCGGGCCTTCGGAGTCACCTGCGGGACTTGCGCGACGACGACGATATCTGGATCGGATAGCCGTCGGGATCGCCGATGATCGCGACCCGGCCGAACGGCTCGTCGTACGGATCCTGGAAGACCGGGACGCCCATCTGCGTGCAATCCGCGACGAACGTGTCGACGTTCTCGACGGAGAACCCGAGCTGGAGCGATCCCGGCCGGACCGCGAGCAGATCGGTCTTCGCGTGGAGGCTGAGCGTCGACCCGTCGCCGAGCGCGAAGCTCGCCCAGGTCGCGCCCTTCTCGCCGGTGCTCTTGAGCCCGAGCACGTCGCCGTAGAACACGCGCGAGCGCTCGAGATCGGCGCAGACCAGTAAGACGACCGCGAATTTCATCCTAGAGACTACGCTTCGACGGCGACGCGTTCGCCCTTCGCCAAATCGCCGAGCGCGGCGAAGTTTTCGTCTTCGAGCTTCTTGAGCGCGGCCGGATCCGTCGGGTGGTGCCCGACCGAGCGCTGGTCGACCAGGACCGGCTTGAGGTAGGCGCCGGTGTAGGACTTCTTGTTCTTGGCCAGCTCTTCGGGCGTGCCGATGCCGACGACCGTTCCGCCCTTGTCGCCGCCCTCGGGCCCGAGATCGACGATGTGGTCGGCGGTCTTGATCACGTCGAGGTTGTGCTCGATGACCAGCACGGTGTTGCCGGTCTGCACCAGGCGGTCGAGCACTTCAAGCAGCTTGTGGATATCGGCGAAATGCAAGCCGGTGGTCGGTTCGTCGAGCACGTAGAACGTGCGGCCGGTCGAGCGGCGCGAGAGTTCGGTCGCGAGTTTGACGCGCTGGGCCTCGCCGCCCGAGAGCGTGGTCGCGGGCTGGCCCATCTTGATGTAGCCGAGGCCGACCTCGCAGATCGTCTTGAGGCGGTTGTGGATGCGCGGGATATTCGCGAACACCTCGGTCGCTTCGTCGACGCGCATCTCGAGGATGTCCGCGATGGTCTTGCCCTTGTAGCGGACTTCCAGCGTCTGCGCGTTGTAACGCTTGCCCTTGCAGACCTCGCACGGCACGTAGACGTCCGGCAAGAAGTGCATCTCGATCTTGATGATGCCGTCGCCCTCGCACGACTCGCAGCGGCCGCCCTTGACGTTGAACGAGAAGCGTCCGGGCGTGTAGCCGCGCATCTTGGCCTCGGGGACCATCGAGAAGAGTTCGCGCACGTGATCGAACGCGCCGGTGTAGGTCGCCGGATTCGAGCGCGGCGTCCGGCCGATCGGCGATTGGTCGATGACCACCAGCTTGTCGAGTTCGCCCGCGCCCTTGACGGTACCGTACGTGCCGGCCGACGGCTGGCCGTGCAGATGCTGGTTGAGCGCTTTGACGAGCACCTGATTCACGAGCGACGACTTGCCCGAACCGCTGACGCCGGTGACGGCGCAGAAGACGCCGAGCGGAAAGCTCACGTCGACGCCGCGCAGATTGTTGGCGGTCGCCTTTCTCACGTCCAGCCAGGCGCGTGGCTTGCGACGCTTCTTCGGGATCGGGATGAACTTGCGGCCGGAGAGATACGCGCCGGTCTCGGACTTCGGATGCTTGAGGACTTCGTCGAGCGTACCGACGGTCAATACCTCACCGCCTTCGGCGCCCGCGCCCGGTCCGATATCGACCACCACGTCGGCCATCCGCATGGTGTCTTCGTCGTGCTCGATCACGATCAAGGTGTTGCCGATGTCGCGCAGCGTCTTGAGGGTCGCGAGCAGACGGTCGTTGTCGCGCTGATGCAAGCCGATCGACGGCTCGTCGAGGATGTAGAGCACGCCGACCAACGACGAGCCGATCTGGGTGGCCAGGCGGATGCGCTGCGACTCACCGCCCGAGAGGGTGGTGGCCGAGCGCCCGAGCGTGAGATAGTTCAGGCCGACGTTGGTGAGGAAGCCCAGACGCGCGCGCACTTCCTTGAGGACCTGGTTCGCGATCTGCTCCTGGCGCGGCGTGAGCGTGAGCCCGCGCACGAACGCTTCGGCGTTCTCGATCGACATGCGCGTGATCGCATCGATGTTGCTGCCGCCGATGGTGACCGCCAGCGCTTCGGGCTTGAGCCGTGCGCCCTTACAGGTCGGGCAGGTCGCGCCGGACTGATATTTTTCGAGGTCCTCTTTGACGCCCTCGCTCGAGGTCTCCGCATAGCGGCGCTCGAGGTTGTTGATGACGCCTTCGAAGGTCGCCTTGTACTCCCAGACCTTGCCGGTCTTCGAGGTGTACGCGAACTTCTGCTCGCTATCGGTGCCGTACAGGATGACGTCGACGATCTCGTCGTCCATCTCCTCGATGGGCGTCGTCAGCTTCACCTTGAACGCCTTGAGGACGCGCTCGAGCTGCTGGATGTAGTACGGGTTCATCATCCCGAGGCGCCAGCTTCCGGAGTTCTTGCTCCACGGCACGATCGCACCTTGCGCGATCGACTTGCTGCGGTCGGGGATGACCTTCCACGGATCGATCTCGGTCTTCTCGCCGAGGCCGGTACACGACGGGCACGCGCCGTACGGAGAGTTGAACGAGAACAGGCGCGGCGCCAGCTCTTCGAACGAGAGGCCGCAGTAGACGCACGCGAACGCCTCGCTGAAGGTCAGCTCGTGCGGTTTCTTGGCGTCGGGCTCTTGCGCGATCACGGTCACGATGCCGGTCGAGAGGCGCAGGGTCGTCTCGATCGAGTCGGTCAGACGCTTGCGCACGTCCGGCTTGATGACCAGGCGGTCGACGACGACCTCGATGGTGTGCTTGCGCTTCTTGTCGAGCGCGATCTTGCCTGTGCCCGTAAGGGTATCGCGGAGCTCCATCGCCTCGCCGTCGACCCGGACGCGCGCGAAGCCCTCTTTGGCGATCTCTTCGAAGAGCTTGGCGTACTCGCCCTTGCGGCCGCGGACCAGCGGCGCGAGCAGTTGGACCTTGGTGCCTTCGGGGAGTTCGAGGATCGCGTCGACGATCTGCTCGGACGATTGCGACGAGATCTCGCGCCCGCAATTGTAGCAATGCGGCGTGCCGATGCGCGCGAAGAGCAGGCGCAGGTAGTCGTAGATCTCGGTGACCGTGCCGACCGTCGAGCGCGGATTGCGCGAGGTCGACTTCTGGTCGATCGAGATCGCCGGCGAGAGCCCTTCGATATAATCGACGTCGGGCTTCTCCATCTGCCCGAGGAATTGGCGCGCGTAGGACGAGAGCGACTCGACGTAGCGACGCTGGCCTTCGGCGTAGATCGTGTCGAAGGCGAGCGAGGACTTGCCGGAGCCCGAGAGCCCGGTGACGACGATGAGCTTGTTGCGCGGCAGGACCAGGTCGATGTTCTTGAGGTTGTGTTCGCGCGCGCCTTTGATGACGATGGCGTCGAGGGCTGTGGACATACGGAGTTACGAACCCTCGGGACCGGGCTGCAGTTTCAGGTAGGTCGCGGCCATCCGCGGAGCGGCGTAGCCGACGGCCAGTTGGCCGAGGACGCCGGCGGCCAGGTCGCCGGCCAACGGCAGAACGCCCGACAGCAGCTGCGCCACGATGGCGCCGGTGACGATGCCGACGGCGATGGTTCCGACCGCGGCCGCGGTCGGGCCGGGCGCCGCCAGCGCGAGCCGGCACGACTCGGCGATCGCATCGGCCATGCTTCGGCCATCGGCCGCGGCGCGCATCGCATAGAGACACGCGCCCGCGAAGATCGCCATCGAGATGAAGAACGTCACCGGCCCGAGCAGAGCGGCACAGACGCCGAGCGCGAGCACCGCGATCCCGGTCGGAACGGTTCGGCCCGGATGTCCGGAGAGGATCGCGAACTGTCCGAGCGTCGCCGCGATCGCGGCTACGAGCATCCCGGCGATCAGGACGGCGAGCGCGGCGTAACCGGCGTTGGCGTCGCCCGAGCCGACCAGTTGGTAGGTCGCGAGCAGCTGACGGACGGCGAACATCAGCAGTCCGGCCGCGACGCCGAGCGTCAGCGCGATGCGCAGGTTCACAGCAGAACGGCGCGGACGCCGGCCAGGTCAGCGACGGTCACGTCGGGTTGCCGGCCGCCGGCCGGTATCGTCTCGCGGTGCACGTTCATCCAGATCGCGTAGAGCCCGGCGTCGAGGGCGCCGATGATGTCGCGCGTGTAGCGATCGCCCACCATCGCGCTGCGCGCCGGCGCGCAGCCCAGCTTGGCGCAGGCGTGCGCGAAGAGCAGCGGGTCCGGTTTGATCATGCCGACCTCGTCGGCGATGAAGATCGCGTCGAACTCGTCGGCCAACTGCAGTTCGGCGATCTTGTCGTGGTGCGTCTCGGCGAAGCCGTTGGTCAACATGCCGACCTTGACGCCGCGCGCGCGCAAGGTGCGCAGCAGATCGATCGCACCCGGGAAGATGGTCAGGAACGTGCGGCGATAGTCGACGTAGCGCGTCGCGCTGCGCGACGCGAGCGCGTCGTCCTCGATGCCGACCTCGCGCAGGGCGTTGGCCCACGTGCGCTCTCGCAAGCCCGCCAATTTCGTCTGCAGTTGGTCGGGCGTCAGCCGGATCCAGAACCCTTCGGACTCCGCGACGTAGGCAGCCTTGAGCTTGAGCGCGTCGATGCCGTGCTCGGCCGCGATCTCGCGCGCGACCGCTTCGGCCGCGCTCAGGAAGGCGTGGGTATCGTCGTGGAGCGTGTCGTCCAAGTCGAACAGGACGGCTTCGAACGGCTGGCGCGTTGTCATACGGCTAAAAGCGTACCCTATAGGAGCGCAGCGCGAACGCGGTTAGGTCGACGCGCAACGATTCTCCCTCGATCGCGACGCCGGCGCCGGCGAGCGGACGCTCCAGCCCGTCGACCGCGACCGCCTCGCGCATCCGGCCGCCGCACCGGATCGCGACCGAGCGGGCCTCGCCGTCGCATTCGCGGACGCGCAGCACCACGCCATCGCCGTCCTCGGCCGGCTTGCAGGCCACGATCGCCGCACCGCTCTCGGGCGAATCGAACAGCGGGACGCGCGGCTCGCAGGCGAACGCTTCCCACGCGCGCTCGAGCGCACCGGCGCCGACCTTGCGGAACGGCGCGAACGCCCACGCGAGCCGCTGTTCGCCCAGGTCCGCATCCGGATCCGGCCAGGTCGTGCCGCGCAGCAGCGAGTGCCCGAGATCGAGCGCGCGATCGCGGGAGCGGCGCGCGCTCCAGCCATACGTGTCGAGCGCGAAGACGGCAAGGCCGTCGCCCTCCGCATCGCGCGCGAACGCGAAGCGCTGGCCGGGCACCTCGTACTTGGCCCGGCGCTCCGGCGTGTCGGTCAGGGTGGAGCGTTCGACGATGCCGTGCGGACTGCCGAAAGACGCACTGGTCGCATCGAGCGAGAGCGCGTTCTCGACCCGCAGGATGCGCCGGCGCTCGCGCCAGTCCACCACCAGCTCGACCCGGACGAACGGTTCGTTCTCGCGAAGCGAGATCGTCATCACCGCGCGCGAATCGCCGATGGCGT
>Ga0070691_10000799_pt1 | contig 12562 bp, 13 predicted proteins | sample KBSK1101metaG_FD_64673 | JGI IMG/M metagenome (GOLD analysis project Ga0070691, IMG submission 64673) | Corn, switchgrass and miscanthus rhizosphere microbial communities from Kellogg Biological Station, Michigan, USA - KBS K1-10-1 metaG | ecosystem: Host-associated > Plants > Roots >... | reverse complement strand
GTAGGTGGCGTAGGCGGTGATGTTGCCCTTGCCGTCGGGAGCGTTGGCGCCCAGCACCATGCTGACTTCGGAGCCTTCGCCGTCCCACGAACTGCCAGTGGGGAAGGCGAACTGGCTCGGGTCGGAGGCCCCCGCCGCGGCGGTGCGCAGGACGTTCTGGATCGCACCCTCGTGGTTGGAGTGCTGGTAGCCGGAGTACTGGGCGTCGATGCGCACGCCCTCGAAGTTCTTCAGCATGATGAAGTTGACCACGCCGGCCACGGCGTCGGCGCCGTAGGTGGCCGAGGCGCCGCCGGTCAGCACGTCGACGCGCTCGACGAGGGCCGCGGGGATGAAGTTGAGGTCCGCGGCCGGGACCGACGGGTCGCCGGGCATCAGGCGGCGGTTATCGATCAGCACCAGGGTGCGCGAGGAGCCGAGGCCGCGCAGGTTCACCGTGGCGGTGCCGGTGGAGCCGTTGGAGATCATCGACCCCTGGCCGGCGAACACCTGCGGCAGGGAGTTGGTGATGTCTTCGATGCGGGTGACGCCCTCGGCCTTGATGTCGGCGTTGCCGACAGTGGTGACCGGGGCGATCGAGGTCAGGTTCGGCGACGGGATCCGGGTGCCGGTGACCACGATTTCGGAGACCTCGCCGGTCGCCGCGTCAGCCGCCGCGGCGGCGGCCGCCGCCTGGGTCGCGGACAGGCCGAGGAAGGCTGCGCCGCAGATCATCGAGGAGGCCAGCAGGCGCTCCCGGGTGTTTTGGATTTTCAAGGTCTACATCCTCCAGCGGTCGGCCTATGCGGCGGGTCCGCTCCCCAACAATTGCCAAGCCTGGGCCAAAAACAGCCCCGGTTACGCCGGAGTTAGCTTCGACTGTAGTGGAGGGTCAACGCTGATTACGAAGTCGTTCGCGATCCTGAAGCCAATATGTCGCATAATGGCCACATAACCGCATGGGTCTTGGGGCCGCCGCCTCAAACACTGGTATGAAATCGCACCCTTCGGCTGAGAAGATGGCGAACGGCGGTAGCCGGAGCAGGGTCACCCTGCTCCAGGATTCGCGTGTTACGGCGATAACCGAAAACTGTGGACGCGTACCGCTTTACTTGAATACACTCGAAACTAAACGATATGTAACAAAGTAGAATTGGCCGAACGATAGGCCGGATCGGCGGTCTCGATTGACCAACGGCCAAGTTCCCCACTGGTTCCGCAGATTCTTGTCGGCGCGCTTCTTCAACCCGCCCGCAGGCCGTCCGCTTGAGACTGCGACCGGGTTGAACTGGCCTATGTTTGACCTGCGTCAGGGCGCCGCAGCTGCGCCGATTTCTAGGAGGCTCCTGGAGGCGCGGTCATAGGGGCGCGCACGCCGTCTCCATCCAGGCGCGGACGTCGCCGGGGACCTGCGGTCCGATCACCGAAAGCACCCGGGCATGGTAGGCGTCGAGCTGTGCGATCTCCTCGGAGGTCATCAGCGCCCTGGCCACCAGACGTCGGTCGACGGGCGCCAGCGTCAGGGTCTCGAACCCCAGCATCGGCCGCTCGCCGCCGGGAATCGTCGCGGCTTCGGTGACGAACTGCAGAGTCTCGATGCGGATGCCGTAGCCGCCTTCCTTATAATAGCCGGGCTCATTGGAAACGATCATCCCCGGCCGCAGCGCCACCATATTCGGCAGCTTGGCGATCCGGTGCGGACCTTCGTGGACGCCCAGGTAGGAGCCGACGCCATGGCCGGTGCCGTGGTCATAGTCGAGGCCGTGGGCCCAGAGCGCCACGCGGGCCAGCGCATCGAGGGCCGAGCCGGTGGTCCCCGCCGGGAAGCGCACCCGGGCCAGCGCCAGGTGGCCCTTCAGCACCAGGGTGAAACGCTCGCACATCTCCGCCGACGGCTCGCCGATGGCCACCGTGCGCGTGACGTCGGTGGTGCCATCCAGGTACTGGGCGCCGGAATCCACCAGCAGCAGGCTGCCCATCTCGGCGCGCTTGTTGAGGCGGCGGGTCGGGCGGTAGTGCACGATGGCCCCGTTGGAGGCGGCGCCGGCGATGGTGTCGAAGGAGAGGTCCTTCAGCGCCCCGGTCTCCTCGCGGAACGCCTCCAGCCTGGAGACCGCTTCGATCTCGTCCGGCGGATTGGCCTGCCCCTCGGTGGCCACCCAATGCAGGAAGCGGCTGAGCGCGACACCGTCCCGGATATGCGCCCGCTTGGTCCCCTCGATCTCCACCGGGTTCTTGCAGGCCCGGGGCATGACGCAGGGGTCTTCGCCGCGAACCACCTCGGCTCCGGCTCCGGCCAGGGCCTCGAAGTACCAGGCGGAGGATTGGGCCGGGTCCACCACCACCGCCTTGCCGCGCAGCTCGGCGAGCGCCTGCGGCAAGTCGGACGGGGTTTCCAGCCGCACCTCGTTGCCGAGCCAGGCCGGCAGGTCCGGGGTGACCTTCGCCGGGTCGAGGAACAGCCGGGCCGAGCCGTCGGCGTTGAGGATCGCCTGGCCGAGCGGCAAGGGCGAGCGGATGACGTCGCCGCCGCGGACGTTGAACAGCCAGGCGATGGAGGCCGGCGCGGTGATCACCGCCGCCTCGGCCCCGCGGCCCGCCAGGGCCTCGCCCAGTCGGTGGCGTTTCGAGGCGCTGTCCTCGCCGGCGTACTGCAGGGGGTGCGGCGTCACCGGCGCGGCCGGCTGCGGCGGGCGGGCCTGGCCCCAGGCGGCGTCCAGCGGATTGGGGGTCACCGGACGAAGCTGCGCGCCGGCCTTGGCGGCCGCCGCCTTGAGACGGTCCAGCGCATCGGGGCTGTGCAGCCGCGGGTCGTAGCCGATCACCTGGCCACGGCCGGCGGTGGTTTCGATGTAGGCGGGGACGCCCCCCTCCACGAGGTCGCGGATCTCGAACGAGCCCTGATCCACCTGGTCGCGGACCTGCAAGGTATAGCGGCCGTCCACGAAGATCGCCGCCTTGTCCTTCAGGATGACGGCCGCCCCCGCCGAGCCCGTGAAGCCGGTGGCCCAGGCCAGCCGATCGTTGGCGGCGGGCAGGTACTCGTTCTGGTGCTCGTCCTCGTGCGGCACCACGAAGCCGTCTAGGCCCTGGTCGGCCATGGCCTTGCGGATCAGCGGCACGTGGCGGGGGCCGAAGGAGCGGTCGGTGGATTCGTCGAAGGTCTGGCGCATGGGCAGGGATGTAATGCCTTCACGCGGCATGGGCAAAGGCCCGTGCGCCCGCCATCATGGGCGTCATGAGCGACACACCCGAGCCTTGGTTCCCGCTGCAGACCCGCCGGCTGCTGCTGCGCCCGTTCCGCGAAGCGGACCTGGACGACATCCATGCCTACGCCAGCGTGCCGGAGGTATCGCGTTTCATGGAATGGGGGCCCAACACGCCGGAAGACAGCCGCGCCTTCCTCGACCGCGCGCTGGCCCAGCAGTCCGATTGGCCACGCCGGCACGTGGGCCTCGCCATCGAACGGGACGGGCGGGTGATCGGCTCGATCCGACTTGATCTGCAGGGCGAAAAGGGAGCCGAGGCCGACCTCGGCTACACCCTGGCCCGGGACCAGTGGCGCCAGGGCGTCGCCACCGAGGCCGCCGCCGCCATGCTCGACGCGGCCTTCGCGACCCTGGGCCTGCATCGGGTCTGGGCGACCTGCGACGTTGAGAACGTCGGCTCGTTCGGGGTGATGGAAAAGCTCGGCATGCGGCGCGAGGGCCATTTCCGCCAGGACAAGCTGGTCCGCGGCGCCTGGCGCGACAGCTTCCTCTACGCGATCCTGGCCGAGGAATGGGCCGCTCGCGCCAATTAATACCCGGGCAAAATTGACTTGACGCCGTCCCCGTCGTAGACGCCCGGCCATGGACAAGCAAAGCCGCCGCGAGGCCATCCGGGAATATAAGGAGCGCAGGGTTTCCCAGGGGATCTTCGCGCTCCGCTGCTCAGCGACCGGCGAGGCGTGGGTCGGCCAGTCGCGCGACCTGGAGCAGAAGCCGAACGGCGTCTGGAGCGCGCTGCGGCGTGGCGGTCATCCCAACGCGGCCTTGCAGGCGGCCTTCGCCAAGCACGGCGAAGCGGTCTTCGCCTTCGAGGTGCTGGAGACCGTCGACGCCGACGGCCTGAGCCCCTACGCGCTCGCCAACCTCCTGAAGAATCGCGACGCCCATTGGCGCGCCAGGCTCGGGGCCGCCAAGATCGTCGGCTAGGGTCGTTGAAGTCCGGGCGGCGGTTCCGCTCAGGCCCGGCGCAGCACCAGGGTCGCCCAGGCGTCGCGATGCAGCCGACGCTCGAGCCGGAAGCCGCGCGAGGCGTAGGCGGCCAGCACCCGACGCTCCTGCGTGCGCAGCAGGCCCGACAATATGGCCAGCCCGCCGGGTTTCAACGCGCCCTTGATGTCCTGCGCCAGGGCCACCAGCGGCGGGGCCAGGATGTTGGCGAACACCAGGTCGTAGGGCGAAGGCCGCCGCACGCGGGCGTCGTTCAAGCCGGCGGCGTGGACGAAGCGGGCGCGGGCGCGGTTCAGCCGGGCGTTCTCGTTGGCGATGCGGACCGAAGGCGCGTCGATGTCGGTGCCCAGCGCTATGGCCGAGCCCGTGCGCGCCGCGGCGATGGCCAGCACCCCGGTCCCACAGCCCACGTCCAGCACGCGGCCGAAGCGGCGGCGCTTCAGCAGGTGGTCGAACGCCAGCAGGCAGCCCACGGTGGTGCCGTGGTGGCCGGTGCCGAACGCCGCGCCGGCCTCGATGCGCAGGTTCACCGTGCTGGGCGGGGCGAGGCCGCCGTCATGGGCGCCGTAGACGAAGAAGCGACCCGCGCGCACCGGCGGCAGGCCGGAAAGCGCCATGGCCAGCCAGTCGGCGTCGGCCAGCTTCTCGGTGACCACCCGCAGGGCCGGGAAGCTCGCCAGGGTCGCCAGGAGCCCCGCCTGCTCGTCCGGCGAGGTCGGGAAGGCGTCGATGCGCCAGACGTCGTGGTCCTCGTCCTCCTCCAGGATGGAGTAGGTCAGGCCTTCGGTGGCCGGCTCGGCGTCGATGGCGAGCGCGGCGGCCTCGGCCTCGGCGCGCGGCCCCCGGGCGATGGTCTGGACGGGGTCGCCCTGGGCGGAGGTGGGGCCGAGGTCCGGGGCGAGGTCGGGGCGCATCGCCCGCCTCTAGCGGCCGAGGCCAGCAAAGGCGAGAGGCTTCAGCCGGAGACGGCCGGGGCGGCGCCGGCCTCGGCTGGCGCGGAGTCGTCGGCCGCCGGTGTGGGCTGTCCTCCGTTCAGCGACGGATAGGCGTGGGCCGCGGGCGGCGGCTCCTCATAGGCCGCGCGGGTGAGACCGGCTGTCTCCACCGGCGGGTCCGGGGGCGGGTCGGTTGGCGCCACGTCGCGCGGCGGCGAGACCGCGGCCCGTTCGTCCGGCCAGGCCATGGATTTCTTCCAGTCTGTGCCCAGGACGTAGTCCGGCATCTTGCCTCGGTAGCTGACGAAGGTGGTGCCCGGATCGAAGGGGCCGGTGGATCGCGCTCCCGCCCAGTCGGCGAACATCTGCGGACCCGCGGGGCGGTCGCCCTCGTCCAGATGCGGCTGCATGGCGCCGCCCAGCATCAGCCCCATCACCAGGGAAATCGCCGCGCCGCCTAAGAGAACCTTCACCGCACTGTCCGATCAAATGTTGATCCGTGGGTGCTAGAGTGCGCGGGCCGTCCATTGGTTCAGGGCCGAGCTGGCGCCAAGTTTCGGGTGTTGCGCGTTATCCGCGGCGGGAGAGATCGCGATGAGCAAATACAACCCCCTGTCGGCGCGCCTGGCCGGCCACGCCGGACCGGAATGGCGCGCGAGCTTCGCCGAGCTGGAGGAAGTGCTTGGCTTTCCGCTGCCCAAGGGCGCGCGAGCCGGCAAGGCCTGGTGGAAGAACGATCCAGCCGCCCCGCATGCGCGCGCCTGGACCGAAGGCGGCTGGGAAACGGGCGACGTGGATCAGGCCGCCGGCGTGGTGACCTTCCGCAAGGTCGGCGGGGCCGCGCCGACCGGGGTGGGCGAGTTCCAGCCGCCTGCGGCTGCCGGTGACGAGCCGCCCATCCTCAAGCGCCTGGAGGTGACGCCGAAGTGGGGCATGGCCATCATCGCCGGCAGCGTGGCCCTGGTCGCAGGGCTCGGCGCGCTGGCGATCCGCGGCGTGATGCGGCGGAGATAGCGGTCACCCCTTCTCGACGAAGCTGTCGATGACCTTCTTCTCGCCGGCCTTCTCGAAGGCGACGGTGAGCTTGTTGCCCTCCACGGCGGTGACCGCGCCGTAGCCGAACTTCATGTGGAAGACCCGGTCGCCGCGCTTGTAGTCGCTGGCGGCGCTGTCGGCGGAGGTGGCCACCAGGCGGCCCTCGCCCTCGATGACCTGCTGATGGCCGGGGCGGCTGCCGCGGTAGCCGGCGGTCTGGGCGCGCCGCCATCCCGGCGAGGAATAGCCGGCGCCGAACGACGGGGTCTCGTCCCAGCGGCTGCCGTGCTGCTGCATGCCGGGGCCGCCGCCGTAGTAGCCGGTCTCCGAGGAGGCTTCGACGTTCTCCAGGGGCAGCTCATCGACGAAGCGGCTGGGGAGCTGGCTGGTCCAGCGGCCGTAGACCTGGCGGTTGGCGGCGAAGGAGACGCGGGCCTCCTCGCGGGCGCGGGTGATGCCGACGTAGGCGAGGCGCCGCTCCTCCTCCAGGCCCTTCTCGCCCTTCTCGTCCATCGAACGCTGCGATGGAAAGACGCCTTCCTCCCAGCCCGGAAGGAAGACCAGGGGGAACTCCAGCCCCTTGGCCGAGTGCAGGGTCATGATCTGCACGGCGTCGGCCTGGGGCCCGCGGTCGAGGTCCATGACCAGGGAGACGTGCTCGAGATAAGCCTGGAGATTCTCAAAGTTTCCCATCGATTGGACGAGTTCCTTAAGGTTCTCCAGGCGGGTCTGGGCGGTGGGGCCCTTGTCCAGGCGAAGGGCGTCGGTGTAGCCGCTCTCCTCCAGCACGGCCTCCATCAGGCGCGGGTGCGCGGTGCGCCCGGCTTCGACACGCCAGCGGTCGAGATCGCGCAGGAAGTTGGCGAGCGCGGTGCGGGTGCGCGCGGCCAGTTCGTCGGTCAGCACGATCTGGCGCGCCGCGGCCACCGCCGGGATGCCGCCCAGGCGCGCGGCCTGCAGCAGCTTCTGGACGGTGGTGTCGCCGATGCCGCGCTTGGGGGTGTTGACGATGCGCTCGAAGGCCAGGTCGTCGTCCGGCGACTGGATCAGCCGCAGGTAGGCGTGGGCGTCGCGGATCTCGGCCCGCTCGAAGAAGCGGGGGCCGCCGACCACGGTGTAGGGGATCTGCAGCAGGACGAACCGCTCCTCGAACGCCCGCATCTGGAACGAAGCGCGGACCAGGATCGCCATGTCGCGGAAGCGGCGCGGGTTGCGGTCCGTGGAGCCCTTCTTCGCCCGCTCGATCTCGTCGGCGATCAACCGGCTCTCAGCCTCGCCGTCCCAGACCCCGCGGACCACGACCTTCTCGCCGCCCTCGGCCTCGGTCCACAGCGTCTTGCCGAGCCGGCTCTTGTTGGCGGCGATGAGGCCGGAGGCGGCGGCCAGGATGTGGCTGGTGGAGCGGTAGTTGCGCTCCAGCCGGATCACCTTGGCGCCCGGGAAGTCGCGCTCGAAGCGCAGGATGTTGTCCACCTCCGCGCCCCGCCAGCCGTAGATCGATTGGTCGTCGTCGCCGACGCAGCAGACGTTCTGCCGCTTCTGGGCCAGGAGCCGCAGCCACAGGTACTGGGCGACGTTGGTGTCCTGGTACTCGTCCACCAGGATGTAGCGGAAGCGGTCGTGGAATTCGGCCAGCACGTCGGGCTGGCTGGTGAAGATCGTCAGGTTGTGCAGCAAGAGGTCGCCGAAGTCGCAGGCGTTCAGAACCCGCAGGCGCTCCTGATAGAGCCGGTAGAGCGCGTGGCCCTTACCGTTGGCGAAGTGGGCGCTTTCCGCCGGCGGCACCTGGTCGGGGCGCCAGCCGCGGTTCTTCCAGTGGTCGATCATGCCGGCCAGCATCTTGGCCGGCCAGCGCTTGGAATCGACGTTCTCGGCCTCCAGCACCTGCTTCAGCAGGCGCTCCTGATCGTCGTCGTCGAGGATTGTGTAGCTTGATTTCAAGCCAACCAGCTCGGCGTGGCGGCGCAGGATCTGGGCGGCCACCGAGTGGAAGGTGCCGAGCCAGCGCAGCCCCTCGGCCTGCGGGCCGATGATCTGGGTGATCCGCTCGCGCATCTCGCGCGCGGCCTTGTTGGTGAAGGTGACGGCGAGGAGCTCCCACGGCCGCGCCCTGCCGGTGGCCAGGATGTGCGCCAGCCGCGTGGTCAGCACCCGGGTCTTGCCGGTGCCGGCGCCGGCCAGCACCAGCACCGGGCCTTCGGTGGCCTCCACCGCCGCCCGCTGCTCGGGGTTCAGGCCGTCCAGGTAATCCGAGGGCCGCGCGTCGGCGCGGGCCAGGTCGCTGACGCGCGGCGCCGGCCGCTCGTAAGGAGAGTCGGAGGGAGACATCGGAACATATGTAGCACGCGACGTCGGCGACTTAAGCCGTGCGTGACGATTTAGCCGGGCCTTACCCAGATGTAATTTGACGCATGATACCTAGATAAGCAAGGTATCGTGCATGAACGGTCGACACGAGAATCCGCCCGACGAACTGGCGAAGTGGGAGGTCCAGGTGCGCAAGGGCGGCCTGGGCCTGGCGGTGCTCGCCGTCCTCTGGCCCGAGCGGCTCTATGGGCTGGAGATCCTGCGGCGGCTGGAGAGCCAGGCGGGAATGTCGATCCCCGAGGGCACGATCTATCCGCTGCTCAGCCGAATGAAGGCCGACGGCCTGGTGGACTCCGAATGGGTGGAGGCCGAGGCGGGCCATCCGCGCAAGTACTACAGCCTCACCGATCCCGGCCGCCGGCGGGTGCGCGAGATGGCGCACAGCTGGCGCGCCTTCGCCCAGGGCCTTAAGCGCCTGCTTGGCCCCTTGGAAGGAGACCTCTCATGAGCGACGACGCCGGGATGGCGCACCTTGATTGCTACCTCGAACAGGTGAGGCGCAACCTCAAGAGCCTGCCGAAATCGGAGGTCGAAGAGATCGCCGCGGAACTGCGCAGCCATGTGCTCGACCGCGTCGAGGGCGCCCCTACGCCGCACCGGGTGGAGGAGGCGATCGCCGCCCTGGGCAATCCGCGGGAGGTGGCGCGGCTGAACCTGACCGAACGGGTCGCGGTCGAACTGGAGCGCGACCGTTCTCCGCTGACTGTCCTCCGGGGCATAGCCAGACTCGCGGGCCTCAGCCTCTACGGCTTCTTCGCCGGTCTGGTGTCCTTCACCGGCTACGTCCTGGCCGCGGGGTTCCTGATCACCGCGGTTTCGAAGCTCGTCAGCCGCACCCACGCCGGTCTCTGGCGCTGGCCAGATGGGAAGGGCGGCTATGGCTTCGTCTTCGGTGTCACCAATCACCCTGGCGCGCGGGAACTGCTGGGTTGGTGGCTCGTCCCAGTCAGCCTCGCGGCTGCGCTGCTGCTGGGCTGGCTGACCTGGCGGTTCGGGATCTTCAGCGTGCGCCATATGCGCAGGGTCGCTCAGCGCGGGCGAGCCTGAGCGAAGGCGAGCGCCGCGACCCGGCAGGCCGAGGCGAGGGGGCGGCCGGCGCGGCCGTCGTCGATGCGGCCGACCAGGGCCGCCAGGCTCAGGGCCTCCGCGGCCGCCATGGCCTCCAGCACCGCCCAGAACTCCGGCTCCAGCGCGATGGAGGTGGCGTGCCCGGAAAGCTGGACGGAGCGTTTTCTTAAGATCGCCATGACTTGGATGTCTCGGCCGCTTCGGCGCGGCGCGCAAACCCTTCGGCAAAGTTGACGGAGGCGTCATTTTTCGACTTGCATTAAGTTGACGGTGGCGTCATCTTTCGCGTCGAGCCTGACTGAGGACCTTCCCCATGGCCATGACCGACGCCGCCCCGCGCCCCGTCTTCCGGGGAGGCAGGCCGAAGCTGGACCTGCTGCACGCGCTCAGGTCGCTGCGCCGGCTGCTGAACGACAAGGAAGACACCGGCCAGGTCTTCGAGATCATGCGGGCGCTGAACGGCGCCTCCACGGCCAAGGCCTACCATCGCCTGCTCGCCACCCGCGAGGGCGGGCGGATGGCCTATGAGCGCCGCGAGTTCGCCGAGCGGCTGATGGACGACGCCTGGCTGGACAGCCTGCCGGAGGGCAGCGTCGGCGCCGCCTACCGCCGATTCGTCCGCAGCGAACAGATTTCCGCCGAGGGCCTGATCGAAGTCAGCCGCCAGAACGCGCCCACCGCCGACGAGCAGCACCCCTATGCCTGGATGGGCCGCCGCACCCGCGACGTGCACGACATCTGGCACATCCTGACCGGCTATCACCGCGACGGCCTGGGAGAAGCCTGCCTGGTGGCCTTCTCCTACGCCCAGACCCGAGGCATGGGCTGGGCGCTGATCGCCGCCGGCGCCGCCTGGCGCGCCCGCGCCGCCAAGACCCATCCCTACAAGCGGGCGATCTGGCAGGGCTATCGCCGCGGCAAGGCGGCCAGGTGGCTGCTGGGCGAGGACTATGAGCGGCTGATGGCCGAACCGCTGGAGGTGGCGCGCCGCCGGCTGAACCTCACGCCCGCCACCTACTACGACGCGATCCCCGCGGAGCTCCGCGGCTAAGGCGTTAGTCCTCGCGCTTGGCTTGATCGAGCGCCCGACGCGCCCGCTCGGCCTCCAGCTTCGACACCGTCTTCTCCGCCTTCTTCAGACCGAACAGGGAGCGGTTGCGGCCGGCGTCGGCCTTGGTCTGCGCCTTCGCCCGGGCCTTGCGCGCCTTGTTGAGGTTGATCGGTTCGGGCATCGGCGAAACTTCCCACGCCCAGCGTCGTTTCCCAAGCCTCAACCGCTTCAGGAGACGACACGATGATCCAAGCTTCCCAGATCCGCGAACACATGGACGTGGTGGGCTCCGACGGCGGCCATGTCGGCCGCGTCGACAAGGTGATGGGCGACGAGATCGAGCTGACCAAGCTGGACATCGCGGCCGGCCTCAAGCACCACATGATCCCCATGACCTGGGTCGAGATGATCGACCAGGACACCGTGCGCCTCAACATGACCAAGGACGCCGCCAAGGCGGCCTGGCGCACCAAGCACTAGCTCTCGCTGGCGCAAGCTGAGGCCCCATGCCAACGTCGCGGCATGGGGCGGCGCCGTCGCCCGCGTGACCCGGAGCGTCGGTGAGGTCTTCCATCCTGCTGGCGGCGGCCCTGGCGGCCGCCGCCCTGATAACTGCGCCCTCGGCGCCCGGCGCCGCCAAGCCGGCCGTCTGCGCCGAATGCGTCAAGGCCAACATGGAGCGCCTGGCCGGCGAGGACCTCCACGGCCGGGCCTGCGGCTCGCCGGACGAGCACGCCGCCGCCCAGTTCATCGTCGAGACCCTGAAGACGTCGAAGATCCCCGGCGCCTTCGGCCCGAACGTCTATCTGCAGCCGGTGCAGCTCCTGACCCCCACGGCGGCCTCGCCCGCCACGCTCGACGTCGTATCCGGCGACGCTCACGTGACCTTCATCCAGGGACGGGACATGGTGGCTCTGGAGCCGCCGGAGGCGCTCGCCGCGCCGCTGCTGGCGCTCACCGACGCCGAACACACCGACCTCTCCGCCGTGAAGGGACGGCTGGTGATCTACGACAGCCCGATCTTCGATGCGCCCGGAGTGCAGGCGCTGCTCAAGGCGGGGGCCGCGGCCGTGGTCAGCCCGGCCAGCGACCAGGTCCTGAAGCGCTGGGATTCCCTCGTCGCGCGGCCGCCAGGCCGGACGGTGGTGCAGGGCGTCGAGCGCGCGGAGGTCGAGCCGCGCGGCGTCACCGTCTTCGCCAAGGCCGAGACGATGGCGGCGCTGCGCAAGCTGGGTCCCGGCGAAGGCACGCTGATCGCCCCGCGCGGCGCGCCCAAGCAGCGAACCACCTACAACATCATGGGCGTGCTGCACGGCAAGGCGACCGACGCCGACCGCCACGCCCTCTTGCTCACCGCCCACTACGACCACCTGGGGGTGCGCAACGGGGTGACCTTCCACGGCGCCAACGACGACGCCTCCGGGACCGCCGCGGTCTTGGAGTTCGCCCGGATCCTGGGCGCGGGCCCGCGGCACCGGCGCACCGTCTATTTCGGCCTGTTCGGCTGCGAGGAGGAGGGCGAGCTGGGCGCGCAATACGTCCAGGCCCACCTGCCGATGGCCATCGGCGACCTGATGGCCAACCTGGAGTTCGAGATGATCGGGGTCGACGACCCCAAGCGGCCCGGCGCCCTGATGCTCACCGGCTGGGACCGCACCAACCTGGGGCCGGCGCTGCAGGCGCATGGCGCGCACGTGGGGCCCGACCTCTATCCCGAGCAGCAGTTCTTCCAGCGGTCGGACAACTACCAGCTCGCGCTACGCGGGGTGATCGCCCAGACGGTGAGCGCCTGGCCGCTGCCGCCCACCTACCACGCGCCCAGCGACGACCTGGCGCATGTGGACCTGGCGTTCATGGACAGCGTCATCGGCTCCATGGTCGAGCCGGTCACCTGGCTGCTGGACTCAGAC
>Ga0070691_10000791_pt1 | contig 12603 bp, 9 predicted proteins | sample KBSK1101metaG_FD_64673 | JGI IMG/M metagenome (GOLD analysis project Ga0070691, IMG submission 64673) | Corn, switchgrass and miscanthus rhizosphere microbial communities from Kellogg Biological Station, Michigan, USA - KBS K1-10-1 metaG | ecosystem: Host-associated > Plants > Roots >... | reverse complement strand
CGACCTAAAGTGGAGAACCCGGCGTCGTTGGATTGAGGTATCGCTCCGCGAACTGCGCCGGTGCCGTCAGCAGCGGTCGCTCCGTCCGATGATGCGCAGCCGCCTTGCGTCGGCGGGGTCGCTTGCTGCGCAGGTTCAGGCCTGCCTGCTTGTGCAGCCGATAGACGCGCTTGTGATTCACCGGCCAAGCATGTCTAGTCAAGCCTCAAGCGGCTGCTATAGAGCGGCTCGACCGCGCATGCGAATGTCCGGTTGTGCCGATCTGCGACGGGCACCATGCGACCCTAACTCGACCTTCGCCGCCTCCATCAGGTTGCCCGAAAGCGGCCGCATGGGTGGCCCGCCATCCGCGCTTCCGCATCTACTACACCCCCCACCTATAGCGAGTGGATTAACCTGATGGGGCGCCACTTCGCCGCCTTTGACTGAGCATCAGTTGCGTCGTAGCAGCTTCTGCTCCGCGATCGAACTCAAGTGCGCCATCCGTGCCTACCGAAGCAACACAACCAATCACCGCGACCGATTCACTGGACTAAGTCGGTCGATGAGAACATCGCGTCAATCGGCGGGTTAGCTACGCGACTTAATCGGACAGCACACTAAAAAGCTGTTTACTTTGCTAAAGCAGGAGCGGCGAGCGATGCAGCCAAAATCGCCAAGTCGCTTTGTCTATGCGTTCCGGTTTTTTCAAAGATTCGCAAAAGATGACTTCTTACCGTGCTGGGCTGGATAGCAAGTCGAATGGCGGTTTGAGCCACAGTGGAGCCGCTTGCCATCCGTTCGAAGACTTTGCTTTCCGCCGTAGTCAGCCCGAACAACGCTTGAACAAGTTTCACAAGTGCGGGCGGAGGTGTTGTTCGCGATGCGACGAATACCGCGGCGACCGCACTCGAGGCCGGAGGCAAACGGCCATGCTTGAGGGGCAACACGTGCAGTACGCATAAATCGCCTTGGGCGGTCGCCGAGGGAATACCCATGCCTTTGGCGCCGATGGCGCTTTCATCCTGGCAGATGCCATCAATCGCCGCACCTAGCGCGACCATCGCGGCGCGCGGGTGAACGGCGAGATGATGATTCTCGAGGGTTATCGGCATGCGCACGTTGAACAGGGCTTCGGCTGCCCGATTTGCATAGAAGACGGCCAAGTCCTTTCCGACCAGAACGATCGGTGTTGTGATTGTGTCGAGTGCGGCCTCGAGCATTGACGCAACCATAGTACGTGCATCAAGCAACTTGGTGATCACGACAGCACGGTGCAGATGCGGTATCAGCAGGCGTGCGATGTCGGTTTGCCGTGAGCTGATCGTACCGGCGGATTCGTGCCAGCCGAAGCCGATCGAACCGATCGAGTCGGCATCGCGGGTGAGGCCGATAGCGAGCGTGTCCACCAGACCTTGCGGTTGCGCCCATTCGCGGTAATAGCGGTTGTGCTCGCGATCCTGTGTGCCAACGCGTGAAAGAACCAGTGGCTCAAGCAGTGGTAGAGAAAGGTATGCCTGCAGTCCGCCCCAAAGCTCGACGATATCCTTGCCGTATTCTGGAACGCGCTCGAGCCATTGCGGTTCGATACCGTCGGACACTTGGAGCAGCACGTTGCCCGATGGCAGGGCTTGCAACGTCAAACTCGCATTGCGGCAGTTCAGTTCATGGCGGACGGCCGACAAGGTCGCGGGCCAGCGTGATGGATCGAGGGCGCAGTCGTAGATGGCGCCGACAAGATTCGAGAGTGTTTCCGGCGAGATTGAGTTTCTCGCGCTTGAATCTGTACGCATTGGCTGCCCCTTTCCGCAGGCCGACGCCCCGATCCTAGGGGCAAGTCTCCACCATTTGGTGGATGAAAACCACCCAAGGACCTACGAGGATTTGTGGCGACGGGCTTGGAGTTGCATGGAGGGATTCACGGCCTGGTGCAAAGGGAGAGGCTGAAATGAAGACAATCATTGCTGCCGCCGGTCTCGTGCTGGCCTGTATCACCACGTATGGGTACGGGTGCGAAGAATGGATGTGTCCCACCTTGAATTCACATTTATCAACGGCTTCGTACGTACCGAACGGTCTCTCTGTCGTGATGTAACTTTGTACCCCCGTTCCGCCGATCTCGGTACCGTTTTGCGTCGCTCTCTGCCATAGCTAACACTGAGTAGTGAACGGTGTGCCATGGCGGTAATCGATAATCAGGACCTCGGGATGTCACGCCGCGGCCGGTAGCGCCATATACGCGCGAGACGCTGCGCCGAGAACTTTACCGGCCAAAGAACGGCAGTAGCCTGCCTCGGTCAAGTGCAAGTGAGGAGAAAAACATGGCAACTAGCACCACCGCTCATCGCCTCGGTCAACTGGTCTCGGAACACGGCCATGCAATGGTTGATGAGGCATTGCGCGCGACCTTCAGCCGCGAAGGCCCTGACCAGTCGTTGGCGCACGCGCTGTTCACACATCGGGCAGGCAGCGAGGCGCCGTTCGACTTCGGTCGGCTGCACGACAAACTGGAGGAACTCAAGCGCGTCGGAAAGCCTTGGCCGCCCATACCCGAGGCGCCCGGGGGAGTGGCGATTAAGGCTGGGAGGATTGGGATTCAGGGGAATCCGGTGCGTTTCGACAACGATTTCGTATCCGGCTGGCACTTCAAGCAGTCGAACGGCTGGGATTCTTGGTTCAACATCGTCTCCAAACCGGATGGCGGGTACTGGGTCCTCACGCCAGCGTCCAGACTGACCGGCAACGGGGGCCCAGCGAACGTGGCGCCAGCAACGACCGCAACTATGGTTGGCGAGCAGCTTGAGTTCGATGTGAGTTGGCCTGCCTACGACGGCTTCGCTGCTGCCGTGGGCCACTTCGTGCTGCACTTTTCGAACTGGGATCCGCTCAATGGAGAGACCTGGGCTCTGAACAATCCCGGAGTGATGGCTACCTTTGAGGCTACGCGAATGCCTCTCACTGAGGCACCTCCGAACATTCCCCCTCAGACCCAGTACCACCCCATCATCTCTGTGACGATGACGGCCACCACCGTGCAAGATGGGTACAACGTCAGGATTGGCGGTGTTGGCTTTGCGACGAACGAGCCGTATACCATCGAGGGACGCGTCGTGCATCCCGGCGTGAGTGCCGAGTGGGCCACCTACGCGACAGGCACTGCCGATGTCTTGGGGCATATCGACAACCCGCCGGAATTCTCCATCGTCAAGCCCCAAGGCACGACGTACGTGTTCCGAGCTCATGGTGTGAAGAGCGGATACACGCCCGAACAAGGGGCATAACTAAGCCACTGCGCAACGCGACACCACGGGCTGCCGCTGAGCGCTTGGCAACCTTCCTTTTGTGAGGGGGAGCCGCGTGGACGTAACTTCCTATGCGCTGAGACTGGCTCCGGGCGTCTACATGGACCAGGATGGGAACGTCATCCAGACGGTGCCCCCGGCAACTCCGACGATGGATGTTCCGTTCAAGCTGCCCTTTGACCCCAGTCAGCTACGTGACGTGGCCAAGACAGTCAGTGAAGGCGTGAAGGACGCAACAAAGAATAGGGGCTTTCTACTCGCACTCCGCGTGTGGGGGGACATCGCCGACCCGGCGCAATCCAACGTCATCGGGTTCCTTAAAGGGCTTGCAAATATCGCCAGCGCCTTGAGTGTCGTCGGCAGTGCGTTGGGTGCTGCCTTCGCCGTCGCGAAAATGTTTGGATTCCTCAAGGACTCTCCCAGTGCTGTCGAACAACTCGTTGACGCCCGCTTCAAACAGTTGGACGCTCGGTTTCCAGCCATCGCGGCAATCATGCAGCAGCAGCATCTAGACGTGGCGCGAAGCAATCTTGCGGAACTGACGAGCAACGCTCGAGATCTTGCAAAACAGACCAATCAGCTGACTATCGACCAGTATCTCGACAAGCAGGGCGCCCTCGAGGGAACCCTGAGTACGCTCAACGCTGCTATCCGCAACATCTTTTTGCCCGGCACTTGGGACAATCTTCTGCCCGACAGCAACCATAGGACTTGGGACACGCTAGCTGGTCGACTGTTCCTGTTCCCGTCGGTTGACCCGTCCGTAGTCCCCCCTCAACCGGAGCAAGTGCAATCCTCTTGGCGAAATACGGCGTTCTTTGACCATCGGTTGATGGTTCCTCTCGCCGCCTCAACAGTTCACCAGTTCATAACAGCCCTGCGCGTAATTTCCCCCGAGTACCGCAGCAACGGCGACTCCCGCTCGGACCTTCGCGACATGGCGATGGGTCTGGAGAACCTCGCAAGGGGAATGCGGGACAACTCGCTTGCTAGAACCGTCTACACCGCAGGTCACTTCGGCGGGGTAGCCAGCACTGAAGTGGATGGGCCGGCGTTCGGCCAGGCCAGTGCAATGAGGGTCTCCAAACGGTGCACGCAGTGGACCGTCGGCGCAATGGACGTGCTTTACCACGATGACGCTTTCTTCGAGCCATTCACATCTCAACTCAGCTATTTGCTCTCGAATCTCCAGACTCCCACGGAGACGAAATTCGGTTGCCTCGACTTCGCATGGACCCCACCTGCGAAGCTTGCAAAGAATCCACCCGACGAAAACATCCAAGGTGACACCGGATACGTCATCACGAACCCACAGGAGTGCGCAGACGCGGCAAACGCGCAGGCGGAGAAGGACCACGCATATCTGCTGTGCCTGAGCGGGTACACACAACTTCTCCAGCTCGCCGCGATGACTCGAATGGAGGCCACGGAGCCCCTGCACAGCCAGACCGTCACAACTACCGATCCCTCGGTGATGTACCAGACAGTCAGTGGCGGCGAGGTCACCGTCGAGACTCCACCGGTTCAATTCACCGGCGAAGTTTTCTCGGCCAAGGCATATCGCGAGCAGCGGCGAACCTCGGCCATCGCACATTTCGCGACGCAGCCAATTCGTCGCAAGACGCCGGCCGGCTATCGCGTTCGACTCCGTGCGTTGTACGACTTGGCGCCCTACGATGATTACTTCAGGACGTACTACCCCGGAAAAGACGCGCAGGGCTTCCTGCGCATGGAAATCCTGCTCAGCAACATCGAATCCGGCTCGGCCCTTTTGACCCCGGGCGGAGCCTGGCTCACGACCCCGCGAGATGGCTCGCTCCACTTGGGAGACACGGCAAACTTGCAGGTTGACACGGTGGATTGGTGGGAACCTGTTGATGATGAGATCTTCGCATCATCGGGAGGCGCGTTAAGCCCTTTGGAGCTGTCAATGTTTGGTAGGAAGACGTGGCACGTTCCGCATTTTCCGAAGCCTCTGCCGAAGCCAAGCCCGGGTCTATCGGACGAACCAATCTCACAGACCTCGGCCTTGGGCCTTGACGTTGACGCCTTTCCTGGCTTCGCTTGGCAAGCGCCTGCAAAGAATGACCGTCAGGCTCGTGATAAGCAGCGCAAAAGTGTTTCGATTCCATGGACCCTCGACTGGGAAGAAGAGCGGCTGACGGTCACCTTGCAGGCCGAGCCTGAAGCCCGCAGCTTTGTCGTTTACGTTGTCGTCGAGGAACTTCTCCAAGGGAGCCGGAATATCATGCATTCCGCCGTCGCGGTACCCTTTGAGGGCCTTGTCACGAGGGTCCCGCAATCACTCCTCGACAAGGAGTTCGCCGCGCGCATCGGCGCGGCCTCTGTTATCGCAAAGCAAATCCCGGTCATTGTTTCGAACCCAAGCGAGCTCGGTCATCCCGTCCCGCCAGATCCAGCGTTCCTAAATCCCCAGCAGGTTCAGCGGGATGTCGAGTTCCTGCGAAAGAATCGGCCGGAATCGTTCCGGCGCCTTTCGGACGCTGTCCGGCGTGACCTGAACAGGTGACGACGCGAATTGCAAAGCCGAGGAGGTCAAAGATCTCGGCTCAATTGCGAACGTCCGGTTTCACGGTATCTGGCGTTCCGGCAGGATTTTGCGGGCCCGTGCTCCGCAGAAATGCGTTCCGGCGGGCATCGCAACATCAGCGCATCGCCTCCCCCATGAACCGCGACAGCGGACAAGGCCAAGGCAGACGGCGCATCCGCGGTGGCCGTGCGCCCGTGCCGTGGAAAGTCGCGAGGATCAAGTCCGCAACGGACGACATGCGACCCTGAGCTGTCATACACGCGTTGCCAGCGAACGTCTGCTTACAGCGCAGCTCAAGGATGCTTGAAAGCATGTGGCCGCCGGCACGGCCTGCGACGGCGGCCAAGACGCGAGCAAGCATTACTTTCAGCCCCTGTCTTTCGGGCGATGCTGCGATGCCGTCCCGCTGCTAGCGTCCGGCTTTCAATCAATACTTGGACACTTGAAAGAGGGCACCGCCATGGCTGCGAACAATCAACCCGACCAAATGACGCTCCCACGCCTGCAACGACAGCTCGCCTGGTCTCAGGGTATCGCGGTGCTCGCGTTGCTCGGTGTCATCGCACTCGCAATCGCATGGCAGGTGTCCTCTCGCGGTGACCGAGATGGCATCCTGCGCACCCACGGGATCGTCGTCACGGACATGCAAGGCCACGACAAGATCCTCATTGGTGCGCCTGCAATCGCCACTGCCAAATCGACGAGTAGTTACGGCCGCACGAATTCGATCGTCTTCCTTAACCAAACTGGCGGTTATCACCTCGCGCTGGGGCAAACTCCCGCGCCTGTCGTAAACGGAAGGGTCGTGGGGGCCCGTATCGGCAACGATGACAATTACGGTGTGACGCTGTACGACACGCATGGCAATGAACGCGGCGGCATGGGTTTCCTCGGCGGTGCGAGCCGCGCGGCCATCGTTCTGGATCGGCCTTGGCCGTCTGCAGACGCCATTGGCCTGATGGTTGATGACAAAACCGGATTCGCAGGCTTCGGGATTAACTATGCAAAGGGCGGGCAATCCGGTTTTGAACTCGGAACGCAAGGCAATGCGGTGTCGATGACGTTCAACGACCCGCGAGGTCAAAAGCGCGCCAGCTTGAGGGTGGAAGGCCCGGAAAAGCCGGCATGGCAATTCGCCGGCGCCGCGACAGCCGCTTCAGCCGGCAAGCCATGAGGCCGCCAGCGAACGCGCTTCGCGCGTCGCAAAATTGAGCATCGATAAGAATTGAGCTGCGGGCATTATCCCGATAGCGTCCGAATTGTTCGCCCGCAATCCGGATAGCGGAGAGTCGCCCCCAGTCCTTTTGGGTCGTCACATACCGAAGAAGCAGGTGATGAGCGCGACTTGGACTCGATCTATTGGCAGAGCATGTAACAAGGTCCCGCCGCACATACCGGCGGCGCGGCGCCGTGTACTCACTGGAAAGTGGTCGGGGACGCTTGTTGGTGCGATTGTCGCAAGCGTGTATCTGATCTTTGCAGGCGGGTATGCTAGGGCGTCTGCGCCTCCTATCGTGATGACCGACAGCGGTCCGGTGCAAGGGGTGCAAGAGGGCAACCTGACCGTCTACAAGGGACTGCCATTTGCCGCGCCACCCGTCGGTAAATTGCGCTGGAGCGCGCCGCAGCCCGTCGCGCCATGGCATACGGTGAAGGTGCTGGATCATTTCGGTCCGGACTGCATGCAAAAAGGGATGTATCCGCCGGACGCGCCTTCAGGGCCGGTGAGCGAGGACTGCCTGTACTTGAACCTCTGGGTTCCACCACATGCGCAGGGTCAGAAATTGCCGGTGATGGTGTGGATCTATGGCGGCGGCCTTGCCAACGGCTCGGGTTCGATACCGCTGTATCACGGGAACGTGTTGGCGCAGCGCGGCGTCATCGTTGTCACGTTCAATTACCGCTTGGGCTTGTTCGGCTTCCTCGCTCTGCCCGGACTCGCGAAGGAATCGCCCACGCACACGAGCGGAAACTACGGCTTGCTCGATCAAGTCGCCACGCTCAGGTGGGTCCAGCGCAACATCGCAGCATTCGGCGGTGATCCATCGCGGGTGACCGTATTCGGCCAGTCTTCCGGATCGATTTCGATCAGCGCCTTGAGTGTTTCCCCGCTTGCCAAGGGACTGTTCCGCTACGCCATCGGCGAGAGCGGCGGCCTGCTTGAACCCATGCAATTGGCAGGTAACCTGACCGCAAAAGGCGCACAGGAATCAGGCGTCGCATTCATGCGGCACGCCGGCGCGTCGTCACTCACAGTACTGCGGGACATGTCCGCGAAAGCGTTGATGAAGGTGCCGTTCACCCCCGGCATCATTCTTGACGGCAAAGCCATCGACGAACCACCGGCGCAGGCGTATCGCGCAGGGCGGATCAATCCTTCAGCGTTCATGATCGGATCCAATCAAGACGAGGGCGTCATCTTCCTCAAAGGGAACCGCGTGACGCCCCAGAATTACGACGAGGTACTGGGCCGCGACTTTCCTTCTTGGGTGATCAAAGTTGCCGCGCCGTCTCCGGGATCAACGCCGCAGACAGCCTATGCCGCAGCGGTGCGCTTCGAAGGTGATGTTCGATTCCACTGGGACATGTGGACGTGGGCGCGCTTGGCATCGAAGGTCGGCCGGCCCGTCTACCTCTACCAGTTCAATCATCCGACGCCCTGTTCGCCTAATGAAGGCTGCGCGGAGGCGACCCCGCATGGCGCCGAAATGCCCTACGTTTTTGGGCATGACCTGCATCACGCTTGGTCGAGGCAGGATAAGGCTTTGTCAAACTTGATGGTCACCTGCTGGGCGGCTTTTGCGAGAACGGGTTCACCACATAGCTGCGGCCTGCCTGCATGGCCGACGTTCGGCACCCGACCCGTGAAGATGGTGATCGCAAATCACGCTCATCTCATTCCGATGCAACCGGATGCGACGATGCGGCGGATCGATCACCTGTACTGGGCCGCCGGCATCATTGCGGCGCATCCCATACCTGCAGTCATCGTCGCGCTAATCGTCGTGCTGCTGGTCGTCGGCGGTGTGATCTGGTTGTTAGTCTTTTCCGTGCGACGCATGAGGCGCAAGAAGGCGAGATCCACGGCACGCTGATGCGGGTTCACCACAGATCTCCCAAAGCGGTCGCTCCCTGCCGATCACGCCGACGGCGGGAACCGGCCGATTCTGTTGAAAAACTCCCTTTCGGAATTTCGAGCGCTCTGACATCGAAATTTTTGCTCGCGACAGTTCGGTCTGGAAGAGGCCTAGAGGCTGGAATTGCACCCCAGCCGAACTGTCGTGGCCGTCGCGGGGTTACGTTTTCGGCGTACTCAACGATCAATCGAGTTTTTCAAAAGAATCGGCCGAACCCGGAAGTAGATCTTCATGGTGGTGACCTGATCACGACGGCTTGGCTCGAGTGATCAATCTCATCGGTGTACGCAAAAAATGTATGCGATCTTCAATTCAGCGGTGCGCCCTTCCGCAGTATGAGACGCAGACGTCTCCTGCGATGGCAACCCGCACGAACATGCGCCCCCGGCGGAGGTCGTCGAAAAGAATCAAGGAAAAGTTTTACCAACTATGCGACGGTGGCAAGCACTTTCGCAAAGGGAACGATGGCTCCGGGGAAATCCATGCCCCGCACAAAAGAAGCGAATTCACTGGGCTCCATCATGGTTGAGCACTTTTCCAGCGCCGACACTGCACGCTTGGTCAGGTTTCTCTTTTCAGTCTCCGGTGCCTTGGTTTCCAGTAATTTCCGGGCGCTGACGTCCTCGCCGGCTTTCGTGCGATTGACGAGGTCCGCGCGTTCCTCCGGCCGCAATTTCATGAGCGCATCGAGCTCCAGTCCCTTGTCGAGTGAGGTGCCGGTGATGGCGCGCAGCATTTCGCTGCCCAACTCCACGCCCCGACGCACGTTGCGGTTGATCGCACGTTTGTTTTCGCCTGTGATCGCCGCAGTCGATGCAGCAAACCCAGGCTTTTGCTGATCAGACTTCCGCCGCCCCAGCGCGTCGGCATCCGGATTCTCTTCGGCCGACTGCTCAACGGGGTTCGCTTGCTCACCTTCTTCTGGTAGTTGCGTGGGGCAATTTGTCCCATCCAGCCCCCAGCCGCCGGCTTCTGTCGCTGACAACCTGGCTTCGCGGGGCCGCTCGATGACGTACTTGGCGGTCCACAATTCCTTGCGCCTGGCTTCGTGCTGAGCGCGCTCCGCCGGACTCAACTCCGACCTGCAGAGATTTTCGTCGATCTCCACCAACATCCGGTCAACCTCCGGGCCATCCATTACGACTGCTGGAATTCATTCCCAATTCAGCTCACGCGCCGCCTGCAGTCGATGCGCACCAGCGGCCAGCAACATCACACCTTCCGCCTGCGCGCAGACATTTATTGGATTCAGTAGGCCCACTTCTTCCAGACTCGCCTTGAGCGCATCGACGCGCTCGTGACTCAGCGCGCGCAGTCGCGGGAGCATTTGGATCTCATCGATGTGAACGTTGCGGATTTGCATGGTTGGCGTCTCCTTCGGTTTTGGGTTGGACGGCGGTGGCGTGCCGTGTCAGCACGCGACCCCTCGTACGATTCCCAGCCTACGTGGGCCGCCATATAACGCGAGCGGCAGCGAGACACGCTCAGCGTGTTTGCGGTGCTTGCCTCGGCAACTACATTGATTGGCCGTCAGGCAGCTGGAGATCGCTGGCAACGCATGGGAACGGTCACCCTCTCGCGGCAGCAACGTTGACCGGCGATGTGGTGCACGATGGCGTCAGGGCATCGATGCCTCGCCTCGTTACATTTATTTACCATCCAATGCCACGGTTTGGATGATGCCTTCGAATTCGGACAATACGTCAGGCTGGCGCCGCGACAGAAAGCGGAACACTGCCTTGTTGTCGATCAGCTTGCCGAGATAACCCCGCGCTAGTACGAGAAGCAGCACGTCTTGACCGTAGGACTTCTCCACCAGCTTCAGCTGTCCTTGCAGGTTGCCCATTTCACGCTCCATCTTTGCCATCTGCTCTGCAGTAACCCCTCGCATCTTTTTAGGTTTGGCTTCACTCGCGAGGAGGTGTGATGGCGTAGCTGCGAGCAAGGCATGGGCATAGGCGGCAGTCAAGTTGTTAGCGGTCAGCATCAGTTCGACGCACTCAATCTGCCGGGTAGTCTTGAGTTTGCGCAGCACGGCCCCTAGGCCAGTGGAAAAATGCTGGTCTTTCAGCATTTCGACTGCCTCCGGGCAAATCCCATCGAGCAGCCCGACTTTCTTGTGGATCTGACTGACATCCACGTTCAACGCCTTTGCCAATCGGCTCGCCGAGACACCACGTTCAACGGCCCGCCGAAGCATTTGATGCTCCTGAATCGAGGAAATGCGGTTGATCCGGTTGTTATAGGTATAGCTCTCATCGTCGGTAGCGACCAAGCACGGTGCTTCGGCGTAGCCGAGCTGTCGCAGTGCCAGTAGACGCGTGTGACCATCGAGCAGCAGGTGTTGGCGTGAGGCCCTATTTGCCTTGCTCACACTCAGAGGTTCGATCAAGCCGACCTCTTCCAAGGACGCGATGATCTGCTTGAACTTGCGCGACGCCAGAATGCCGTCAGGAATCCTGCGTGACGGCAGGATACGATCCAGTGGCAAGGTCAGTGGATCGGGGATGAACCCCAATGGCGATTGGCTCATGCCGCGCGACCTCCAGGCCAAACGCGTTCTGCCAGCTGTTTCGGCAACGTGTCGAGCCCTTCGGCGCGTAGCAGATTGGAGAAATGTTCGTCAGCCAACAACTGGCGCAACGCTTCGATCACGAACAATAGGCGCTGCTGGGCGAATTCGGCCTTCTTGACCATAAGCTTCTGGCGTTCAACCTCGTGCTGGTAGTTGCGCACCAGGCTGGTTGCGGTGACGGATGACCCCTTGCGCGCGGGACCGTGCGCGATGGATTTGCCCAAAGTGTTGCGCCGTTGGAGGATACGGCGAACCTGCATGAGCTGGCCACCGCGCAACTTTCCGGATTCATATGCATCTTGCAGCGCCTTTTGAACGGTTTCATCGCTATCCGCGCTTGCAATGGTGATGGCCGCATTGAGAGGCACCCGTCCCCCTTCGACTGCGACCAACAGTCGTTCTTCTCCCTTCTCCAGCAGGAGCAGGATGCCCTTGACGTAATCAAGGCTCAGGCCTGTTTTTTGGGCGATAATCCGCTTGTCGTAACCCTGGTTGCTCAGTTGTTCGATTCCCGCTAGCAACTCGAGCGGCCGGTAAGCACGCCTGGCAATGTTCTCGCTCAGGCTCATGATGAAGGCGTCCTCGTCGTCTACTTCGACGACGAGCGCGGGGATCTCTTTCTCATCGAGCGACTTGAATGCCTTGAGGCGCCCTTCGCCACAGATCAGCAAGTATTGCTTCCCTTCTTCCAGATCGGAACGTGGCGTCACCGTGACTGGCTTCTTGAGGCCGAGGCTGCGGATGTTGCTGATGATCTGCTCGAACTCGCGACCATTGCGGTCGCGAGGGTTGAGCACCGCAATCTGATCGACAGGAATCATTTGCAGATGGGTGGTGCGGTGCTGTTTGGTCACGCCACTCTCCGTATACGGCTGCGCTCAGCCATGCTGAAGAGGTAGTCCATGTTGTCGAATCGGTAGCTCTCGAATTCAAGGCCGTTATGGTCGGCCAGCTGGATACGCGGTTGGTCGAAGTCCAGCCGAGGTAACAGGTAATAGTCCAGCGCCGCCTGATTGGTCTCATCGAGACGGACGGCAACCGTAATATCCGGTTGTAGAC
>Ga0070691_10000788_pt1 | contig 12608 bp, 7 predicted proteins | sample KBSK1101metaG_FD_64673 | JGI IMG/M metagenome (GOLD analysis project Ga0070691, IMG submission 64673) | Corn, switchgrass and miscanthus rhizosphere microbial communities from Kellogg Biological Station, Michigan, USA - KBS K1-10-1 metaG | ecosystem: Host-associated > Plants > Roots >... | reverse complement strand
GCACCTCCTCCTCGAGGCGATTTGCCTGCTCGCTGAAGCTCCTGTGGTCGAATCCCCGATCGCTCGATGCATTCACTGCGGATGGCTCTCCCGCGGCAGGGCCGCCGGCAGGCTCGCCACCGAGTGCGACGGTCAGGCGCACCACCTCACCCATCAGGTCCGATACCTGACGGGCGTAGGTCTCCAGCAGATCCTCGGCCTCCGCATCGCGACCAGCGTCGAGGACCGCCAGGCGGGGCGAGATCGAAAACCGCAGCGGGTAGGTCTCCGCATACTCGACCTCGATCAAGCCGTCGTCCGCGTAGATGGCGAGGTCGTCGCGGCGGACCCGCCCGCGCCAGCGCTCTCGGTACAGCTCCACGCTTCGCTCGAAGCGGTCCTGGCGCCCGCGCGAAGCCGACTCCAGGTGCGTGACTACCGCCTCTTGGCAGTAGTGGGCCTCGCCGCCTGCCGCGCCGATCCGCAAGCAGAGGTCGACGTCCTCGAGCGAGTTGACGTAGCCGGTGTCGAAGCCGCCGGCGTCCTCGAAAGCCCGCCGCCGGACGAGCATGCAGGCGCCAGTGACGGCCTGCAGGCGACGCGAACGGCTGACCGCCGGGTGGTCGGCGGGGAGCCCGGCGTAGAGATTGTGCGGGTAACCGTCCTGGCCGATCGCCACGCCGGCGTGCTGGACGGCGCCGGTCGGATAGAGGAGCTTCGCCCCGACCACGGCAGCGGAAGGATTCTGCTTGGCGTATCGGATCAGGGCCTCCAACCATCCCAGCTGTGGCTCGGTGTCGTTGTTGAGGAAGACGAGCAGCTCGCCGTTTGCCAATCGCGCCCCCTCGTTACAGGCGTTGGCATAGCCCCCGTTGCGAGCGATGCTGACGACGCGGATCGCGTCCCCGTATTCCGCCAGTGTGGCCGGGGTCCCGTCGGTGGACGCGTCGTCGACGACGATCACCTCGCATCTCGCCGGCAGGTCTGCCAGCACAATGTCGAGGCAGCGCGTAGTCAACGGAGCGCAGTTGTGCACCGGGACGACGATCGAGACCGAGCTGCTCATCCCCTCACCTCCTCGAGGTGGTAGATCGCCCCGGCCCGCTCGTCGGAGAGCACGGCGCGGTACCGCGAGTCGAGGTGGGCGCGCAGTCCGTCGTAATGAGAGAGCCACCAGCGATAGGTGGGCGGCACGACCAAGTACTCGGCGCCGCCGTCGCGAAGGCTCTCCAAGTGACCGATCGCCTCCTCGCTGTCAGCCGGGTGGTGTCCCGCCCAGTCGCCGTCCTTGGCCTGCGGGAAATGAAGCGCCCGGCGGCCGTTCAGCTCCAGCAGCCGCTCGTCTCCGCGGCTGATCACGAGCACCGTCGCCCCTGCCGGAACCGACGCCTTCACCGCCTCGCGCAGATGCTCGGCCTCGCGTTCGTATCGTGGGTTCGGTCGCCGTCCGTAGGGCTCCCACTCTCGCCCCCACTTCTCCGCGTAGCGCTCCTGATTCGCCTTCAAGATACGGGCGTACTCGCCGCCGGCGACGAGGTTTCCGAAGGAGGCCTCGCCGAAGTGATGGACGACCACGTCCTCGACGCAGCGCAGCTGGTACCCCGCCTGCCGGGCGCGGTCGGCGTAATCGTCGTCCTCGAGCAGGCCGACCTCGTAGCGTTCGTCAAGGGGGCCGATATGGAGATGGGTCTGCCGCCGCATCGCCAAGCAGAACATCGCCGGCGAGCGCAACTCCAGCCACTCCCCCGAGTGCTCTGCGGCGCGCCGGCGCGCGAACTCGAGGAACTCCCCCCAGGTGCGGTAATCGGCCTCGATCTCGGCCTCGTTGCCGATCCTGTTCGTAACCGGGCCAACCAGGCCGACGCCCGGGTTCTGGAGGTGGGGCAGAAGTCCTGAGAGCCAGCCCGGCGGCACCATCGTGTCGTTGTTGAGAAGCACGAGGTGCTCGCCCCCGGCCAAGCCGAGGCCCTGGTTGCAAGCCGAGGCAAATCCCATGTTCCTGCCATTGAGCAGGATCCGCACCCGCGCGTCGCGCTCGGCGAGCTTGGCAAGGTAGGCCGGCGTGCCGTCGTCGGAGCCGTTGTCGACGACGATCACCTCGAAGTCGCAATCGGCGGTATTGGTAAGCAGGCTCTCGAGGCAGAGGCGGGTGAACACCAGGCCGCTGTGGGTGACGATGACGATGCTGGCGCTCTCGGAACCAAGCACCGGCGGATCCTCGTGCACCTCCACAGGGTTCCTCTGCGCCGCCTCAACGGTGGGCCGCGGCAAGGTCGTCGGACGGCGCGAGACGGGCTCGAGCTCCATCTCGGTCGGGAAGGCGGTAGCCGGTCGCCGCGGCCGGGGTGCCTTTGCCGGGGCGACCCCGAGCTCGTCGAGCAACGGCCTCAAAACAGCCTCGTGACCGAAGTACTCGCGGGCCAGATCTCTCGCCGCCCGGGCGTGCCGTGCGTAGTCGGCGTTTATCGCCGTCATCGCCTCGACAGCGGCGTCGATTGAGTTGAAGCCGAGTAGGCCCTCGCCACTGGGTAGGGCGCTGCCGAAGCCCGTGTCCTGGGTCAGCACGGGGCGTCCTGAGGCAAGGTAGGTCGCGCTGCGATCGCTGAACCATCCGGTCCGCAGCCGCACGTTCTGGTCCTTGGCCACCGTGAACTCTCCCCGCGAGGAGCCGACGTAGTCGCGGTAGCGGTCGATGCTCGCCGAGACTTCGAGGCCGTCGCGGACCCCCCAGCCCTCCTCGACCAGCGCCTCCCGCTCAGCGGGCTCGCAGCTGCTCAGCGCCAACTCGAATGCCTGGCCGCTCCGTTGCGGCAGGTCGAGGTACTTGAGGAACTCGTAATGCTTGCTCCAGGTGTAGCGCTCGCCTTCGAAGGTGACATCGCGCCAGTCCTGGCGCCAGTTGCCGATCGTCGTAAAGAGAGCGGCGGGCTGGGTCGAGCGGTCCGGCCAGAGGTCGATCACGACCGGCTGACGGGTGGGAGTGAAGCGAAAGCGGTCCTGACGCGGCAAGCCACAATCCGGCTGGCCCCAGTTCTCGGCAAAGGTGAAGAAGGCGCAGTGGGGCTCGAGGAAGTCGACCGTCTCCTGCAGGCCATGGCGAAGCTCGAGCTGGAGTTGCACCGGGTCGGTCTCGAGGTAGACGAGCCGCCCGGTCGCAGAGAGCTCTGGCAGCGGCTGGGTGCCGCCGTGGAGGTTGATCAAGAGCTCGGCCGAGCCGTAGAGGCGCTCGAGCTGGAGCTCACTCATCCCGAAGCACTTGCCGTCGTCGTGCAGCGCCCGAAACGCCCAGCGATCGGCCAGCCCGAAGCGACGCATGATTGCGGCGATGAACTCGGCGGCGAGTGCGGAGCTGTCGTCGTCCTCGCGTGACATCAGCATCGACGGCGTGCGGGCGTGCGTCTCGACGTAGTAGGCCTCGTAGCCGAGCCGCTCGAAACCCAGCATGTAGTGCAGGTTCTGCCAGACGACGCCGGCCACCGGCATCTTGGTCATCATTCCCAGCAAGACGATCTTGGGACGAGATCTCTGTGCCGGCGCGGGCATCAGTCACCAACCTGACGCCACGTCACGACCTCGGCTTCGGCCTGGCTTCCATTGACGGCCCCTGCTGCCGCGGCGCGTTTCTTGCGCTCCCGGGTCTGGGCGTCGTGGAGCTGGCGATAGACGTCCCCGTGGCTAAGCAGCTCCTCGTGCGTTCCGCGCTCGACGATCCGCCCTTCGTTCATGACGAGGATCTGGTCGGCGTGGCGCACGGTGGAGAGCCGGTGGGCGATCATGAACGACGTCCTTCCCTCCATCAGGTCGTCCAGAGCGTCGAGGATCACGCTCTCGGTGCGCGAGTCGATCGACGAGGTGGGCTCGTCGAGGATCAGGATCGGCGCATCCTTGAGGAACGCTCGTGCGACGCATATCCGCTGGCGCTCCCCGCCGGAGATCTGTGCCCCCCGCTCACCCAGCATCGTGTTGTATGCGGCCGGGAGGCCCTCGATGAAGTCGTGCGCATTGGCGGCCCGCGCCGCATCCCTGATCTGCTCGGCCGAGGCATCGAGCCTGCCGTAGCGGATGTTTTCCTCGATCGTGCCCGAGAAAAGCAACGGGTCCTGGAGCACGACGCTGATCTGCTCTCGCAGCGACTCGAGCTTGAGGTCACGGATGTCGACCCCGTCGATCTCGATCTTTCCGGCGTCGGGATCGTAGAAGCGGATCAGCAGGCTCATCAGGGTGCTCTTGCCGGCCCCGGTATGCCCCACCACGGCAACCCGTTCGCCAGGGTGCGCGTCGAAGGAGATGTCGCTGAGGGTTTCCGAGCGGCCCTGGTAGGAGAAGTCGAGCCCGCTCACGGTGAGGCGGCCGCGGGGATGCTCGAGCGCGATCGCGTCGGGCCGCTCTTTCACCTCCGGATCGGTGTCGAGCAGGTTGAGCGAAGCGTTGAACTGGACGAGCTCCTCGTGGATCATTCCCACCGTCGTGCTGATCTGCTCGAGCGGCTTGTAGACCGAGGCGATGTAGGTCATCAACACGATCAGCTCGCCGACGGAGATTTTCCCCTGGATGACGTGCCAGGCACCTACGCCGAGCACCACCGAGGTGCCCGCCGCGGTCGCGGTCTGTACCCAGAGCGTGTAGAGGCTCTGGCTTACCGTCAGCTTGACCCGCTCGTCGACCGCGGTCTGACCCTGCTCACGAAAGCGGCGATGCTCGTAGTCCTCGCGGCCGAAGGAGACGATCACCCGCAGCATCGCCATCGCCTCGTGCACGATCGAGAGCGAGCGCCACTCGAGCTCCTGAACCTTCTGCAGACGAGGGACGATGCGGGAGCCATAGGTCCCAAACGACCAGTAGAGGAAGGGCACGATCAGCAGCGACAACAGCGCCAACTGCCAGTCGATCAGGGTCGCGATGACCAGCATCCCGACCAGCGTCAGGGTTGCCTCCGCGATCGGCGGCACGACCATGACGATGTTGCCGACGGCGGCTGCCTGGACGTTGATCTGGCTCATCAGGGCGCCGGTCTGGCGCTGATCGTGGAAGGTGAACGAGAGGCGTTGGACGTGAGCGAAGAGATCGCTGCGGAGGTCCATCACCATGTTCTGCTCGCCCTTGGAGCCGAAATAGTGGCTGAGCACGGTGAGGCCATTGCCCACGGCGATGATCAGGAATCTCGCCGTGACCATCGAGACCAGGACGATCCACGTGGTGGGGTCGCTGCCAAAGAGGAATTCGACGATGCCGCTCGGGTCCTGCTCGGTCAGCACCTGATTCAGGATCACCGCCAGCGGCCACGGCTCCGCCAAGCCCAGAACTGCCGTGACCAGGGTCAGCGACATCACGCCGATCAGCAGTCGCCGGTAGGGACGCAGATAGGGGCGCACCCGCGGCAGCGACTTCCACAGCTCCCACGCGCCCGCCCGGTCCGCCTTCTTCGCTCTCCGCCGCTGACGTCGGGATGGCTCCGGGGGCTTCGAGGTGCGCATCCTGATCGGACCGGTGAGGCTCACCGCGGTCCCTTTCTACCCTCTGGAACTCTCGCCGTCTGACGCACGACGGCGGGATCACGCTCACGGGACAGCGGCAGAGACAGCGACTGCGAGGCAGTCCCCGTGCTCACACTCGACAGGTCGTCCTGCCTGCCATCGCTCTCAACGTCCTGCTTTTCCTCGATCCGTTTCAGCTCCCCCAGCGCCAGGCTCATCGCCGTACCCGTGCCCTCGACGCCCAGCGCGACGAGAGAGAGGATCACGATCCCGATCGTCGTCCCGATCCCGATCTGGCCGTCGAGCAGAGCAGAGGCCGAAAGGAGCCCCAAGAGGGTCACAGCGATGACCCCGCCGGCCGAGGCGCGGGGCCAGATCTTCACCCGCATCAGCTGCCGGCCCGAACCGTGCTCCTCGACGGCGGTGCGGATCTTCACTCCGCCCAGCGGGCCGGCGCGCAGATCGAGGTCCCAGCGGTCGAAGGGACCGCCGCTCCTGACGAACCCACCTCGTGCCGCAAGCGCGTCCTGGAGGACCTGGATGCGGGCCTGCGGCTCCTGCCACGCTTCGCTCCACATCTGGACTGTGCGCGGCCGCGGCCAGGCAGCGCCGGGACGCAGGCGGCGACGCCAGGGTGAGAGACCGTTGCGAAGGCGCCCGGCCAGCCTGGCGAGTGGCTGTAGTAAGAAGAGCAGCGCCGTCAACGAACGTCGGCAGAGGGTCTCGAGCGGGGAACGGCCGGGAACGGAGCGGTTGGCGCGCCAACCGCTCGCCAACGCCCGCCAGAGCGAAGCCGAGACACCGGCGACGAAGATCGGCAGAGCGAGAAGCAGCGGTGCCCAGAGGAAACCGAGTGCCGAGATCCCTCCCAGCGCGGCGATCACCAAGAGGAACTCGGGAGCCAAGAGGAGGCTCGACAGCATGCCCGGCGCGGGCTCGTAGATCGACTGGAAGAGGCCGCTTCCCCAGGTCCCGTATCGGACCATCGCCCGCCTGCTGCTCGTGTTTCCCGCCGGCTGCTCGTAGATCCGTCCCGACCAGCGCGACGAGCCGACTCGGTTGTAGCGACTCGGCCACTTGCGCTCCAGCAGCGCCTCCGCCTTTCCGTAGCCGTACTGCTGCTTGAGATAGCGCAGGATCGAGTCACGGCGGCGGTGCATGACGACGGCGCCGGCGCTGAACCCCAATGTGCGGCCCGATTCCTGCAGGCGCCAGCAGACGTCGACGTCGTCCCCGGCCACGCGGAACCGCTCGTCGAAGCCGCCGATCTCCTCCAGCGCCGACTTGCGGAAGGCCATGTTGCAACCAGGAACGTGCTCGGCCTCGCGGTCGGAGATCAAGACATGGATCGGCCCTCCCGGAGCGGCGGCGACGCAATCGGCGACCAGGCCGTCGTCGGGGGGTATGTTGGGGCCGCCGATGCCGCCGTGGCCATTGGCCTGAAGTTGCGCGGCGACGTATTGGAGCCAGTCCGGGTCGGGAAAGGCGTCATCGTCGAGGAAGGCGACTATCTCCCCGCCGGCGCGCTCGATTCCCGTGTTGCGAGCGGCGCTGAGTCCACGGTGCTCGATCTCGACCAGCGTCGCACCTCGCGAGCGGGCGATGTCCGCCGATCCGTCACTCGAGCCATCGTCGACCACGATCAGCTCGAAGTTCGGGTAGCTGAGGCTTTGGACTGCATCGAGGCATTGCGGAAGCGTCCGCGCCCCGTTGTGGGTGCAGACGACCACCGAGACGCGCGGCCAGGGACCCGCCGGGGAGAAGGGAGCGGCGGCGAATGCGTCTTGTATCGCGGCCAGCGAGGGCTTCGGTCGCCGCTCCCGATCGACCAAGCCGAAGTCCCAGTCGGTCACCTCATGCCCACCCCGGTGCCACTCGTCGGTCCAGGAGAAGGCGAAGACACCTGCCGCACCGGTGGCGAAGGCGTGCCGGACCTGCCAGCGGAGCGCCTGAGCCTGGGCCTCGTGGCCGTGGCGACGGCTGTCGAGGCCGACCTCGGTGATCAACAGCGGTCGATCCCCAGAGAGGTTCTGCAATCGCGCCAGATAGGCCTCGTAGGTCGCCTCGTCCTCGAGGAAGACGTTGAACGCCGAGAGATCCAGGAACGGCAGCTCGAGGTACTCGGTCGAGGGGTAGTTGACGTAGGTGAAGAGACCCTCAGGATCGCTTGCCTTTGCCTCCCAGTGGAGGCGTTCGAGGAACTTCTCGACCTTGCCCTTGCCGTGCCAGCGGACGATCGGAGCGGGGATCTCGTTGCCCACCGCGTAGCAGAGGAGGGCGGGGTGAGCTTCACAATCCCGGACCTGACGACCGACCTTGGCCGCAATGCCTTTGGCGAGTTCGGGATCGTCGAGAAAGGCGACGTGCTGCTCCCAGGCGAGACCCGCCATCACCTTCAAATCGTGCTCCTGGGCCAGGTCGAGCAACCAGAGCGGCGGTGGCACATACGTGCGCAGGGCGTTCGCGCCCGCCTTGGCCATCGCCTCGAAGTCGCAGCGCACGCGATCCGGGGATGGGAACGGGAGACCGTCGCGGGGTCGAAAAGTGCCGTAGGTAACCCCCCGCACATGCAGCTTCCGACCGCCGACGAGAATCGACCGTCCGTGGATTAGTGGTCGCCGCATTCTCATTGACAGAGCCGAAAACCCGTCCAAGCAAACGCTCCCCGCAGCGCCTCCCCGACGCGAATCGCAGCGGAGCGGAAGGCTACGCCTTTCGATGTACAGACGGCGACCACGTCCCTTGGTCCGACCCGTATAAACGTCCAAATACCGGACTGTCGTGGCATGTGTCGCTATCGGCGCCCTCCCCCATCGCCTGTAGGATCGCAAGCCTCGGTGAATTGCTTGGTGACAGGGGGCGCCGGGTTCATCGGCTCGAATTTGGTCGATGCGCTGCTGGCCCGCGGCGACCGAGTCACGGTCATCGACGATCTCTCGACCGGCCGGCGGCGGAACCTCGATGGGGCCGTGGGGGCGGGCACCGAGCTGGTCGAGTGCGACATCCGCGACGGCGACACGCTGATCGAGGTTGCACGCAGGTTGGAGCCGGAGATCGTTTTCCACCTGGCGGCGCAGATCGACGTGCGCAGGTCTGTGGCCGATCCGGCCTTCGACGCCTCGATCAACGTCGGCGGCACCGCCAACGTGCTCGAGGCGGCGCGGGCGGCGAAGTCCTCGCGGGTCGTCTTTACCTCGACCGGCGGCGCGATCTACGGCGAGGGCGACGGGCAGGAGCTACCGCTCCAGGAGGGCGCGCCGATCGCGCCGATGGCCCCCTACGGTCAGAGCAAGTTCGCCGGCGAGGGATATCTATCGCTCTACGAGCGCCTCTACGGTCTCTCGTCGGCGAGCCTGCGGCTCGGCAACGTCTACGGCCCCCGGCAGGACCCCCTGGGTGAGGCGGGGGTGATCGCGATCTTCTGCGGCCGCCTGCTCGACGGCGGGCGACCGACCGTCTTCGGCGACGGCCGGCAGACCCGCGACTACATCTACGTTGGCGACGTCGTCGCGGCCCTGCTGGCGGCCGCCGAGAGCGACGCGACCGGGCCAATCAATGTCGGCACCGGTCGTGAGACCGACGTTTTAGAGCTGGTCCGGGGCCTGCAGGACCTGCGCCCCGATGCCCCCTTCGAGCCGGAGATGGCACCAGCCCGCGTGGGTGAGGTCCAGCGTATTTCGATCGATCCAGCGCGTGCCGAGCGCGAGCTTGGCTGGAAGGCCGAGGTGGGTCTCGAGCAGGGCCTGCGGCTGACGCTGGATTCGCTCCCGGTCGACTAGATTTCCGACAGTCCGGCCCCGACCCGAGGAGCAGCTTGAGAAACCCCAGAGACTTCTTCCAGCCGCAGGCGATCGGCGCCCCCGAGCCGCTGACCGAGATCCCCGTGAAGCCATCGCGGATGATCCACTTCCTCGACTTCTCCAACGAGAAGATGGTCGAAAAGGCGGCGGGCATCGCCGCCAAGACCGACATCCTGCTCGGCAACCTCGAGGACGCGATCCCGGTCGACCGCAAGGAGGCGGCGCGCGCCGGCTTGGTCAAGGCCGCGCGGGAGTCCGACTTCGGCCAGACCGCTCTCTGGACCCGGGTCAACTCGCTGGAGAGCCCCTGGGTGCTCGACGACCTGACCACGCTCGTCACCGAGATCGGCAGCCGGCTCGAGGTCGTGATGGTGCCCAAGGTCGAGGGCGCCTGGGACATCCACTACGTCGACCGTCTGCTCGCCCAGCTCGAGGCCAAGGCCGGCCTCGACCGCCCGATCTTGATCCACGCGATCCTCGAGACCGCACAGGGCGTCGTCAACCTGGAGGAGATCGCCGCCGCCAGCCCGCGCATGCAGGGAATGAGCTTCGGCCCCGCCGACCTCGCCGCCTCGCGGCGGATGAAGACGACCCGTGTCGGCGGCGGACACCCCGGCTACCGCGTGATGGAGGACCCCGCCGATCCCGAGAACCCCGAGGCCGAGCGGGTCAGCGCCCAGCAGGATCTCTGGCACTACTCGATCGCGCGCATGGTCGACGCCTGCGCCTCGACCGGCATCCTGCCCTTCTACGGCCCCTTCGGCGACATCAAGGACACGGCGGGCTGCGAGACCCAGTTCCGCGCCGCCTTCCTGATGGGATGCGTCGGCGCCTGGTCGCTGCACCCGGTCCAGATCGACATCGCCAAGAAGGTCTTCAGCCCGCCACCGGAGGAGGTCAGGTTCGCCAAGAAGGTGCTGGAGGCGATCCCCGACGGCCGCGGCGTCCACATGATCGACGGCAAGATGCAGGACGACGCGACCTGGAAGCAGTGCAAGGTGATGGTCGAGCTGGCCGAGATGCTGGCCGCCAAGGACCCGGAGCTGGCCGAGGCCTACGGGTTGTAGGGGTCAGGCCCGGCCGCGCAGCCGGTCCAGCCCACGCAGCGCCGCCCGCACCGGGTGCGGCCAGGAGGTCGCGGCGAGCTTCATGTGCAGGCGCCACGGCGTGTCGTCGGCGTGGACGGCGATCCGCGGCAACGCGTGCAGATCGGTGCCGTTCTCCACGATGCCGCGATCGACCGTGAAGGCGATCTCGTAGCCGGCGTCGCGAACGGCGCTCGCCGCCTGTGGGTCCCAATGCCCGTAGGGGTAGGAGAATGCCCGCGGCCGCGGCAGGCCCGCCTGCTCCAACAGGTCGGCGGCGGCGTGGATCTCGCCCTCGAGCTGATCCGCGGGCAGCTCGGTGAGCGGGCGATGGTTCACGGTGTGCGCCCCCACCTCGATGCCCTGCTCGGCGATCTTCCGCAGGCCGTCGGCGTCGAGCAGGTCGAGGCTCGTCGCGCCGATCCGACTGTCCCAGACGTTCGTGCCGCCGAGCTGCCCGGCGACGGCGAAGGCCACGGCGGGGATGTCTCGCTCCGAGAGGGTCGGGCAGACGGCGTGCAACAGGTCCGCGTAGGCGTCGTCGAAGGTGAGCAGGACCGCGCGCGAGGGCAGGCAGGGCCCTCCGTCGAAGGCCGCCAAGACCTGGTCGAGGCTGACGAAGCTCCAGCCCCGCTTGCCGAGGTAGTCGAGCTGCTCGGCGAAGCGCCGGGGGGGCACCGAGTAACGGGCCAGGACGGGGTCTTCGTCGAGCTCGTCGATCGCGTGGTAGGCGAGCACGGAGAGGCGCGGCGAGGACGAGGAGCGCACCACGGCGTGGCGGGCGCCGACGGCTGTCCCCGAAAGGGCGAGGAGCGACGCCGCCGCGAGCAGGGCGAGGGTGATCGCCCAGGTGAACGCACGACTCATCTTGCGCATCGGTCCCAGCTTAATGGCCGTCTCAGATTTCCTCGGCGAGGGCTAGGGTCGTGAAGCGGGACCGTCAGGGGCGAAGAAGTGCTCGGCCCGCCGGCGCCTCAGCTCGGGCTCGAGCTCGGCGTCGAACCCCTTGGGGCCGCGCTGCTCGATCAGGTCGTACCAGGGAAGGGAGCGGCTGCGCTCGCGAATCCGCTCGACGTGCTCGTCGAAGGAGGCAATCGGCGCCGCGGGCACACCGCCGACGACGGTGTTCGGGGGAACGTCCTTGGTGACGATCGATCCCGCGGCGACGATCGCGTTAGGGCCGATCGAGCAGTTGGGCATGACGATCGCTCCGTGACCGATGAAGACGTTGTCGTGGATGACGACGTAGCCGACTGAGTCGAGCGCCTCGCCCAGCGCGTGGTCGAGCATCGCGATCGAGCCGTCGTGCCCGAGGATCGTGCAATCCGAGAAATGCACGTTGTCGCCGAGCGAGACGTACTCCGGGTCGGTGAAGACCGTCGAAGTGAGGATCGAGCAGTCCTCTCCAACGTGGTGGAGGCCGCCCCACTTGCCCACGTACTCGGTCCACGCCTTGTTGCTGGGGCTCCCGAACGCTCGCCAGACGCGGACGAAGCGGTTGTGCGCCAGCGCCTGGCGTTCGAGCGTTCGAGCCAGACGAGACCTGATCACGCCAGGCGCCGCTCCAGGTCGGAGAGCTGCTCGTGCAGCTCGTCCGGCAGGTGCTCGCCAAAGCGGGCGAAGTGCTGGTGCATTCCCGGCAGCTCGACCTTCCACTCGGCGGGGTCGACCGCGAGCAGCTCGGCGACTTCCGCGTCGGAGATCTCCAGGCCCTCGGTGTTGAGCTCGTCCGCGGCCGGCACCATGCCGATCGGCGTCTCGACCGCCTCGGCGGTCCCAGCGCAGCGGCGGAAGACCCACTCGAGCACGCGGCTGTTCTCGCCGAAGCCGGGCCAAAGGAAGTTGCCCTCGTCGTCCTTGCGGAACCAGTTGACGTAGAAGACGCGCGGCAGCCGAGCGCCCTCGCGGGCGCCGACCTTCAACCAGTGGGTGAAGTAATCGCCCATGTGGTAGCCGCAGAAGGGCAGCATCGCCATCGGGTCGTAGCGCAGCTTGCCGACCTCGCCGGCGGCGGCGGCGGTCGTCTCCGAGGACATGATCGAGCCGAGGAAGACGCCGTGCTCCCAGTCGAAGGCTTCGCGCACCAACGGCACCACCTTGGAGCGACGACCGCCGAAGAGGAAGGCGTCGATCGGCACCCCGGCCGGATCCTCCCACTCGGGAGCGATCGAGGGGCAGGCCGAAGCCGGCGTCGTGAAGCGGGCGTTGGGGTGCGCCGAGGGTTTGTCGGAGTCCGGCGTCCAGTCCTCGCCGTGCCAGTCGATCAGGTG
>Ga0070691_10000783_pt1 | contig 12631 bp, 11 predicted proteins | sample KBSK1101metaG_FD_64673 | JGI IMG/M metagenome (GOLD analysis project Ga0070691, IMG submission 64673) | Corn, switchgrass and miscanthus rhizosphere microbial communities from Kellogg Biological Station, Michigan, USA - KBS K1-10-1 metaG | ecosystem: Host-associated > Plants > Roots >... | reverse complement strand
CCGCGCAGCTTGGCCAGCTCCGAGCCGGCGAGCGAGGGCTCGAACGGCCCGAGCAGGGCGATCGCGTCGCCCTCCTTGGCGAAGGCGCTCGGCGCGGCCAGGCCCGGGTCGGGCAGCTCGCCGACCATGCCGACGACCGGCGTGGGGTAGATCGGGCCTTCCGGTCCCTCGTTGTAGAGGGAGACGTTGCCGCCGACGACCGGCACGCCGAGTGCCTCGCAGGCGTCGGCCAGGGCTTGGACCGAGCGGTCGAGCTGCCAGGCCGGCACCGGCTTCTCGGGGTTGCCGAAGTTGAGGCAGTTGGTCAGGCCGAGCGGCTCGGCCCCGGCGCAGGCGAGATTTTGGGCGCACTCGAGCACCGCCTCGACCGTGCCGGCGTAGGGGTCGCAGGCGACCCGCCGGCCGTTGCCGTCGATCGAGACCGCGATCGCGTTGCCGGCCTCGGGGATCGCCAGCACCGCCGCGTCGGAGCTCTCCGGTCGCCGCGCCGTGCGCGAGCCGACGATCGAGTCGTACTGCTCGAAGGCCCAGCGCTTCGAGGCGACGCTGGGCGAGGCGAGCAGGGCGAGCAGGACCGACGCGGGGTCGGACGGGTCGGCGCCTGCGCCTGCCGCCGCCGCGACCCGCTCGGCGAGCACGTCCGCGTTGCCGTAGATCCAGTCCTCTGGCTCGGCCGGCTCGAGGTCGTAGAGCGGGCAGCCGTCGACCAGCGCCTCGACCGGCATCTCGCCGACGACCTCGGTGTCGCGCAGCACCCGCACGATGCCGTCGTCGGTGACGCGGCCGATCTCCGCCGCGCCGGTCTGCCATTTCTCGCAGACGGCGACGACCTCGGCGACCCGCGCCGGCTCGACCACGGCCAGCATCCGCTCTTGCGACTCGGAGACCATGATCTCGAAGGGCTCCATGTCGGGCTCGCGCAGGGGGACCCGTGCGACGTCGATCTCGATCCCGACGCCGCCCGCGGAGGCCATCTCGCTCGCCGAGGAGGTCAGGCCGGCGGCGCCGAGGTCCTGCAGCGAGACCAGCAGCCCCTTGCCGAGCAGCTCCAGGCAGCACTCCAACACCTTCGACTCCTCGAACGGGTCGCCGATCTGCACCGTCGGCCGCTTCGCGTCGTCGCCCTCGCCTAGCTCGGCCGAGGCGAGCACGGAGGCGCCGCCGATCCCGTCGCGCCCGGTCGAGGCGCCCATCAGGACGACCGCGTTGCCGACCCCGGCCGCCGCCGCGCGGACCATCTCTTCCTGCTTGGCGATCCCGACGCACATCGCGTTGACCAGGCAGTTGTGCTCGTAGGGGCCCTCGAAGTAGATCTCGCCGCCGACGTTGGGCACGCCGATCGAGTTGCCGTAGTGGCCGATGCCTCGCACCGCGCCGTCGAGCAGCCGGCGCGAGCGCACCGAGTCGAGCTCGCCGAAGCGCAGCGAGTCGAGGATCGCGATCGGCCGCGCGCCGAGCGCGAAGACGTCGCGCAGGATGCCGCCGACCCCGGTCGCCGCCCCCTCGAACGGTTCGACCGCGCTGGGATGGTTGTGCGACTCGACCTTGAAGGCGATCGCGTAGCCGGTGCCGACGTCGACCGCGCCGGCGTTCTCGCCCGGCCCCATCACCACCCGCTCGCCCTCGGTCGGCAGCCGGCGCAGCAGCTTGCGCGAGTGCTTGTAAGCGCAGTGCTCGGACCAGAGCAGGCTGAACATCGCCAGCTCGACCCCGTTCGGCTCACGACCCAGCTTCTCGACGATCAGCTGGTACTCGCCCTCGGTGAGGCCGAGTACCGCATACGCCGCCGGCTGCTCCACTCCCGCGTTCGCGCCGGTAGGGGTCACGCGAGGGCTCCCGCTGCAACAGCCTCGAACACCTTCAGGCCATTTGTAGATCCCGTCATTGCGTCGACCGCGTGCTCGGGGTGGGGCATCAGGCCGAGCACGTTGCCGGCCGCGTTGCGCACCCCGGCGATGTCGCGTGCCGACCCGTTCGGGTTCTGCCCCGGCGCGTAGCGGAACGCCACCTGCCCGCTCGCCTCGAGCTCGTCGAGCGTCTTCTCCGGCGCCCAGTAGCGCCCTTCCCCGTGCTTGGCCGGGATCGAAAGCGTCTCCACAGGTTCGCTGAAGCTTTTTCCCCCCTCTAGTGGGGAAAAAGCTTCAGCGAGCAAATCGACCTGGCGGCAGGTGAAGCGCATGCTCTCGTTGAGGAGGAGGGCGCCAGGGAGCAGGCCGGTCTCGCAGAGGACCTGGAAGCCGTTGCAGATCCCCAGCACCGGGCCGCCCGCCGCGGCGAACTCGGCGACCGCCTCCATCGCCGGCGAGAAGCGCGCGATCGCGCCCGCGCGCAGGTAGTCGCCGTAGGAGAAGCCGCCCGGGACGACGATCGCGTCGATCCCGCCAAGGTCGCGCTCTTCGTGCCAGACGAGGCGCGCCTCGCCGGACAGTTCGCAGGCGTGCAGCGCGTCCCGCTCGTCGCAGGAGCCCGGGAACTGGACGACGCCCCAGAGCATCAGGCGCCGTCGATGCTCTCTATCTCGTAGTCCTCGATAAGTGGGTTGGCGAGCAGCTTCTCGCAGAGCTCGGGGAGGCGCGCCGGATCGTCCGCCTCCAGCTCGACCATTCGCCCGACCCGCACGTGCCCGACGCCCTCGAAGCCGAGCGCCGGCAGCGCCCGCTCGACCGCCTTGCCCTGCGGATCGAGGATCCCCTCCTTGGGCCGGATCAGCACCCGCGCCTTCGCCACTAGAAGGAGCGCTCCGTGACCCGCTCGTAGGCCTCGACGTACTTGGCCCGCGTCTGCTCGACCACGTCGGCGGGCAGCTCCGGGGCCGGGGGCTTCTTGTCCCAGCCGGCGGCCGTCGCCCAGTCGCGCACGAACTGCTTGTCGAAGGAGGGCTGGGTCTTGCCCGGCTCGTAGCGGTCGGCTGGCCAGAAGCGCGAGGAGTCCGGCGTCAGCACCTCGTCGCCGAGGACGATCTCGGCCCCCGCGTGGCTGCCGAACTCGAACTTGGTGTCGGCGAGGACGATCCCGCGCTCGGCGGCATGCTCGGCGCCCCGCTGGTAGACCTCGATCGAGATCCGCCGCAGCTCCTCCATCAGGGCGCGGTCGCCGACGATCTCCGCCGCGCGGTCGAAGTCGACGTTCTCGTCGTGGTCGCCGATCTCGGCCTTGGTCGCCGGGGTGAAGATCGGCTCGGGCAGCTTGTCGGACTCGAGCAGGTTGGGCGGCAGCTCGATCCCGCAGACTTCCCCGCTCGCCTTGTATTCCTTCCAGCCCGAGCCGGAGAGGTAGCCGCGCACGACGCACTCGACCGGGTACATCTCCAGCCGCCGCACCCGCATCCCCCGTTCCATCGCTTCCTCGGGCACGTCGGCGGAGAGGAAGTGATTGGGGACGATGTTGCCGGTCAGCTCGAACCAGAATTCCGACATCCGGTTCAGCACCTTGCCCTTGTCGGGGATCGGCGTCGGCATCACCACGTCGTAGATCGAGATCCGATCGGAAGCGACCATCAACAGGTCGTCCCCCCACTCGTAGATCTCCCTGACCTTCCCGGACGAATGCAGCTTCAGATCGGCGACCGCTGGCATTAAGCCGATGCTAACCATCAGCGAAGCGGAGCACCGATCCGCTTCGCTCTGCGATCCTGTCCGTCGATGCTCCCGCCCGAACCGAAGTACTCGCCGCTGTCCCAGACCCTGCGCTGGAGCTTCCGGCCGCTGCCCTTCCTGCAGGAGTGCCGCGAGAAGTACGGCGACGCGTTCAGCCTCAAGTTCCTCGGCTTCGAGCGGCCGATGGTGATGATCTCCGACCCGGCCGCGATCAAGGCCCTCTACACGGAGCGCTCGCACGGGCTGCCGCCGGGCCGCGAGGTCGTGCTCACCCCGGTTGTCGGCCCGCACTCGGTGCTGGTCATCGAGGGATCCGACCACCTCGCCCACCGCAAGGTGATGCTGCCGCCCTTCCACGGCGAGCGGATGCGCTCCTATGAGCCCGCCGTCACCGAGATCGTCGACGCCGAGATCGACTCCTGGCCGCTCGGCGAGGAGTTCGCGATCCACCCGCACATGCAGGAGATGACCCTGGAGGTGATCCTGCGCGTCGTCTTCGGCGTCGCCGAGGGGCCGCGGCTGGAGCAGCTGCGCGTCGTCCTCACCAAGGTGCTCGAGGAAACCGCCTCGCCCTTCACCCAGCTGATCGGTCTGGCGGCGCGCCGCTTCGGCGGCCGCGGGCCCTGGGCCAAATTCGAGGCCCAGCTTCGCGCCGTCGACGAGCTGCTCTTCGCCGAGATCGCCGACCACCGCAAGCGCGAGGACCTCGAGGAGCGCGGCGACATCCTCTCGCTGCTGATGCAGGCCCGCTTCGAGGACGGCTCGGAGATGAGCGACGAGGACCTGCGCGACCAGCTGATGACGCTGCTGCTCGCCGGCCACGAGACGACCGCGACCGCGCTCGCCTGGACCTTCGACCTGCTGCTCCGCCACCCGCGCGAGCTGACTCGCCTACGCGAGTCGCTCGAGGCGGGGGAGGAGGACTACCTGCGCGCGACGATCTCCGAGTCCCTGCGCCTGCGCCCGGTCGTGCCGCTCGCCGGCCGCCGCCTCGCCGCGGAGCTGAAGACCGACGACCTCACCCTGCCCGCCGGCACCGACGTCACGCCGGCGATCTGGCTCGCCCACACTCGCGCCGACGTCTACCCCGAGCCCTTCGCCTTCCGCCCAGAGCGCTTCCTCGACGAGGCGCCCGACACCTACGCCTGGGTTCCCTTCGGCGGCGGCATCCGCCGCTGCCTCGGCGCCGCCTTCGCCGAGTTCGAGATGCGCATCGTCCTGCGCGAGGTCCTCACCCGCTGCGAGCTGCACAAGGCCAACCCGCGCCCGGAGAAGATCGGCCGCCGCAACATCACCCTCTCGCCCAAGGACGGCACCCCCGTAGTCCTCAGCGCGCGGCACCCCGCCCGCGAGCCCGAGCTCGCCGCGGCCTAGTCGTCGGCGGAGCCGGCGGCTGCCCTGGCCGCCGGGTGCTCGCCGGCCCAGCGAGCGATCGTGCTCGAGCCGGCGATGACCTCGCCGTCGTCCTGGACGAGGATCGGCACCAGGTTCTGACCGCTCAGCCTGCGCACCTCGGCGCGGTCGTCCTCGCGGTGTCCCCAGGTCCAGGGCATCAACCGGTAGCTGCCGACGACGCGCAGCTCATACGTGTACCCCGCCGCGTCGAGCGCCTTGGCGGCCTTCGCGCAAGGGTGCACCGCCCCAGGTCCCCGTTTCTTCTGCCCGCAGGTGTAGAGGATCACTGGGCCGAGATTACCTCAGTCGCGCAGCGCTTCGAGGCGCTCGAAGATCTCTGGGATGTGGCCGAGGTAGGCGTCGTAGTCGAAGACGGCGTCGAGGTCGAGGTCGGGGGCGGCCTCGGCGAGCAGGTCGCGGAAGTGGGTGCCGGTGTCCCAGGCGCGTTGGGCGTTCTCCTGGACGACTCGGTAGGCGTCGTCGCGGCTGAGGCCGGACTCGACCAGGGCGGTGAGGGCGCGCTGGCTGAACAGGGCGCCGTGGGTCAGCTCGAGGTTCTCCCTCATCCGCTCGGCGCGGATCGTCATCTCCGCCGCGACCTTCGCCGCCAGGTCCTGCATGTAGTCGAGCCCGATCGTCGCGTCGGGCAGGATCACCCGCTCGGCGCCGGAGTGGGAGATGTCGCGCTCGTGCCAGAGGGCGATGTTCTCCAGGCCCGCCTGGGCGTAGCCGCGCAGCACCCGCGAGAGGCCGGTGATCCGCTCGGTGCGGATCGGGTTGCGCTTGTGCGGCATCGCCGAGGAGCCCTTCTGGCCGGCGGCGAAGGGCTCTTCGACCTCGCGCACCTCCGTGCGCTGCAGGTTGCGCACCTCGGTCGCGAAACGCTCCAGGCCACCGCCGGCGATCGCGATCCGCGAGGTCAGCACCGCGTGGCGGTCGCGCGGCACGACCTGGGTGGCGACGTCCTCGCGCTGCAGACCGAGCCGCTCCATCACCCGCGCCTCGACCGCTGGCGGCACCGAGGCGTAGGTGCCGACCGCGCCGGAGAGCTTGCCGAAGCGCAGCTGCTCGAAGGCGTTCTCGAGCCGAGCGACGTTGCGGTCGGCCTCGAAGGCGAAGCCTGCGAGGCGCAGGCCGAAGGTGGTCGGCTCGGCGTGGACGCCGTGGGTGCGGCCGACGCAGAGCGTGTCGCGTTGCTCCAGCGCCCGCTCGACCAGGGCGTCGCGGTAGGCGCGCGCCGAGCCGAGCACGAGCTCGCCCGCCTGCTGGAGCTGCAGCGCCAGCGCCGTGTCGAGCACGTCGGAGGAGGTGAGGCCGTAGTGGATCCAGCGCCCGTGCTCGCCGACCGACCCGGCGACGACGTCGACGAAGGCGGCGACGTCGTGGTCGGTCACCTTCTCGCGCTCATCGACCGCCTCGACCGTGAAGGCCGCCTTGGCGCGCGCCGCTTCGGCGGCCTCGGCGGGCACGACCCCCTCCTCGGCCCAGGCCTCCGTCGCCGCCAGCTCGACCTCGAGCCAGCACTCGAGCTTGCGCTGCTGCGACCAGACCTCGCCGATCTCCTTGCGCGTGTAGCGGGGGATCATCCGGTTAGCAGTTGATGATCCGGATGGCGAGGAGCCCGGCATTCTTGGCCCCGTCGACGGCGACGCAGGCGACGGGCACGCCGGGCGGCATCTGCACCGCCGAGAGCAGCGCGTCGAGCCCACCGAGGCTCTTGCCGAGGATCGGCACGCCGATCACCGGCAGGTCGGTGTGGGCGGCGGCGACGCCCGGCAGCGCCGCCGACATCCCGGCCCCGGCGATGATCACCTTGATGCCGCGCATGCGGGCGCTGTGGCAGTACTCGCGGACCTGCTCGGGGTCGCGGTGGGCGCTCATCACGCGCACCTCGTAGCGGATGCCGGCTTCCTGCAGGGCGGTCCCAGCGGGCTGCATCTTGGGCTTGTCGTTCTTCGAGCCCATGATGATCCCGACGTGGGGCGCGTCGACGTCGATCTCCGCGAACGCCTCCTCGACCGCCGGCATCGCGATCGCGTCGGTCGGCTGGGGCTCCTCTGAGATCTCGTTCATCCCTTCCTCTCTCGGCTCTAGGCTCATCTCGTCAACCAGGTACCCGCTCGACCGCGCGGGCGGCGATGTCGGAGCGGATCTGCTTCCCGTCGAAGGAGATCCGCCGGGCCGCATCGTACGCGCGATCGCGCGCCGCGGCGGGCGTGGGCCCGAGCGCGGTCAAGTTGAGCACCCGCCCCCCGGCCGTGACGACCTCGCCGTCGCGCTCCGCCGTGCCCGCGTGGGTCACCTCGGCAAGCTCCGCGGCCGCGTCGAGTCCACTGATGAGGTCCCCCTTCGAGGACGACTCCGGGTAGCCGGCCGAGGCCAGCACCAGCGTCACCGCCCAGTCCTCGCCGAACTCGGCCTCGACTCCCGCCAGGCCGCCGGGCTCGCGCGCCGCCAGGCAGAGGTCGAGCAGGTCTGAGCGCAGCCGCGGCAGCACCGCCTGCGTCTCCGGGTCGCCGAAGCGGGTGTTGAACTCGAGCACCTTCGGTCCCTCGGCTCCGACCATCAGGCCGGCGTAGAGGACACCGTGGAAGGGGACGCCCCGCGCCGCCATCGCCGCGACCACCGGCCGGTGCACCGAGTCGACGATCTCCTCGACCTCGTCCGGACCGAAGCCCGGCACTGGCGAGTAGCTGCCCATCCCGCCCGTGTTCGGCCCCTCGTCCCCGTCGAAGATCCGCTTGTAGTCCTGCGCCGGCGCCAACGGCACGACGTTCTCGCCGTCGCAGAGCGCCAGCAACGAGAGCTCTTCCCCCTCCAAGAACTCCTCCAGCACCACGGTCGTCGCCCCAAAGCGCCGCTCCCCGAAGAACACCTCGATCGCCTCCCGCGCCTCAGCTTCGCTCGGGCAGATGATGACCCCCTTGCCCGCGGCGAGCCCGTCGGCCTTTAGCACGGTTGGGTAGGAGGTAGAGGAGAGCCGCTCAAGCGCCTCCTCGCGGCTGCGCAGTAGGACATGGGAGGCAGTCGGAACGCCGGCCTCATCCATCACCTGCTTGGCAAACGCCTTCGACCCCTCCAGTTCGGCGGCGGCGGCACTTGGCCCGAACGCGGCGATCCCCGCCTCCTCCAATGCATCCACCAAACCAGCCACCAACGGCGCCTCCGGTCCAACTACAACGAAGTCAACGCTGCGGTCCCGTGCCGCCGCAACGATCGCATCCACATCCTCAGCCCTCACCCCGGGCAAGCACTCGGCATCCGCAGCGATCCCCGCATTGCCAGGCGCGCAAAGCAGCTCAGGAGCCCGCGACGAGCGCCCCAGCGCCCGCACGATGGCGTGCTCCCGCCCGCCTCCCCCTACGACAAGGACCTTCAAGCTCTAAAGCGAGTCGGACAGCTCATCCGCCGGCATAGCCGCCAACGTCTGGCTGCTCATCGTCCCGCGCGACCCCAGCTCGACAGACACCTTCGCCATCGTCTTCTCATCCGGAGCCTCAACGATCGTCACGAAGTCGTACTGCCCCAAGGTCGCGTACTGAGCCTGAACTTTGGCCCCAATCTGTTCGACCTCCTTGTTCACCTCAGCAACCCGTCCCGGATTGTTCTTAAGCGTCCGCACACCCTCGGCGGTCAAGTTGGTCAGCATCACATAGGTAGGCATCGCATCCTCCTTCTTGCACTCTCTGCGGGGAATTTCGAGCCTACGCCATGCAAGCTTCCCGGGGAAGGGACCTGGACAAGCTGCGCGAGGGGCCGGGGTGCCCCTCAGGGAACTTGTGAGCCGGCAGCCGCCCTAAAATCGAAAGCCGTCACCGGCGGCGGGTTCCCAGAGGGGCACCCCGGCCCCTCACACACCGCCCGGGTCAACCGTCGTAACCCGCGTGCACGTGATCGCAGTGATCCGAGCGGGCGAAAGCCGGCCCAGGTCCATCCACGTCGAAGCAGTAAATGAGCTCGGTCGGCATCGCGGGAGCTGGAAGTTGAGAGAGCGTCGTCGCCAGCTGAGCGCAAGGCGCGGTGGGAGCCGTGTCCGTGCAGGAGACCCCGTCGACCGCCGCGATGTCCATCGCCCGTCCGTAGTAGTGGTTGGAGACCCCGCCCGAAGTCGTGTACATCGAGTGATCGGAGCGCAGCGCGGAGATCGTGATCTGGTGCGACTGCGTGATCGCGCCGAGCAGCCCGACGATGCGCGGGTCGATCGCGCCGCTTTCGAGGTCCTGTTTCTCCAGGTCGTTGGAGAGCGTCAGGTTCTCCCACTTGATCGGCGCCAGCACCGCGTTGGGCAGCGAGAGCGCCCAGTCGACCGTGCCGACCTTGCATTTGCCTTCGATCTCTTCGGCCTCGCCGATCACCGCGTCGACGTACCACTTGGCGTGGTTGTGCTCGAACAGGCCGGCGTTGAGGCCGCCCTGCGACCAGATCAGACGCGCCAGGGTCGCCGCCGAGTCGGCCGGGTCCCCGTGGCGGATGCGCCCGTCGCCGTCGCCGTCGACCGCGTACTGCTTCCACTCCTCGCCGACCAGACCGAGCGCACCGTGGCGGTGCAGCTCGCCCTTGGTCATTCCGCGGCCGAAGTCGGACTCGAGCCGGGCCACCGCGGCCAGTGCCCAGACGCCGCGCTTGCCGAGGTCGTAGCGGGCGGCGGCGCTCTCGAAGGCGTCGAGGTACTCGGCCGGCACCCGCTTGCGCCAGGCCTTGGCCGTGTTGCAGCTCAGCACCTTCAGCTTCGGCGTCAGTTCGAAGGCGCCGCCGAGCGCGTTGCCGAGCTGGCCGTAGCATTGCGCGTTGGCGAGCACCTCGGCGACGTACCAGTCGGCATGGTTGTAGGCGAAGACGGCGCCATACCAGTCGGCCGGAGCGCCCGAGGCGCGCAGGTAGCCGGCCGCGGCGAAGATCGCGTCTTCGGGGTCGAACGGGTCCTTGGCCCCGTCGCCGTTGGCGTCGACCCCGTAGCCCGCCCAGGTTTCCGGCATGAACTGCATCCAGCCGACCGCGCCGGCCGAGGAGACGTTGAGGTTGGTGCCGAAGGCCGTCTCGATCCCGTTGATCGCGGCGAGCACGCTCGCCCCCTGCGCCCCGAGCCCGTAGGCGGTCGCGGCGCGCTGGTAGATCGGGATCAGCACCGCGGGCACGCCGGACGGCGCGCATTCGGAGCCGGGCAGGAGGGGGACGGAGAAGGAGGGGGGAGGAGCGACCGCGGTAACGCCTCCTTCGTCGGGTTCCGGTTCCGGCGCGGCCTGCGCGTCGGGCCTCGCCGTGACTCCGCCGCCGTTGCCGGGCTTCGGCTGAGCTTCGGGCGCGGGTGCCGGAGCTTCGAGCGCGTCGCCCTGCTGCACAGGGGGCTGCGGCGCCGGCGCTTCGGTCTGGCTCGCCGCGGTGCCTTCGCCGGCCCCCGGGGAGACAGGCGCGATCGTCGCTTCGGCCGACGCGCTCGGCGCGGCGAAGGCCAGGATCAGGGCCAGCCCCCCCAGGGCTCCTCCGAGTCGTCGCTTCATCCCCGCACGTCCGTTATGAGCCATTGGCCGTTCTTCTTGTTCAGCTCGAGCCGCAGCTCGCTGGTCAGGCCGACGCGCAGCAGCGAGACGCTGACCGTGTAGGCCTTGCCGGCGCGGGGGCCGGGGACGAGGTTGAGCACCTTCGCCTTCGGCACGTCGGCGTCGGCGGGCTGGCGCGGCGGCCGTTCGCCCAGCGCCGTGGCCAGCTCCGGCGTCGCGGTTTCGGAGAAGACGGTCTTGGCCCGGGCCGGTTTCTCGCCGACCTCGTAGAAGACGAAGGCCGCGGAGAAGCGGCGGGCGACTTTCATCGCCGCCGGGCCCGCGGGCACCGGCTTCTTGGTCGAGGTCGTCGCGGCGCCGCCTTCTTCGCCGGCGGGGGCTTCGTCGCTCGTCGCGGGTTCGACGGTCGAGCCGCCGGCGTTCAGTTCGGCTCCGGCTCCGCCGGTCTGGCCGGCCTGGACTCCGCCGGTGCTGAAGTCGGGCGACGCTCCGCGCAGGACCGGGCCGTCGGGCGTCTCGGCGGGCTGCGGGTCCGGGGTCGCAATCGTCACTCGGGTCGCCTCGGCGACCCGGTCGCGCGGCGAGGGCGCGCTCCCCGGCAGCAGGAGGACGCCGGCCACGACCGCGGCGATCGCGATCGTGCCGAGCGCCGCAGCGCCGGCGCCGTGCGCGGGGGGGCTCCAGCCGGCGAAGCGCTCCTGCAGCGGCCAGAGCACGACGCGCTCGATCCCCCAGGCAAGGCGCTCGAAGGGCCAGCGAACGGCGTCGACGGCAGCGCCGAGAAAGCGCGCGCCGCGCCCTCCCGGATTCCCGTTGATCTGACGTCGTCTCAACATCTGTTTGAAGCCCACGACAGCTTACGTCGGAATCTCTGTGAGATTCCTAAAGAGGCGCCGCCTGGATTGCGACTTTCAGCTACGCCCCAGCCACGGCGGGCGCTGAGGCCTTCTCGAACGTCAACACCCCGTCGGCGGCATCGACGCGCACGGTGTCGCCCTCGGCGAACTCGCCCTCGAGGAGCTTCAGCGCCAGCTTGTCGACCAGCTGCTTCTGGATCGTGCGCTTCAGCGGCCTCGCACCGTAGGTCGGGTCGTAGCCGAGATTGCCGAGCAGCGTGCGCGCGTCGTCCGTCAGCTCGATCTCGATGCCGCGTTCGCGAACGCGGCCGACGAGCTGGTCGACCTGCAGCTCGACGATGCGGCCGATGTCGGCCTTGGAGAGGCGGTGGAAGATCACGGTGTCGTCGATCCGGTTGAGGAACTCGGGCTTGAAGGTCGCCGCCAGCACCTCTTCGATCCCCTCGCGGATCTTCTCGTCGACCGACTCGGCGACGATCCGGTCGCCGGCGACGTTGGAGGTCATGATCAAGACCGTGTTGGTGAAGCCGACCGTGCGGCCCTGGCCATCGGTGAGCCGCCCGTCGTCCATGATCTGCAGGAGCGTGTTGAAGACGTCGGGGTGGGCCTTCTCGATCTCGTCGAGCAGCACCACCGCGTAGGGCCGCCGCCGCACAGCCTCGGTCAGCTGCCCGCCCTCCTCGTAGCCGACGTAGCCGGGTGGCGCGCCGATCAGCCGCGCCACCGTGTGCTTCTCCATGTACTCGGACATGTCGAGACGGACGATCGCCTGCTCGGAGTCGAACATCAGCTCGGTCAAGGCTTTTGCCAGCTCGGTCTTGCCGACCCCGGTCGGACCGAGGAAGAGGAAGGAGCCGATCGGTCGGTGGGGGTCCGAGAGCCCGGCGCGCGAGCGGCGCAGCGCGCCCGAGACCGCCTCGATCGCCTCGTCCTGGCCGATCACCCGCTCGTGCAGGCGTTCCTCCATATGGATCAGCTTTTCGACCTCGCCCTCCATCAGGCGGCTGACCGGGATGCCGGTCCATTTGGCGACGACCTCGGCGACGTCCTCCTCGGTCACCTCGTCGGCCAGCATCGAGGCGCCGCCGGCATGCAGCTCGGCGATCCGCTCCTCCTGCTCGGCGACCGCCTTCTCCAACTCTGGGATCTCGCCGTAGCGCAGCTTGGCGGCGCGCTCGAGATCGGCGTCGCGCTCGGCCCGCTCGGCTTCGCGGCCGGCCTCCTCGAGCCGGACCTTGGCCTCGTTGATCGAGTCGATCGCGCCCTTCTCGTTCTGCCAGCGGGC
>Ga0070691_10000782_pt1 | contig 12641 bp, 11 predicted proteins | sample KBSK1101metaG_FD_64673 | JGI IMG/M metagenome (GOLD analysis project Ga0070691, IMG submission 64673) | Corn, switchgrass and miscanthus rhizosphere microbial communities from Kellogg Biological Station, Michigan, USA - KBS K1-10-1 metaG | ecosystem: Host-associated > Plants > Roots >... | reverse complement strand
AGTGGGACCGCATTCGCGATCACTTCGTGCCGTCGCTTCCGTTCGGCCAGCGTGTCATCGCCCGCCATCGCCTCGCCATGCGGCGCAGCGGCACGCGCTACACGCAGGCGGCGCGCGAAGCGGCGGCGGGCGACCGCGCGAAGGCCCGCGCGACGTTCACCTCGGCGTTTGCGCACTATCCGCCGAGCCTGCTGAGCCGGAACGGCCTGGGCTGCGTGCGCCGCGTCTTCCTCGGAGGTGCGTGAGCGGGGCCCGCGTCGTGCGCGTGTACTTTCCGTGCACGGGACTCGGCCGCCAGCGGCGCGGCTACGAGACGTTCACGCGGGAATGTGCCGCTGCACTGCGCGGCGACCCGCGACTCGAAATAACCGTGTTCGGCGGCGGCGGACCGTTCGCGGCGCCCGGCGAACGAACCATCCTGAACGCGCCGCGCGACGGCGCGCTCGCGCGAATCGCCGGAGCGCTCACGAATCACGACGCGTACTTCGTGGAGCAGGCGTCGTTCTTCGCCGCGTTCCTTCCGCACCTCGTTGCCGGGCGCCCGGACGTCGTCTATTTCGCCGACCTCAACCTCGGCAACGCGTGCTGGCACTGGCGCAGGATCACCGGGCAGCGATTCCGCCTCCTCTTCTACAACGGCGGCGCAACGTCCGAGCCGTTCACGCGCTGCGACCTCGTGCAGCAGGTGAGTCCCGAGCACTACGATGCGGCGCTCGCGCGCGGCGAAGCCGCCGGCCGGCAGGTATTGCTCCCGCACGGCGTGACGGTGCCGCCCGGCTACATGCCGCCGACTGCTGCCGAGCGCGCCGAGCTTCGCGCGGCCCTCGGACTGCCGGCTGACCGGCCCGTAGTCCTGAGCGCCGGAATGATCGACATGAACGTGAAGCGCATGGACTATCTCGTTCGCGAAGTGGCGGCGCTCGGCGAGCGGCGGCCCTTCCTGCTGCTCGCGGGCGCGGCGTCCGCCGACACGCCGCGCGTGGTCGAGCTTGCGCGCGCCGCGCTCGGTGAGGGCGGCTTCACCGTGCGCACGTTTGCGCCGGAGGAGATGCGCCGGGTGTACCGCGCCGCGGACGCGTTTGCGCTGGCGTCGTTTCGCGAGGGCTTCGGGCTCGCCATCGTCGAGGCGCTGGCCGAGGGACTGCAGTGCGTGCTGCACCGAACGCCGACGACGGAATACGTCGCTGGTCCTCATGCGCTCTGCGGCGACTTTCGCACCGACGGCGCGATGACGCCGCTGCTGCGCGACGCGATGGCCCGTGCGGGCGACGCCGGCGCGATGCGCGCGCGGCACGAGTGGGTGCGCGAGCGGTTCTCGTGGGACGCGCTGCGCGGGCGATATGGCGACCTGCTGTGCGCGTGCGCCGAAGGGCGGCGCCCGTGAACGCGTCGGCGGTGCAGCCGGGCGCCGAGTGTGTTTCGGTGATCGTGCCGTCGTGGCGGCGGCTGGATTCGCTCGCGCGGTGCCTGCGCGCGCTTGCGATGCAAACCCGTGTTCCCGACGAGATCGTCGTCGGCTTGCGCGGCGACGACGCGGCGTCGCGCCGGGCTGTCGCGACCCTCGCTCCGGGCTTTCTCGTTCCGCTGCGAGTGGGCATCGCGACCGAGCCCGGCGTCGTGGCCGCGATGAGCGCCGCGCTCGCCGCGTGCCGCTCCGACGCGACGATCGTCGCGATCACCGACGACGACACCGAGCCGCGCCCCGACTGGATCGAGCGCCTCGCGGCCTGCTTTGCCGACCCCCGCGTTGGCGGAGCAGGCGGGCGCGACTGGCAGCCGTTCGAGCGCGGCGATCGCGCGGATGTCGGACGCGTGCAATGGTTCGGACGGATGATCGGCAACCATCATCTCGGAGCGGGCCCTCCGCGCGGCGTGGACGTGCTCAAGGGCGCGAACTGCGCGTACCGGGCTCCGCTCCTGCGCGCGGCCGGGTTCGACACGCGGCTCGCCGGGACCGGCGCGCAGGTGTATTGGGAGCTCGCGCTCTGCCTTCCGCTGCGCGCCGCGGGGTGGCGGCTCGTGTACGATCCCGCGATTGCGGTCGAGCACCACGTCGAACCGCGCGATGACGGAGACCAGGTGCATCGCGGCATGTTCACGCCGCAGCCGCTGAGCGACGCGGTACACAACCAGACGCTCGTGCTGCTCGAACGCCGCGGCGCCGCTGCACGCGCGGCGTTTCTCGCGTGGGCGCTCATGGCCGGCACGCGCATCGAGCCGGGCCTCGCGCAGCTGGCGGCCCTCGTGCTTCGCCGGGAACCGAACGCGGTCGCACGGTGGCGCGCGACCCTCGACGGCAGGGCGCGAGGCTGGCGCAGCTGGCGCGCCAAACCGCCGCGCCACGTCTCGATTCCGGAGGCGCCGCAATGAAGGCGTTGCGCGTGCTCGTCGTCATGCCGCTCGCCACGCCGCGCGGCGGCGCCGAAATCAATTTCCGCCAGCTGCTCCTGCACGGCCGCGGGCGCGGCGTCGAGTGGATCGTGGTGTTCCTGCGCGACGGGCCGATGGTGGCGGAGGCGCGCGCGCTCGGGCTGGACGTCCGCGTGGTGCCCGCCGGGCGCTTTCGCAACATCGCGACGAGAATCGGCGCGATCCGGCGCATTGCGAGGCTCGCGACGTCGCAGAAGGCGGATCTCGTGTTCGGGTGGATGGTGGCGGGGCAGCTGACCGCCGGCGCGGCTGCGCTCCTCGCGGGGAAGCCGTGCGTCTGGTTCCAGGCCGGCACGCCGCGGCCCGACTGGCTCGATCGCGTGTCGACGCTGCTTCCCGCACGCGGCGTGATCGTCGTCTCCCGCGCGGCCGCCGCGGCGCAGGCCCGCGTATGGCCGGTGCGCCGGCAGTGGCTCGTGTACCCCGGCGCGTCCCTCGGCGCGTTCGACCCGTCGCGGCTCGCGTCGCCCGCAGCCATGCGCGCGAAGCTCGGACTTCCCCTGGATGGTCCACTCATTGGCATGACGGGCCGGCTTCAACGCCTGAAGGGCATGCACGTGTTCATTGCCGCGATGGCACGGCTGCGCGCTTCGCGTGAAAAGGTGTATGGAGTGATCGTCGGCGGCGCGCACGAAACCGAGCCTCAGTACGGGGCGGAGCTGCGCGCGCAGGTCCGCGCCCTTCATCTCGAGGGCGCGATCACGCTTGCAGGATTCCAGTCGAACGTCGCCGAATGGGTGCAGGCCATGGACGTGTTTGTGCACGCGTCGGACCAGCACGAAGCCTTCGGAATCGTCGTGGTGGAGGCGATGGCGCTTGGGAAACCGGTAGTCGCGACGGCGGCCGGCGGGCCCGCCGAGATCATCACGGATGGAGAGGACGGCCTTCTCACCCCGTATGGCGATACGGAGTCGCTCGCACGCGCGGTCACGCGGTACCTTGATGATCGCGCGCTTGCGGCACGCGTGGGAGCGGCGGCGCGCGTCCGCGCGGCGGTCTTCGACGACCGGACCTTTGCGGACAACATCATCGCGGCGCTCCGGGAGAGCGTGCCTTGAGTTCACCGGCATCACGCATGAACGCGCGGCGGAAGGCATGAGCGAGTTTTCACTCGCGTTCACCGCAAACGCGGTCCACCGCCGCGGCGGCCAGGAGCGCGCCGCCGCGGAAGTCCTCTCGCGGGTCGCGCGCCGCATCGCGGTCACGGTCATCGCGCGCGAATGCGACCTCGGGGGCGCGCCGGTGCGCTGGATGCCCGTGCGCGCGCCGCGGCGGCCCTCGGTGCTGCGCACGTGGGCGTTTGCGCGCGCGGCGCGCGCCGCCGAGCGCCGCGCGAACTGCACGGTGACCAACAGCATCGGTGCGGCGGCGCTCGACGCGGACGTCATCACCGCGCAGTTCTGCCAGGCGGCGTTCACGGCGCGGTTTGGCGGGCTGCGCGGCGGGGCGGGGATGCGCGCCGTGTATCAGCGCTTTGCACAGTCGCGATTCACGGCCGACGAACGCCGCGCGTATTCGTCGCCGCGGCTGGAGCGCGTGATCGCCGTGTCCGAGGGCACCGCGCGCGAGCTGCAGGAGTTCTATGGGGTGCCGCGCGAGCGGATCGTCGTGATCCCGAACGGCGTTGACGCCGCGGTGTTCCGCCCCGCCGCGGACGCCGCGGCAAAGCGGGCGCTGCGCGAACGCCTGCAGCTGCCGGCGGACACCTTCGTGGCGCTGTTCGTCGGCGGTGACTGGGAGCGGAAAGGCGTGCGCGACGCGATCGCCGCGATCGCCGGCGTGCGTGACGCATGGCTGGTCGTGCTCGGCACCGGCGACGTTGCCGCGATGCGCGCGCATGCCGCGCGGCACGGCGCGGCGCAGCGCGTGATCTTTCCCGGCCCGTCGCGCGCGCCGCAGGAGTGGTACGCCGCGTGCGACGCGTTCGTGTTTCCCTCGCGGTACGAGGCGTTCTCCCTGGTGACGCTCGAGGCTGCTGCATCGGGACTCCCGATCGTTGCGCACGCGATCAACGGCACCGAGGAGCTCGTGCGCGACGGTGAAAACGGCTGGCTGGTGCCCATCGGCCCGGATGCGCTGCGCGAGAAGGTCGAGCGGCTGCGTGATGACGCGGTGCTTCGCGCGCGAATGTCGGCCGCGGCAGTCGCATCGTCCCGGCGCTACGACTGGGACCGGATCGCGGCGGAGCAGTTCGCGGTGTTCGAGGCGGCGGCGGCGCGGCGGCGCGGTGCTCCGCGGTCGCGGGAGCGGCTGCGCACGCTTCAGCTCGGGATGGAGTGGTTTCCGGAAAAGCCCGGCGGCCTGAATCGTGTGTATTACGAGCTGGTCAGGCACCTGCCGAACGCGAACGTCGACGTGCAGGGGCTCGTCGCCGGCACTGCGCAGGTCGCGCAGACGTCGGACGGGAAGATCGAGGGATTCGCGCCGCGTTCGGAGTCGCTCGTGCCCAGGCTCCTCGCCGTGCGCAAGAAGGCCGGAGCGCTCCTGCGCAGCGATCCGAAGCTGCTCGTGGTGTCGCACTTCGCGCTGTACACCGCGCCCGTGCTCGGTGCGATCGCCGGCCATCCGATGGTCGTTCACTTCCAGGGACCGTGGGGCCTCGAGGGCGGCGCGGAGCGGCAATCGGCGCTCACCGTGCGCATCAAGACGAGCGTCGAGCGCGCGGTGTACCGGCGGGCGGCGGCGTTTATCGTGCTGTCGCAGCCCTTCGGCCAAATTCTCGAGCACCGGTTCGGAGTGCCGCCGCACAAGATCCACGTGATTCCGGGTGGCGTGGACGTGTCGCGGTTCGCGATCCGCGAATCACGCGCGGAGTGCCGCGCGGCCCTCGGCTGGCCACAAGACCGGCCGATCGTGCTCGCCGTGCGGCGCCTCATGCGGCGCATGGGACTCGACGACCTCGTCAGCGCGGCGGCGCGGCTCCGTGAGCGTGTTCCGAACGCGCTCATCATGATCGCCGGCATTGGACCGATTCACGCGGAGCTCGGGCGACAGATCGAGTCGCTCGGCCTCACGGACAATGTTCGCCTCCTGGGTTTCCTCCCCGACGCGCAGCTCCCCGCAGCGTATCGTGCCGCGGACGTGACCGTCGTGCCGACGGTTTCGCTCGAAGGGTTCGGCCTGATCGTCGTGGAGTCGCTTGCGGCGGGAACGCCGTGCCTCGTGACACCGGTTGGCGGACTGCCCGAAGCGGTCAGCGGACTTTCGCGCGCGCTCGTGCTCCGCTCGACGGGCGCGGAGGCGATCGCCGACGGGCTGGGAGACGCGCTCACGGGGAAAATGGCGCTGCCGGCCGCGCGTGAGTGCGCGGAGTTTGCGCGCAGGAACTTCGACTGGCCGGTGATCGCGGAGCGCGTGCGTCTCGTGTATGAGGAGGCCGCACGGTGAGTGCGTCAGGAGTGCTGTTCGTGGATCACGCGGGCGTGCTTGGCGGCGCGGAGCTCTCGCTGCTCGACGTCGCCGCGGCGTTTGCGGAAGACTCCGAAGTGCTGCTCCTGGCCGACGGCCCGTTTCGCGCGGCGCTCACCGAGCGCGGCGTGGCGGTGCAGGTGGAGTCACTCGGCGCGCTGAAGTCGGTGAAAAAGGAGACGCGGCTTCCGGGGCCCGCGGCGCTCGGCGACGCGGCGCGCGTGGCGCGCGTCGTCGCGCGGCGCGCGAAGGCGCACCGGATCATTTACGCGAACTCGCAGAAGGCGTTCGTCGTGTCGGCCGCCGCGGGGCTGCTCGCGCGCCGGCCGGTCGTGTGGCACCTGCGCGACATTCTCGCTGCGCCGCACTTCAGCGCGACGAACATCCGCGCCGCGGTGACGCTCGCGAACCTCCGCGCCGCGCGGGTCGTCGCCAATTCGCGCGCGACCGCCGCGGCGTTCGTCGACGCGGGCGGACGCGAAGCGCTGGTGCGCGTCGTGCACAACGGCATAGACCCCGCGCCGTTCGATGCCGTCGCGCCTGGCGCCGCAGCGGACGTCCGCGCGGAACTGGGCATTCCGGCCGGCGCGTTCGTCGTCTCGCTCTTCGGGCGGTTTCACCCGTGGAAGGGGCAACAGGTGCTGCTCGAAGCGCTGGCATCGCTGCCCGGAGTCCACGGGGTGTTCGTCGGCGCGCCGCTCTTTGGCGAGGATGCGTTTGCGTCAGCGCTGCACGCACAGGCCGGGAAGCCTGGGCTGGCGGGACGCGTGCACTTCACGGGATTCCGGAGGGACGTCGCCGCGTTGATGCGGGCATCGAACGCAATTGCGCACACGTCGATTTATCCCGAGCCGTTCGGCCGCGTGATCGTCGAGGGGATGCTCGCGGCGCGCCCGGTGATCGCGACGCAAGCCGGCGGCGTGACCGAGATTGTGGACGACGAGACCGGACTGCTCGTCCCGCCGAACGACGCGAGTGCACTCGCGCGCGCCATCGCGGCAATCGCCGCGGATCCGGAGCGAGCCGCGCAGATGGCCGCGCGCGGCGCGGAACGGGCGCGCGCGCGGTTCAGTGTCGCGGCGATGATTCGAGGGGTGCGTGACGCAGTCGCCGATCTGTTGTGATCACACCGGACGGCGTCCGCTGACCGAGCCGCCGACGAGGATGCGATGACGCCGCTGCACGCCGCGCGCTTGCAGGGGGAAGCGCTGTTCGCGGCCTCGATGCCGCGAGCGTATCACGCCGCGCTTCGCCTCCGCGGCCGGTCGAACCCGATGAAGGTGCTGCTCGCGGGGCTGACGCGCCGCGGTGACGTGGCGTTCGACGTGGGCGCGAACCGCGGGCTGTTCACGGCGCTGATGTCGAACATCGCCGGGCCGGGCGGGCGCGTCCACGCGTTCGAGCCGTCGCCCGCCACGTCCGGCCTCCTGCGCGCGACGCTTGCCGTGCGCGCACGCACGCCGGAGAATGTCATCGTGAATGTCGTCGCGACGGGAGCCGGGGATGGAGCGGCAACGCTGCATACGCCGCAGCGCGATCATGGACAGGCGTCCCTGAAGACGCACGAGACGGGATCGTGGGCGGGTGTCACCGCAGTCCAGCACACCGAGGTCGCGCTGATCCGGCTCGACTCATACGTGGCGGCGCAGCGGATTACGCGAGTGGACGTCGTGAAAATGGACATCGAGGGCGCCGAGCTGCCAGCGATCCGCGGGTTCGCTGGTGGGCTTCGCGCGTTTCATCCCGTTGTCGTTTGCGAACTGTGCGCCGCCTGGACGCGCGCGTTCGGGTACGAGCCGGGCGCCGTGATCGCGGAACTCGCACGCTCGGGATACACGGCGTTCCACGTCGTCACGCCGCGCGGCGACCTCACCCCGCTCGGCGACCCCGCAGCGCTCGACGACGGCGAATCCCGCGATATCGTGGCGAGCACCGGCGCGCACGCGCGCCGAGTCCGCCGGCTGGTGCGCTGACGCATGGGATGGAAAGGCGCCCTCGTCGAAATGCCGCTCGCCCTCGCGAGCCGCGTCGCCGCGCGGTGGGGGCCGCTTCCCGCCGCTCCCCGCGACATCCTCATCCTGCGGCCGAACGATCTCGGCGACGTACACACGACCACGCCGACATTCGCGGCGCTGCGCGCGCGATTTCCGTCGAGCCGCATCGTCGCCGCGGTCGGCGCGTGGGCGGCCCCGGTTCTCGCCAACAATCCGAACGTTGACGAGATCGTCGAGCTCGACGCGCCCTGGAACAACAAGTTCGTCGCCGATCAATCATGGGGAGCCGTGCGGCGCTTCCTCATGGGCTCCGAACAAGTGGAGGCGCTGCGGCGGCGCGGCGGCTTCGATGCCGGCATCGACGTGCTCGGCAGCCACGTGGGATCGGTCCTCATGATGCGCCTCGGCGTCCGCTTTCGCGTCGGCGTGCGCGGCTATCGCGGCGGGTGGTCCGCCTGCCAGCGTTACATTCGATTTTCGACCGAGGTACACGTCGCGCGCGCCGCGCTCGATCAAGCCGCGCTGCTCGGCGTGACGGATCCGCCGCCGCCCGTTCCGCAGCTCTTTCTTGCCGATGCCGAGCGAACGGCGGCCGAGCGACTGTGGGGCGCGCGATCGCCGGGCGCCGCGCGGCTGATCGTGGGATGCGGCGGCGGACTGGAGGGAAAATGCTGGCCGTCCGCACAGATGGCCGCCGCGCTGTCGCAGGTCTCATTGCCGCGTGCTGGCGCCGCGCCGCGCGCGGACGTCGTGCTCGTCGGCGGCGCGGCGGATCGCGATCGCGGACGGGAAATCGCGGCGCTCTCCGGCGGCTCGGTCCGCTCGCTGTGCGGCGAGACATCGCTGCGAATGACCTTTGCACTCACCGCTGCAGCCGACGCGGTGCTCACGAATGCGAGCATGCTCGCGCACACGGCGGCCGCATTCCGAAAGCCGGCCGTCGTCGTACTCGGCGGAATGCACCGGGATCGCGATGCGTACGATCGCTTGTGGGGCTATCCCCCTCCGTACCGGAGCGTGGCCCCGATTGAGGCGAGCCGCGAGTGGCCGGAAGCGGGCGTTGTTGCCGGCGCCGTCTTCGACGCGCTGCGCTGACTCAGGCCGTTGCGGTCACGATCGCCAGAACTTCGCGGCGCCAGCGACTCCAGCAGAGCAGCATCACCGCAACTTCGACGGCCGCTGATGCCGTCGCGCTCACTCCGTCGCGGCTGAACGGTGCGCGGCCGATTGCGCGTATGCGGCCGCGGATCACGGCGCGCAGGTTGCGCGCCAGCGAGTGCGGCTGGTGGTGAATTGCGGCATACAGCATGTGCGCCTTGTGCCACGGCGCGGTATCGGCACCCCAGCGCTCGCGGCGCGGCGGGTGATCGACAACGGCGTCCGGCGCGAATCGCCAGGCAATGTTCGCCGCGAAGGCGCGCTCGCGGAGGTCGGCGTCTTCCATGTGCGGCACGACGAACCGCTCGTCGAATCCGCCGATCGCGTCGAACGCGATGCGCCGAATGGCGAGGTTCGATGTCCACCAGCGACCACCCTGATCGTTGACGGGCGCGTGTTCGCGCGGCGACCGCACGCCGATCCTGCACACAGTGCGCCCCTCGACCGCCTGGACGCCATCACTCGCGGCGAGCAATCGTTCCAGCCAGTCGCGGTCGGGGATCGTATCGTCGTCGGTGAAGGCGATCCACTCTCCGCGGGTTGCTCGCACGCCGGCGTTGCGGTTCGATGCGGGTCCGCGTCGCGGGCCGGCGACGTGTTTCACCCATGGGAAGTCGTGCGCGAGCAGCGCGCGCGTGTCGTCTGTGGTCCCGTCGTCGGCTACGACTACCTCGTAGTGCGAGCGGTCCAGCGTCTGGGCTCCGGGCGCCAACTGCCGGAGGCACGCCGCGAGCGACTCGAGCCGCAGGCGTGTCGGGATCACGACCGAAACACGCACCCCGCCGCCGGCGCTCAACGAGTGGCCCGGGTCACGGGGTCAGCTTGAAGCCTCCGATGCCTACGGAGAGCCGCAGGAACCCGCCTACCGGGCCTGCGTCCGGAGCGCCGACAACGTCGCGCCCCTGGTACGTCCACGACGTGCGGTGCGGCGAAATACTCGTGCCGATCCGCATGCCGAATGTGACGCCCATGTGCGACTGCGCCGTGCGCAGCATCAGGTAATCCACGCCAAGCGAGGGCTGGAAAATCGTGTACGTGCCGGTGAGTACGCTCGACGATCCGGGGTTCGCGAGGATGTCGTCGAACAGAGGGCTCGTACTGCTGTAGGCGGGCCCGCCGCTGGGATCGCTCACCGTGATCTTCGTGGTGCCGATGCCGGCGCCGAGGAGCCCGTAGATGTTGAAGTGCCAGCTGGTGAAGAAGGCATAGCCCGCGGCAGCCAGCCAGTAGTGGCTGCTCATCCGGTTCGTGCGGCCGACGTCCGTCGACTCGAACCCGAAATCGGCGCTGTGATACTCCGCGCCGAAGAGCGCGCGTCCGTATGGCGTGTAACCGCCGGCGCCGATCGAGAATCCGTGGCCGGCGATGGCGTCGTAGCTGTTCGCGCTGAACCGCGCGTTGAGCGCGTCGACGTTCGTGAAGGTATTGCCGAGCGCGAGGAACACGTTCGTGAACGGCGCGACCGGCGCGTCGGTGGGCGCGTCTTGCGCGCGCGCGGAACCAACGGCGAGCGCCACGAGGGCGGCGGAGGCGGCGATGCGATGGCAGTGGCGCATCGGGTGAATGTACTGCGGATTTCGCGGGGAGGAACCCACCACGAGAGCGGTGGTTGGTTTGTTGTCTTTGGCTGGTGGTCGAAAGTCCATCGTTGCCCGTCTCTGGAGCAAGTGCCCAGGAACCAACCACCGCCGTTGGTCGTTAGATTTCGTCCATGCCGCTAACCACATTCGACAACCTCCCCGACGACTCCCGCGTCTGGATTTTCGGCGCCACGGCGCCGGTGGACGAGGTTGACTCAGCGAAACTGCTCGCGGCCGTGGACGCATTCCTGGTGCAGTGGCAAGCGCACGGGCACCCGCTCACGGCCGCACGCGACTGGCGTGACGAGCGATTCCTCGTGATCGGGGTCGATCAGCACACCGAGGGCGCGTCGGGCTGCTCCATCGACGGGCTCTTCCGGACGCTCCAGCAGCTCGAGCAGGCCATCGGGTCGTCGCTCGTCGGCGGCGGCGTGGTGTTTTTCCGGGGCCCCGGCAACCTCGTGTGCGCGCTCGCGCGTGACGATTTCGAGGCGCTCTCGCGGCGCGGCGGCGCGGATGGTACCACGCCCGTGTTCGACACGACGATCACGACCGCCGGAGACTATCGCGCGCGCTTCGAGCGTCCCGCGGCGGAGACCTGGCACAAGACACTGCTCGCCACGCGCTGACAGCGCGCTGGCGGGATCAGAGCCTGAACCCTCCGCGCTGCGGCTCGCCGGAGGCACCTGCGCGAGTCAGCGTCCACTCGTGGTTCTCGAGGTATGCGCGCGTGCCGTCGTCCCAGTCCCAGTCCTGGCGGTCGACACCGTCCAGCGTCACGTCGAACGGACAGAGCTGCGAGAGGCTCTCGATTTCGTCGTACGTGCGGCGGTCGTAGAATGCGGTGCGGATCGTGTAGCTCCCCTTGTACGCGCGAAACACGGGGACGTCGAACCTGAGCGTGTAGCGGCCCGCCTCGTGACGAAACCGCGCGGCGGCGTCGAAGCACCAGAGCTGGCACACGGGGCGTTCGTCCGCGTCCACCACCTCGAACGAGAAGGTCAGCGCGGCCGCCGGCGCCGGCACCTCCAGCTCGAACTCAAACCCGACAGGCTGTCCGCTTCGCTGCACGCCGCCGGGCTCGGACGCGATCACCCGCGCCGCCGCGACGTGATTCCCCTTCGTCCCCGGCGGCGCGGCGTATGCACCCGGCGAATCCGCATGCGCGCCCTGCATCGCGCGGTAGTGTGCGATGCCGGCTGCGGTCGGCCCGTCGAACACGCAGGCACCGCGATTCATCACGAGCGTCCGCCGCGTGAGCGTCGAGATGGCCTGCATGTTGTGGCTCACGAACAGCACCGTGCGCCCCGAGTGTGCGACGTCTTCCATCTTGCCGAGGCATTTTCGCTGGAACTCACTGTCGCCGACGGCGAGCACCTCATCCACAATGAGGATCTCCGGTTCGAGGTGCGCCGCAACTGCGAACGCCAGCCGCACGTACATCCCGCTGCTGTAGTGCTTCACCGGTGTGTCGAGAAAGCGCTCGACTTCCGCGAAGGCGACGATCTCGTCGAATTTCGCGGCCACCTCGCGGCGGCGCATCCCGAGAATCGTTCCGTTCAGGTAGACGTTTTCGCGCCCCGTCAGCTCCGGATGAAATCCCGTCCCCACCTCGAGCAGCGCGCCGACGCGGCCGTACATGAGGATCTCGCCCTCGGTCGGTTCGGTGATGCGCGAGAGAAGCTTGAGCAGCGTGCTCTTTCCCGCGCCGTTCCGGCCGATGATGCCGACGAGATCGCCGCGCGCCACGTCGAACGAGCAATCCCGGAGCGCCCAGAGCGTCTCGCGCTCGTCACGCGCCAGCGGATGCCGGATCGCCTGCACGATGCGCTCCGCGAGCGTCGTCGGCCGCGCGAGACGGCCGATGCGATACTGCTTCGAGACGCCGCGAACGGAGATGGCCGGCGCGTCAAATGACATCGGCGAAGCTCCGTTCCATCCGGCGGAATACGATGACTCCGGCGGCGATTGCGAGCGCGGCCACGAGCGCCGACCACGCCACCGACCCCGCAGACGGCGCGTCGGTGCCGAGCATGGCCCACCGGAGTCCCTCGAGTACCGAGACCAGGGG
>Ga0070691_10000778_pt1 | contig 12663 bp, 6 predicted proteins | sample KBSK1101metaG_FD_64673 | JGI IMG/M metagenome (GOLD analysis project Ga0070691, IMG submission 64673) | Corn, switchgrass and miscanthus rhizosphere microbial communities from Kellogg Biological Station, Michigan, USA - KBS K1-10-1 metaG | ecosystem: Host-associated > Plants > Roots >... | reverse complement strand
AGCTACGCGCCGCTGTACGATTTTTCGATCCGCCACCCGGAGAAGTTCTGGCCGCTGGTCTGGGAGTTCTGCGGCATCCGCGCGAGCGGCGAGTTCGAACCGGTGCTGGTCGACGCCGATCAGATGCCGGGCGCGCGCTGGTTCCCCGGCGTGCAACTGAACTTCGCGCAGAACCTGCTGCGCTTCAAGGATGACAAGCCGGCGCTGGTATTCCGCAACGAGTGGGGGCACAAGCGGGAGATCGCCTATGCGGAACTGCATGCGATCGTCGGCCGCGTCGCGCACGCCTTGAAGCAGGCCGGCGTCGGCAAGGACGATCGCGTCGCGGGCTTCCTGCCGAATCTCCCCGAAACCATCATCGCGATGCTGGCCACGACTTCGCTGGGCGCGATCTGGTCCTCGGCATCTCCGGATTTCGGCGTCAACGGCATCGTCGATCGCTTCGGGCAGATCGAACCGAAGGTGCTGTTCTGCGCCGATGCCTACGCCTACGGCGGCAAGCGTCACGAGTGCCTCGCCAAGGTGCGCGACGTGCTGGCGGCGATCCCCTCGATCGAAAAGTGCGTGGTGATCCCCTATTCCGGCGATCCGCTGCAACTCGATGGCTTGCGCGGCGCGGTTTCATGGGACGACTTCGCCGGCCACGAAGACCACGCGCCGGAATTCGTGCCGACGCCGTTCGACCATCCGCTGTACATCATGTATTCCTCGGGTACCACCGGCAAGCCCAAGTGCATCGTGCACGCCGCTGGCGGCACGCTGCTGCAGCACCTGAAGGAGCTGGTGCTGCACACCGATCTCAAGCGCGAAGACCACATCTTCTACTACACCACCTGCGGCTGGATGATGTGGAATTGGCTGGTGTCCAGCCTTGCGGTCGGCGCGACGGTGGTGCTGTACGACGGCTCGCCCACCTGGCCGGACGGCAACGCGCTGTGGAACCTCGCCGACGAGGTCGGCATCAGCGTCTTCGGCACCAGCGCCAAGTGGATCGATGCCACCGCCAAGATGGGCGTGAAGCCGCGCGAAACGCACAGGTTGACGCGCCTGAAAACGATCCTTTCCACCGGCTCGCCGCTCGCGCCGGAAAGTTTCGACTACGTTTATCGTGACGTGAAGGAGCGCGTGCTGCTGGCGTCGATCTCGGGCGGCACCGACATCATTTCGTGCTTCGCGCTCGGCAATCCGCTGCTGCCAGTCTGGCGTGGCGAATTGCAGAGCCGCGGGCTAGGCATGAAAGTCGAAATTCTGGACGAAGCCGGCCAGCCGGTGCGCGAACAGCCCGGCGAACTGGCTTGTGCCGCGCCATTCCCCTCGATGCCGGTCATGTTCTGGAACGATCCCGACGGCGAGAGATATCGCGCCGCGTATTTCTCCAAGGTACCGGGCGTGTGGTGCCACGGCGATCGCGCCGAGCTCACCGCGCATGACGGCATCATCATCTATGGCCGCTCCGACGCCACCCTGAACCCGGGCGGCGTGCGCATTGGCACTGCAGAAATCTACCGTCAGGTGGAGCAGTTGCCGGAAGTCCTGGAATCGGTCGCGGTCGGCCAGCACTGGGAGAGCGACGAGCGCATCGTGCTGTTCGTGCGCCTGCGCGACGGCATTACGCTCGACGATGCGTTGCGCGACAAAATCCGAAAGCAGATTCGCGCCAACACCACCTCGCGCCATGTGCCGGCGAAAATCCTGCAGGTCACCGATATCCCGCGCACCGTCTCCGGAAAAATCTCGGAGCTCGCCGTGCGCGCCGTGATCCATGGCGAAGCGGTGAAGAACACCGATGCGCTGGCGAATCCGGATGCGCTGCAACTGTACGCGACACTACGCGGCACCCTCGCATCCTGATCCGCGCGGAACAGGGAGGCGTCTAGCTTGAAGTTGATCATCCAGATCCCCTGCCTCAACGAGGCGGCCACCCTGGGCGCCGCGCTGGCGACACTCCCGCGCACCGTCGCCGGTTTCGACAGCGTGGAATGGCTGGTCGTGGACGATGGTTCGATTGATGACACAGCGAAGCTGGCCCATAAGCTCGGCGTCGATCACGTGATCCGCCATCCGGTCAACCGCGGACTGGCAACCGCTTTCATGACCGGGATCGATGCCGCCCTGCAACACGGTGCCGACGTGATCGTCAACACCGACGCCGACAACCAATACGAAGCCGCCGATATTCCACTGCTGGTCGAGCCCATCCTGGCGCACCGCGCAGACATGGTGATCGGCGCGCGCCCGATCGCGCAAACCCAGCATTTCAGCTGGATCAAGAAGCAATTGCAGCGCATCGGAAGCTGGGCAGTTCGCGTTGCCAGCAAGACCGACGTGGCCGATGCACCCAGCGGGTTTCGTGCCATGACACGGGAAACCGCGATGCGGCTCAACGTGTTCAACGCCTACACGTACACCTTGGAAACCATCATCCAGGCGGGCCTGAGCAACCTGACCGTCGTCTCGATACCGGTACGCACCAACCCGGACCTTCGGCCGTCGCGGCTTGTGAAAAGCATTCCCAACTACGTCAAACGTTCGCTGGTCACGATACTTCGTGTGTTCGTGATCTATCGCCCGCTGACGCTGTTCCTGTGGCTCAGCGTCCTGTTGACCACGGTCGGTATCGCGCTCGGTATCCGTTATCTGGCGTTCTTCATTGCAGGAGATGGCGGGGGTCACGTACAGTCGCTGATTCTGGCCGCGCTCTGCCTGATGCTGGGCGGCCTGTCGTTCATGATCGGATTGATCGCCGATCTGATCGCCACCAACCGCAAACTCCTGGAGCAAATCGACTTCCGTTTGCAGAGGCAGGCGCCGGATTCCGCCCAGCAGAGGGCTCGATCAATATCCCGCGACGCCTGAACCCAAAGCCCAAACCGCTGGCGCTTGGGTACAGCGTTCTTCCCGAGCGCACCGACACCGAAGAACCCCATCCGTGCGGATTCCGGCAATCTGCGGGGATCGGCACTGCGGCTACCCGGAGGCCGCTCGAGCGGCGGAATGCCTCTGTGTTCGCGACAGGAGCCGCCTCACGACGAGCCGGATCATCACGCAACAGGCGCCTGCAAGGATGCCCATGCCGACGATCGTGACCGGAAAGGTGTAACGGAAATTGTTGGTGCCGACCAGCAACAACAATGGCCCCAGATAGCCGACGGCCAACAGGATGAAAGCACCGATCAACGTGCGGCGACGCAGCAGGCACGCCGCCACCAACGCCAATAGACAGATCACCCCGGCTCGAGCAGCAAGGCCGTGAAATGCACCGAGGGCGACCTGCAAGGCATCAAAATAAGCAAGGCGGCGATGGTTGAAGGTCATGCGGGCAGCTGGAAATGGCGGCCGAATATCGGTGCGCGCCATCTGGGTGGCCTCAAGTCGTGACTTGAAGCCGAGCGAGTACATCGCGAAGCGGGCATTGGTTTCAAAAAAAACCATGGGATGGTGAACCAGCAAATGCAGATACGCGTGCATGAACTTTGCGGTGGACAAACCCCGCCACGGCGTCGCGTTCATTTGGGCACACCAACCTGCATGTTTGTAGCAATCCGGCGTGAGGGGCTCGCGCAGAGCCGGATTTTTCGCCACGTACGGATCAACCAAGGCGTGGACGTAGGGATCGTCCGTGTGCCGCGATGCATCGAGCAAGCGCATGGCAACGCCACCGGCCGCCGAATCGCGGATGTATGCCTGGTGTTCGTAGGCTCGTGCGGCGGCCACGCTCCCGCCCAGCAAAATCACCGATACGGCAAACCATGCCAGCGCTCGCCGCGAGCCGAACGATGCACGAACACTCCAGAAGAACAAGCAGATCAGGAAAAATGATGCCGGCAACGCGTTGTAACGTACCCATGACATGATCAGGACCGCGACGATCAAAAACCATGACCGCCGCGCCAGCCCGAGTTCACGATCGACGATCATGGCCACGGCAACCAGCGTGCAAATCGCCACGATGGTGTCGGAAGACTGGAACACCGAGTAATTGACGCTGATCGGTGATCCCACCATCACCAACGTGTAGGCGATCAGCCACAGCGACCGTCGTCCCAACAGGGCAGCGCCCAACAGGTACAGCGAAATGTTGAAGAGCGCCGCCTGGACGAAAATGTAGAAACCCGCTTCACCTGTCAGCCAGTAGAACGGAACCTTGAGCAACGTATTGAAGATCGGCCAGTGGGAGGTGATCCCATACGCCATCAAGCTGTCGGGCAGACCCTTGGTGGCAATCTGCCGCGCCCATCCCCATTGGGTTGCGCTGTCGAAAAAGAACCAACCTGGATAGAGCGACAGTGCAACCACGAGCGCCGTCGCAACGCATATGCACAGACAAATGAGCGGTACACGCGGGCGCAGGGCGGCCATCACGGCCAGCATGCGATGCCGTCCTGCGGGCACGGCGGCAAGTTCATGTGCCACGTTGGCAGCCTGTCGGGTCGTCATTCCACAGATATCCGAACGCCGGTGGGGCATTTCACCCATTCGCCGCCGATCCGATAGGCCAGCGAAATTCCATACGCGCCGATGGGAACGCGATACATGCTTGTGCCGACATCGAAGCCCGACGTCGCGTAGGCAGCGACCTTTTGCGCCGCTGCAACGTCCGGGCGCGCGCGTCCGGAGTCGCCCGAGGCCCAATAGTCACCGGTTGCGCCCGTCAGGACCAGCTCGACGCCGCTGGGCACGGCGTGCGTCAAATGATCCCCGGCCCACCCCGTGAACATGGCACCGCCAAGATGGTCGACCGCCATGCCTTGCGCGGTCTGCCCGTCGATCTTGTCCACATTGCAATCGCCCGTACTCCGCGCCCCATCCAGCGTCATGGCGGGCACGGGCGAGAACGTCGCGGGGGGCGGAATCGCGCTTCGCGCCGCCTGCTGGTTGATCCAGTCAGAAGCAGTGGTGGCCGGCCGACCGCAGCCTGTCAATAGCAACACACACAAAACCAGCGCAAACTTCGCGCCATCCTGCACCGTGCACTCACTTGATTTAACGCCTTCGGATTTTGACGCCCGACCGGCCGATCCGCATCGCGCGCATCGCAAGGTCCGTTTCAATCCTGTTCGCCAGATCGAAGATTGCATGCGCGGTACAAGCCCTGCGGCCCGGTTCGGGAGGCTATGGTCGGTGAACCAACCCAGACCTGCAACCTGCCTTCAATGGCAGTAAACCCCATCGTCGCACACGAGTGTTATCGAGGCCTGCCACGCCACCCGGCAGCAGTACCGCCCGACGACTGATTTCATCCGCCATCAATATCCCCTGCTACTCTGCCGCAGCACTTCTTGAAGGAGACATTCATGTTCACGCCCGTCATCCTGAGCGGCGGCAGCGGCACCCGCCTGTGGCCTCTGTCGCGCAAGAATCTTCCCAAGCAGTTTCTCGCATTGAGCGGCTCGTCGACGCTGTTCCAACAGACGATCGAACGCACTCGCACACTGGCCGGCGTTGGCGCGCCCATCGTGGTATGCAGCGAGGACCATCGCTTCCTGGTCGCAGAGCAGTTGCGGGCGCTTGGCATCGACGGGGCTTCCATCCTGCTGGAGCCGGTGCCGCGAAATACTGCGCCCGCGATCGCACTGGCTGCTTGGCAGGCACAGGCGGGTGATGCAGACGCGATTCTCCTCGTACTGCCCGCGGATCATCTGATCGGCGACACAGCCAGTTTTGCCGACGCGGTCGGCAAGGCACTGCCTTTGGCCGAAGAGGGTTGGCTCGTGACCTTCGGCATCAGCCCCGCTGCGCCGGAAACCGGCTTCGGATACATCAAACAAGCCGAAGCCATCGGCCATGGCGCTTTCCGCGTCGAACGGTTCGTCGAAAAGCCGGATGCCGCCACGGCAGAGAAATATGTCAGCTCGGGCAACTACGCGTGGAACTCCGGGATGTTCCTGTTCAAGGCATCGCGCTATCTGGAGGAGCTCAGGCAGTACGCTCCGACCATACATTCGACCTCCGAGGCAGCCTTCAGGACTGCCAAGGCGGATCTGGATTTCGTGCGGATCGACAAGGGCGTGTTTGAGACATCGCCCGAAACATCCATCGATTACGCGGTGATGGAGAACACATCACGCGCGACGGTATTGCCGGTGAGCTGCGAATGGAGTGATATCGGCTCCTGGGACGCCTTGTGGGCCACCTCGATCCGCGACGGCGACGGCAACCGATTGGAAGGCGACGTGATCGCCATCGACAGCCACAACTGCTTCGTGCGCGGTACGGATCGGCGTTTGGTAGCCGCACTCGGTCTCGAAGACGTGGTGATCGTCGATACACCTGACGCCATGCTGGTGGCATCACGCTCACACGTGCAGAACGTGAAGCGATTGGTCGACAGGATCAAATCGGACGGGAGGCAGGAGCACCTGTTCCACAGGAAGGTGTACCGTCCCTGGGGCAGCTACGACTCCATCGATGTGGGCGATCGTTTTCAGGTCAAACGCATTTCCGTCAAACCCGGCGCCGCGCTGAGTCTGCAGAAACATCATCACCGGGCCGAGCACTGGGTGATCGTGTCGGGTACCGCAGAGGTCACGCGAAACGAGGAAGTCTTCTTGTTGGGCGAGAACGAAAGCACCTTCTTGCCCCTCGGTGCCGTGCATCGTCTACGCAACCCGGGCAATGTCCCGCTGGAATTGATCGAGGTTCAATCAGGCAGCTACCTCGGCGAAGACGATATCGTCCGACTAGAAGACGTGTACGGTCGCGCCTGAGCAAGGCTCAGAGAGCGTTACGATTTTTCGGTTGCCGAGGTGAGCCGCATCCCAAGCACCCGCAACTGCAGTGGCCGTGGGTCCTCGGACTTGGGATAAGGGGCCGGCATTGCGCCCGGACGCGCAAAGCGCAGCCCGACGGTGGCTTTGCAGGTTCCATTCGGGCCGATCGGCGCTTCCACCTCGAATACATCGTGGCTGTCTGAAGCATCCTTGGGGTTGGTGGAGAACTTGCCATTGGCGGCGAAGTGCCAGGTCGTGGCGAGCTGTCCGTTGACCCAGACCTGCGTATCCAGATCGGGACGTGTCGGCGACAGGTAGGGATCGACTCGGATGTGCAGCTTTCCACCCGCACGACACTGTTCGCTGGGGAGTCGGAATGCAAGCACAGCAGTCCGCCCAATGGCCCAACTTCCCCAGCCTTGCGGCGGCAGCCAACCCAGTCCGGCTTCATATACCGCTGATTCGGATTGGGTGAAATCGATTTCGGTGCCGGCTTCCAAATCCGGCGGCGCCGCTGACACGATATTGAAGTCGTGGCTCAAATCCAGTTCCGTGCCGGACGGCGCCTCATCCACCTGTTGGACGAGGCCGCCGCACTGCGGCGAAGTGATGGTCAGTCCGCGCAGCGCATCGACTTGTCCAAGGCGGGCCTTCGCTCCATTCCGGCCCAGCCAGTCAATGGTGAACAAACTGCCCTTCCCCGGTACTTCGGCAACGGGCTTTATCGTCAACACGCTGGCGTCGCCGCGGTCCTTGAGCAAGCGGGGCTGCGCTCCGGCATCCGCGATCACCAATTTGGCATTGGCGTTGTCGATAAAAAAATCCAGAACCTGGTCATCGCGAAGGCCAACCTGCGCCTGCCCGCGGTAACTCATCTTCAATTCACGACCACCGACATCGAACCCGCCATCGGTCGTCCATCCGAGCAATGCGTTCTTCTTGCACAGCTTGAACTCGTTGACGCGCGACCACAGCGCCTTGCGCAGCACGGCATCGGTGACCGCGTCATTCGTCAACTCGCTGCCACCTGCGTCGGATGCGTTGCGATCGAACCCCGCAATGAAGGTCGCATTGGTCCGTACGCCCATCGCATCGAGCACAGTCGGCGAAATGTCCATGTGGTACATGCGCGCACGCCTGACTCCTTCACCCGCGTTCACTATCAGCAGCGCAGGTTGCCTGTGGTAGTTCTTCGGGAAGAGTGATTCGGCGTCGTTCCGCATCATCAGGTGGTCGCTCATGATGACGACCACGGTGTTTTTCCAGTCGGGCTGCTTCGACAACGCATCGATGAAGTTGCCGAGCAGGTAATCGGTGCAATGCACAGCCTGCAGCATGCGGTTGCTGCTCGCCGCGTATCTTGGACAGCCGGGTGAAGGCCGCCCGTCGGGCGGATGTGTATCCAGCGTCAGCAGGGTGAGGTTGAAAGGCTTGCGGGCCGCTGCGAGCTTTTGATAGCGCGCGAGCGCCAGCTTGAACAGCACGTTGTCGTAAACACCCCATCCCGATTCGGGCAGCCTGCCGCCCGCCTCGGCTTCCAGTTCCTGCAAACCCAGAGCCTCGTCATAGCCGTGCAAGCGAAAAAACAAACCCTTGTTGGAAAACACGATGGGCGCGCCACCCATGTAAACCTGCGAATAGCCTGCTTTGTGCAATACATCTCCGAAGCAGGCGATCTTCGGATGAAAGGTCGAGGCATCGGTGGTGTTGCCGGCCACCGTGTCGAGCCCGGCGAATGCGCTCGTGAACAGCGGGACGCCGCATTGCGAGGCGAACAAACCGGCCATCGTGTAATTGGCGCCTGCAAAGGTTTCGAAGCCGGAGAAGTCGAGCCCCTGCTTGCGCAGGCGATCGAGGTTCGGCGTCAACCCCGGGAACACCTCGGGATCCCAGTAGATTCGCTCCAGCGATTCCATATAGATCCACACCACATTTTTGCCGGGCGCCGCGATCACGTTCTTCTTGGATACCGGATGCAAGTCCAGCAGGCCGGCCACGGCACGCCCCTGTGGCGTGTCCGCGAAATGCGCGGCCTGCCGCGATCGCACGAGGTAATCAATCAAGCGTCGAGGGGCCGAATCGACACCCAAAACAACCAGAATCAAGATGACCAACGAGATGATGGCCGGACCACTGCGGGCGGTGGCGTTGTGTCGCCGGCCACTACGAGCCGCCCGTGCCAGAAGCACGGCGGACGCAAACAGCATGGCCACAAACAGTGCGGTACCGCCGCCGATCATGCCCGGGAATGCACGCAGCCCCGTGTGCAGATTGCCGGGATTCAAATGCGCGAAGAATCGCGCGTTGAAAGTGTCGGCCTGCAGGTAATAGGAAACCCCCTCGCCCAGTACCAGGAAAAGCCAGGCGAGATACGCCAGCAAAGCCACTGGAACCGAGAGAAAACCGAGCAAGCGCCAGCGCGCAACGGCCACAAGCAGCCCGCACCACGCTAACGTGAAAACCAGATCCTGTCCGAACTGGCCGTGCAGGTACGAGGGAAACGCGGCCGCCATCCATGCGCGAACTCCGATCGCCGGAAGGACGAGCAGCAGCAATGCGAGGGCGACAGGCGCCTTCTGCCATCCTCGCTCAGACATGCAAAAACCTCATCGCTTCGGGAAAAGGCCGTGCGTCGTGGACGTTCGTGCGCGCCGCTGTCACCAGAGATTCGCGGAGCATGGCATACCGCGTGCGGCACGACGTGAAGTCCGGTCCAGCAACCTTCAGACCGACGCCCCGACAGGATCCCGTCGACTAGCGGGGGGAGCCTTGTACCGGCGTGAAGCGTAGCCCGCGAATCCAAGACCAATCGCAGGCCCCGTTGCTGCCCCGCGGGCCGGAAGTGAGTGATACGACCACTGGCTGACCCAGGCCCACCGTAACCTCGTGCGAAAAGGTCGCCGCGTACTCGTGCCTTGGGTCCTTGTACGGGTTGATGGATACCGTTGCAGCTGCGTGACCACCCTTCTCTGCTCTAACTTCGATACCGACGCCATCCGCATGCGCAGCCCGACAAGCCGCGTTGGTCAGCGCGTTCGGCATCACTCCGAACCGCGCGGTCATAGCGTAGGTTCCCGGTGGCAACCGGAATTCCAGCGAAGCTGGGGCCGGCAGCAAAAGCACGCTCTCCCCATCTATCCGCTCGATGCGGGTCGGGACTGTTGAGGACTCCGACAGCGCCGTCGGGATCTCACTAAAGCCGGGGAACAAAGCTGCATACAGGGCGTGTGTCGGCTGATAGCGGCGTGGCAATTTCAATGGGAACAACTGCAGCGGCCCGATTATTTTGAAGGCGCGATGGTTAAACACCTCCCGTTGCACCAATTTCACTGTAGTGACGTAGCGCTTATTATCCCCTTCCAGCCACCGAAGGTAATCGAAATTGCTGTCGAGCGCCGGGCTCAACACGAACCCAGACTTAGCAATAGCCTTGACCAAGGTATAGCGATTGGTTGCTCCATTCGCAAATCTTACTTCAATGCCGAGTCTGGGAGGACGAAACAACAGTGCATAGAGCTTGCCGTAAGGCGTCAGCTCGACATCGACCTTGGCAAACCACGCATCGGCACTCAGCGCAGGCAAGTTGGCCGGCAATTTGAAGTGCAGCGGAATTTCCCGTTCCGGTCTAACAGTGTCGAATGCGGCTCCGATCCCGGTGTTGCGCTGAAACAGCAAGTGGCTGCCTTCGCTCAATACCGGCCGGTAATTCTGGAGTATTGTCACCAAGGCACGGGCGTCATCGGACGTTGGATAATGGCCATCTACGACATGCCAGTCCAACATTACCCATTGGGGTGCCCGTGTCGAGAGAAAAAACTCGCTATTCAGTTGCGCCAACTTCCCAGAGTACGCGGAATAGCTCTGGAAAACCGGCCTCGGCCGGTAATGCAGGCCGTTGGCCAGCAGGCTGCTCTGGTCGTCCATCAGAACGTCAACCGTATCATCCTTGACTACCCCGGAAATCACTGGCAACTGCAATGCCTTGCGATCCTCGACCCATTGTTTTCGTTTATCACGGTAAGTCCGGAATGGATGGGAGAGTTCATGGGCTTGTTGCACCACGCGTGCAAGCATCCAATCACCTGCATACAGGGACCTAAGGGATCGCCCTGAATACGCATTGCTGAGCCACGGCAGCACCAACACCAAGCTCGAAAGCACGAACACGGAAACGGCGCGGCGGGTGTCGCGCAACCCGGAATCCTCGTACCACAACCCCGCCAGCAACGGCGCGCACCACGCGCAGGCCGACCATATGATCATGAGGTGCCCACCGTCGGCGCGGGTTGCCCCTGCCCGGTACGCGACCGTCAGTGTCGCGACGAGTATCACGTATACGGCGACGCGGCGTGGGGAGTGCCATACCCGCAGTGAAAACAGAACGGCACACACCAAGCCGAACCCGATCGCGCCCAGCGCCACCCAGTTCGTAACTGGATGCGCGGGCTCCAGTTGCATCGCCCCAAGGTAGTCGACCGCAATCTGCCATGACCAATAGACAGAGGCTCCCAAGTTCGCCAGCCGCTGTCCGCAGGCAACCCAAACGACCGATACCGTGAGGATGCTAGTCGACACGAAGGTCAGCACCAGCTGACGGTTGCGTGATCGCCATAACATGAATGCACCCAGCAGAAGCCACACCACCCATATCGGAAAAACACTGAACTTGATCAACGGTTGAATGGAGGTGAATGCAGAGAGTCCGGCAACCAGCAGGTGTCTGGGGTAGCCGGCCGGATCTTCGCGTTGCGCAGTTCGTTCGAGAACCAGCGCTGCCAAGGGGTAAACCATGAAGCTGGACGGGCCGATCAAGAGCGACGCGATCGCGAGCGAAACTCCGGCCGCGAGTGGCATGCGCCGTACGTTTGCGGCCACGAGCCACGCCATTGCCGTTGCGATGACAATTTGCAGTAGGAGGGCCGCCCAGTAAGTGTCCGGATCAAACGGGATGCCCGGCTTGATAAACCCGAGTGGTCCGTAGGTGAACACCCATCCCTTTCCCCACTGCGCCCCATGCGCAATAGCCCAGTTGAGGCCTTCCTGCCAACTAGCGTCGAGACCATGTGGAAACCCGCCCTCGATGCCAATCCACCAAGGCAGCACCAGAGCTCCAGCCACGACTGCAATCGCGACGTGTAAAGCCCGGCTACCCCGGATTGGCTTCACTAAAGCACCGAGGCGAATCGTTCGTTTGACAAAGAAGATGGCACGCCTCCATCGAAAGACGTACGGCAGTGTGAGATGAGACATGCCGATAATCGGGGCAACCGGCCACAGCAACGCCGGTCGCACCGTCATGAACCCCAGCTTCCGGCGAAATGCCGCGGACGATAACACGAAACAAGACACCACGAACCGACGGCAGCCGCGCTCCGACGCGCTCGATTGCCACGGATCCGATGGTCGGGGCGCTGAGTCGAATCGCGGTGCTCCGGATCACAACCAGACGATCGTGCACGCGGGGGTCGCGCCTCAGAGCTTCATCGGCACCTGTCTCAAATTCGGAGACACGGTTTCCGATAATTGCAGTTCATGCGACCGAACGCCGCCGGTCGATTTCCCCCAGGCGCTTGGCGACTGCAGCACCGCACACGATCTTCGAATTGGTGCGCCGGATGCTCGCTGCCGCCGCGGCGCCGATACGTTGCGCGAATTCGCGATCGTCGAACACTTGCCGCATCAGGCGCGCCGCATGCGCGACATCCGCATCGGCCCATTGCTGCCCTTGCCAGTACGGATAATCGCCGTTGCGTAGCGAAACCATCTTGTAGTCGACCAGTAGGCTGTTGTCGTGATCCATGAAATCCAGATTGCCGGAGTACGCCGTCGCGATCACGGGTTTGCCGAGGTACATGCACTCAGCCATGCCGAGCCCGAAGCCTTCCGAACGATGCAGCGAAACATAGCAATCCGTCGTGTTCTGCAGGCCAAACATTTCCTCGCGCGACAGGAA
>Ga0070691_10000777_pt1 | contig 12668 bp, 12 predicted proteins | sample KBSK1101metaG_FD_64673 | JGI IMG/M metagenome (GOLD analysis project Ga0070691, IMG submission 64673) | Corn, switchgrass and miscanthus rhizosphere microbial communities from Kellogg Biological Station, Michigan, USA - KBS K1-10-1 metaG | ecosystem: Host-associated > Plants > Roots >... | reverse complement strand
ATTCAGTAATGGAAACGGAAAGCAGCCGGCTTAATCCGGAATGCTGATGGGAGCCCATAATAATCAGGTCGGCGCCCCATTCCTTTGCAATTTTCAGAATTTCTTTTTCAGGAGAACCCTCGGGGGTAAAACGAAAAATCTCTTCGACGCCATTGTACATTTTAATCAGTTGCTCAAGCGTATTTTCTGCTTCGCTAAGCAATACGGTTCCGCTTTGTTCCGGCGTAATGCCCAGGTCCGCATTCAGTACTTCCCTGGATTTATCCACTACATAAACGAGTGCCAGCTTTGCCCGGAGCTGATGAGCCAGCGCAAAACCCGTTTTTGCAGCACGCATGGCATTTGCGCTGTGGTCTATGGCAATTAATATTTTTTTGAATTCCATTGGCCGGAATGATTTCATTTAAAAATAGCCAGCCCTGCGACCGTTGCCAGCAGGCCCAATATTACGCTCAAAACAGTATACAGTAAAAAATAGCTGTAAGCCCCCTGTCTGAACAGGCTGATGCTTTCATAGGAAAAGCTGGAAAACGTGGTATAGCCTCCGCAAAGACCTGCGATCAGGAACATTCTCCACTCCGCAGTCAGCAAGGAATACCTGGTGGACAGCGCATACAGTACGCCGATCAGGAAGCAGCCGGAACAATTTACCAGGAATGTTCCCCAGGGGAAAAGGATGGGCAGATGACGACTGACAAAAACCTGCATCAGATACCGGAGCATACTGCCTATTCCGCCGCCCAGTCCAACGATGAATACCAGTTTCATTTTTTATCGTTTAATATGATTTTAGATTGACCACGATGCATCTGGTCATTTATTTTTTTAAAACCATAACAGGTAGAATGAAAAATGATTGCAGATAACGAACGGAAACCCGATAGGGCTGCTCCAGGGCAGGCTAAAACGGGAAGGTATTTGTCTGCAAGATCCGGCTTATTCATTCCTACAAATTACAGATAAGATTAACGGCGTTAATAATTTGTAGGCGCCATTAGTTTCAGAGATCCTGAAACGGTTAGATAGGAAGACACCATTTCCTTTGCAAAAACGAAGGTACGGATTTATGATAAATTCAGCGGCCTGCCTTTAAGACAGCTTAAATCTTTGAATGGCAACGAAAACGCTGATCAGCAGCAGAAACAGATTGAATGAAAAAGACAGGAATTCCTTTCGTTTCACATGTATCGGGGCTGCCAGTATCATCACTACGGCAAAGCCGGTCGCCGTAACCGGCGTCAGCACGGGAAGAACACCGAGAGCCTGTGGCAGAATTATCCCAAGCGCACCCAGAATTTCGATAACGCCAATAAAGCGGATCAGCGGATAGGAAAGATCGGCAACTCCGGTTTGACCGATACGCATCAATTTTTCCCGCTGCTGGGTGGATTTCATGATGCCCGAGTAGACAAAAGTTCCGGCAAGAAAGACCTGCAGAACCCAAAGTATGGTATTCATAAAAAATATTTTCCACAAAGTTTTGAATACGGCAGCCGGATTCCTTTGACTTTTGTCAAAAACTCAAACCGGAGCGGATGCGGCTTAATGTTTCCTGGGAAATGCCGAGATAAGACGCGACCATTCCCAGTGGTACGCGCTGAATGATGGTTGGATTGGCCAGCAATATTTTTTTATACCGGTCCTGTGCGGACGTGAAATGCAGATCATCGAATCTTTGCTGGATCTGCACCAGACCATCCTCTGCCAGCATTCTTCCCAGCCGCTCTATTTCATGATATTCTTTATAAAGTTTTTGCAGGTCATCGTAATAGATTGACCAGAGAATGGAGTCTTCCAGTAATTCAATGGATCGCCGGTCCGGCTTCCGGTTGATAAAGCTTAGAATAGAAACAGAGAAATTTTTCTCCGTGCTGATCCAGTCCGTAACGTCCTTGCCGTCTTTTAAATAAAAAGTCCGGGCGAGACCTTTCTCGATATAATATATATGATTACAGGTCTTTTCCGCTTTCAGCAGGATTTCACCCTTTTTCATCTCCTTTCTGACCAGGATAGCGGAAAACGCGGATTTGCTTTCCGAAGAAAGGGTAATTAAGTGACTGAGACTGTTGAACAAATCCTCCATTCGGCTCAAATCTGGTGATTATTCTGTAATAAAACAGAGCATCTTTTCAATTTCTTAAAATATTTTGAAAATCTTGTGATAAGCGGGGTGATTTTGGAATTCCGGCACGAATTTTTAACAAAGGGATCTGCCTGCGGTCGGGCAGCTTTCCGGGGCAGCGTTCTTAAAACAAAAATATGAAAAAAGGTATATCAGCAGTTATCCTGCTCTTAATGAGCCAGTTATTAATTCATTGCAAGAGCGGACTGGTAACAACGTCCAATAAATGCTACAATGCCATCAATACGGCAGATGCGCAAAACAAGGCGGGGGATTATACGAACGCGCTCAACAATTTTAATGAGGTTATTAAGCAGTGTGATGCCTATGACGCCAAAGAAAAAGCTTATGCCGGGAAGGCGACGGCGCTGAACGGACTGCATCAGTATCAGGATGCGCTGACTGCCGCGGGTCAGGGACTGAAAATTAATAAGAACAGTATCGACAATTTATTCGCGAAGGCAAATGCAGAAGAAGGCCTGGGAATGCACGACGCCGCGGTGGCGGACCTGCAAAGCATAACCAGCCTGACGTCGAAAAACAGGAACACCGCAGAGCGGGCAAAGATCTATGCAAAGCAGGCGGAAGTCAATACCCGGCAGCGGAATTATACAGAAGCCCTGGATAATATTCAGCAGGCAATTACACTGGATCCTGCAAACCTGGATTTTTATGAACAAAAAGGCGATATCCATTCAGCGGCCGGAAATTTTTCAGAAGCCATGAACGATTATAATGATGCGATTGCCAAAGGCAAGGATGATGCGGAAGCCTGGAAAAGCAAAACCGTCCTCCAGGTTAAGATCCTGCAAAAGAAATACGGAACGGATAATGCCGGCGAACTGGCAGGAAAAATGAACAGCGCGGAAAAAAAATCACTCTGTGAAACAATCAGTAAAGGACAAAGTAAGGGAATGAAAGACATGACCATTGATTTATTGCAGACATCGGTATGCCGGTAAGCAGTACAATTTAAAATTTTCAAATAAATAAGATGATCTATTTAAAAAAATTCATTTGGGCGACCCTGTTAGTGAGCACAATGGCAGGTTGCAAAACCTTAAACAACACGCAGAAAGGAACAGCTATCGGAACGGCGGCCGGCGGTGCGGCGGGCGCCATCATCGGAGGAGGCGGGAAGAGTTCGGTCTGGGGTGCTTTAATTGGCGCTGCTGTCGGAGGTGGTGCGGGTTACCTGATCGGGCATCACATGGATAAGCAGGCGGCGGAAATCAAACAGGCTGTTCCTGACGCGCAGGTGGAAAGAGTGGGAGAGGGAATCAATATGACATTGAATTCCGGATTGCTGTTTAAGATCAATTCCAGCGAACTGAGTGAAACGGCGAAAAACGAACTCGATAAGGTGGCAGCTGTATTTGTGAAATATCCCGAAAGCAATATTCTCGTAGAAGGGCATACGGATAATACAGGAACGGATGCTTATAATAACGGGCTTTCAGAAAAAAGAGCCCGTTCCGTGAGCGCGTTTTTGCAAACCAAAGGTGTTTCTTCAAATCGTCTGGATATCAAATGGTATGGGGAAAGCCAGCCAAAGTATCCGAACGATTCTGACGAACACCGGGCTTTGAACCGCCGGGTGGAAATAGGTGTCATGGCGAATGACCAGTTGAAAAAGGAAGCAAAGGACGGACAACTGCCGCAATAAGAGCCGGACCACTTTATTCTTTGGTAAACAGGTAAGGATCGTACTCAACAAAAGGATTTTGTTTTGTTTTGAGGGAGTTGACTTTCCCGTCAGCAATCACAAAGCGGACTGTAAAGATGCCGTATTCAATATTGTTGTAGGTTAAGAGCCAGTCGCCCTGATCGAGATAGTCCAGTGTCGCGGATAAATCCGGTTTTGTGCTAAAATTTATGCGGAGCTGATTTTTCTGCTGTTCTATTGTAATGGTTCCGTATAACGGGTTAGTATAAACGCCGGTATAGGATGACAGAGACAGTTCCGGTTTATTCCCTTTGATCTCTTCCTTCCAGTGATCAATCTCGTTAACCTGTGCGGTTTGGGCTTTTTCAAACCTGGTCAGGGATGTCCTGCTCCTGTTTATATAAGGCACACCCAGGTAGGAATCCAGGATCTGGTACCGCAGGGCTTCAAAAAAATTCTGATTATCATTATTGGTCAGGATGGCAATACCGAGTCTTTCCTCGGGAACAAAACAAACGTTACTGACCATGCCGCCTGCACCGCCAGTGTGCCAGTAAAGCTGCCGGCCGGCATAATCTCCGACAAATAAACCGAGTCCGTAACCGGTGAAATGCACCGGTAATGTTGCCGATTTCCGGCTGCTGATGATGGTATTAATATCCCGGGTTTTTTGCACTGCCGCCCAGGGGAGAACCTGCCTTCCTGCATACCGCCCGCTGTCCAGCTGCATCAGTAGCCAGTGGGAAAGATCGCTTACGCTGCTGACGATACTCGCTGCGGGGGCCAGGTTATTCCAGTTATCGTACGGAACCCTGTTTAGTTTGCGGGAATAGGATGTGGTATAAGGCGTGGCCACATCAGCCTGTTGGGCAATGCCGGTAGACAGGATGCGGGTATGCTGCATATTGAGTGGATCCAGCAATTTTGTCTGTACGAAGTTTTCCCAGGAGATGCCGGTAACCACGGGAATGACCTCTCCGGCCGTTAAGAAGCAGCTGTTGCAGTAACCGAAATCCTGCCGGAAATGCTGTGCAGGTTTCAGCAGCCGCATTCTTTTCATAATTTCCGTGCGACTTAGGGATGTGTTCCAGAAAGTGAAATCGCCCTGGAAGGTTTTGGTTCCGATACGATGGCTGAGCAGGTCACGGATGCTGACCAGTTTTGTAGCAGTTGAATCGTACAGACGATAGTCGGGAAAATATTTTGTGATGTGATCATCCAGCGAAATGCTGCCCTCTGTTTCCAGCAGGGCAAGCGAACTTGCTGTGAACAGTTTGGTATTGCTGGCGATCATGAACAGGGTATTGCTGTCAACCGGCGCTTTGGATTGAATGTCCCTTACGCCATAGCCCTTCATCAGCACTACTTTCCCGTCTTTTACGATAACAACCGCAAGGCCCGGCAGGTTCCAGTCTTTTAATCCGCTTTCAATATACTGATCAATACTGTCCTGCAGGAAACTGTTCTGCATTGGTTGTACGGCAGTCTGAAAGGCCGCTGTATTTTGTGCCGGGAGCATCTGAAAACAAAAGGCGAAGAAAAAGACGGAGCAGAATTTTTTCATCAAATAAAAGTAGATAAAACAGCGGCACTCCGCAATTTTTTATATAATTGGGCGGGGTTTGAAAAAAACAAAGCGCTGCAAATTAATTTATCTTGTGCTACATTTAAACATTACCTGATTTTCCAATCTGAGAAATTATATGAAGAACGATGGATCAGTTATGAGCCTCTCCCGTGTCACACATAATACGATGGCCGATATTGCAGGGAAACATCTTAAAACCGGATTTGCTATTTTGGGCTGCCTGCTTTCCTGCTGCTGTTTTGCAAAAATCAGCCTCCCCTCTGTGATAGATAATAATATGGTATTGCAGCGGCAGTCAAAAGTTGCCTTATGGGGAACAACGAACCGGCATACGAAAGTCAGCATCAACACATCCTGGAATAACAAGACCTGGTCGGTAAATCCGGCTGCAGACGGATCATGGAAGATCCTCGTACAGACGCCGGCGGCAGGCGGTCCTTACCGGATTGTTTTTTCCGACGGAGATAAACTCGTTCTGTCAAATGTGCTTATCGGGGAAGTGTGGATTTGTTCCGGTCAATCTAATATGGAAATGCCGGTTGCCGGATTCAGAAATCAGCCGGTCGAAAATTCAAACCGGATCCTGATGCAGGCAAATAATCCGGAAATCAGGATTTTTAGTCTGGACCGGAATTTATCTGTTACCCCGTTAAAGGATGCTAAGTCATCCGGCTGGCAGACAGAAGATCCTGCAGTAGTTAAAAAATTCAGCGCGGTAGGCTATCAGTTTGCAAAAATGATTCAGGAAACGCTGAAAGTTCCGGTTGGCATTATCGGAACTTATTGGGGGGGCACCATGATTGAAGCCTGGATGAGTGCAGAGAGTCTGCACTCCTTCTCCGGAATTAAAATTCCAAAAGATACAATCGGGGTTAATAAGAATAGTCCGACGGTTTTATACAACGCCATGATCAATCCGCTGATCGGTTACGGCATCCGGGGCATGATCTGGTATCAGGGAGAGCAAAACTGGATGGAGCCTGCCCTGTACGAAAAATTATTACCGGCGATGGTAAGGGACTGGCGGAAGTCCTGGGCTTCTGGTGATTTTCCCTTTTATTATGTACAGATTGCGCCATTCACTTACCCGGACAAAAGAGAACTGGTTCCACGTTTAAGGGAAGCGCAAAGTAAATCACTGGATCAGATTCCTGCCGCAGGAATGGTTGTAACAATGGATATCGGCGATGAACATACGGTCCATCCGCGGGACAAGACAACCGTCAGCCGGCGGTTGGCTTACTGGGCCCTGGCAAATGTTTACGGAAAAAAGGGTTTGGAATTCGCCAGTCCTGTTTTTAGATCGATGCACATCTCCGGGGATACCATTAATGTTGCGTTCGACCATGCGGAAAACGGATTGACTTCCTTCGGCAGGGAAATAACAGGCTTTGAACTTGCGGAGGCTGACAGCGTTTTTTACCCAGCCCATGCCGTTATAACGGGGAAGGGCATACGATTAACGGCTGCCAGGGTAAAGAAACCGGTCGCTGCCCGGTATGATTTCAGAGACTGGGTGCAGGGAGATTTGTTTGGCGTGGACGGGCTTCCGGTCACGCCCTTCCGGACCGATTTGTGGGAAAAGGAGTATTACAACCAGTGAGCCCTGGTTTTTTATCTTAAAAAGAAGGGCCGGATAGACATCCAGCCCGATAATAAAATCCAATATCCTTTGAAAAACCAATATATTATTTTCAATCATCGTACCATCCTGGTTTTTTGAGACGCTTAAAATTCGATACATTTAATAATCAATAGAATAGGAACCAAAATAGCTGGCAGCGCATTTAGGCTTCCCTACAGAATTGCGGAAAATTATTCCTGTTTCGGAAAAATGATCGCTATTCGGGATAATTTGGGGTAATTTTTACTTTAACCCATACCGGGATTAACATAATATCAAATCAATGCAATGAAAAATTCAAGGAGAGCATTCGTAAAACAGGCCTCACTTGCAGGAGGTGCCGTCCTCGTTTCCAAAATGGGCTGGACGGCCAGCAGCTACCGCCGTATCATCGGGGCGAATGATCGTGTACGGGTCGGTGTGGTCGGATTTTCCGACCGGCATAAAGCAACCCAGATGCCCTGCTTCCTGAATCATTATAAGGAACTGAATTTTGATGTGGTTGCCGTTTCGGATATCTGGAACCGGAGAAGGGAAGAAGGCGCGGCAAAATGGAAAGAAAAAATGCAGCATGATATTGTTGCCTGCCGCAACAATGAGGAACTCTACGGAAAGAAACTCGTGGATGCAGTGTTTGTGAGCACGGCGGATTTCCAGCATGCCCGTCATGCCATTGAAGCAGTGAACGCGGGTTGTGACGCCTATGTGGAAAAACCCTTTGCAGAAACCATGGAAGATAACCGTGCGGCGCTGAAAGCTGTCAGGGCCAGCGGGAAGATCGTGCAGATCGGTTCGCAGAGAAGGAGCGGCGCCAATTATATGTCCGCCAATGAATTTATCCGCTCCGGAAAATTCGGACCGATCAAAATGGTGGAACTCACCTGGAATGTGAACCAGCCCGGCCGCTGGCGCAGGCCGGAACTCACCGGGCTGATCAAAAAAGAAGATACCGACTGGGAACGATTTTTACTGAACCGGCCGAAGGATGCATGGGATCCGAGAAAATACCTGGAGTTCCGTTTATTCTGGCCATACTCTTCCGGTTTGCCCGGACAATGGATGAGCCACCAGATCGATACCGTGCACTGGTTTACCGGACTGAAACATCCCCGCAGCGTGGTGGCCAATGGCGGCATTTACATGTGGAAGGACGGAAGGAAGAACTGGGACACCATTACCGCGGCGTTTGATTACGGTCCTGCCGATGATCCCACGAATGGCTTCCAGGTTATTTTTGCCTCCCGCATGGACAATGGTGTGGAGAACCCCTCTGAAATTTATTATTCCAACGGAGGTGAACTAAATCTGAATACGAATAAGGTTTCCCCGGCCGGCGGACTTACCAAACATTTTGCCGATGCAATGCACATGGAGCCAAACCTCCTGCCGGAAATGACTTTATCCACCGCGGAAAAAGTGGTCACTTCCGCCAATACCGGAGGGGATTCCCTAACGTCGGCGCATATCCGCAACTGGATGGAATGCATCCGGAGCCGCAAAGAACCCCATGCACCGGTGGAAGCAGGATACAGTCATTCCATTGCCAATATCATGACCAATGCGGCGGTTCATACCGGGGGAAAGGCAACTTTCGATGAGGGTACGCAGGAGGTGATGGCGGATGGAAGGGTTTTTAAGTATTAGGGTAATGAGAAAGTAAAAAATAAAAAGTAAAAAGTAAAAAATGGGGGGAGGAGTGGATTAGATGTAGAATATGAGAGTATATGCTGAGGCTTTTTTTAGCATTAATGGAGGTTGGAAAAATATTTTTATGATAAAAGGAATGATCCGGAAAACCGGTTTATCGGGAATGATAATTTTATTGTCCATGGCTGTCTTCGCGCAATTTGATGAACCCGTTAAGCTGGTAAAAGCGGAAAACGCAAACCGCATCGATGTTTTCATCGGCAATAAATTGTTTACGCAGTTTTTGTATCCGGACACACTCGAAAAGCCGGTACTATATCCCCTGCATGCTGCAAACGGTACGGTAGTCACCCGCGGATTTCCTTTGAATCCCCAGCCGGGAGAGCCCACCGATCATCCGCATCATCTCGGCTTATGGTTTACGTATGAAAGTGTGAACGGACTGGATTTCTGGAATAATTCCTACGCCATTCCGGCGGCGAAAAAGCATTTATACGGATGGATTAAAACGGACCGCATTGAGAAAATGGAAGATGGAAAGCCCGGTACCTTGGTCTATCATGCCAACTGGACCAATCAGCAGGGAAAGGTTCTGCTGGAAGAAACCACCCGCTTCGAATTCAGCGGGAACGGGCATCAGCGCATGATTGACCGGATAACCGAATTGAAAGCCGATACTACGGTTCTCTTTGCCGATGCGAAAGATGGCATGCTCGGAATCCGGCTTGCCCATGAACTGCAGATCCCTGCAAAGGAAGACCAGGAGTTTACGGATAACAAAGGAAACAAGACGCTCGTAAAAGGCGGAACGGATCAGATTGCGAATGGAAATTATCTAACCAGTGAAGGAAAAACCGGTGATGCCGCCTGGGGCACCCGCGGAGTATGGTGTAAGGTTTTCGGAAAAATGGGCAACGATACCATCAGCATCAGCATCATCGACCACCCGCATAATCCCGGCTATCCCACCTACTGGCACGCACGCGGTTACGGTTTATTTGCCGCCAATCCCCTGGGGCAGAAAATATTCAGCAACGGCAAAACGGAAATGAACCTGCGTTTAAAAAAAGGGCAGACCGTGCGTTTTCGCTACCGCATCCTTATTGACGAGGGTTCGAAATCTACAACCGTAGCCGAACTCAACCGGTTGGCCGGGGATTTTGCAAAGAGTCATTGAAAACGTTCTCCTGTCACCTATAGAATTTACTGTCTGATGACGATTGCGCGAGAACTTCAAACGATTGCGTAAGAACTTCAAACGATTGCGTAAGCTTTTTTGTCAGCTTAAGATAAAAAAAGCATTAGATTCGTTTTCTTGCAAATTCTTGCTGAAAATACCGGTTATTAAAGAAGGAAAACAAAAAGAACATTCGTGGGCTTACTGATTCTGCTATCAAAAATAATAGAATGATGTATCAGTAAGCTAATGTGGAGTTGCCGGAATAGCTGATATTTTTAATGTATCTGGTAATAAATCAATTACGAAAATGGCAGAACAAGAATTTTCCCGTCGCAGGTTTTTGGCGAGCACCGGTCTTATCATGATGGGGGCTTCTTTAAAATTAAAGGGACTGGATATACCCGAAGCGAGGCAGGAGAAAATTATTGATATTCATCAGCATGTACATTATCTGGGGCGAACCGATGAGCAATTGATTGCGCATCAGCAGGCGATGGGTATTACTAAAACGATCCTGCTGCCGGCCGGAAGCCCGGCAAATACTGCTTCTACCCTGTATGGCGAGGGTAATGGCCTGCAGGCTGAGGCATGGGGTAACGAATCCTGTTATGAGCTGGCGCAGAAATATCCAAAGGAGTTTTCATTTGGTGCAAATGAAGTTCCGGATCTGCCAAATGCCATTCAGGAGATTGAAAAATATCTGAAGAAAGGCGGGGTGGTTATTGGTGAATTGAAGTTTGCTGTGGAATGTGATTCTCCGGAAATGCAAAAGATTTATGGACTGGCGCAGGAATACGACGTTCCCGTATTAATGCATTGGGAATATAAAAGATATTACTATGGGTTTGAACGCTTTCACCAAATGCTTGAAAAATTTCCCAAAGTAAATTTTATCGGGCATTCGATGCTTTGGTGGGCGGGTATCAGCAAAAATGATACGGATCAAACCATCAGGTATCCAAAAACAAAAGTTATACCCGGTGGGTACACAGACAGGTTACTGAGCGATTATCCAAACATGTATGGCGATCTTTCTGCGGGCTCCGGATTGAATGCGCTGACGAGAGATGAAGATCATGCCCGGGAGTTTTTGAAACGGCATCAGGATAAGCTGGTTTTTGGCAGTGATTGTACTGATATATTCGGGACCTCCCCTAAATGTATCGGGGCAAATACCATTGCTGAAATACGAAAGTTGTTGCCGGGCAAAAAAATCAGACGAAAGCTATTCTCCGGGAATGCGGAAAAATTATTCAAAATCTAAAATTCCCTTCTTATAGAATTAAATTTCTCATGTAATGAAAAAGGTTACTAAAAAAAATTCCAGGAGAAGGTTCATAAAGCAGAACTTATTAACCGGTGCTGGTGCGATGCTTGGTATAAGTTCTGTATCTGCATTTTTTCCCGGCCGGCGGGGAGAGGATATAAATACGCCTGCAATATTAGGGGGAGCTCCCGTCCTGAGTTCACCGCAAAAGCCCAAATGGTCCGGATGGCCGATCTGGGACCCTCAGACAGATGAACCACAGGTTCTTGAGGTACTTCGAAGTGGCGTGTGGTCACGGGCGCGCGTGGTGACCCAATTTGAAAATGAATGGGCTAAGACAATTGGCGCTAAACGCTGTTTAACGGTTGTTAACGGCACGAATGCCATGATTTGTTCGCTCGTTAATTTGAATATCGGGGGCGGCGATGAAGTTATTATTCCTCCCTATACTTTTATTGCCACTCCCCAGGCTGTACTGCAGACAGGGGCAATGCCCATTTTTGTTGATACGGATCCTGAAACCTTTCAAATTGACGTAAATAAAATAGAAGAAAAAATTACGCCCAGGACCCGTGCGATCCTGCCTGTGCACATTGGCGGGCTTCCCTCCGATATGGAACGCATTATGCAGATTGCCAAAAAATACAATCTTGTGGTGGTTGAAGATGCCTGCCAGGCCTGGCTGGCGGAAATTAATCATAAAAAAATGGGAACATTTGGGAATGCCGGATGCTTTAGTTTTCAGAATTCAAAAAATATACCCATCGGTGAAGGCGGAGCCATTGTAAGCGATGATGAAGAATTTATGGATAGATGCTATTCATACCATAATTATGGCATATCTCATGGCAGTATGATTGAGAAATATGGTTCCGGACCTGCAATGTTTGGGACTAAGTTGCGTATGACAGAATACCAGGCTGCCATTGGACTGGCGCAATTGAAGCGGTTAGAAGGGCAGACGGTTACCCGGAATGAAAATGCAGCTTATCTGAAATCTCAAATAGGGAATATTCCCGGAATCAAACCTTATAAACTTTACGATCATGTGACCAGGGCGGCTTTTCATATCTTTTTTTTCCGTTACCAAAAGGAAGAATTTAAAGGGCTGTCAAGAGCCCAATTCCTTAAAGCATTAAATGCGGAAGGAGTGCCTTGCTCCGGTGGATATGCAACGCTAAATGACAAGCCGTACCTGGGCAATGCCTTTCAGTCAAAAAATTTTAAAAAGATGTATCCTGATGAGATGTTAGATTTGAAAAGATATGTAGAAAGGAATCATTGTCCGCAAAATGACAGACTCTGTAATGAAGAGGCTGTCTGGTTTATGCAGGAATTGCTTCTGGGTCCCAGATCGGATATGGATTACATCGCAGCTGCAATTAATAAAATATATAGAAATGCGGAGGCAATTAAGAAATCTTAAATTTCCGGGAGCTCCGGAGCCATTCAGGAAGTATAATGATCAAATAAATGCCGCCGAAACAATTATACGATATTAGGAAGACGCTGAAGCAAATGTCCGAGGGCGATGAACAGGCTTTCCGGGTAATCTTTGATCTTTACAAGGCTCC
>Ga0070691_10000774_pt1 | contig 12671 bp, 11 predicted proteins | sample KBSK1101metaG_FD_64673 | JGI IMG/M metagenome (GOLD analysis project Ga0070691, IMG submission 64673) | Corn, switchgrass and miscanthus rhizosphere microbial communities from Kellogg Biological Station, Michigan, USA - KBS K1-10-1 metaG | ecosystem: Host-associated > Plants > Roots >... | reverse complement strand
CGGCGGCGAAGCCGGCGCTGAGCAGGAGGGCGACCGGGACGAGGGCGACGAGCTCCCGGTTCCTGGCAGACCTCAAGGCACTCCCTGGCTGCGTTCGATGTCTTCGATCAGCGAGACCGCGTCATCGCGCGAGCGCACGTCGTGGCCGGTGACCGCTTCGCGCCGCTTGCGGGGCAGCGTCGCGGCTTGGACCGGGCCGGCGTAGCGCTCGTCGTAGAGCTTCAGGCCGAAGGGCAGCTCGTAGGGCAGGCCGCGGTAGAGGGCGACGCGGCCGGCGCCGTCGGCGCCGAGGAACCAGACCTGGCGGTTGCCGTACCAGGCGCCGAAGGCGATCGCGGCGAGGACCGCGACTCCCGCGAGGACCTTGGCGACCGTGCGCAGCCGCCGCGGGCGCTTCGCGGCAGCGAGGCCCTCGCGCCGCTCGCGCGCGGCCTCGGCGGCGGCGCGGCGGCGCACCTCGGTCGCGGTCAGTCCCGCCTCCTCGGCGGCGGCGCCTACGAGCGTCGCCTGCTCGGCCGGCTCGCCGAGCGGCGCGGCGGCATCGCCGAGGCGGAAGGCAAGCGCGGTGATGTTGTCCCGTCCCCCGGCGCCGTTGGCCTCGTCGACCAGCGCCCGCACCGCGTCGCGCATCGAGCCGGCGGAGCCGAGGACGGCGGCGAGGCGCTCCTCCCCGACCATCGTCGTCAGGCCGTCGGAGCAGAGCAGGAAGACGTCGCCGGGCGCCGCGGGGACGGTCTGCAGGTCGACCTCGACCTCCGGCTCCGGCCCGAGCGCGCGGGTGATGATCGAGCGCTGCGGGTGGTCCTCGGCCTGGGCGTCGGTGATCTGGCCTTTGCGGCGCATCTCCTCGACCAGCGAATGGTCGCGGGTGAGCTGTTCGAGCTTGCCGCGGCGCAGCCGGTAGGCGCGGCTGTCGCCGACGTGGCCGATCGCGACCTCTTCGGTCTGCGCGTCGACGATCGCCGCGGTGATCGTCGTCCCCATCCCGGCCCGCGAGGCGTCGGCACGGGCGAGCTCGTGGATGCGCCGGTTGGCCGCCTCGATCGTCTCGCGCAGGAAGCGTTCGGGCGGGCCCTCGGGCAGGTCGCGGTCGAAGGCGTCGGCGGCTGCCTTGGAGGCGACCTCGCCGGCCTGGGCGCCACCCATCCCGTCGGCGACGACGAAGATCGGCGCGCGGACGAAGAGCGAGTCCTCGTTCTCGCTGCGCTGCCGCCCCGTGTCGGTGCGGAAGGCCTGGTCGTCGACGCGCAACACAGCCGTCTAGCCCCCCGCCTCGAAGCGGAACTCGGTGTCGCCGATTCGCACCACGTCGCCGTCGATCAGCTCGGCCTCGCCGTGCAGTGAGGCGTCGTTGAGCAGGGTGCCGTTGGTGGAGCTCATGTCTTCGACGTAGGCGTGTCCCTCGCGCGAGAAGATCCTCGCGTGCAGGCCGGAGGCATAGCGGTCCTCGATCCGCAGGTCGGCCTCGGTCGAACGGCCGATCGAGAGGCCGCCGATCAGGTCGAAGCGCTCGCCCTCGCGCAGGCCGCCGCCGCGCAGCGCCACCAGCCAGGCGTCGCCGCCGGCCGCGGGGCCCTCGTAGGCGGGCACGGGGTGGAACCCGGTCGCGTCGGGGGCGGGCGCGACGGTGCCGCGCAGGTCCTTGAGCGCGCTGCGCGCGATCCAGAGCAGGAAGAGGTAGAGGACGGCCAGGAAGCCGAACTTCAGGGCGACGGAGATCGGGTCGTAGTCCACTCGGTCAGCACCCTAGTGCCAGTTGAGGCGCTACTGCTCGACGTCGAAACGGAAGGTCGTGGTCCCCACGGTCACCCGATCGCCGGGCTCGAGACGGGTCGAGCCGACGCGGCGGCCGTTGACCTTGATCCCGTTGGTCGAGCCGAGGTCGGCGATCGTCCAATCGCCCGCCGGAGAGCGACGCAGCTCGGCGTGGTGGCGGGAGACGTTGGGGTCGCGCAGGACGCAATCGGCGTCGCGCGAGCGGCCGATCGTAGAGCGGGCGTTGTCGAGCACGTAGCGGCGGTCGTCGAGGGTGACGACGGCGCGGCTGACGACCGCGGCCCGGTGCGAGGGTGCGGCGGCGGGCTCGGCGGGCTTCTCGCGCACCGCCGAGTAGACCATCGTGTGGCCCTCCTCGCCCTGGCTGGGCGCGGCGCCCTCGTGGGCGGGCGGCTTGACTAGGCGCGCCTGGATGCCGAACTCGCCGAGGCGCAGGCGCTCGTCGGTCTCGAAGGCGACGGTGGGGCGGGTCAGCAGGTCGTAGCTGCGCCGGCGGGCATGGTCGAGCAGGTAGCCGGCGAGCTCCTGCTCGAGCGAGCGCTCGTAGCCCTCGAGCCGGGTGCGGTCCTTGCCGGAGAGGTAGACGGTGTACTCGTTGGGGACGTAGACGCGGGCGACCCCGGCGGTCTTGTGCGAGTCCATCTCCTTGGCCAGCTTGCGGGCGAGCTCGACCGGCTGCACCTCCGAGCTGAAGGCGCGGCTGAAGACCCCCTCGACGAGGCCTTCGATGCGACTCTCGAAGCTGCGTAGGACGCCGATCGGGAAATCCTAGGGCAGGAAGGCGCCGTGGCCCAGGGCGAGCCAGGCGCCGAGCATCGCGGCGGCGGCCAGGGCGCCGAGGCGCAGGCCGAGCGGCGCGTGGGCGTGGGGCAGGTCCTCGGCGAGCAGGTCGAGCGAGCCCTCGATCGCCTCGCCCAGCTCCTCCAGGCTCGGCCGCCGCGAGGGGCGCGCCTGCAGAGCGGCGTCGACCGTGTCGCTGAGCTCGCGGGGAAGGTCGGGGCGCAGGCGACGCAGCGAGCGCGGCCGGCCGCCGATCGCGCGGGCCGTCGCAGCGGGGGTGGCGCGGCGGTTGGGGTTCTCGCCGCCCCAGCACTCGTACAGGGTGAGCGCGAGCGAGTAGACGTCGGCCTCGGGGCCGGCCGCCTGGCCCTCGGCCTGCTCGGGCGACATGTAGGCGAGGGTGCCGACGACGTCGCCGGGCGCGGTCAGCGAGGCACCGTCGGCGAGCCGGGCGATGCCGAAGTCCATCAGCTTGGCGCGGAACTCGCCCTCGGGGGCGACGACGACGTTCTGCGGCTTGATGTCGCGATGGACGACGCCGCGCGAGTGGGCGTGGTCGAGCGCCTCGCAGAGGTCGGCGCCGATCTCGCCGATCTCGCGGTCGCTGAGCGCGCCTTCGCGGCCGAGCCGGGCCAGGGTCGAGCCCTCGACCAGCTCGGTGACGAGCAGCGCGTTGCCGTCCTCCTCGCCCATCTCGTAGAGCGTGACGATGCCGGGATGGTTGAGCCGCGCGGCGGCCTGGGCCTCGCGCAGGACCCGCCGTCCCGCCTCGCCGCGCGATTCGATCGCCTTGACCGCGACGGTGCGCTCGAGGCGCCCGTCCCAGGCCTCGTAGACGACGCCGAAGCCGCCGCTGCCAATGCGGCGCTCGATCAAGAAGCGGTTGAGGACGAGTGAGCCGACCAATGCACTTCCGGCTTTCGCCGCGATTCCGCTTCCTCCTGCGACATACTGCCCGCTACTTGGAGGATTCCGTCGCATCCGGGCCGGGGCGCCGCGCGCGTCCGCCACGCCGTCCCGAACGGCAGCAGATCCTGTTGCGACGGGGGCTGGCGCTCGGCCTCGGGCTGCTCGTCCTGATCCTGCTCGTGCTCGGCGTGCGCGGCTGCCTCAACGCGCGCAAGCACCGCGCGCTGAGCGATTACGCCCGCAACGTCACCCAGATCGTCGACGAGACCGACCAGACCAGCAAGTCCTTCTTCGAAAAGCTCGAAGACCCGGGCGAACTCTCGGTGACCGAGTTCGTCGCCGAGGTCAACGCCGACCGCAGCGCGATGGACAACTACGCGGCGCGGGTCGACGGCCTCGACACCCCCGGCGACATGGGCAAGGCGCAGCGCAACCTCGAGCTGGTCTACGAGCTGCGCGGAAGCGCGATGGGCGAGATCGCCGACCAGATGAGCACCGCCCTGGGCGACGTCGGCTCCGAGAAGGCGATGGCCTCGATCGCCAAGCAGATGCAGGTGCTGGCGGCGAGCGACGTCGTCTACGCCCAGGTCGCCCGGCCCGAAATCGACGGCGTGCTGGCCGGCAACGGGATCGACGGCGACGACGTGCCGAAGAGCGTCTTCGTCCCCGACCCGACCACGTGGCTCGACGAAAGCGCGATCGAAACGGCACTCGGCTCGATCAGCGGCGCCACCGCCGGCTCGACGCCCGGCGTGCACGGCCTGGGCCTGCTCGGCACCAGCGTCAACGGCACCGACCTGACGCCCGAAGGGACCACCTCGGTGACGGCGGAAGAAACGCCGGAAGTCGAAGTGACCGTGCAGAACCAGGGCGAATCGACCGAGAACGGCGTCACCGTCTCGGTCACGGTGAACGGCGAAACGCTGCAGCAAGACATCAGCAGCATCGAAGCGGGGGCGGAAGAAACGGTGACGATCCCGCTGACGCCGACGCCGAAGGGCGAAGTGACGCTGGAAGTGGTGGCGGAGCCGGTGCCGGGCGAGGAAGTGTCGGAAAACAACGAAGCGTCGTACACCGTCGTCTTCGAATAGTGAGATGCGGATCGCCTTCCTCGGTCCGGCCGGAACCTTCACCGAAGACGCCCTGAAAGAGGCCGCGCCGGGGGTGGAGATCGAGGCGCTGCGGACGCCGACCGTCCACGACGCGATCCTCGCGGTCGAGCGGGGCGAGGCAGAGCGGGCGCTGGTGCCGTTCGAGAACTCGATCGAGGGGTCGGTGCGGAGCACTCTCGACACGTTGGCGTTCGACACCGGGAAGGTGACGATCGCGGGGGAGCATGACTTTCGTGTTCATGCGCACCTGATCGCGCGGGAGGGGACCGTGGTGGAGGACGTCGCGGCGATCCTCTCGCACCCGCAGCCGCTCGCCCAGTGCGCCGGCTATCTGCGCGAGCACCTGCCCGGTGTCGAACGACGCAGCGTCAGCAGCACCGCGGAGGCGGTGCGGATGGTCAGCGAGTCGGTGCGGCCCTGGGCGGCGATCGGCGCGCGTGCGGCGGCGGAGCTCTATGGCTGCGTCGTCCTGCGCGAGGGAATCGAGGACGAGGCCGACAACGTCACCCGCTTCGTCTGGATCGCCCCGGCCGACACCAAGCCCGAGGGCGAGGGTCCCTGGCGCACCTCGCTCGTCTTCTCCGAGCTCGGCGCCGACCACCCCGGTGCCCTCGTCGACGCCCTGCAGGAGTTCTCCGGTCGCGGCGTCAACCTGAGCCGCATCGAGTCACGGCCACTGCGCCAGGGCCTCGGCCGCTACATGTTCTTCTGCGACCTCGAAGGGGCGGTCGACGACGGGCCCGTCGCGGAAGCCCTGGAAGCGCTGCGCGGCAAGGCCGAGTCGGTGCGGATTCTGGGCTCCTACCCGATCGGTTAGAGCGCCTGCGTAGAATTCGCGAGCAGCATGGCACGCGTGCTTGTCTTGAATGCGACGTATGAGCCGATCAACGTCTGCACGTTGAGACGCGCCGCTGTGCTCTTGCTGAAGGAGAAAGCGGAGCTGCTCGAGCGGCGCGAGGGGGCGATTCACTCCGAGCACATGACGCTGGAGAGACCGGACGTGATCAGGCTCGTCAGCTACGTCCGGGTGCCGCGCGAGGCGCATCGGCGCAAGATCACGCGGCGGGCGGTGCTCGCCAGGGACTCGTGGACCTGCCAGTACTGCGGCTCGACCAAGTCAGGGCTCACGGTCGATCACGTCATCCCCCGCAGCCGCGGCGGCAAGTCGGTCTGGGGCAACATCGTCGCCGCCTGCGCGAGCTGCAACCGCCGCAAGGGCAACCGCCTTCCCCACGAGATCCAGATGCACCCGAAGAAGTCCCCCAAGGCCCCCGGCCCTTCCATCTTCATCCAAGTGGCCAGCCCAAACATCCCGCCGGCTTGGCAGCAGTACTTACCCCTCGCTGCCTAGCTCCTCCTGCTGCGCCTCTTCGGCGGGTGCTGACTCTTCGGACTCCACAACCAGCGCGACGGCGCTGACGCGGTCGTCGTCCTTGATGTTCATCACCTTGACGCCCTGGGTGGGCCGACCCATCTGCGAGATGCCGCCGGCTTCGGTGCGCTGGACCATGCCGTTCTGGGAGATGAAGAGCAGGTCCTGGTGCTCGCGGACGATCAGGGCGCCGGCCAGGCCACCCTTCTTCTCGGTCAGCTTCGCCGTCAGCACCCCTTTGGTGCCGCGGCCCTTGCGCGGGTACTCGGCGATCGAGGTGCGCTTGCCGTAGCCGTTCTCGGTGACGACGAAGAGCTCGGCGTCGTCGCGAGCGACGTCCATCGCCAGCACGCGGTTCTCCTCCTTGCCCACCTTGGCGGAGACGTTCATCCCTTTCACCCCGGAGGTGTCGCGCCCCATCGGCCGCGCCTGGTCCTCCGCGAAGCGCACGGCGTGGGCCGACTTGGACACCATCAGGATGTCGTCCTCGCCCGAGGTGAGACGGACCTGGACCAGCTCGTCGCCGTCGCGGACCTTGATCGCGATGATCCCGTCGGCGCGGATCGGCGTGTTGTAAGCGAGGAACTCGGTTTTCTTGAACTGACCCTTGGCGGTGGCGAAGGCGAGGTACTTGTTCTCTTTGAAGTCGCGGGTCGGGATCACCGCCATCACCCGCTCGCCCTCGCGCAGTGGCAGCAGGTTGACCAGAGCGCTGCCTTTCGCCGTGCGCGAGCCCTCCGGCAGCTCGTAGACCTTGAGCCGGTAGACCTTGCCCTTGTTGGTGAAGAAGAGCAGGTAGTCGTGGGTCGAGCAAATGTGCAGGTGGGCGATGTAGTCGTCCTCCTTGAGGTTCATCCCCATCACGCCGACGCCGCCGCGGTGCTGCTGGCGATAGGTGGCGAGCGGCAGCCGCTTGACGTAATCGGAGGCGGTCAGCGAGATCACCATCTGCTGGTCGGCGATCATGTCCTCGATCCCGACGTCGCCCTCGAAGTGGGCGATTTCGGTGCGCCGCTCGTCGCCGTAGGACTCGACGATCTCGGCCAGCTCCTCCTTGACCAAGCCGAGCACCCGCGCCTCGTCGCCGAGGATCGCGCGCAGCTCGCCGATCCGCTCGATCAGGTCGGCGTGCTCGGCGCGGACTTTGTCGGCCTCGAGCGCGGTGAGGCGCTGCAGGCGCATGTCGAGGATCGCCTGCGCCTGCTCGCGCGAGAGCTCGAACTTCTCGATCAGGCCGTCGCGGGCGGCGTCGGGGTCTTTCGAGGCGCGGATCAACTTGATCACCGCGTCGAGGTTGTCGAGCGCGATCAGCAGCCCCTCGAGGATGTGGGCGCGGGCCTCGGCGCGGCGCAGTTCGTACTGGGTGCGACGGGTGACGACCTCGCGCTGGTGCTGGACGTAGTGGTGGACCAGCTCGAGCAGGCTGAGCGTGCGCGGCACGCCGTCGACCAGGGCGACCATGTTGATCCCGAAGCTGGTCTGCATGCCGGTTTTCTTGTAGAGGTTGTTGAGCACGACCTTGGCCGGGTGGCCGCCGCGCTTCAGCTCGATCACCAGGCGCATGCCGGAGCGGTCGGTCTCGTCGCGCAGATCGGAGATCCCCTCCAGCTTCTTGTCGCGGACGAGATCGGCGATCTTGGTGATCAGGCCGTTTTCTCCGCCCTTCTTGACCATGAAGGGAAGCTCGGTGACGACGATCGCGTCCTTGCCGCCCTTGAGCGGCTCGACATGGGCGCGAGCGCGGACCTTGACCGAGCCGCGGCCGGAGGCGTAGGCGTCGCGGATCCCCTCCAGGCTCATGATCCCGCCGCCGGGGAAGTCGGGGCCCTTGACGTGCTCCATCAGCCCGGCGAGGTCGATGGAGGGATCGTCGATGTAGGCCGCGACGGCGGCCGAGACCTCGCGCAGGTTGTGCGGCGGGATGTTGGTCGCCATCCCCACCGCGATCCCCGAAGCCCCGTTGACGAGCAGGTTCGGGAAGCGCGCCGGCAGGATCAACGGCTCCTGCGTGGATTCGTCGTAGTTCGGCCCGAAGTCGACCGTGTCCGCGTCGATGTCCTGCAACAGCTCGGTGGCCAACCGCCCCAGCCGCGCCTCGGTGTACCGCATCGCGGCGGCCGGGTCGTCGTCGATCGAGCCGAAGTTGCCTTGGCCGTCGATCAGCGTGTAGCGCAGCGAGAACTCCTGCGCCATGCGGACCAGGGTGTCGTAGATCGCCGAGTCGCCGTGCGGGTGGTACTTGCCCATCACCTCGCCGACGATGAAGGCGCACTTGCGGTACGGGCGGGTCGGCTGCAGGCCGATGTCGTGCATCGCGTAGAGCACGCGGCGGTGCACCGGCTTGAGCCCGTCGCGGACGTCCGGCAGCGCTCGGCCGACGATCACGCTCATCGCGTAATCGAGGTAGGACGAGCGCATCTCCTTCTCGAGCTCGCGCTCTTCGATTTTCCCCGTCAGGGCCTCGAGTGCCATCAGCGGCTCGCCTCACACATCGAGGAATTTCACGTCCTTGGCGTTGGACTCGATGAAGTCGCGGCGGGGGCCGACCTGGTCGCCCATCAGCATCGAGAAGATCTGGTCCGCCGCGGTCGCGTCGTCGAGCGTGACCCGTGCCAGGGTGCGCGTCGCCGGGTCCATCGTCGTCTCGCGCAGCTGGTCGGCGTTCATCTCGCCGAGCCCCTTGAAGCGGGTCAGCTGGACGCCGTGGCGGGCCAGCTCGAGCACCGCGGGGCGCAGCGCCTGGAAGGAGAGTGCCTCGGCCGTGCGGCCGCTGTATCGGACCTCGAAGGGAGCCCGACCGACCTGCTTGAGCAGCGCCGCGTGAACCTCGGCGAATTTGCGGTAGTCGTGGTGCTCGAAGAGCTCGCGCGGCAGGCGGTGGGTGCGGGCCAGGCCGCTCTTGCGTTCGATCGCCTTGACGACCAGGCCGGCGTCGGAGTCCTCGACCACCTCGGTCTCGAAGGGCTCCCCCTCGGCCGCCTTGGCGGAGAGCACCTTGCGCGCGCCCGCCAGCGTCGCCACCTCCTCGTCGAGCAGGCTCGACTCCTCGAGGAAGCGCACGGTCTCGTGGCCGAATTCGGCCTGCAGCGAGGAGCCCCAGCCCTCGTACTCCTTTGCCCGCCGGCTGTAGGACTGCCAACGGCTCTTGCTCAGCTTGGTCGCCTTGCCGTTCGCGTCGTCGACCTCGATCTCCTCGAGCTTGTCGCGCAGCAGCAGCTCCTCGAGTTCGGACTCGCGCTCCAGATAGGTCTCCTGGTTGCCCTGTTTGACCCGGTAGAGCGGCGGTTTGGCGATATAGACGTAGCCGGCGTCGATCAGCTCCGGCATCTGCCGGTAGAGGAAGGTGAGGACGAGGGTGCGGATGTGGGCGCCGTCGACGTCGGCGTCCGTCGCCATGACGATTTTGTGGTACCTCGCGTCCTCGAGGTTGAACTCTTCGTGGACGCCGGTGCCGATCGCCGTGATCAGCGCCTGCACCTCGGTGTTGGCGAGCACCTTGTCGATGCGGCTCTTCTCGACGTTGATGATCTTGCCGCGGAGGGGCAGCACCGCCTGGGTCGAGCGGTCGCGCGCCTGCTTGGCAGAGCCGCCGGCGGAGTCGCCCTCGACCACGAAGATCTCGGCGTCGCGCGGGTCCTTGACCGTGCAGTCGGCGAGCTTGCCGGGCAGGGTCGAGTTCTCCAGCGCCGACTTGCGGCGGGTCAGGTCGCGGGCTTTGCGAGCGGCGTCGCGAGCGCGGGACGCGTCGATCGCCTTGGTGATGATCCGCCGCGCGTCGCCGGGGTTCTCCTCGAGGAACTCGGCCAGCTTGCGGTTGACCGTCTCCTCGACCAGGCCGCGGATCGGCGGGTTGCCGAGTTTGGTCTTGGTCTGACCCTCGAACTGCGGGTCGTGCAGCTTGACCGAGATCACCGCGGTCAGCCCCTCGCGCACGTCCTCGCCGCCGAGGTTCGGGTCTTTCTCTTTGAGCAGACCTTTGCCGCGCGCGTAGGCGTTGAGCGTGCGGGTCAGCGCCGAGCGGAAGCCCGAGAGATGCGAGCCCCCCTCGTGGGTGTTGATGTTGTTGGCGAAGCTGAAGATCGACTCCTGGTAGGAGGCGTTCCACTGCATCGCCACCTCGACCTGGCCCTCATCCTCCTCGCCTTCGAAGAAGATCGTCTTGCGGTGCAGCGTGTCCTTGTTCTCGTTGAGGTGGCGGACGAAGTCCTCGATCCCGCCCTCGTACTGGAAGGCGACGCTGTTGGTCTGGCCGCGCTCGTCGATCAGCTCGATCTTCAGGCCGCGGGTCAGGAAGGCGGTCTCGCGCAGCCGCTCGGCGAGCGTTTCGAAGTCGAACTCGACCTCCTCGAAGATCTCCGGGTCGGGTTGGAAGGTCAGCGTCGTGCCGGTCGCCTTGGTCGCCTCGCCCGCCGTGAGCGCACCCTGCGGCTTGCCGCGCTCGTAGTCCTGGCTCCAGACCTGGCCGTCGCGGCTGATCCGCAGCTCGAGCTTCTCGGAGAGGGCGTTGACGACCGAGACCCCGACCCCGTGCAGCCCACCGGATACTTTGTAGCCGCCGCCGTCCCCGAACTTGCCGCCGGCGTGCAGCGTGGTCAGCACGACCTCGGCTGCCGGCCGCTTCTCCTTCTTCAATTCTTCGACCGGGATGCCACGCCCGTCGTCGGAGACGGTGCAGCTGTGGTCTGGATGGAGGACGACGCGAACTTCGCTGCAGTGGCCGGCGATCGCCTCGTCGACCGAGTTGTCGACGACCTCGTAGACGAGGTGGTGGAGGCCGCGGGGACCGGTCGAGCCGATGTACATGCCGGGGCGCTTGCGGACCGCTTCGAGCCCCTCGAGGACGGTGATGTCCTTGGCGCCGTAGGAGCCGTCTTTCTTCGCCTTTCCCCCACCGGCGTTCTCTTTCGATTTAGGCAACTGGTCCTTTCCGCGTCTCACAGAAAACCCCGACCGCCTGGCGCCTGCCGTGCGCCCGGTCGGGGCAGAATTCGAGTTGACATAAGGATACCAGTTCGGCCCCCCGGACCGGCGCTCCCTCCGTTAAGAAAGTCCTGCAAATCACGGATAAATGTGACAGACGTCAGTCATCTTTCGCACGGATGCGCAAGCTCACCGGCGCGTCCTCGCCTAGCCGGTCGCGCAGACCCTGTTCGAGTTGCCCCTTCATCAAGTCCAGCTCCTCGGCCCAGACGCTGTCCGCGCAGACAACAGTCGTCAGGCCGTCGCGTTCGGAGACGGGCTCGGCGACCGCGGCGATCCGCTCGCCGACGACCTCCGCCCAGATCGACTGCACCGCCGCCAGCTGCGTCTTCGGAGCCGCTCGCTGCAGGGCGGCCTGGATGGCGGAGGAGGCCGGGCGCGGAGCGCGGCGCCGGCTCACGCGGCTTCCGCCGGCGGGACCTCGGCGTGCACAGCCGCAGGCGGCATCCGCACCACGCGCTCGCGCGCAGCGGCCGGAACGGACTCCTCGGCCGCCGCCGTGATCAGGGCCTGACCGCCGACTGCGAGCCGACGGACCAGCAGCTCGCGCCGCTCGGGGTCGAGCTCGCTCATCACGTCGTCGAGCAGTAGTAGCGGGGCGACCCGGTGGGCCGTCATCAGCGCCTCGCGCTCGGCGAAGAGCAGGGCCAGCAAGGCCGAGCGCTGCTCGCCCTGCGAGCCGTAGCGGCGCAGAGCGCGACCCCCGGCGTGGATCTTCAACTCGTCGAGGTGGGGTCCCCAAGAGGTCCGTCCCAGCCTCAGGTCCGCCTCGCGTCGCTCGACGAGACCCATCCGGATCTCGTCGGCCGAGCCTTCGGCCCGCGGTGCGTACTCGATCTCCCCCCTACCGCTGAGGCCGAGCTGCTCGGCGGCAACGGCGAAGTGAGGCGCCAGCTCGTCGACCGCCTCGGCCCGGGCCGCGACCAGCGCCGCCGCCGTGTCGGCGAACGAGGCGTCCCAGGCGTCCAGGTCGGCGCCGGCGTGTCCCGCCGCGAGACGCGCGATCAAAGCGTTGCGCTGCGCCAGCGCCTGGCCGAAGCGTTGCCGCAAGGCGGCGCGGCGCGGCCAACGGGCGGCGACGTAGCGGTCGAGGTGGGCGCGGCGCTCCCCCGGCGGGCCCTTGACCAAGGCGAGGCGGTCTGGCGAGAAGACCGCGACCGGGGGGCGATGTCCGAGCAGCTCACCGGGCTCTGCTGCGCTGCTGTCGAGCAGGTGGCGGCGTCCCTCGGCGCGGCTGACCGAGGCGAGCAGGCTGTGCTCGATGCCGTCCTCGTCGCGCACGATGGCTTCGGCCCGCGCGAACTGCCCGCCGAAGGGAATCAGGTCGCGCCGGTCGCCCGTGCGAAAGGAGCGGCCGGTGAGGGCGAAGTAGAGCGCCTCGAGCAGGTTCGTCTTGCCGGCACCGTTGGGACCGATCAGGCTGACGATCCCCTCGCCGAGCTCGACCCGGGCGTCGCTCAGGCTGCGCAGCGGCCTCGCTTCGACGGCGGTGACGAGCACCGGCTACCTGTCCTCAGACGTTGAGGCGGATCGGCATCACGAGGTAGCGGAAGTCTTCGTTGTCGACCGGCTGCAGCAGGCCGGGCCGCAGCGGCGAGATCAAGCGCAGCATCACCTCGTCGCCGGCGACGCTTTCGATCCCGTCGCGGAGGAACTCCGGGTTGAAGCCGATCTCCAGAGACTCCCCCTCGAACGCCGCCGGCATCGTCTCCTCGGCGTCGCCGACGTCCGGCGTCGAGGCC
>Ga0070691_10000771_pt1 | contig 12718 bp, 9 predicted proteins | sample KBSK1101metaG_FD_64673 | JGI IMG/M metagenome (GOLD analysis project Ga0070691, IMG submission 64673) | Corn, switchgrass and miscanthus rhizosphere microbial communities from Kellogg Biological Station, Michigan, USA - KBS K1-10-1 metaG | ecosystem: Host-associated > Plants > Roots >... | reverse complement strand
CGCTATTTGGAGAGGAACGCAATCGCCTTGTCATCAGTACCGTCCAGGTGGGTGGGCTTTGGGTCATCAGAAGCCAGTATGGCGACGACATCTGGCATCTGACCGGGGGTGCGACGAACCTCAGCGCATGCCAAAAGAAGCTCGACTTCCATAAGGTTCCACCAGTCTTTCGGGCAGTAGCCAAGGAACTGATGTACCTATACCACCGGCATGGCCGAGTGGGATGCGCTAGACCGAAGCCCTACACGATGTGGAGTGCGCTGAGTTACCTGATCCCATTTCTGAAGTTCCTTGACCGTCTTAAGCTAAGGCACCTCGGAGCTGTGACGCCGATGGTTTGCGCGACCTATGTAGCGGCTTGCAAGGCAGCGCGACAGGCGCGAAAGAAGGGAAAGCCTCTATCAGCCGCAACCCTGTCGCGCCATCTTCAAGCCGTCGAATTTGTGTATGAACTATCGCAACTCGCAGCGACGCCTATGCCGTCGCATCCATGGCCAGAAAGTACGGCCACGATCCTGTCCGATGCGTCAGCAAGAAATGTTGGGCAGCAACGGCGCAGCAAGACGCCCCTGATCCCGGACGAGGTATTCACCTCTCTTTTTCAGGAGGCCTACGCACTGGTACAGCGCGGCAAAGCATTGCTGGACATACGCGATGCGCTGGGCGAGGTGATGCCGAAAGTCGCGGGCAAGTCGAAGGACAGTATCTGCCACTTTAGAAATGACACTCTTAAGGCGCTCGGATGGGAAGGCGGATTCGGCAAGCTCACCGAAAACTTGGGCGAGCTGCAAGTGGCCTGCTACATCGTAATCGCCAGTCTCTCAGGGTGCCGCAACCATGAATTGACCTATCTTCAGGATGGAGCCTACTACCGAACTGAGGATGACGAGTGCGAGGCCACTTGGTGGATGAGAAGTCAGAGCGACAAGACGGGCACAGGCAAGACCGAGTGGATGGTGCCTGAAGCTGCCGTTGAGGCGCTGCGCGTGATGGATCGCTGGGCAGCGCCTTATCAGGCCCTGCTTGCGGAGGAGATCACACAGCGGCGGGCCAAGAACCCGCAAGACCCCGAGATCGGCGAAGCACAGAGGCATGTCGGAGCTATTTTTGTCGGACCACACGACTATCGCAATGTGCCCATTCGCACGTTATCTCTTGCAAGCTGGAACCAACGAATCAATGCTTTTTCGGAGCGTCGCGGCATAGGCTGGTTTTTTTCGACCCACCAATTCCGCCGAAAGTTCGCCAACTATGCTGCCCGCAGCCAGTTTGGCGATCTACGCTACCTACGCGAGCACTTCAAACACTGGTCGCAAGACATGACCAATGACACCTATGCACTCAACGAGTCGCAGGAAATGGAGTTGTACGCGGAGATTCAAGACGAACTTGACACTATCAAGCTGGGCTTGGTCGAGCAGTGGCTTGACCCGACAGAGCCGTTAGCCGGCGGATATGGCAAGAACCTGATGGCGTGGCGCAGCCGCGAAGAAGAAATCATTTTCTTCAGGGATCACGCAACCATGGTCAAGTCGGTGGCAGAAAGCCATGCCATCCGCAGCAACGGTCATGCCTGGTGCACGGCCGATGACAAACAGTGCATCGGCAATACGTTCGAGAAGACCCGCTGCAGTGGCTGCGACAACGGCGTGATCGGCCGCTTTCACGCACGCATGTACCAGAACCTCTATGCCGACCTGAAGGAGCTCGCCATGTGCGATGACATTGGGCCGGGCGGGCAGGCTCGTGTGCAGCGCGATCTGGAGCGATGCATCGAGGTGCTGGTTTCCCTTGGATACGACCCCGAGACGAAGCCTGCATGAGTACAAAACGCAAGCCCGCTGGCGCCCGGCGCAAAGACTTGGAAATGGCCATCTCCCGCATCCAGCGAGGCCGCGCCCACACCAAGACGACAAAGGTCAATATCAGTACGGTGGCGAGCGAAGCAGGCGTGACGCCTGCGCTCATCCACAACCACTACCCAGACATCGCGGAGACCATACGGGTTGCCCAAGCACGCTGTAGTCGCGTCCAGCGCGATGCCAAGCATGGCGAGCTGCGGGCGGCGAAGGAGCAGAATCGAGTCCTCCGTGAGGAAATCAATGCCCTCCGCGCCCAAGTGGGTAAGCTCGCATCGATCAATGAGGTCCTGCTCACGGAGAATCGCATACTGAAGGCCAAACAAGTTGATCCGAAGGTGTCCGACTTGAGTTCCAGAAGGGAGCTTTAATTCTTCAACTTTGCCTGACTCGGTCTGGTTAAGCATGTGACCTGAGCCGAAACTGTAGCCAGTTGAAAGGTGAGTTCTCTTAACGGGGCGCGCCAAGTGCCCTTGAGCGAACGCCCGTCGTTTCGGCAACGCTCGTGCCACCGATCACCAGTCCGCGTGGTGCGGAGTGTGTGCACTGTTATTCAGCGCGGCTGTCCGTCGCTGCGGCAACAACCTCACCCTCATGGAGGTCATCGAAGTCATTGTGGGTCATCAACAAGTAGTGCCCTTCCTGTCCGGACTGTTCGAAAATCATTCGGAAGACCCGCAGGTAGTTTGCCATCGAAACATCACTCGGAGTCATGTAGAACGGATCGAGGATGTTGTGTGAACCTGCATTCGCCCACGAAATGAGCGATTGGCAGATCAATTTGTCTTGGCCGTCAAATTTCTCGCAAATCTGGTCGAGCGACTTACCACCAATGACTTTGAAGTAGTACTCCAGAATCCGGCGCAAGGTATTTTCCAAACTTGGGGCTGCGGGATCGGCTTCGCGTACCTCACGCCAAAGTAACTCGTAGGATGTCTTGATCGGATTTTTGCGGTGCTCCTCGACTGTGGACCCGTTAGCACGTTTGCGTACTACCCAGAACGATTCATTCGTGCGTGCATCGCCGTTGGAGCCTTGCCAGAACGTGACCTCGCGATGGAAGTACACATTGTGGGTAAAGACGAACACTTGCTTGATGCGCCCGGTGTTTGCACGCGCCTCCGCGCAAACTTCCCGGATCAGGCTGCTTACGATGAACAAGATGTCGCTGTCCAAGCTTGAAACCGGGTCATCGAAGACGACGACTCGATCTTCGGTGACGCCAGTCTCCGTCGTGCTTCCACGGAGCAGGTGATAGAAGTACAGGAAGACGACAAATGTCTTCTCGCCCTCGCTCAACGTTTTCCCTACATCCTCTCCTGTTGGCCGTACCAGTTTGTACGATCGTTCATCATCGCCAATCGCCAGGCTGAAACTGGTGAAGCCAAACTTCTTCAGGATGGTATTGATGTAGGCGACAGTCGGCCGGACGCTGGTGGCTTGCTTTTCGAGCTCGCGAATATTGGCTTCCTGGCGGCCAATGCGCGCGCTGGAGGCTGAAATCTGCTGCCCAAGGCTCTGTATGGCCTTTTCCAACGCTAATTTTCTCGTGTCATACGAAGTCAAATCCTGATCGAGTTCATTCAGTACATAGCGCCACACCTGCGCCTTCAACAAGGTTCGTTCGGAATCGAAATTGTGGACCGTACGATTGTGCTCGGCCACCTTAGCGTTGGCGGCGTCGATCAGTTGCTTGATGGTCGTGGTGACGTCAGTGAGTGACTTGAGCGCAACGACTTGGCTGGATGCTTCTTGCTTGCCCTGCAGGATCAGTACGTTCTCGCGGACCAGCCCATCCAAAACCTCCTTGTGTGCCTGAAGCTTCTCCACCTCCACAAACTCGCCCGGCGCAGCAAGAACGCCAGCGAGCGCCTGTTGCACGGCCTCGGCATCCGCTTTGTAGTTGGTCAGCAGTTCATCGATAGCCCGCTTGTCCGCAGCGTACGTCTCATCGAAATATGCTTCGAGGCTGGCTGCGAAAGCCTCACTAGTCTGCTGCTGGCAAAAGGGGCAAGTACCGTCGTTGACATCGTAGAAGGCGCGCCCTTGCTGAACCCAGTCGCTATTGGCCAGCTTCCCGATCATCGCGGCGATGTCCACGTCCCCCTTGCCGATGACTGGCTTCTTTAGAACCGGTGCGTCTTCATGTGCCAGCAACGCCGATGCATCAATTGCGGCAACCGCGTCCCGCTCCACCGGCTTGTCGCCGAAGACGGTTTCGGCCCGCGTCGCCAACTCCGCGTAAGGATTTAAGCCAGCGGTGTTGCCGATGCGCTCCGTGAGTACCTTCGCCTTGAACTTGTCCTTGTGGTTGCGAGCGGGGACAAAGGCGTCCATGAACACGGCATCGTGCCTGACCTTCTGCGCCCAGCACTTCTCCTTGAATTCGTCTTCAAGCTGCGCGAGTTCCGCCTTTTTGCCGCCATCGCCATGTTGACCTTCCAGCGTTTGGCGCAACCGCTCGCGCTTCTCGCGTTCAGTTTGAATTACGCCCCGGGCGGTATCAATCTGCTCCTGTGCTCCCTTCTGCTTCTCGCCAAGGGTGAAGATGCCTTTTAATTGCCCGAAATTTTCGTCAACGAAGTCTTGGTTCAGGACGAGTGTCTGGAGGGGTTGGCCACCATGCCATGTCACCGCACATTTGGGATACGCGTCGGCTTGATCGATGATGCGACTGATCGTCGTCTTGCCCACACCGTTTGCGCCGAAGACGTAGTTCAGCGTACGCGCCCGCAATGTTGGCTGCGTACCAACGAAGGGCACGATATCGGTAATCGTAATGGATTCGATCACTGTGGTTTCCCCCTGATTTCTGGAAGACCGCTGGCGGCTGGTTCCACCTTTGTTAAAAATGCGGGTCAAGTTGCGGTCGGAGCAAACCTCGCTCCCATTGAAGATACGAACGGAGTTCATACAACCGCGGCCTTCAGCGTCTGCAGGTCGCGCGCAGCGACGCCGAGATCACGCCAGTTGTCCGGGTGACAGGAAAACAGAAGCACCTGATGTCGTGTCGCGGCATCAAACAGGATGCGCTTCATCTGTGCCAAACGGCCGGCGTCGCTGTGAACCAATGCATCGTCCAGAATGATGAGCGTGGGTTTACCCGCTTCGCGCAGCAGATCGGCGTAAGCGAGTCGGCTGATGAGGCCCATCTGCTCGCGGGTGCCGTAACTTAGGCTTTCGACGTCGCCGTTTCCCGTTCCTGCTGTCGGCTGGCGAGTGAGCATTTGCGGCATGAGATTTTCATCGACCGTGAGGCTGGCGTGTGGAAACAGTAGATTCAGGTAATGATCGAGGTGCTTTTGCAATGGGGCCTGCAATTGGCGGGTCAGCGCCTGACGCTTGTCCTTCAGAAGGCTCAACAGCAAGTCAAGAGCGGCAGTACGGCGGGTCAGCTCGTCGCGTCGGCGTTCGTTGGCATCGACTTCCTGCTGTAGCGTGTCGCGCTTTTCGTTCAACCCTTGTTCGCCAAGTGTCTCGAGTTTTGCCTCAAGGCGGTCAATGGCTTGTTTTCGCTCACTCGCGGCACACTCCATGGCCTCTGCGGATCGAGTGTGCCGATCAATGTCCTGCTGCAACACATCCGGTTGCGCCGCATCGATTTGCTGTTGACGCGCGTTGATGGCGTCAAGCAGACTGGCGGCTTCGGCGTTGAGATTTGTCAATTGGTCGTTGGCGTTCTTGGTGCGCGCCTTGTGTTCGGATGATTCCAACTCGTTGTTGAGCCGTTCCCATTCCTCGCGGGCGGTGGCGGCCGCCTGATTGGCCATAGCCAGATCGCGGTTGAGATCGGCGGCGGCCTGCTCGGCAGCCTTTAGCTTGGTCTGCGCGGTTCCGAGCGCCGCGTCGGCAGTCGCTTCATCGGCGGCATCCGGAACCACCTCCGGCAAATTCACCAGCTTGCCGGACAACGCTTTCAGTTGTGCATCGTCCAAATCACACTGAACAGCGAGTGCATCCACACCTTCTGGCGCAATGCCTTCCAACCGTGCTGCTTCGAGTTCAATTTGGCTCGTGAGATCCTCGCTCGTCGTGACGCGTTGTTCACCCTCAGCCAGCGTCGCGATATTCAGTCGCGCCAACAGGCCATCGTGTTGTGCCTGCGCGTGTTCCTGCTCACGCACTAGCGCAGCAATATCCGTGCCGCCAGGTTGCAGGCGCAGGGTGCCCACCTTGGGAATGGCAAGCTCGGTGGCTTCCAGCAGCAGACGCTCACCCTTGCCGCTCACGCTCTCGTCACCTATGGCTAGACTCTTGCCCGGCAGCAGATCGAATTGCACGCGGGTGGCAAGGGATTCGCGACGAATAGCCAGCTTGTCCAAGTCCGAGCGGTAGCGTTTGAGTTTAGCTAGTGCCTTTTCGTCGATCGCGTTGGCTTGATGTTGTTCCCGAAGCCTGGCCAGCTTTTTTTGCAGTTCACGCGCCTGCTCTAATGCCTTGCGGCTGATCGTCAAGCCGGCCGTAAGAGCGTCGTACTCAGCCTGCAGTCGGACACGCTCGGCTTGCTGACGCGCTTGTGTTGCGCCCGCCTTGGCCGAGGCATAGACGGTATTTGCCAGCGCCAGCCGAGCATCAACTCGCGGCTGGCGCGCCTCGCAATCACCGACTTGTTCTTGCGCTCTAGCCCGTGCTGCTTCTCGTTTGGCCAACTGTTTGGCGGCGGCTTCAAAACCCTGAATCTGCTCGCGGAAGAGCTTTTGGCTGCGTTCGCGATCCTTCAGCGTTGCTTGATCTTGCTGCTGTTCAGTTCGCCAACCGTTTACCTTTTCGAGATGTTTCTGCGCTTCTTCAACCAACGCGCGCTCCACCCGCCACGGTTGCGCTTGGTCGATGGTTTCGCGCTCCTTTCGCAGCCGGCCCAGCTCATCGACCTGCGCGCGGTATGCTGCAATCTGCGCATCCAGATCGGCAAGTCCGCTGCGACCGGCTTCACACGCATCAATAGCCGCCTTGTAATCCCCGGTCTGCTTTCCCGTGCGGGTGAGCCACTGCCCACGTTCCTTTTCCAGCGTATCGGTCAATTCATCGCCGGCGCTTGAGGCTACTTCGCCAAGGCTCGTGCCCAGCGCAGATTGCAACTGGTCACCGGCGTGACCGACCGGGCCACGGATTTCCTGGATGGCGCCTTGTTGCACCCATAACAGGCCTGGGATGCCCTGGACCTCAGGCCGGCTGGCACCTTTGCCAGCGAACTGATAGCCGAACAACTCGGCGAGTTTGTCTTCCGCATCGGTATCGCTGAAGAGCTCGGTGCCAATTTTCAGGTCACAGCGTGGCCTGTTGAGGAAGCGCTTGTTGAGAACCCAGCGTTCACCCTGCCAATCGAACGCGAGTTCCACCTCGGGCGCACCCGAGCTGTCGCCCCAAGGCTGCAGGTAATTCACGCTACTGGATTTGTAGCGTTCAAAAAACGCCGCACGAATCGCGTCGACCAGCGTGCTTTTGCCCGATTCGTTGGGGCCGACAAAGAGATTGATGCCATCGGTCAAATTGTTGAGGTGCAACGGACGGCGAAACTGCTTGACCTCAGCGAGATGCAGATAATCAAGTCTCATTTCGCGACCTCCGCGCGATGATCCCGCAACATGCCAGCCAGGATCACCAGTGCGTTGCGCGCCGTTTCCGCCTGTTCGCCTTCGGCTTGCTGCCGTTCCCGCAAATCCGCGATGACGTCCCCCACATACCCATCGGCCTGCAGGGACGCCAAATCATCCTCGGTCGGCTCAACGCGTAATGCTTCGAGGTGTGCCACAAGGCTGCGCTGACGGCCGGTTGCTGCACTTAGCGCCTGCTGCAAATGCTCGAAACCGGTCAAATCCAGCTGGCCTCCCACGGTTATGTCCACGACTGACTGGACGGGCAAAGCATTTAGCGCCTGCAAGGCCTGCTCAAGATCACTGGCTACAGTCAAATGCTGATTGAGTTTGATCCATCGATGGTGGCCCACCGGGCGCGGCGTAACTTTGGGCTCCGCACCGGGATGGTCGATTTCGACGATCAACGCCTGACCGGCGCTGTTGTCCTTGAAACGCTCCTGTTCGGGCGTGCCGCTATACCAGGTTCGCACGTTGATGCACTTGGTGCCATGCCAGTCGCCAAGTGCGAGGTAATCTAGACGCGCCGATTCGGCCCGGTCCGAGGCGATGGGGTTGGAGGAATCCGCGGCTTCGGGAAGCTGGTCCTCGACACTGCCGTGGGCGAGACCGATGCGCAGCAGCCCGCTGGGCGTCTCAGCGGTATCAAACCACGCGGTCAAATCGTCGTGGGTCTGGCGCTGGGTGAGCGGTGCCGAGAGGATCGCAAAACCAAGCTTGGCAAACTCGGTGACGCCCGATTTGAGTAAAACGTGTGCGTTTTCCGGTATGGCGCGGAGGCGCGCGGCCTGCGTCCAGACGCTTTCAGCCAGCGCGGCATCGTGATTGCCTGGGATGAGAATCCATGGACCAGGAAAGGCCGCCAGCGCATTGAACGTACGATGGATGGTGCGATCGGAGAGGTTTGGCGCATCGAATACATCGCCAGCGACGAGGATTGCGTCAACTTTTTCGTCGGTTGCCAGTTGCGCCAGTCGTTCGACCACCTTGAATCGCGCGTCGGACAAGGCAGCCGCATCTTCAGCGGCAAACCCACGGTACGTACGGCCCATCTGCCAATCCGCAGTGTGCAAAAAACGTGGCATCAGCTCCCCCCGTGCACGGTCTGTTGCGCCCTTTAGGCTCCAACGTCAACACACTCCTGCCTCATGGTTTGAGATAGAAGCTGGCTGCTGTCAGCCTCGATGGCTCCCTTCACGCATGACTTTAGCGGTGCCACGAACCGGAAGGCGCTCAAAGCGCGCTAGTCCATCGGTTTCGAAATGCGCGAGCTGGAGTCTACTGCCAGATGGCCGCTATTGGGCAACCCAATTACGAATGCGATGGTCACTTCTTGGCCGAACTCGGAAGCAGGATGTCTTGTCGGTGGTCTCTTGACGATAGCTTGGTTCGAGCGACCAATTGCGTCAGCGTAAATACACGGCGGCACGCCAAAACGCACAAACTCGGTCACGATCCCGCAATGGTGGCGCGGAGATGCTATGAGCCACTCATACGTTCCAGGTCCTGAACCACGCGCTCCTGAACCTTCGCAGGCAGAGTGCCAAACGCCACAATCAACCGGGCAAGGCGGTCATCAGCCGCAAACAGGTATGCCATTGGCACTCCCAGTGCATTCGCCAACCTTTGCGCCGTAAGCGCATCCGGCTGGTGCACCCCGCGTTCGTATCGGTTGATGCGTGTGCTGGCCACAAAACGATCCAGACCAGCGGCGATTCCGAGTTGCTTCTGCGACAACCCCTTCCGCTCCCGGGCTTGCTCCAGACGTCTCGAAAGGACGGCCTGTGGGCTGATTTTTGGGGACACGATCCGAACCGGGCCGGGGAGACCCCTACGAGGTTCGTAACTTTTTCTTGCTTTCGATACTACGAATTACGTAGTATCAGCCTGCAACAGATCATCCGAGGGGTACATGCTATGTCCCTGCAATTGGTACTTGACGGCTCCGATGGGATCGACATCCCGCTGGAAGACAGTATGTTGGCTGCATGGCGCCTTCAGCTTGATCGCGCAGCACTCACGCGTAGCACGTTCGCCATGACGGAACGTCTGGCCGCGTGCTTTGCCGCGAGCCTGTGTCAGTGCCTTGATCCTGACTTGCGGCCGCCGACCGAAAAGCAACTCCGGCATGCCCTTACGATCGCCCGCGAACTGAACATCCCGATTAGTGCTGATGCAATGCGCTACAGGGGATCGATGCTCGCGTTCATCAAATCTCACGGGCCGAATCTCAAGGAGGGGGTAACACGTGTTTCAACTAGCGAAGCGCTGACTGACAGGGAGTAGCTTGAGGTGCGGGCTCTTTTCGCGTTGGCCACGTAATGTTGCCTAATGCAGGTCCGCCCGGACCGAACAATCGAAGCTTGTCAGGAAAGGAGATCAGCAAGGCGGTCGATACAGGGGCTGGGATGGGTGTCGCGATGTCTTCCCGCTCTGACCAACAGTCAAACCTTGAGGCGGTGGCCAACCAGGTCACGGAGACTTTCGTCCATCGTCTGTTTCCAAGCTATCGGGATCCATCGTTCCTGGCCTGCCCCGATGATGAGATCGCCGCGATAACGCTAGATGCGGTAACTCGCCCCGCGGAGAGCAAGGGGGTCACTTCGGAGATCATTGATCTACGACCATCACCTGCGGATGTGTTGAATGGCGTGACTGCGCGCTTGCGTGATTTTGATGCATCCCAGCGTGGCGTGGCACCACATCACCGCCAATTGCTGATTCTCGAAGGCTTTGATCGTCTGGAAGGTCGAAGTCGTGACGAGTCGACATACCAGTTCCGGTCGACGTTTCAATTCGACATGCAGTATCTCTGGTTGTTTGCATACGGCGATACACGTACGTGGGGAATGGCGCCTTGATTTCCCTTGAGGAACTCAACCGCCTGATGGACGCGTCACTCGGGGATTCCCGCAAGGAGCCCGAGTTTTTTCGTGCACTGCTCGGGGCCATTTTGTACGCGCATGTGCCGCTCAACGACGATTCGGAGCGCTTGCGCTTGGTCATGTTTACAAGTCCAGTTGATCACGCACTGACAATCCCCGTTTTCACGGACAAGGCCAAGGCCGAGTTCGCTGCACGCGGCAATGTCCGAATTGTGTCGATGCCTGGCCGGTTGTTGTTCGAGGCCACCCAAGGTGCTTCCTTGACGATCAACCCGAACGACAATTGGTGCACGTTGTACCCCGAGGAAATCAGCGAACTGTTGGCCACCGGCACGGTTGCCCCGATCCAACACGATCAGTTCGAGGAAGGCGAGGCAGCATGCTTCAAGCTGAGTAGGGTCCCGCCATCGCTGGTGAAAGCCTTAAGGAAATCGCTCACCACGATTCGGAGTGTCGAGTTCGCTTATGTCGCGGGAATAAAGTGGCGACAGGCCGATCGCCCTGACAGTTTGGTCATCGCCCTCGGTGGCGGCACCCATAGCGCCGAGCGGGAAGTTCGTGCCACCGCAACCGCGCTGCATGCTTTGTTCGAGCGCCTCAACCAACCCGTGGAAATGTTGCATTTCGACAGTACCGGGGCCAAGCCAGACTGGATCCAACAACTCGGGCTAAAACCCGTGTACCGGCGGCGAGCCGACCAGCTGCAGCCCGCATCCCGATACAACTAGACCCAAACACGACGGATCGATCTGGCGATGAGGGTACGTGGAAATTCCCCGAATTGCCTCGATGCGGAAATCGGTTCAATCCGTGAGGCGAGCTTGAGGTCCCTGTTTCGCAACCGCACTTCGGAGGTTTGCCATGACCATACCCGTCGAAAGGACCAGGGCGTTACTCTGGGCCGGTGGCTTTCTGATAGAGCTTGCCCGCGACGAGCGCCTGCCTGTCGATGTCAGGCGGAGCGCCGTCGTCATCGCACGGCACTTTCCGACCATCGAAGACGTCGCGCACATGGCAATGTTCCGGCACGGACCTTCAGGGCACGGGATTGGGCTGGAGAGTCCACAGGACACTCCTTCGTGGGCCGAGGATTGCAAGTTCGGGCCCTTGCGCTATTCGACGCGGCTCAAATTGCCCGAATAAGCCAAGACGATGGATGCGAGCTATTACGGCCGTGCCGCATCTGCAAGCTGTGCGGCTCAGGACCGATGTGCCGACCACGCTTCTTCAGTCAACTCACCCAAAGCTGCCGGTGTTGGACCCTTTCGAGTTGCCCCATAGCGGTCGTTGGTTCGCACCATGATACGAACGATTGAAGAACATGGAGCGTTCGCCGCGGACTCGTGCCTGCCCTGCCGCGGTGACGGCAGGCACGGTGGAGGCCAAGGGCGGGGGCCGAGGGAAACGCGGACCGACACAGCACGCACCGGACGCAGATCGCTATGCAGGGCGCTCCTTTTGCGGAACACTGATCGCGCTTCATTCCAGCCCGACCCGCCTAAGAATCTGCGCAGCGCGCTCCAATCGTTCCCGCGCCGGAGCTGACAAGCGCAGCACACCAAAAATCCTTGCGACCTCTACGGGCAGGTCATCCCCGCGTACCGTGCGCGCGGCGGCTGCAAGTTCTTCCATAGGTATCTCTTCAATGAACCGGACGTCTTCGTCTCGCTCCGGGACCCGGAAAATATCCCAGCGCAGCGGATCGTCTGCGCTGATCCAGACGAAGACGCCGTGCTCGTGATTCGCGTCAGCCTGAAAGTGGTACCGACGTTTGGCCAATGCCAGCACTCGATCCCGGATCAGACGGCCGGATCGTCGGAAGCCGTGTGCACGCGCGATACGATCCACAAGCGCTTTGTCGAGAATGGGGGCTTCAGCTTCGAGCACTGCATGCATAAGTTGGCCCAGTGTTTCGTCGTAGGCTGGCTCTTGGAAGTCTGCCGGGCGCAGCACCGAACCGAATGCCGTGAGATCGGCTTTCCGATAGACGCGCTGCATGGAGGAGCTGTCGGGAAAGCTGACTTGGCGCGCGATGTAGCGCAATTTATCGGACCCCGACTCGGCATCCTCATCAAGCGTGTCATCATTGCTTGAATGAGTTGCACCGCTCACCGCGTGGTTTGCGGTTGCTTCGTCCTCTGCGGTCCCCGTCAAGTCCGCCCCGCTTCCTGCAGGCACTACGTCAGCGACGTCTCCTTTATGCGCACCGTGCGCCCGCCACTCTTCTAGTTCTGCTCGGATAGACTGATCGAGGCGGTCCAGCGCTCCTCCCGGATTCACCCACCATTCGGTCGACCACACCCTGAGCAATCGCCAGCCAAGGCCACGCAGGATCTCTGCGCGAACCTTGTCACGGTCGCGTGCCGTCGCGGCACTATGG
>Ga0070691_10000767_pt1 | contig 12726 bp, 11 predicted proteins | sample KBSK1101metaG_FD_64673 | JGI IMG/M metagenome (GOLD analysis project Ga0070691, IMG submission 64673) | Corn, switchgrass and miscanthus rhizosphere microbial communities from Kellogg Biological Station, Michigan, USA - KBS K1-10-1 metaG | ecosystem: Host-associated > Plants > Roots >... | reverse complement strand
CTGGGTGCCGAGATAGGTCATCATGGCCACGCCATTGCCATTGCAGCCCAGCAGATAGTGCAGGCCCTGGTCGCTGCCCATGTGCGGCATGTAGTCGAGCGCGAAGGCCACGTTGCCGGTCCACACGTGGGTGATGCGGATGCCCTTGAGCTGCGGGAAGCGGTCGATCATGTACTGGTAGAGCGCGGGCGCACTCACTTCCGGCGGCGCCGCGGTGAAACGCGCGCGGCCGCCGAAGATCAGCCGCTTGCCGTCGGGCGAGGGCCGGTAATAGGTCAGCACCCGCTTGGTGTCGCCGATCGCGCGCATCGCGGGGATCAGCATCCTGTCGGCGGGCTCGGGCAGGTCCTCGGTGGCGATGATGTGGCTGGCCACCGGCACGACCCTGCGCTTCAGGCGCGGCGTGAGATCGCCGGTGTAGCCGTTGGTCGCGACCACGACCTCGCGGCACTCGATCGGCCCCTTGGCCGTCAGCACCCTCCAGCCGCTGGCGATCTTCTCCGTCCGCTCGGCCTCGACCCGGGCGCACAGGATGGCGCCCGCCTTGTGTGCGGCCTCGAGCAGGCCCTTGTAGTAGAGCGCCGGATGAAGATGGCCCGCGCGCGTGGCATGCATGCCGCCGTAGTAGTAGTCCGACTGGATGAACTCGCGCTGGCGCTCGCGCGGCACCATCGAGGCGCCGGCGTTGGCGTATTTGTTGTAGGTCTCGATCTTGGTCGCGAGATCGTCGTAGTGGCGCGGCGTCCAGGCGCCGACGAAGCGGCCGTTCTTGTGCAGGCCGCACTCGATGCCCTCGCGGGCGATGATGTCCTCGAGCACGGTGAGCGAGTCGGCGCCCGCGCCCATCAGGGCGGCCTTGTTGGCCTCGAACTCCTCGGCGATCGGGCTCTTGCCGCCCAGGCCCTTGCCCAGGTTGGTGCCGCCCGAGATCATGCCGCCGTTGCGTGTCGACGCGCCGATGCCGAAGTCGCCGCGCTCCAGCACCACTGCCGCCACGCCGTTGCGCCTGAGTTCGAGCGCCGTCGACAGGCCGCCGTAGCCCGCGCCCACGATCACCACGTCGGTCTTGGACGGCGGGTCCTGCGACAAGGCGTTGTTGGGATGCCAGGCCTCCCACCACCAGGGTTGGGCCTTGAAGTCGGGGTGGAAGATGTCGGCAGGTTTCATCCGCCCATGATGGCCGCGAACGCCTTGATTCGCCACAGTTGGGCGCCATCTTTCGCACCATGAACTTCATGCGCACGGCCGTGCTGCTGGCGGCCCTCACCGCGTTCTTCCTGGTCGTTGGATATCTGCTGGGCGGCCAGTCCGGCCTGCTGATCGCGCTGGTCGTGGCGCTGGGCATGAACGCCTTCGCCTACTGGAACTCCGACCAGATGGTGCTGCGCATGAGCAACGCGCGCGAGGTCGGGCCGGCGGACGCCCCCGAGCTCTACGGCATCGTCCAGCAGCTGGCCCAGCGCGCGAACATGCCGATGCCGAAGGTCTACATCGTCGACGAGGACCAGCCCAACGCCTTCGCCACCGGCCGCAGCCCCGAGCACGCCGCGGTCTGCGCCAACACAGGCCTGCTGCGGCTGCTCAGCCGCGAGGAAGTGACCGGCGTACTGGCACACGAACTCAGCCACGTGCGCAACCGCGACACGCTCACCATGACGATCGCCGCCACGCTTTCCGGCGCGATCGGCATGCTGGCGAGCTTCGGCGGTTTCTTCGGCGGCGGCCGCGACCAGAATGGCAACCGGCTGGTCAGCCCCATCGTGGCGATCGCGGCGATGTTCCTGGCCCCGCTTGGCGCCTCGCTGGTGCAGATGGCCATCAGCCGGTCCCGCGAGTTCGAAGCCGATCGCTCGGGCGCGGAATTGACCGGCCGTCCGCTGTGGCTCGCCTCGGCACTGCGCAAGCTCGAGCGGGGCACGCAGCAGATCCCGAACGCGACCGCCGACGCGCATCCCGCCCTGGCGCATCTCTACATCGCCAATCCTTTGTCGGGCGGCGGGCTGGCCAGCCTGTTCTCGACGCATCCGTCGATGGACGAGCGGGTCGCGCGCCTCGAGGCGATGGCGGGCCAGCCCCTGGGGGCGATGCAGACGGCGGCTCCGGCCACGGTACCGTCGAGTCCCCCATCGAGCCCGTGGGGCGCCGCGCCGCAAACGCCGCGCAAGGGTCCCTGGGGCTAAAGCTTCGGCGGGAGCGCCGTCGGCAGATCGCCGAGATCGGTTTCGATGATCCGTTCGCCGCGCTTGGTGATGCGATCGGTCGAGGTCTCGACGTCGCGCAGGTCCTTCTCGGTCTGCGTGAAGTGCGTCTTGAGCTTGGCCACCCTTTCGTCGAGGCGGCGCACGTCCTCGAGCATCATGCCGACCGCCTTCTGGATCTCGCCTGCCTGCTCGCGCATGCGCACGTCCTTCAGCACGGCGCGCACGGTGTTGAGCGTGGCCATCATCGTCGTCGGCGATACGATCCAGACCCGCGCCTTGTAGGACTCGTCGACGACGCCGCCGAAGTTGGCGTGCAGCTCGGCATAGATCGCCTCGGACGGCAGGAACAGCAGCGCCGATTCGGCGGTCTCGCCGGGCAGGATGTATTTGTCGCGAATGTCCGTGATGTGCTTGCGCATCGCCATCTGGAAGGCGCGCTGTGCCGCGGCGAGACCCACGGCGTCGCCGGCCACGACGTTACGCAGCAGATGATAGCTCTCGAGCGGGAACTTGGCGTCGATCGCGATCGAGCCCGGCGGGTTCGGCAGCTTCAGCAGGCAGTCGACCCGCGCGCCCGTCGACAAGGTCGACTGGAACTCGTAGGCCGAGGGCGGCAGCGCGCTCTGCACCAGGTCGTTGAGCTGGACTTCGCCGAAGGCGCCGCGCGCCTGCTTGTTGGTCAGGATCTGCTGCAGGCCGACGACCTGAGTCGACAGGTCGCCGATCTTCTTCTGCGCCTCGTCGATCTTCACCAGCCGCTCGCGCAGGTCGGTGACGATCTTGCCCGTCGTCTGCTCGCTCTGGGACAGCCGGTCGTTGACCACGGCGGCCAGCGCCCGCTCCTGTTCGCGCAGCGAATGCTCGACCCGCTGGACGGTGTCGGCCAGGGCCATCTGCTGCTGGCGCAGGCCTTCGTCGCTGCGGTTGCCGCCCTGGCGCAACAGCACGACGGCGAGGCCGATGGCCAGCAAGACCACAACAATCAGCAGGACAATCGTGAGTGTATCCATTGCCCTCTTTATAGGCCCGGCGCTCGACAAGCGCACGGTGGGCGACTAATCAAAATCCCCAAATGGCGCCCCCAAAACACGACCCCGACGTCTGGCTGTTCGATCTCGACAACACGCTTTATCCGGCGCGCTGCAACCTGTTTGCCCAGATCGACGTGCGCATCGGTCGCTACATCGCCGACTGGCTGAAGGTCGACGTCGACGAGGCGCGGCGGGTCCAGAAGCAGTATTGGCGCGACCACGGCACCTCGATGCGCGGCATGATGAGCCTGCACGGCGTCGACCCCAAGCACTACCTCGACTACGTCCACGACATCGACTACTCGCCCGTACCGGCGAGCCCCGCGCTCGAGCGCGCGCTGGCCGCGCTGCCGGGCCGCAAGCTGATCTTCACCGCCGGCGACGTGCCGCACGCGGAGAAGGTCATGGAGCGGCTGGGCGTCGCCCATCATTTCGAGGCGATCTTCGACATCGTGGCCGGCGACTATTGGCCCAAGCCGCACCAGGCGATCTACGATCAGCTCGTGCGCAAACACAACGTCGATCCGGCACGCGCGGCCTTCGCCGACGACATCTCGGTGAATCTCAAGCCTGCGCACGCCATGGGCATGCGCACCATCTGGATCCGCACCGACGAGAGCGTGAAACGCGCCGTCGACACCAACCTCGACCATATCCATCACCAGACAGACGACCTCGCCACCTGGCTGGCGGACTGGAATGCCGAACGGAGTGCCAAGAAGTGAAGATCCTGATCCTCGGCGCCGGCGCCGTCGGTGGCTACTGGGGCGCGCGCCTCACCCAGGCCGGCATCGACACCACCTTCCTGCTGCGCGAGAAGCGCGCCGCCAAGGTGAAGGCCGAGGGCCTGGTGGTGAAGAGTCCGAAGGGCGACGCCATCGTGCCGGTCAAGGTCATCACCAAGGGTGGAGACGGCGGCCCGTATGACGTCGTGGTGCTGGCCTGCAAGGCCTACGACCTCGACTCGGCGATGGAGTCGATCGCGCCCGCCATCGGCCCCGACAGCACGATCGTGCCGATGCTGAACGGCCACGCCCACTTCGCCGCCCTCGACAAGAAGTTCGGTGCGGAGAAAGTGGCGGGCGGCCTCGCCCGCATCTCGGGCATGCTGGGTCCGAACGGCGAGATCCTGCACTCGGGCGCCAATGGCGTGTCGTTCGGCGAGCGCGACGGTAAGCCCGCGCGCGCGTCGCTGGTTGCGCTCGACGCCGCCTGCAAGAAAGCCGGCATCGAGGGCGGCCTCAACCCCAACATCAACCAGGATCTCTGGGACAAGTGGATCATGCTGGGCTCGATCGCCTCGATGTGCTCGGCGATGCGCGGCACCGTGGGCGACATCGCAGCTACCGACGACGGCGCTGCGATCATGGTCGAGATCCTCGAGGAATGCCGCAAGGTGGCAACCGCCGAAGGATTCCCGCCCAGCGACAAGATCGTCGGTGCCATCCGCGCCGGCCTGACCACGCCGGGCTCGAAGGCCGTCGCCTCGATCCTGGGCGACATGGAGAAGGGCGGTGCCGTCGAGGGTGCGCAGATCGTGGGCGACATGCTGGGCCGGGCGCGCAAGCACGGCATCGCCGCGCCCAACCTGCGCTTCGCCTACGCCCATCTGCAGGCCTACGAGGCGCGCCGCGCCCGTACCGGCGGCGCGACCAAGTAAGCAAGGAGACGAACGTGAAGATCCTGATCCTCGGCGCCGGCGCGATCGGCGGCTATGTCGGCGGACGCCTGCACCAGACCGGCACCGACGTGACCTTCCTCGTGCGGCCGGCGCGCCGGCAGGCGATCGAGCGCGACGGGCTCGTCATCAAGAGCACCAAGGGCGACATCACCCAGAAGGTGAAGACGGTGCTCGGCGCCGGCGAAGGCGGTCCCTACGACATCGTCATGCTGACGCCCAAGGCCTACGATCTCGATTCGGCGATCGACGCCGTGGCGCCAGCGATCGGCGCCAACACGACGGTCGTGCCGTTGCTGAACGGCATGCGCCATATCGACGTGCTGTCGGCGAAGTTTGGCGCCGGGAAGATCGTGGGCGGCCTCGCCCGCGTCGGCGTCGCCATGGGCCCGGACGGCACGATCCACCACACCAGCCCGTTCGCCGCGATCTCCTTCGGCGAGCGTGACGGCAAGTCGCCGCGTGCGGCGCTGGTCGCGTTCGATGCCGCCATCAAGAAGTCCGGCGTCGACGGCGGCCTGCACGCCAACATCGTCCAGGACCTGTGGGACAAGTGGATCATGCTGTGCTCGCTGGCCTCGACCTGCTGCCTGATGCGCGGCACGTCGGGCGACATCCTCGAAGCCGGTGAAGGCAAGGCCATCGTCCTCGAGACGGTCGAGGAGTGCCACAAGGTGGCGACGGCAGCGGGTTACGATCCCGGCGCCAGGGGCATGGAGACCGTGCGCTCCTTTCTGACGCGCGAGAAGTCGATGTTCGCCGCATCCATGCTGCACGATCTCGAGAACGGCGCGATGGTCGAGGCCGACCATATCGTGGGCGACATGATCGCGCGCGCCAGGAAGGCGGGCATCGCCACGCCCAACCTGCGCCTGGCCTACGCCCACCTGCAGGTCTACCTCTATCGCCGCTCGCGCGGCGGCATCGGCAAGCCCGCGCGGTAATTCGCGCCGGGTTGACACCCGGCCTGGTCGTTCCTACGTCTATAGGATGAGCAACGCGGCCAACATCCTGTGCACCTTCCGTCGGAAACATCCGATCGCTGAAGCGTAGCCCCCGGCTCGGCCTATTGCGCCCCCGAGCGCCGGGGGCGGACGTTCACGCCGATCTTGCCGGGCAAGATCGTGCGCAGCCCACAAGCGGGCGCTCATCAAACCCCAGCTTTTCCCGTCAGGCGGCCGTTCGGCCACGACTCGTCGTGGGCCGCGCCGTCGACCGACAGATTAGGATATCGCCATGCGTGAAGATCAAACCAATCGCCCCTTGCCGCCGATCGTGGTGAGCGAAAGCGACCACGAACGACTGACCGGCCTCGCCACCGCCGCCCTTGAGCGCCTGCCCGAGACCGCCGGGGAATTGCTGGCCGAGATGGAGCGGGCGGAGGTCGTCGGCGCGCCCGCCGTGCCGGCGAACGTCGTACGCATGGGATCGGCCGTCACCTTCCAGCCCGATGGCGGAGCCAAGCGGCGCATTACCCTGGTCTATCCGGCCGAAGAGAATATCGCCCTGTCGAAGGTGTCGATCATGACGCCGATCGGCGCGGCCCTCATCGGCCTCGCGGAAGGCCAGGCGATCCAATGGACCGCGCGCGACGGCCGGCGCCACGCGCTCACGGTGCTGAAGGTCGAAAGGCCCGCCGCGCCGTGACGGCTATTTGATCAGGCCCGCAGCCTTGGGCAGGAACAGCGAGAGCTGCGGGAACAGGATGATCAGCATCAGGCCGATCAGCAGCGCGGCGAGGTAAGGCATGTAGGTCCGCCAGTGCTCGCTGACCGTAAGGTCGGCGAACTTCAGCGCCATCAGCAGCCCGACGCCCATCGGCGGCAGGAACAGGCCGATGCCGACCGAGGCGGTCGTGACGATGTTGAAGTGGATGGGATCGATTCCCATCTTCTCGGCGATCGGGAAGACGACGGGGATCAGCACCACCGCGGCCGGCAGGCCCTCGAGCACCATACCGAACATCATCGTTATGAACGCCGTCGCCATCAGGAACAGCCACGGCATGTCGTGTAATGGCGCCAGCACCTCGGCCAGCAGCTTCGGCACGCCCGACACGCCCATCAGGTACTGGAACACCGAGGCCACCGCGAGCAGGAAGATGACAGCGGCCGACAGGATGGCGCTCTCGTAGGCGAGCTTGGCCATCTCGAGGAACGAGACGTTCTTGTAGTAGAAGCAGGCGGCAAAGAAGGCGTAGCCCGCAACCACGGCGCCGGCCTCGGTCGCGGTGAAGACGCCGAGGAAAAAGCCGCCCAGGATGACGATGGGAATCACCAGCGGCACGGCGGCGCGGCGGGCCGAGCTGACGATCAGCGCGACGCTGGGCTTGGTGTCGACCGGCCAGTCGTATTTGCGGGCGCGCAGATAGACCAGCACCATCAGGCACACCATGATCGTCGCCGCCGGCACGAAGCCCGCGAGGAACAGCGCCACCGCCGAGGTGTTGGTGACCTGGGCGATCACGATCATGAAGATGGCGGGCGGCACCAGCATGCCCATCGCCGTGCCGGCCGCGATCAGCGAGGCCGAGTCGGCCGGCTTGTAGCCCGCCTTGGTGAGCGGTGGCATCAGGGTCGAGCCCAGCGCCGAGACCTCGGCCATCTTCGAGCCGCAGATATCGGAGAAGAAGTAGGCGACCACGATCACCGACATGCCGAGCCCGCCCTTGACCCAACCGACCAGCGCGCGCGCGAAGTCGACCAGGGCGTGGCTCATGCCGCACTTTTCCATCAGGCCGCCGGCGAACACGAAGGCGGGAATGGCCAGCAGCACCCAGCTTTGTGAGCCCGACACCATGCTCGACGACAGGACCTGCATGTCATAGCCGCCGAAGAAGAGACCGGCGACGCCGGCCACGCCGAGCGCGAACACGATGGGCATGGAGAAGAGAATCAGGACAACGAAGATCGCGAGAACGACGAGCAACAACATGTGGCGGTCCTACTGCAGGGCCTGGTGGGAGACTTCCGCCACGGTCGATTCCGGAGGCGGCGGCGCCACGATCATCGAGATTGCGTAGACGACGAGAAGCGCGCCGCCGGCCACGACCGAGCCGTAGAGCAGCGCGAGGTTGATCTCAAGGCCCGGCGTGACGAGCGTGTGGTTGAGGATGCAGAGCTTGACGCCGTACCAGGCAGAGATGCCGCCGACGACGGCGATCAGCACATGGTGGATCTTGTTGACCCACGCCTGCCCGGCGGGCGAGAAGCGCAGCACGTGAAGGGTGAAGTGCGTCCGCTCGCGCACGCCGATCGCGGCGCCCACCAGGGTGAGCCAGGCCAGCATCATTTCGCCGACTTCCTCGACCCAGGTAAAAGGGATGGAATCGACATCGAGCCAGTCCGTCACCGGAATCATGATGTAGCGCAGGAACACGCCGATCAGCAGGTTGATGATGGCGGCGACCAGCAGAACGGAGACGACGATCCGCGGAATCGACGCGACGAAGCGTGCCAACGCCCCGGACCTACGCCTTGAAGTCCGCGATCTGGTCCCACAGGCCGCTGTACTGCGACTTGTAGGCTGGCCAGATCTTGGCCTGCGCCACCTTGCGGAAGGCCTCGACGTCGGCCTCGACGACCGTCATGCCCTTGGGCTCGAGTTCCTTCTTCGCGGCGGCGAAGTTGTCGACCGATTCGGTGAGGTGGCGGATCTTGTCCTGGGCCTCGCGACTGGTGTCGAGCATGATCTTCTTGTGCGGCGCGCTCAGGCCCTCCCAGGTCGCGAGGTTCATCGTGTTGAGCGTCGGCCCGTAGTTGTGGAAGCTCATCGAGCAGTACTTGGAGACCTCGTAGATCTTGAGCGCGATCTGGTTGACGATCGGCAGGTCGCCGCCGTCGATCACGCCCGACTTGGCGGCCGAGATCACCTCGCCCCACGCCATCGGCACGGCGTTGCCGCCCAGGCCGTTGATGGTGTCGGCGAACACCTTGCCCTGCTGCACGCGGATCTTGGCGCCGCGCAGGTCCTTGGGCTCCTTGATCGGTTTCTTGGCGGTCCAGAAATGCCGGAAGCCGTAGTCGAAGAAGCACATCGTCTTCAGCTTGTACTTTTCCTGGAACTGCTTATCGAGTGCGTCGCCGATCTTGCCGTTGAACATCTTGTAGGCATGGTCGTAGCTCTTCACGAGATACGGCACCAGGAAGACGCCCATCTCGGGAAACACCGTCGCGGCGGCGCCGGCGGGATCACCCATCTGGATGTTGCCCGACTTCACGGCATTCATGATCTCCAGTTCCTTGCTGAGCAGGGTGCCACCGAAGAACTGCATGTCGAGTTCGCCGTTCGAGCGCTTGCGCACTTCCTCGGCCTGCCAGGCGAAGCCGATCGCTCCGGATTCCGGCGGCGGGATGATATGCGCCATCACCAGCTTCTTGGTCTCGGCGCGCGCGAAGGTGGGAGCGAGGCCGGTGGCGAGGATCGTCGCCATGCCGCCCATCACCACGCTGCGACGGCGAACGGACACGAGATTCTTGCTGCTGATTTTCATCATCGTCGACATGGCGGCCTCCCAAGGCGTTTATTTATGAAAATCCTATACCGCCATCGTGGACGGCGGAAGCGTCACGGACGATATCGCAGCAGCACCACGCCGAATCCCGCGAAAATCACGCCGCTCACGCGGTTGATTCGCCGCTGCCACGCGCTTTCCATCAGCCGATGCGCGAGCCTGCGGCTGGTCAGCGCATAGGTGACATAAAAGAATGACTCCACCGCCAGAAACGTCGCGACGAGCAACGCGAACTGCGGCGCCCACGGTGCGTCGGGTGCGATGAACTGCGGGAAGAACGCGGCGGCGAAGACCAGCAACTTGGGATTGCTGATGCCGCACAGGAAGCCGCCGCGAAACAGCGCCCAGCCGCTCACATCGCGGCCGGTCATTTCGCCGGGCGACGCACCTGCATCGAAGGACGGCAGGATCGGCGCGCGCCACGTCTGGATGCCGAGGAAGACGAGATAGGCCGCGCCGGCGTACTTCAGCGTGGCGAATGCCGCCGGCACCGCCAGCATGAAGGCGCTGACGCCCGCGACCGACGCCACCAGCATGACCGCGAGCGCGGACAGACAGCCCGCCATGCCGATCATGGCGGCGCCGACGCCAAAGCGGATGCTGCGCGTGGTGACGTAGAGCACGTTCGGTCCCGGCGTGCAGGAGATCAGCCCGACCGCGCCCAGGAACAGCCAGAAGATGGCGAGAGTCATGATGGCAAGTCCAACCGCACAGCCTCACCCTGAGAGCGGCCGTAGGCCGCGTCTCGAAGGGTGGGCCATGGGACGGTACGGTTGCCCACCCTTCGAGACGGCGCTTCGCGCCTCCTCAGGGTGAGGTGGGGTATCACTGCGCCGCGAGCGCGCTGTTGTGCCGGCCCATCGAGTTGTTGAAGCGGTCGAGCACGTGGCCCGGCCCTTTGGCGTGCTTGACGTAATCCTTGCCGTCGAAGGTCTTCACGCCATTGCAGAACACGCCGTGGACGCCGGTCGGCCTTCGAATGGTGCGGCGGCCGCCGCCGGGAAGGTCGGCGACGCGCTCGGCCGGCGAGACGCCCACGGTCGCGGCGTCGAACAACAACAGGTCGGCTTGCGCGCCCACGGCGATGCGGCCGCGGTTCTGGATGCCGTAGAGATCGGCCGGATGCGAGGTCAGCCGGCGGATGCCCTCGACGAGGTCGAAGTCGCCGCGCTCGCGTACCCAGCGCGCCAGGAAGTGCAGGCCGAAGCCCGCGTCGCACATATAGATAAGGTGCGCGCCCGCGTCGCTGAGCGCCACGACACCGGCCTCGTGCTTCAGCAACTTGGCCACGCCGTCGTCGCCCACGTTCAGGAAGCGGCCGAGGAAGGCGGTCTCGAGATTCTCGTCGAGGCTGAGGTCGAGCATGATGTCGAGCGGGTCGCGCTGCTCGGCGGCGGCGATGTCGGTGAGGTATCGGTTCACGTATCCGGCGTTGGCCGGCTTCTGCGCCACCGCCACCATCACGCGATCCCAGTTGCCCTGGAAGATCATGCCAGGCCGCGGGTTTTTGGCATTCTCGCGGAACTTGGCGCGCCACGACGGGTCGCGATAGACGCCCTTCAACTGCTCGGGCGTGTAGGCCTTGATCGGGTCGAAGGCCGAGTGGCTGTAGAACGGATAGGCGTTGGCCATCGTGAAGTCGAACGACAGCGGCTGGCAGGGGATCTGGACGTAGAGCCCGTTGCCGCGGCGGATGGCAGCGGCGCAGTCGTCGAAGATCTTGATCGCGCGCCCGGGCTCCTGCTCGTTGTACATCGCCATGCCGGTGCCCTGGAAGAACGGGCGGCCGTACTTGGCCGCCATCGGCTCGAGTTCCTGCGGCGTCTTCACGCCCGAGGCGATGGCGATCACGCCTTTGCCGCGCGGGCCCATGGCACCCACCATCGCGTCGAGTTCGCTCATCGGCGCGATGGTCGAGGGCATCGGCACGCCGCCGAAGCCGGAGTGATTGAGCGAGTAGGAGGCGCCCAGCCCGATGGCGCCGTTGGCCATGGCGTCGGCCACCATCGCCTTCATCTTCGCCAGTTCTTCTGGCGTGGCGTCGGCGCGCTGCGAGGCGGCCTCGCCCATCACCGCGGTGCGGATCGTCGAGTGGCCGGCCAGCACCGCCATGTTGGCGTAGGCGCCGCGGCGGCGCAGCATTGCCATGTAGTCGCCGAAACTCTCGAAGTCCCACTTGATGCCAGCGCGCAGCGCATCGAGATCCATGCCCTCGACGACCGAGAGGTTGCGGATCACCAGGTCGCGCGCGTCGGCCGGCGCCGGCACGATGCCGAAGCCGCAGTTGCCCATGACCGCGGTGGTGACGCCGAGCGATGGCGAGGGCGACAAGGTCGAATCCCACGTCACCTGCGCGTCGTAGTGGGTGTGCACGTCGACGATGCCGGGCGAGAGCGTGAGCCCGCCGGCGTCGATCGTCTCGGCGCCCTTGTCCCTGATCTCGCCGATGGCGACGATCCTGCCGTCCTTCACCGCGACGTCGGCGCGCGTGGGCTCGTGGCCAAGGCCGTCGATGACAGCGGCTCCGCGAATGACGAGATCGACCATGATTACCTCCGACGGCTGAGAGCGCCGTATGCGGCGAGTGCCGCGTGATTGACGAGATCGCTGACCGTGGCGCCCATCTGCACGATCTGCACGGGCTTCTGCAGGCCGTCGATCACGGGGCCGATCACGGTCACGCCGCCCAGGCTCTGCATCAGCCGCGACGAAATATGCGCGGAGTGCAGGCCGGGCATCACCAGCACGTTGGCCGGGCCGGTGAGGCGGGTGAACGGGTAGGTCGACTTCAGCAGGCCGAAGTCGAGCGCCATGTCGGCCTGCATCTCGCCGTCGTACTCGAAGTCGACCTTCTCGGCGTCGAGCAGGCGGATGGCCTTGCGGATGCGGTCGATGCGCTCGATTTCGCGGCTGCCGAAGTTCGAGAACGAGGCGAAGGCGATGCGCGGCTCGTGGCCCATGACGCGGGCGTTCTTGGCCATCTGCCGGGCGATGGTCGCGAGCTGCTCGGGCGCCGGCGTCTCGTTGATCGCGGTGTCGGCCAGGAACACCGTGCCGTGGCGCGCGACGATGATCGAATAGCCCATCGCCACCTTGTCGGGCTCGACATCGATCACGCGCTTGATGTCGCCGTAGCATTCGGGGAAGCGGCGCGTGATGCCGGTCACCATGCCGTCGGCGTCGCCCATCGCCACCATGCAGGCGCCGAACACGTTGCGGCCCTGGTTGACCATGCGCTGCACGTCGCGGCGCAGGAAGCCGTCGCGCTGCAGGCGCTTGTAGACCAGGTCGGTGTAGGGCGCG
>Ga0070691_10000764_pt1 | contig 12745 bp, 14 predicted proteins | sample KBSK1101metaG_FD_64673 | JGI IMG/M metagenome (GOLD analysis project Ga0070691, IMG submission 64673) | Corn, switchgrass and miscanthus rhizosphere microbial communities from Kellogg Biological Station, Michigan, USA - KBS K1-10-1 metaG | ecosystem: Host-associated > Plants > Roots >... | reverse complement strand
TTGATGGTCGTCGACTTGCCGGCGCCGTTGGGGCCGATATAGCCGACCAGCTCGCCGGCTTCGAGCGACATGTCGATGCCCGAGACCGCGACCTTGTCCTCGTACTCGCGCGAGAACAGCGTCTTGAGCGCACCCATAGCGCCGGGGGTGCGCTTGACCGAGCGGAAGACCTTGCGTAGCTCGCGCGTCTGGACTATGGGCATAGCGCTCGCTCTTCCACGCAGGGTCGCGCGGCTCTTCGCGGGTAGGATGCATGCATGATCGTCACGATCTCCAACGAGTACGGTTCCGGCGCGGTTGCGATCGCGCGCGACGCGGCCGCCGCCCTGGGCTTCGAGTTCGTGGACGAACAGCTGCCGGTGGTGGTCGCGAAGCGGCTCTCGAGCACCCCCGAAGAGGTCGAAGCGGCCGAGGATACGCGGCGCTCGGTCGGCGAGCGGGTCCTGGCCCGGCTGGAGCTCGCGACCCCCGAGATGGCCTTCGCCTCATCGGAAGAGTCGTTCGACGAGCGCTGCCTGCGCGAAGTCCAGACCGCCGTGCGCGAGTACGCGACCCACGGCGACGTGGTCCTGGTCGGACGGGCGGCGAGCGCCATCCTCGGCCGGCGCCCCGACGTGCTGCGCGTCTTTCTGCACGCTCCGCGCGACTGGCGCGTCCACCACGTGATGACCGGGACCGGCGCCGACGAAAAGGCCGCGGCCGCCGAGGTCGACCGGATCGACGGCGCGCGCCGCAGCTATCTCTACGATTGGTACGACCTGCGTTGGGGCGAGACCGATCAGTACGATCTCGCGCTCGATACCGCGAGCTTCGGCCACGCCGCCTCGGTCGCCGCGATCGTCGCCGCCGTGCGCGCGCGCGTCGCGTGAACGGAACGCCGGAACGATCGCTCCCGCCGCGCCGGCAATCCATCCTCGCCGCGCTCCAGTTCCGCGATTTCCGGCTGCTCTGGTTCGGTCTCCTCATCTCCAACCTCGGCACCTGGATGCAGTTCACCGCGATGGGCTACTACGTCGCGAAGCTCGATCCGTCGCCGCACCGGGTCGCGCTCTACCTCGGCTTCCTCGGCGCCGCGCGCGCGATCCCGGTGTTGCTCGCGTCGCCGATCGCCGGCGTCGTCGCCGACACCTGGCCTCGCCGCCGCGTCTTGCTGTGGGCCAACGTCGCGATGTCGCTGGCCGCGCTCGCGCTCGCGATCGGTACGTCGCTCGGGCACATGACGATCGTCGGCCTATTGATCGTCTCGGCCGTCAACTCCGCGGCGCAATCGTTCGACTCGCCGGCTCGCCAGAGCTGGGTGCCGATGCTCGTCGACCGCGCCTACGTCGGCAACGCGATCGGCCTCAACTCGGTCGCCTTCAACGCCCCCGCCGTCATCGGCCCCGCCATCGCCGCCATCCTGATCGCGAGCGTCGGCGTCGCCGGATGCTTCCTCGTCAACGCCATCGCAACGCTCGCAGTCGTGGTCGCCGTCGCTTTTATGAAACCTGCCCCGCCCAGCACCCAGCGCCGAGAACCAGTGCATCACGCGATCGCCTTCGGCATCGCGTTCCTCGCCCGCCACGCGATCCTCAAATGGGTGATCTTCACCTTCGTCGTGACCGCGCTCTTCGTACGCCCGTACAGCACCCTGCTGCCGGCCTTCATCATCAACCTCCTACATGGCGACGCAGCCGAACTCGGGTGGGCCTACACCGCCGCCGGCGCCGGCGGTTTCGGCGGAGCACTCCTCACCGCATACCTCGGCAACCGGGAACGCCGAGGCGCGATCTGGATCGTCAGCGGCGCCGTCGTAGCCCTAGGAGTCTTCGCCCTCGGCTTCACCGACAGCATCGCACTAGCGCTCCCGATAATTTTCATCATCGGCCTCGGCACCCTGACGTTCTTAGGCGCTTCGAACACGCTGATCCAAACCCTCAGCCCCGACGCCCTACGCGGCAGAGCCATCAGCGTCTACACCATGATCGCTCTAGGAATAGTCCCCGGCGGAGCCCTCATCGTCGGCTCCATCGCCAGCATCCTCGGCCTCCACACCGCATTCCTCATAGCCAGCGCCATAACGATCATCGTCTTCGCCTGGCTCTGGTTCACCAAACCAATACTCCAAACCGTATAGCCCGCCAACCCGCACCAGCCATTAACGGATCCGACGAAGGTTCGCGATTCGTCCGCCAGCGGTGTCGTTAGAGAAGAACGGCTATGAAGGGTGGGATTGAGCGGGGCTTGCGCGGCGGCGCCGTGCGCCCTAAGCGAGGCGTTACGATTTTCTCGCAATCGCCATGGATGGCGACTTCCTTTGAAAGTTGCGAGAAAACGGACGAGTAGGAGCGGCCCCGGATGGGCCGCGACGAACGTCCGAGTGTGGGTGCACGGCGCCGCCGCGCAAGCCCCGCTCAATCCCACCCGGCGCCGATCGCTCCAGCAACGTTTGAAAAGAAAAGAGCGAGCCGCACTAGGTGCGACTCGCCGAATGGACGTAAAAAACGCCGAAGTCTAGGCTTTCTTAGCAGCCTTCTTGCGGCGGGCGGGCTTACGAGCGGCCTTCTTGCGAGCAGCGGGCTTGCGCGCCGCTTTCTTACGAGTGGCCTTTTTGCGAGTGGCTTTCTTGCGAGTGGCCTTCTTACGAGTGGCCTTCTTGCGGGTGGCCTTCTTGCGAGTCGCCTTCTTGCGGGTCGCCTTCTTGCGTCCGCCGGCGGCTTTCTTGCGCGTTGCTTTCTTGCGAGTGGCCTTCTTGCGGGTGGTCTTCTTCTTCGCGGCCGGCTTGCGGGCTGCTGCGCGTTTCTTCGGAGCGGCCTTCTTAGCAGCGGCTTTCGGCGCCGCTTTCTTTTTACGTTTGACTGCCATTGTACTCTGGAGTCATCCTTTCTCTAGCCGACGTTCGGCCAGGGTTGTTGCCTACCTTATACCGTATATGCGCCTACAATGCAAATTATCGTAAGCGTCGACGATGCGCGGCTCGATATCGACGACCGCGGAACCGGCGACGCGATCGTGCTACTGCACGGGTTCGTACTTACGCGCGACATCTGGAACGCGCAGGCCGACGCGCTCTCGAAGACGCACCGCGTGGTTCTTCCGGACCTGCGCGGCATGGGGCGATCGACCGCATCGCACGGTCCGTACTTGATGGAATCGCTGGCCGGCGACATCGCCGCGGCGCTCGACGCGCTCGGGATCGAACGCGCGTCGATCGTCGGACACTCGCTGGGCGGATACGTCGCGCTCGCGTTCGCGCGCATGTACGTCGAGCGCGTCGAACGGCTCGCGCTCGTCGGCGCGCGACTCGGCGAAGACGCTCCGGAGCGCGCGCGATTCCGCGAAGAGCTGGCGGACCGGATCGAAGCGACGGACTCGATCCGACCCGCGCTCGACGCGTTTCTTCCGCAGATGCTCGCGCCCGGCGCGTCCGCCGGTCTGCGCGCGCGCGTGGCCGAAATCGCGAGCAATAACGGGCCGATCGGCGCGGCGGCGATGCTGCGCGGGATGGCGATGCGTACGAGTTCCGAGGATATCGCGGGCGACATCGACGTGCCGGTGCTGGTGCTCGCGGGGGCCCAGGATCCGTTCCTCCCGCCGGCCGATGCGGCCGCCGAGGCCAAGGCCTTCCCGCGGGGGCGGCTGGTGACGTGCGAACGCAGCGGCCACCTGCCCATGCTCGAAGAGCCGGACCAGACGAACGCCGCGTTGGCGGGGTGGCTCGAGAGCTAAGCGAGCGAGGGCTAGTCCGCTCGCCTGGCTAACGGCCTACCGTGCGACCGGAAGCCGAGGGCGCGGCTTTCGGAACATGTTTACAAGGAAGAGGGTGCCGATGGCCAGGCCCGCGATCACGGCCGCGACCAGCACGATCTTCAAGATGAAGAAGAGCGCCACGATGGCGACGACGGCCGCCGTCAGGGCCAGGGTCAGTTTGAGGAAGGTTCCTAGGAGCGGGTGCATGTGTACCTCGGCTGATGTTCTTGCCCTCATGTACCGATACCCGAATTAGAAGTTTCGCCCGGAGGATCCATGGACGTCGCCGCCCTTTCTACCGACCTGTCGCTCTCGGCCACCGCCGGGCAGGTCGACGTGGGCGTGCTCAAGGCGCTGCAGAACCTGGACCAGAGCGTCGCCACGCAGTTGGCGGCCTCGATCGGGCTCGGCCAAAACGTCGACGCCTACGCCTAGGCCGTCCTCGATGGGCGCCCGCTAGGGGTTCGGGCCCGGCCGGGGTGGAAAAAACATCCCATGAAAAATTTCATTCGCGGACTTGTTCCGGGTGTGGCCCTCGTGCTTGCGCCCCTCGTGGCGCTCGCAGGCGGAGGGTCGGACAAACCGCTCCGTCACCTCGCCTATTCTTTCACCTATACGGAGTCGTCCGACCGGACGCAGCACGACTCGGGCATCGGCGGTCCGGCCTCGGGTATGGCCGACTCCCGGTCCGGCACGAGCGATAAGGGCGAGATCCTGGTCGACGTCCTCCAGCCCGCCAAGGACGCAAGTCTGGTCGTCTCGGTCAGCGAGAAGGCGCGCGACACGCGGTCGGCCGAGGCGGCCAAGTGCGCCGTGTACAGCAACACCAACGTGATCTGCGAAGCCGGCAAGAAGGTCAACGACGAGGAGCTGGCCGTGCTTCGGCTGCTCGGCGCGAAGTTCATCAACACCGACCTGATCGACGAGAAGAACCACTGGAACTTCGGCTGGACCTCGGATCAGCTCACCCGTTCGGTCGACTTCACCGTCAACGCGAACGACAACAATATGTTGAAGATCACGGAGGCGCGCGTCGAGAACGTCAAGGGCGCCTCGGGCTACACCTCGTCGCTCGACGGCAAGATCGTCTACAACCTGACCAAGGTCGTGCCGGTCTCGGTCGAAGAAGACACCACCACCCGTTCGTCGATCGGCATGGGCGATTACGACACCGCCCGCACCCAGATCGCACTGACCCTGGAGAGCGATTCGCTCGGAGGGAACTGATCATGACTCGACGCGTCGTCGCGGTCGCCGCGGCATTGTGCATCGCGCTCGGCGCGGTTGCGTCCGCAGATACGGCCGCGCCGGCGCCGTTGCGTCATCTGGTCTACGACTTCACCTACTCGAACACGCAGAGCCAGGTCGCGCACGACTCGGGGATCGGGAACGGTGACGCGGTCGGCGCAGCTTCGCGTAGCGGGGGCGCCCCCGCCATGAGTCCGGGAAGCCTCGCGGCGCCTGCGCCCGGTTCGGGCGTGGCGCAATCGACCGCAGCGACGAGCGATCGCGGCCAGATCGTGGTCGACGTGATGCGCGCCCAACCGGACGGTGGTCTGATCGTCTCGGTCTCGGAGCAAGCCCACGACAAACGTTCGGCGCTGCCCGCGACCTGCGTGGTGTACGGCAACACGAACATGGTCTGCGATACGAGCAAGCAGATCAACACCGAAGAGCTGGCGCTCCTCCGTACGCTCGGGACGAACTTCGTCGACCCCGCGCAGATCGACGCCAAGAACCATTGGCGAGTCGACCAGAGCGGCGCCACCAGCTCCGACATCGCCGATTACTCGATCGCGAGCACCAACGGCAGCGTGATGAAGATCGATTCCTTGCGCGTGCTCAAGGAGAGCGGCGCGCAAGGCTTCACCTCGACGACGAACGGTGCGATCACGTACGACGCCGTCCATCTGGTCCCGACCAACCTGGTCGAAGACGAGATCGTCCGCCAAGGCGGCGGCATGGGCAGTTATACCGAGGTCCGCACGCAGACCGACCTGACGTTGGTGGCCGATTCGGCTGCGAGTATCCGGTGAGGTGGGGACGCGTGGCCGCTCTGGCCGCGCTCGTCGGCCTCGCGCTCGGCGCGACCCCTTCGCCGCCGCCCGTACGCCGACTCGTGTACGCGTTCACGTATACGAACCTCGCGACCATGACCGAACACGACTCGGGCATCAGCGCTTCGACGGCCGCCGGGAATACGATGCGCGCGCCGATCTCCGGCATCGCGGAGAGCCAAGCGGCCGATAGCGATCTCGGCACCATCGCCGTCGACGTCCTGCGCGAGCAGCCCGATACCGGCCTGATCGTCTCGATCTCGGAAGACGCGCACTACCGCCGGTCGTCCCCGGCCGCCACGTGCGCGGTCTACGGCAACACCAACGTGATCTGCGATCCGTACGTGCACGTCAATACCGAGGAGCTCGCGCTCTTGCGCCTTCTCGGCTCGAACTTCGTGGACGTCGACCAGATCGACACCAAGAACCACTGGCGGGTCGATCAGAGCGGCCGCCACCTCTCGGACGTCGCGGATTTCTCGATCGACAAGAACGTCGACGGCATCCTGCGGATCTCGTCGATACGGGTGCTGCGCGAGATCGACGCCATCGGCTTCGTCTCCACCACCAACGGCACGATCACGTACGACAACGCGCGCGCCGTACCGACGCTGATCGTCGAAGACGAGACGACCCGTCAGGGAGCAGGCGTCGGTTCCTACAACACCGTGCGCACCCAGACCAGCCTCACCTTGGTCCGCGACTCGGCTGCGAAGACGCCCTGAACTTCCCGGCCCTCCATCCCGACGTCGCCGCGTGGTGCGAACGTCGCCTTACGATCCCGACGCCTCCGCAGGTCGCGGCGCTGCCGCTTGGGATCGAGCGCCGTAGCCACCTGATCTGCTCGCCGACCGGTACGGGGAAGACGCTCGCGGCGTTTCTCCCGGTCTTCTCGCGGCTGGCCGAGCGGCGCGATCGCGACGAGCTGTTCGCGCGCACCTACGCGCTGTACGTCTCGCCGCTGCGCGCGCTCGGCTACGACGTCGAGCACAATCTGCGCGGCCCGCTTCGCGAGATGGAGCTGCTCGAACGCCCGAACAGCGAGCGCGGGCGCGTGCGGCGCGGACGGATCCGCGAGCGCTTCGCGCGGACCGGCGTGCGCACGAGCGACACGCCGACCGAAGAGCGGCGCTTGATGCTCTCGCGGCCGCCCCACATCCTGGTGACGACGCCGGAGTCCCTGGCGGTGATGCTGGCGATGGACTCGTATCGACGCACCCTGCGCGACGTCGAGACGGTGATCCTCGACGAGGTCCACGCGCTCGCCGGCAACAAGCGCGGCGCGCATCTCTCGCTGCTGCTCGAATCGCTCGAAGAACTGGTCGCGGAACCGATCGTGCGGGTAGGGCTCTCGGCGACGGTCGCACCGCTCGAACGGGTCGCGCGCTTCGTCGCCGGCGGCGGGCGCCCGTGCGAGATCGTCGACTGCCGTAACCTCCGCTCGATCCGGCTCGGCATCGAGGCGCCGTTCACCGGGGCGGTCGCGCCGCTGCCGGTGGTGGCGCGCGCGGCCCTCGCCGCGACGAGCGACGTCCGTACGGCGTTGGTCTTCACCAACGTCCGCAGTCAGGCCGAGCGGGTCGCGCTCGAGATGGGGATCGCCGACGGTGTGACCGAGGAGATCCACACCTCGCGCGCGTCGGACCGTCGGATCGGGGTGCATCATAGCGCGCTCGAGCGGAGCGTCCGGCATCGCGTCGAGGCCGACCTGCGAGCCGGTACGCTGCACGCCGTCGTGTGCAGCTCCAGTCTCGAACTGGGCGTCGACATCGGCTGCATCGACCGGGTGATCGTGATCGGCGGCGCGCGTGGCGCGACCGCGACCTTGCAGCGCGTCGGCCGGGCCGGCCACCGGCCCGACGCGGTCGCCGACGGGTTGGTGATCGCGCAAGACCGCGACGATATCGTCGAAGCGGCGGCCACCCGGCGATGCATCGCCGATGGTCGGATCGAGGAGATCGTCGTACCCGCCGCACCGCTCGACGTGCTGGCGCAATGGATGGTGATGAGCGTCTGCTACGACAAGCGCGTCTCGCTCGACGACCTGCTCGCGACGGCGCGCCGCGCGCTCCCGTTCGCGGAGCTCGAGCGCGACGACGTGGTGCGCTGCGCGCGCTATCTCTCGGGTGGCGGGATCGGCGGCGACGAAGCGCACGCGCTACGGCTCGGCTTCGACGGCGAGGCGATCTTCGGGCTCGGCCGTGAGGTCTGCGCCGCATACTTCGACAACGTCGGCACCATCCCGGACGAGAAGCACGCGCTGGTCCGTCTGGCCGGCGGCGGCGATATCGGCCGCGTCGAGGAAGGCTTCGTCAACGAACTGCGCATCGGCGAGATATTCGTGCTCAACGGACGGACCCTGCGCGTCAAGGAGATCGGCTCGCGCGGCGTGACGGTCGAGCCGTTCGCCGGTCGTCCGACCGTTCCGCAGTGGAGTTCGCACATGAAGGGCATCGGCCCCGATCTCGCGCGCGAGATCTCGGATCTGCGGGCCGGCGTCGCGCACCGAATCCCGAGCGGCGTTCGGGTCGCGCTCGACTGGCTGCGCGACCGCTACGGATTGGAAGGCGCCGAGGCGTCGCACGTCGTGCGCTACATCGCCCAGCAGCGCGCCATCTCGGCGATCCCGGAACCGACCCGCCCGATCGTCGAGATCTATCGGATGGACCGCAAGCAGGTCGCCGTGTTCCACACCTGCGCCGGCCGGCGCATCAACGAGACGCTCGCGCGCGGCGTGGGCGCGCGCGTCTTCGCCGCGATCGGCGTCGACACGTCGCTGACCACCGACGACAACGGCTTCCTGATCACGCTGCCGTTCGGCGCGACCTTGCCGGACGCGCGCTGGGCGCAGATGCTCGATCCGACGGGCTTCGACGCGGACGTGCGGGCCGGCGTGCGGAGTTCGCACATGCTGCGCAACTACTTCCGCTACGTCGCCAACACCGGGCTGTTGGTGCTGCGGCGGGCCGCCGGGCGGACCCTGCGGCGCGGGACGCAGAGCTGGAACAGCGGACGCATCCTCGACCAGGTCACCAAACGCGATCCGGAGTTCCCGCTGCTGCGCGAGACGTGGCGCGCTGTCACGCAGGACCTGCTCGACCTTCCGGGCGCGATCGCGTACGTCGCGTCGCTCGAAGGCGAGCCGCGCGTGCTCCATCCGCCGGCCGCCTCGCCGTTCACGTTCGGCATCGTCACGTCGTCGTTCGGCGACGCGGTCGTGATGGACGATCGGGCCACCATGGTCGAGGCCTTGCACGATCGGGTCTTGCAACTGCTCGGCGAAGCCGACATGCGCGTCGCCGACGACGAGCCGCCACGGTTGGAGCTGCGCTACTCGTGAGCGTCGCGCGTCCCTCTGCAGAAGCGTACGAGATCGTCCCGGGCGCGATCGCGCTGCCGCACGGCTTGCTCTTCCTTCCGCGGACGCGGACGCTGATCGCGGCCGACGTGCATCTCGGCTACGAAGACGTGATCGGCGGCGCGCTCCCGTTGTGGTCGACCGCCTCGATCGCGGCGGCGCTCGGCGAGGCCGTCGCGCGTCACGGCGCGCGCGAGCTGGTGCTGCTCGGCGACGTTGTGCACTCCACCGGGATGAGCGAGGGCGCGGCGCGCACCGTCCGCGCCACGCTCGACGGTCTGCGCGCGCTCTGCCCGGTCGTCCCGATCGCCGGCAATCACGAAGGCCGGTCGCGCGGACGCGATCTGCTCGGCGAGACCTGCGAGCGCCTCGAGCGCGACGGCTGGCTGCTGCTGCACGGCGACGTGCCGCCGCTCGAACCGGCGCGCTGCATCGTCGGCCACCTGCACCCGAGCCTCCGACTGGGCGGAGATACGAGCGTGCCCGTCCTGCTCGGCGGCGAACGGCTGATCGTCGCGCCCGCCTTGACGCCGTACTCGCCGGGGCTGGACGTCCGCTCCGAGAACTGCGCGCGCGCCGTGCGCGCGTTCGGGGTTCGCATCGACGCGATGATCGCGGTCGCGTGCGTCGAGGACCGGGTCTACCCCTTCGGCAGCGTAGGAAGTCTGCGCGCCTCCACGCGAACGAAGCGTTGATGGAACAGTACTCGATCGACGGTCGCGGTCGGAGCGAGGTCTACCTGACGCTCGCGCTGGTCTCCGTCCTGATGGCGTACCTCTCGCACCAGGAGATCGGCCTGCTCCCCTTCGGCGTGCCGTGGTGGATCGAGGTCCCGTCGTTCGCCGTCTGGTTCGGCTTGATCAACGTGCTGTTCGATCGCTGGCTCTGGCGCGTCCGCTTCCTCGGCTTCCGCTTCAGCGAGATCCCGAACTTCTCGGGCATCTGGGCCGGGACGATCCGGGCGCACGCACCGCACGGCGGGCTTGTCGAGATCCCGGTGAAGATGAAGATCCGCCAGACCTGGTCGGCGATCGACGTGAAGGGCGAGACCGCGCAAGGGATCACGCGTTCCAAGATGGCCGGCGTTCGCCTCGACGACGAAGAGGTTCGGTACGAGTTCGAGACGCACGCCGACGTGCTCAACGAGGAAGGCAAACATCACGTCGGATTCGGCGTGCTGCAGCTTCGCGACGCCGATTCGATCGAGGGTTTCTACTACACGCTCGAAGGCACCACGCGAAAGGGCACGATGCAGCTCAGGCGCTCGAGCCCGGTCGAGGAGTAGACGCGAGCACGTCGAGGGCGCGATAGGCGACCGCGACCGACGAGAGCGAGCAGATCCGACCGTCGGTCAGCATCGCGCGCAGCTCGGCCGGATCGACGTCGAGCACCTCGATGTGCTCGGTCGCATCCAGGATCTGATCGCCGACCCTGACCGCGTTCCGGACGAGAAACGCATGCGCGCGCGCGTTGGAGCGCACCGGCTCCGCGTACCAGGTCCCGATCGGCTCGATGCTCCCGGCTTGATAGCCGGTCTCTTCGCGCAGTTCGCGCACGGCGCACGCGAGCGGCTCTTCGCCGGCCGCGATGTTGCCGGCCGGGAGCTCCAAGCCGATCGCGTCGGAACCGTAGCGGTACTCCCGTCCGACCAGGACGCGGCCTTCCGTCGTGAGGGCGAAGATCACCACGAAGCCGTTCGATTCGCGCACGAAGTAGTCGGGGATGACGGTACCGTCGGGGAGTTCGACCTCGTCCTTGCGTAGCCGCATGAAGGGTGCGTCGACCACGTACGAGGAGCTGCGCAAGCGCCAGACGGGTTTTTCCATGCCGTTCCGTTTTGCGACCGGGCTTCGCGCCGCCTGGAGCGAAGCACGCCTCGTGGACGAAACGATTCTGATCGCCGGGGGCGGGACGATGGGCGCCGGTATCGCGGCGGTCGCGGCGAGCGCGGGTTATCTGGTCGAACTGGTCGAGACCGATCCGGCGGCGCGCGGACGCATCGCTCCGGCCGACCGCGTGACCGTTCTGGATGCGATGCCGTCCAGATCGGGAGCGAGCGTCGCGATCGAGGCCATCAGCGAGGATCTCGACGCGAAACGCGCGACGTTCGCGGCCTTCGAGGCGGCGCTCGGACCGGACGCGTTGATCGCGAGCAACACCTCGTCGCTCTCGGTCGCCGAGATCGCCGCGAAGCTCGAACGCCCCGAACGCGCGCTCGGCCTGCATTTCTTCAATCCGCCGCAGAAGATGGCGCTGGTCGAGGTCGTCGCGATCGAGCCGACCTCCGACGACGCCATCGAGCGCGCGCGCACGTTCGTCGAGCGGCTCGGCAAGACCGCGGTGCAGGCCGAGGATACGCCGGGATTCATCGTCAATCGCGTCGCGCGGCCGTACTATCTGCAGGCGCTGCGCGCGCTCGCGGCCGGGGTCGGACCGGCCGACGATCTGGACGCGCTCGCGCGCGGCGTCGGCTTCCGGATGGGCCCGTTCGAGCTGATGGATCTGATCGGCCTCGATATCAATCTCGCGACCAGCGAGTCGATCTACCTCCGCACCGGCGAAGAGCGCCTCGCGCCGGACGCGCTCCAACGCGCGATGGTCGCCGGGGGCCGCCTCGGCCGCAAGAGCGGCGCCGGTTTCTACGACTACGCCGGCGGCCCGCCGCGGCACGACGACGCGCCGCCGGATCCGGTCGCGCAGAACGAGGACGAGATCGTGGTCGTGCTCGGCTACGGCGGCGTCGCCGACGAGCTATGCGAGATGCTCGAGCACGCCTACGCCAACGTCAACCGCGTCGAGAGCGACGAACTGATCTCGCATCTGCCCGGCGACGCCACCATCGTTATCGACGTCGGCGACGGTAAGACCGATCGCGGCGCGATGTTGCGCACGATCGCGACCATGCTCGGTCCCGAAGCCGTCATCTTCGCCGACGCGTACGCGACCGACCTGAACGCCTGCGCGCGCGGCTTCGAAGGGCCGGGGCGGCTGGTCGGCTACGGGATATTGGGCGCGCTCGAAAGCCAGGCCGCGGTCGAGATCGTCGATTCCGACGACGTATCGGACGAGGCGCTCGGGCTCGCGGAAGAGCTCTTCGAAGCGATCGGGCGACGCACGATCCTGGTCGAGGATCGCGTCGGACTCTTCCTCGGTCGCGTGGTCGCCTCGATCGTCAACGAAGCGGTCGCGGCGGTCGACGATGGGGTCGCGTCGCCCGACGACGTCGACACCGCGATGCGCTTGGGCACAAACTGTCCGATCGGGCCGATCGCGTGGGGACGCGAGATCGGCGGCGGCCGGCTCGCGCGGATCCTCGGTCGCCTGGCGGCCGCTGAGGGCGACGCGTTCGCGCCGCATCGCGCGCTCTGGGTCCTCGACGTCGAAGACGAGCCCGAACAATGAATCGCGAAGTCGTCGTCGTCTCCGCGGCGCGCACGCCGATCGGGCGGTACGGCGGCGCGCTTGCGGACGTGCGCCCGGACGATCTCGCCGGCGTCGTGATCCGCGAGGTGGTTGCGCGCTCAGGCGTTCCCGCGGAGCAGATCGAGGATGTCTGGTTCGGGTGCGCGAACCAGGCGGGCGAGGACAACCGCAACGTCGC
>Ga0070691_10000763_pt1 | contig 12747 bp, 15 predicted proteins | sample KBSK1101metaG_FD_64673 | JGI IMG/M metagenome (GOLD analysis project Ga0070691, IMG submission 64673) | Corn, switchgrass and miscanthus rhizosphere microbial communities from Kellogg Biological Station, Michigan, USA - KBS K1-10-1 metaG | ecosystem: Host-associated > Plants > Roots >... | reverse complement strand
TCGTCGAACGGCCGGTGCCGATGTGCGGACGGGGCGAGGTGCTGGTCAAGGTCGCCGCCGCCGGGGTCAATCGGCCCGACGTCTTGCAGAGCAGGGGTCTCTACCCCCCGCCACCAGGAGCGCCTGACATCCTCGGCCTGGAGATTGCCGGCGAGGTCGTCGGCGCGGGAGAGGGCGCGGAAGAGCTCGTCGGACAGCAGGTCTGCGCCCTGGTCGCGGGCGGCGGCTACGCCGAATATTGCGCCGCTCCGGCCGGAACCTGCCTGCCTGTCCCCGAAGTGATCACCGCGGTCGAGGCGGCGGCGATGCCCGAGACGCTGTTCACCGTCTGGGTAAACCTGTTCGAGCGCGGCTTCGCCTCGGACGGCGAGTGGGTACTGGTCCACGGCGGCACCAGCGGCATCGGGACGATGGCGATAGCGCTTGGGAGGTTGTTCGGACTGAAACTGATCGTGACCTGTGGAAGCGACTCCAAATGCTCGCGCGCGCTGGAACTCGGGGCCGAGGCGGCGATCAACTACCGCACGCAGGACTTCGTCGAGGAGGTGCATCGGGTGACCAGCCGGGGCGGGGTGAACGTCGTGATCGACATGATCGGCGGCGACTATGTCCCGCGTAATCTCGCCTGCTTGACCGAAGAGGGCCGCCACGTGTCGATCGCGGTCCAGCGCGGCGCGAGCGCGGAAATCCAGATCTTCGACCTGATGCGGCGGCGCCTGACGCTCACCGGATCGACGCTTCGGCCGCGCAGCGTCGAGTTCAAGACAATGGTCGCCGACGAGATCGCCCGCACCGTCTGGCCCTATGTGGAAGGCGGGCGTCTCAAGGCGGTCATCGACAGCGTCTATCCGCTCGACCGGGTCGCCGAAGCCTTCGCGCGGATGGACTCGGGCGAACATGTCGGCAAAACCGTGCTGGAGGTCGCTCACTAAACGGGGGAGTGAAGCCGATGACCGACAAGCTCGTGCTCCACGAATATTCCGCGTCCGGCAATTGCTACAAGGCGCGGCTGACGGCGGCGCTCGTCGGCGAACGGCTCGAGCGGCGCGAGTATGATATCATGAAGGGGGAGACGCGCACCCCCGAGTTCCTCGCCAACGTGAACGCGAACGGCCGAATCCCCGTCTTGCAGGTCGACGATCGCTTCATCCCCGAGAGCAACGCCGCTTGCTACTATCTCGCCGAAGGCAGCAGCCTCATCCCGACGGCGCCGTTCGACCATGCCGACATGCTGCGCTGGATGTTCTGGGAGCAGTATAATCATGAGCCGAACATCGCGACCCTGCGCTTCTGGATGCGCGAGATCAGGCCCGAAAACCTCAACGATATGCAGCGGTTGCAAATGCCGGCCAAGCGCCAGGGCGGGAATGCGGCGCTGAAGCTGATGGATGAGCATCTGAGCGGCCGCGACTGGTTTGTCGGGGATTCGATCAGCCTCGCCGACATATGCCTGTTCGCGTACACGCATGTCGCCGGAGACGCCGAGTTCGACCTCGGCCGCTACCCCAATGTCGTGCAATGGATCGAACGGGTGAAGGGCCAGCCGAGATACGTCGCGCTGGACGCTTGAGCCATTGCTTCTGAAGTAGCTGAGGGTTACATCGCGCCCACGCTGGCCGCTCCGTGAGGGGCGGCCCTATTCATTTGTAGAGCACCGGAGACGAGCAGTGGCCCAGCCCCTGATGCCCCATGCGACCGCCGCCTGGCTGGTCGACAATAGTTCGCTGACCTTCGAGCAGATCGCGGAGTTCTGCGGGCTTCACATTCTCGAGGTGCAGGCGATCGCCGACGACACCGCTGCAACCAAGCTCACCGGCCGCGACCCGATTCGCGCGGGCGAGCTGACGCACGAGGAGATCGAGAAGGGCCAGAAGGACCCCGACTATCGGCTGCAGATGTTCAAGGCGCCGGACCCGGTTCGACGCACACGAGGGCCGCGCTACACTCCGGTCAGCAAGCGCCAGGACAAGCCCGACGGAATCGCCTGGATCATCAAGAACCATCCCGAGGTGAGCGACGGGCAGATCAGCAAGCTGATCGGAACGACTCGTACGACCATCGCCGCGATCCGCGACCGGACCCATTGGAATATGGCGAACATCACGCCGAAGGACCCGGTCACGCTCGGCCTGACGACGCAGCGTGAGCTCGATGCCGCAGTCGCCAAGGCGGCCAAGGCCGCAGGCATGCAGGCGCCGACGGACACGCGGCTCGACAGCGACCGCGAGGCGCTGATCGAGCAGCTCCGCAGCGAGCGCGAGCAGCATGTGCGAGAGGCGGAGGCGGCGCTCGCCGAGGCGAACGGGGAGGCGCTGAGCGACGAGATCGTCCCGGGCATCCGCGACCCGTTCAAGAACACGCCGGTCGAGTAGCTGATTGCTTGATTCAGGGCGTGCTGGGGGTCACAACCGCATCATGGCCACTGTCGAGACGAGTGACGTCAGCCAGCTGAGCTTCGAGGCAGCTTTGGCGCGCCTCGAGGAGATCGTTCGGACGCTCGAGAAGGGGGAAGCCCCGCTCGACAAATCGATCGAGCTTTACCAGGAGGGTGATCGCCTCAAGCGCCACTGCGAGGCGCGGCTCAAGGATGCCCAGGCGCGGATCGAGCAGATCGCCTTCGGAAGTGACGGCAAACCGGCTGGGCTGAAGCCCTTCGATGCCGGTTGAGACAATCGACCGGCTCCAGCAGGAGCTAAACGCCGAGGGCGCGCGTGTCCGCGCGGACGTCGACAATTTCTTCAGCCGCCTGCTGGCGCCGACCGATGACAGCCGTGAACGGCTCTACGAAGCGATGCGCCACGCAGCGATCGGCGGCGGCAAGCGCCTGCGTCCGCTGCTGACGCTCGGCGCTTCGCGGTTGTTCGCCATCGATCGCCAACGCGCGCTGAGGGTCGGCTGCGCGATCGAAGCCATCCACGTCTATTCGCTGATCCACGACGATCTGCCGTGCATGGACGACGCCGATCTGCGCCGTGCGAAGGCGACCGTTCACAAGGCGTTCGGAGAAGCGGCGGCGGTGCTTGCCGGCGACAGCCTCCATGCGCTGGCGTTCGAGATCCTGGCCGACGCCGCCACCCACGAGGACCCATGGGTGCGGTCCGATCTCGTGATCGAGCTTGCCCGTGCCGCCGGGCCCGCTGGAATGGCCGGCGGCCAGATGTTGGACCTTGCCGCCGAGGGGAAGCAGCTCGACCTTCCGGCGATCACCCGTCTTCAGCAGCTGAAGACCGGAGCGCTCATCGAATATGCGGTCGAGGCGGCGTGCATCATGGTGAAGATGGCGCCGGAAGCGCGCACCCCCTATCGCGGCTATGCCCGCAACATCGGCCTCGCTTTCCAAATCGCCGACGACCTCATCGATCATAGCGGGAGCGAAGCCACCGCGGGCAAGCCGACGGGGCGTGATGCCAGCGCCGGCAAAGCGACTTTCGTGTCGTTGCTTGGCGAGGAGCGGGCGCGCCAGCAGGCCGGGTTCCTCGTCAACCAGGCGATCGAGCATCTGTCGGGCCACGGCAGCGAAGCCGACCTGCTTCGCGCCATAGCCAGGTTCGCCGTCGAGAGGGATCATTAATGAAGATCGCGGTCTATCCGGGGACGTTCGACCCGATCACGCTGGGGCATCTCGACATCATCCGGCGCGGCGCGCACCTGGTCGACAAGCTGGTGATCGGGGTGACCACGAATCCGTCGAAAGAGCCGATGTTCTCGGTCGACGAGCGCCTGGCGATGGTCCGGCGCGAGGTGAAGGGCATTCCGGGCACGATCGACGTCGTCGAGTTCGATTCACTGCTCATGGACTTTGCCGAGCAGCAGGGCGCGACCGCGATCCTGCGCGGCCTGAGGGCGGTCGCGGACTTCGAATATGAGTTCCAGATGGCCGGGATGAACCAGCAGCTGAACGAGAATATCGAAACGGTCTTCCTGATGGCCGATGCGTCGCTGCAGCCAATCGCGTCCAAGCTGGTGAAAGAGATTGCGCGGTTCGGCGGCTCGATCGACAAATTCGTGACCGCCGCCGTTGCCGAGGACGTTCGCCGGCACCTAAACGACGGTTCACGCTAAAGTCAGCGGCGCGGCGGCAGTAGCCGCGAAAATTTTCGGGGAGGGAAATGCTTACCAGGTCTTTGCTTGCATTGCCGCTGCTGGCTTTCGCGCTCGTCGCGGCGAAGCCGGCGCCCGCGCCCGTCGGACCCAGCATCGCTGCCCCGGCCGAGGTTGCGGCGAACAAGGCCAATCATTTGTTTATCGAGCTGTCGAGCGGCGGGACGGTGGAGATCCTGCTTCGCCCCGATCTCGCGCCGCACCATGTCGAACGCATCCAAACTCTGGTCCGGCAGGGCTTCTACAACGGACTGACGTTTCATCGGGTCATCCCTGGCTTCATGGCCCAGGGCGGCGATCCCAAGGGGACTGGCGAAGGCGGTTCTAGCCTGCCTGACCTCAAGGCCGAGTTCACTCCGGTGCCGTTCCTCAGGGGATCGGTGGGGGCGGCCCGGGCCGACAGCCCGGATTCGGCCAACAGCCAGTTCTTCATCATGTACGCGCCGCACCCCGAGCTCGATAATAATTACACGGTGATGGGGCGCGTGGTGTCAGGAATGGACGCGGTCGACGGCATCGCCCCCGGAGAACCGCCCGACCAGCCGACCAAGATTGTCAGGATGTGGCTCGGAGACGGAGCACCGGCTTCCGCCGCGGCGAACTGACGTTATGGCGGCGCGATGCGCGTCGACCTCTTCGATTTCGAGCTTCCGCAGGACCGGATCGCGTTGAGGCCGGCGCGGCCGCGCGACAGCGCGCGGCTGCTGGTGGTGGAAGGGAGCGAGATCTCGGATCACACGGTGCTCGAGCTGGGCGATCTGCTCCGGCCGGGCGACGTGCTCGTGTTCAACGACACCAAGGTCATTCCTGCGCAGCTCGAGGGCAGGAGGGGAGCAGCGAGCATCGGCGCGACTCTGCACAAGCGCGAGGGTCCGCGCGACTGGCAGGCGTTCCTCCGCAATGGCAAGCGGGCCCGGATCGGCGACACGATCGACTTTGGCGGAGGCGTGGGCGCGTCGGTCGTCGAGAAATCGCAGGACGGCTCGGCCCTGCTTCATTTCGAGGGCGAAGAGCCGGTCGAGGTCTTGCTCGAAAAGGCCGGGCGGATGCCGTTGCCGCCTTACATTGCTTCGAAGCGACCGGCGGATGAGGAAGACCGGGCCGACTACCAGACGATGTTCGCACGTGAGGAGGGGGCAGTCGCCGCCCCAACCGCCGCGCTGCACTTCACGCCGCGGCTCCTCGAGAAGCTCGATGCACACGGCATCGGTCGAGAGACGCTAACCCTTCACGTCGGCGCGGGTACCTTTCTGCCCGTGAAGTCGGAGGACACCAGCGGCCACAACATGCATGCGGAATGGGGGCGCATCGATGAAGCGACGGCCGAGCGGCTCAATGTGGTGCGCAGATCGGGCGGCCGGCTGATCGCGGTCGGAACGACCAGCCTTCGCCTGCTCGAAAGCGCGGCTGACCAGGACGGTACAATCCACCGGTTCGAAGGCGATACGGCGATCTTCATCACGCCCGGGTACCGGTTCAGGGCGATCGACGGGCTGATCACCAATTTCCATCTGCCGCGCTCGACCCTGTTCATGCTGGTCAGCGCGCTCATGGGCGTGGACGTGATGAAGGCAGCTTACGCCCACGCGATCGAGGCCGGCTATCGTTTCTACTCCTATGGCGATTCGAGCCTGTTGCTGCCAAGGCGCCGCGCGTGACCCGCTTCTGCTTCTCGATCACCGCGACGGACGGCGCCGCGCGCACCGGCGTCATCGAGATGCAGCGCGGCGAGATCCGGACGCCCGCGTTCATGCCGGTGGGCACGGCCGCCACGGTGAAGGCGATGCGGCCGGAGGAAGTCCGCGCTGCCGGAGCAGACATCATTCTCGGCAACACTTATCATCTGATGCTCCGGCCGGGCGCCGAGCGCGTCGCCAAGCTCGGTGGGCTGCACAAGTTCATGGGCTGGGAGCGGCCGATCCTGACCGACAGCGGCGGCTACCAGGTGATGAGCCTCAGCGAACTCACGAAAGTGACCGAGGAGGGCGTCGCCTTCGCCAGCCACCTCGACGGATCGCGGCACATGCTCTCGCCGGAACGGTCGATCGAGGTACAGCGGCTGCTCGGCAGCGACATCGTCATGCAGTTCGACCAGCTTGTGCCTACGACGTCGGGCCCCGATGAGCAGCGCGAGGCGATGGAGCGCTCGATCCGGTGGGCGAAGCGTTCGCGCGACGAGTTCGACCGCGGCGGCGACCATGGCGATCGCGCGGCCATCTTCGGAATCCAGCAGGGCGCACTCGACCAGACGCTGCGCCGCGCGTCGGCCGAAGCGCTGATCGAGATCGGCTTCGACGGCTACGCTGTCGGCGGATTGGCCGTCGGCGAGGGACAGGAGGCGATGCTCGGCTGCTTGGACTTCGCCGTTGAAATGCTGCCGGTGGACAAGCCGCGTTATCTCATGGGGGTCGGGAAGCCCGACGACATCGTCGAAGCCGTGATGCGTGGGATCGACATGTTCGACTGCGTGCTTCCGACGCGCTCGGGACGCACGGGGCAGGCGTTCACCGCGGACGGGCCGCTAAACATGCGCAACGCCCGCTTTGCCGAGGACGAGGAGCCAATCGAGACCGGATGCGCGTGCCCGGCGTGCACGCAGTTCAGCCGGGCCTATGTCCACCACCTCGTGAAGTCAGGCGAGATCCTCGGCGCGATGCTGATGACGCAGCACAATCTATGGTTCTACCAGCGCATGATGCAGGACCTTCGGGGTGCGATTGCGGCGAACGCGTTGAAAGATCACGCCCGGAGCTTTCTGGCTCGATACCGCGGCAGGTGCTGATTGCCGCCAGGCGATGCGAGTGGTAGCGTTACCACTCCGACATTCGGAGACGACCGATGCGTCACCTGTTCGCCGTCTCGTTCATCTCGGTCGTGCTCGCGACCTCCGCCGCCGCAGCCCCGGCACCGAAGGAAAGCTGGGGCAAGGTGGGAATCACGCTCGCGCAATACCGGCGCGATTCGATCGAGTGCGGCCTGCAGGGCTATTACACCGACATTTCCAAGACCGCGGACGCTCAGGCATTCGTCAAGGCATCGCAGCAGCTTGACGCGGTCACGACCGGCGCCTCCGCGCCGATGACAATCGACAGCAATCCAATGGGCCCAGACTCGACGAATATCGGCGAGCAAGCGGCCGGCTACGCCCAACAGCAGCAGCATATCGTCGACAGCGTCCGCCCCGACGAGCGCTACAAGAGCCTCAAGCAGCTGCTGGTGTCGAAGGCCGAGCAATGCCTGGTCGGCCGCGGCTATTCCAAGTTCGAACTGACCGAGGAGCAGCGGCACGCTCTGCGCAAGCTCAAGGCGGGGTCGGACGAGCGGCGCGCCTATCTCTACAGGCTGGCCAGCAACCCGGCAGTCCTCCACAACCAGAAAACCGCCGGGCAGCCCTGATCGCTCAGATTGCGTCGTCTTTGACGGCGGCGAGATCCTCTACTTCCGGCGTGCGCTGGATCTTGTCCTCGGTCCGAAGCTCGAAGTCGCTCGCGTCATGGCGCTCGTGGAGCTGTTCGCGTTCATCGCCGGTCAGCTTGTTCACGATCCTTCCGCGCTTCACCGCGGGTCGTGCGTCGATCGCCCGTGCCCAGCGCAGCACATGCTCATATTCGTCCGTGGCGAGGAACTCAGCCGCGCCGGGGTAATTCCGCCCGAGCGCCACGCCGCCGTACCATGGCCAGATGGCGATATCGGCGATCGTATAATCCGAGCCGGCGACATATTCGCTGTCGGCAAGACGGCGGTTCAGGACGTCGAACTGGCGCTTCGCCTCCATCGAATAGCGGTTGATCGCATATTCGATTTTCTCAGGCGCGTAGGCGAAGAAATGGCCGAAGCCCCCACCGAGGAAGGGCGCGCTGCCCATCTGCCAGAACAGCCAGGAGAGCGTTTCCGCGCGCTCCGGTCCTGACTTGGGCAGGAACTCGCCGAACTTCTCCGCGAGGTAGAGGAGGATCGCGCCGCTTTCGAAGACGCGCACCGGCTTGGAACCGCTGCGATCGACCAGCGCCGGGATCTTCGAATTCGGGTTCACCTCGACGAAGCCGCTTCCGAACTGGTCGCCCTCGCCGATCCGGATCGGCCAGGCATCATATTCCGCTTGCCTGTGGCCTTTCGCCAGCAGCTCCTCGAATATGATGCCGACCTTCTGCCCATTGGGCGTGGCGAGCGAATAGAGCTGGAACGGATGCCTGCCTACGGGAAGTTCTTGTTCGTGGGTCGGGCCGGCAATGGGACGGTTGATGTTGGCGAACTGGCCGCCGCTGGGCTGTTCCCATTTCCAAACTTTGGGAAGTACGTATTCGGTGCTGCTGTCGCTCATCACGGTTCCTTAAATCTCCAGCCCGGAGGCCGGAGCTAGGAACCCCTGCAGCAGCTTTCCAGTGTCAGCGATGTGCCCTAGCCCGCGCTCACGGACAGGAACGAGGGAAGCGGCCCGTTCCATTCGTTGCTGATGTCCTCGACGACCGGCGAGCGCTCGCGTGCCGACTCCCGCGGCTTCGCTTCTTCCGAGGCTGTTCTAGTCGGCAATTTCTCGGCCTTAGCGCGTTTCTCGCGTTTTGCCGGCTTCGCAGTCTCGGCGGTTTCGAGCGCCTCGCCGCCCGTGCGCGGAATCTTGTGGCCGATCAGCTTTTCGATTCGGTCGATCGCTTCACCGTCCGCCCGGGTGGCCAATGTAATCGCGATGCCCTTCATACCCGCGCGTCCGGTGCGCCCAATGCGGTGGATATAGTCGTCGGGCTGCCAGGGAACATCGAAGTTGATTACGTGGCTGACGCCTTTGACATCGAGTCCGCGCGCAGCGACGTCGGAAGCAACGAGAACCGTGATCTCGTCCTTCTTGAAGCGGTCGAACTCGGCGATCCTGTCCGATTGGTCCATGTCGCCTTGGATCTGTCCAGCCGCGAAACCCGAACGCTTGAGGCTGCTCGCAAGCTCGCGGACCGTCGTCTTGCGGTTGGCGAAGACGATCGCGTTCTTGAACTCCTCGTGGCGGAGGATGTCGCGCAGCGCATCCTTCTTCTTGTCGGGGCGGACCTCGACGAGGCGCTGCTCGATATTGACGTTCGCCGTCGCCGGCCGCGCGACTTCGACCCGCTTGGGCTCGTTGAGGAACTTGGCAGCCAGCTTCTGGATCGGCGGCGGCATGGTCGCCGAGAAGAGCAGGGTCTGCCGGTCCTTGGGCAGCTTCGAGCAGATTTCCTCGATGTCCGGGATGAAGCCCATGTCGAGCATCCGGTCGGCCTCGTCGATGACCAGCAGCTTGCAATCGTTGAGCATGATCTTGCCGCGGCCGAACAAGTCCATGAGGCGCCCCGGCGTCGCAATAAGAACGTCGACGCCCTTCTCGAGCGCTTTCACCTGGTCGCCCATCTGAACGCCGCCCATCAGCAGCGCCATCGAAAGCGGATGATATTTTCCGTATTTCTCAAAATTCTCCGCCACCTGCATCGCCAGCTCCCGGGTCGGCTCGAGGATCAGGGAACGCGGCATCCGGGCGCGACTGCGGCCTTGGTGAAGAATGTCGATCATCGGCAGCACGAAACCAGCCGTCTTGCCGGTGCCGGTCTGGGCAATTCCAACAAGGTCACGACCCATCAGCACGGACGGGATCGCGGCACGCTGGATGGGTGTCGGCTCATTATAGCCGCTGTCGCTAACAGCGCTGAGTAATTGGTCAGAAAGGCCGAGATCGGCAAAAGTCATGCAAGTTCCGGAAGATAAAGTGAGCCGCGGCGTTTGATCGCCCGTTCGGCAAGCGCACCCCAATCGGCTATGCCGCGCGGCTTTCGCTTGTCAAGGAAGGTGGGGATTGCAGGAGCGAAATCCAAGCGCCTTTAACGCCTGAACTTCGGTACGAGCTGCTTGAACCGCTCGATGGTGCAGCTGCCACCCATTCGCGAGTGAATCGCATCGCGGCCCGCGCACAGACGGTCGTCCTCCGGCTGGAGGTAGAAACCGCCATAGAAATCGAGCGCCGGGCAATTCTCGTCGAGCTGAGCGCGAACCCGCGCGTGATTGACGAACACGAAGTCGACCTGCTCGTCTCCCTGCAGGAGCGCGCGCTGGATCGCCGCCACGGGCACGCATCTCGGGCCTTTCTTCTCCATCCATTCGATTTGCGGCATCAGTGGGCGCGGCTGAACCGGGATGCGCAGGATGATTTCGTCCTGGACGATGAGCCGGGTGACCGACTGTCCGACCGTTGGCGACTGCGTGGCGAATATGCCGAGCAACAGCGGCACAAGGCCCCAGATTGATCCCACGCTCACTTAAAGGCCCGACCCCATGGGCCGCGGCTTTGCAGCAAAGCGTTGAATGTTCAATGAACTAGGACGGCGGGTGCTTGCCCCGGCTTGCCTAACGGCCAAGAGGTTAATAGAGGCCCGTCCACGAGATTTCCGGCAGGCGCGCTTGAGGGCGTGACCGCAAGTCCGGGCCCCAGGAGACGATATTCGATGGCGACCGCCGCCCCGACCCAGACCTTGCCGTTGTTCTACAATGAGGTCGTGCCGCTCAGCATGGAGCAGCACGGCAAGATGAAGGTACGCGGGCTCTCCAGCCTTCCCGAGGCAGGCCGCACGCACGCCGTGCCGTTGACCGTCGACGAGTTCGCACTGGTTCAGCGCCACTATCCAATCGTTTTCGCTGCCGGCGGTGCACCGGTTCCAATCGCGCTGATGGGGCTCAACGAGGGCGTGAACGTGTTCCTCGACGAGAACGGACGCTCGCGCGACCCGAACCTGTACATGCCCGCCTATCTGCGCCGCTATCCGTTCCTGCTCGCGAAGCTTCGGCCAGACAGCGACGAGCTGTCCCTGTGCTATGACTCGACGTCGGGGGCGGTCGGCGATTTCGACGGGGGCGAGCGGCTGTTCGACGGCGACCAGCCGAGCGCTGCGACCAAGGCGATCCTCGACTTCTGCGAACAGTTCGAGGCTGCGGGCCTCAGGACCAACGCGTTCATCGAAGACCTGGTCAAGTCAGACCTGCTGATGGACGGCGAAGTCGCGATCCAGCCCGAGGGTTTCAGCCAGCCGTTCGTCTATCGCGGCTTCCGCATGGTCGACGAGGAGAAGGTCCGCAATCTTCGCGGCGACGAGCTGAGGAAGATGAACCAGAACGGCATGCTCCCGCTCATCTACGCGCACCTGTTCTCGCTGACCCAGATGCGCGACGTGTTCGCGCGCCAGATGCAGCAGGGCAAGGCGCCGAGCCAGATTCCGCAGCCCGCGCCGGCGAGCGCCTGACTTCTATTCGGCGGCCGTCGCGAACTGACGGCCGACCAGCGACTGCCCAAGCTCGACCGCAAGCGTTTCGATGAGCGCCGCTATGCGGTCGAACCCGCGCCCAGGCTTGGCGAGCCGCTCGTCGAGATAGCAGCGACGATCGATTTCCAGCTGCAGTGCATGAATGCCGGCCTGCGGCTTCGAGTGTCGCTCGATCACATGGCCCCCGGCGAATGGGTCATTGAGCGCGGCCTCGAACCCCGATCGCCCGCAAATCGCCACCGCTTCCGCGCTGATCCATCCGTCGGCGGTGCGTCCCCGCGCGTCGCCGAAGACGATCGGCGGGACGCCCTTCGGAGGCGGCGGCATTGAGTGGCAATCGAGCAGGAGCGCGCAGCCGAAGCGGTCCATGAGCAGCGCGAGCTGGGCCTCGATCGCCTCATGATAGGGGCGGTGCGCCTGACTCAGACGCTCGTCGAGCTGTTTCGGGCTGATCGCCCGCCGCCATAAATAGCCGTGCTGCGGGGTCCGCGCGGGGATGATCCCGAGCCCGCCGCGTGCACGCGCGCTAATGCGACTGCGGCGGGCACCGTCGATCACGGAAGGGTCGACCTCGTCCTCGCCGCGGTTGCAATCGACCGCCGCCCGCGGAGCCCGGGCGATGACCGCACCGCAACCGCGCTGGAGCGCGCGCCACACGAGACGGTCGACCAAAGGGTCCTCGAGCGTGGTCAGCGACGGCTTGCCCGCCGACGAAAGAGCCACCAGCCAATCGGGATAGTCGCGGCCCGAATGCGGCACGGAGAGCAGGACGGGAAGATCACCGCGCGGCTCGTGGATGATAGGAGAGGGGAGCTTGCTCACGGGCTCAAGGTTAAATTTCGTGCCAGTTTAGGACTTGCTGAGGGACCCTGCAACGCGCGAGCGCATTATTCGCTTCTGGAAAAACAATTCCGAGCAGAGCATAGAGATGGCCATGGCGAGAATTCTTCTAGCCGAAGACGATACGTCGATGCGCGAATATCTGCAGCGTGCGCTGCAGCGTGTCGGCTACGAGGTCTCCGCCGTAGGCTGCGGCACCGAAGCCATGCCGCTGCTCGAAACCGAGCATTTCGACCTGCTCCTGACCGACATCGTCATGCCCGAGATGGACGGCATCGAACTCGCCCAGAAGGCGAGCGCGATCGACCCGGCGATCCGGGTCATGTTCATCACCGGCTTCGCCGCCGTCGCGCTACAGGGCGGCCGAACCGCGCCGGAGGCCAAGCTTCTCTCCAAGCCGTTCCATCTCAAGGATCTGGTGATGGAGGTGGACCGGATCTTCCAGACCGAGGATCAGCACGGGCGTCTTTAAGGCCGAAATCGCGGTTGCGCCTTTTGCAACTGCTCCCTAAATGCGCCGCTCGAGTGGGCGTGT
>Ga0070691_10000762_pt1 | contig 12749 bp, 11 predicted proteins | sample KBSK1101metaG_FD_64673 | JGI IMG/M metagenome (GOLD analysis project Ga0070691, IMG submission 64673) | Corn, switchgrass and miscanthus rhizosphere microbial communities from Kellogg Biological Station, Michigan, USA - KBS K1-10-1 metaG | ecosystem: Host-associated > Plants > Roots >... | reverse complement strand
GCGAGCGCGACGATCGCGGGAAGCGGGTAGAGCGGCATGCGGAAGGGCGCGCGCTCCCTACGGGCGCGTAGCAACGCGAGCGCGACGATCTGCAGTACGGCCTGTACGAGTACGATGCCCGCGGTCAGGAACGCGATCACCTGATCGAGCGTGAACGCACATGCCAAGATCGACAGGCCGCCGATGACCAATAGCGCGACGTACGGGAAGTCCTTGGTCGGATGCAGTCGCGCGAAGATCGCCGGGAACTCGCCGTCGCGCGCGGCCGCGAACGGGATGCGCGAGAAGCCGAGCAAGTTCCCGTACACCGATGCGAAGGCGGTCGCCAGCACGAGCAGCGTCACGACGACGGCCGGCCAGTGTCCCCACGCCGTAGCTACAAGCGTCGACGCGACGAACTGCGCTTCGGGCGGCGGCTGCGCTCCGTTGATCCCGACCAGCGACTGCCACGGCACCGTGCCGAGCACGCCGATCTGCAGGCACAGATAGAGCACCGTCACGATGCCGATCGAGATCACGATCGCGAGGGGAATCGTGCGGTTGGGCTCGCGCACTTCGTCGCCGAGCAATGCGGCGTCCGCGTAGCCGACGTAGTCGTAGAGCGTCACGAAGAGCGCGCCGCCGAAGCCGGCCAGGAAGCCCCAGTCGAAACGCACCGGACCGGAGAGCGCGAATGCTTGATGGAGGTTCACGTGCGGCGCGGCGGCGACGATCACCAGCACCAGCGTCGCGACCGCGCAGATCGCGAATGCGACCCCCAACTGCGCGACCTTGCCGGTGCGGCGATAGAGCAGCCCGATCGTCAGCAGGCCGACGCCGGCCTCGATGCCGTGCGTCAACCACCACGATGCGCCGATCTGCGGGAACAGATAGCCGGCGTACTGCGTGAAGCCGATGTAGCCGCTCGCCAGCAGGCACGGCGCGTACAACAGGAACTGCCAGTTGAACAGGAACGCGAAGAGGCGGCCCCACTTCTGCGGCCCGAAGATCTCGCGCAGGAAGACGTAGGTGCCGCCGGAGCCGGGATACTTCGAGCCGAGCTCTGCCCAGACCAGGCCGTCGCAGAGCGCGACCAGCGCCCCCGCGACCCAGCCGATCAGCGCGAGCGGTCCGTTCATCGCCGAGAGGACGAGCGGGATGGTGACGAGCGGTCCGATACCGACCATCGTGATGACGTTGACGGCGACGGCGCCGCGCAGGCCGATAGCTCGCTGCATGGAAGCGCACGTTCATGCCATCGCCGGTCTCACCCTACGCGCGCCTGCTCGGGCTCCGCGGCGATCTGCGTATCGCGTTCCTCGAGAGCCCCGCGCTCGCGAACAATCCGCTTGGAGATCCGTCGCCGCGTCCGGTCGTGGCGTATCTGCCGCCGGGCTACGACGACGAGGGTTCGAAGCGCTATCCGGTCGTCTACGTGCTCCACGGCTACACCGGCGATGCGGCGGCACTGATCGGCGCACGGCCGTGGGAGACGAACGTCGTGCAGTGGGCCGACCGCCTGACGGTCGAGGGCGCGATGAAGCCCACCATCGTGGTGTTGGTCGACGGGTTCACGCGCTTGGGCGGCTCGCAGTACGTCGACTCGATCCACAACGGTGACTACGCCACCTACGCGACCCGCGACGTGGTCGCGCATGTCGATGCCGCCTATCGCACGATCGCGAGCGAGGGGGGTCGCGCGGTCGTCGGCAAGTCGTCGGGCGGTTTCGGCGCGATGCATCTGCCGATGCGCTATCCCGGCGTCTTCTGCGCGTTCGCATCCCACAGCGGCGACAGCTACTTCCGGTACGCCCATCCGATCGCGTTCCCGGCAGCCTCGCGCACGCTCGAAGGCCACGGCAACGATATCCGCGCGTTCGTCGAGGCGTTCGAGAAGAAGTCCAAGCGCGCCCAACACGAGTACCAGACGATCGAGATGCTCGGCTACGCCGCCGCCTATTCGCCGCGCTCGGCGAAGGCTTTCGACCTGGACCTGCCGTGGAATCCAACGACCGGCGCGATCGACGACGACGTCTTCGCGCGCTGGCGCGCCTTCGATCCCGTCGAAGAGGCACCGCGGCGGGCGGCGGAACTCGGGCGCCTTCGGCTGCGTTACCTCGACTGCGGCCGGCGCGACGAATACGGCCTCGACATCGGGGCGCGGGAGATGGCGCGGGCCATCCGCGACCTCGGACTGCCCGTCCGGCATGAGGAGTTCGACGACGATCACCGGAACGTGGGCTACCGCTACGCGGTCTCACTGCCCGCCCTCTCGGAAGTCTTGGAGAACGAATGAAGTCCCTGATCGCCCCGTTTCTGCTCTTGGCGATGATCGCCGCGGCCCCGGCCCCGAGCCCGGCGCCGACGTACGACCCGCACAGCTACGACGACGAAGCGATGCACTTCCAAGCGCCGGCCGACTATCTCCTCGGCGGACGGCAGGCGGTCGACTCGACCAAGCTCGACAAGTCGACGGTCGTCGCGGTCTGGGCGAAGTTCCCCGGGCAGGCGAATCAGCGCACCATCACGATCTCCGTCGAGCCCTACGACGGCAAGGACGTGAAAGGCTACGAGGTCTTCACGGAAAACGAGCTGCGCGGACAGATCGACGGCGTCTTCATCGGCAGCAAGACGCCGATGACGCTGGTGAACGGGATGCCGGCGTACTTCCTCTCGATCACCTCGGGCAGCGGATTCGACGCGGTGAAGATCTACGAGGTGATCTGGTTCGACGGCCTGCGCGGCGTCGCGATCTCGATTCGCGGACGCCTCGGCGAGATCACCGAAACGGAAGCGAAAACGGCGCTGCACGATGCGAGCGCCGTCCGATTTCCGATGGGGCGCCTGTAGCTCCTACCGTCGCGCGAGGACGGTCGCGTCGATCGCCGACTTGAGATCGGCGATCAAGTCGTCGGCGTCTTCGATGCCGACCGAGAGCCGGAGCAGACCGTCGGTGATGCCGCGTCGCTCGCGTTCCTCTTTCGGGATGGAGCCGTGCGTCATGCGCGCGGGATGGCAGATGAGCGACTCGATGCCGCCGAGCGACTCGGCCAGGCTGAAGTACTTCATGCGATGCGCGAAGTCGAGAGCGCGCTCTTGCGGGCCCGTCAATACGAACGAGACCATCCCGCCGAAGCCGCTCATCTGACGCTTCGCCAGTTCGTGCTGCGGATGCGATGCGAGGCCGGGGTAGTAGACCTTCTCGATCTCGTCGTTGGATTCGAGGAAGGCGGCGACCAGTCGCGCGTTGTGCTCGTGCTCGCGCATCCGGATGGCGAGCGTCTTCGCGCCGCGCATCGTCAGCCACGCATCGTGCGGGCTGGGCACGCCGCCGACCGCGTTCTGGTGGAACTTCAACGTCTCGCGGATCGAGGGGTCGCTGGTGATCGCGATGCCGCCGACCGCGTCGCTGTGCCCGCCGATGTACTTGGTCGTCGAGTGCACGACCACGTCGGCACCGAGCGCGAGCGGCTGCTGGAAGTACGGCGAGGCGAAGGTGTTATCGACCGCCACCAGTTGGCCGGGGCCGCGCAGCGCGCAGATGGCCGCGATGTCGACCAGCTTGAGCAGCGGATTGGTCGGCGTCTCGAGCCAGAAGAGCTTGGTGTTCGGCTTGACGGCCGCGCGAACGGCCGCGAGGTCGCTCATGTCGACGTAGGTGAACTCGAGCCCGTAGCGCGCGTAGACCTTCGAGAAGAGGCGGTACGTGCCGCCGTATAGATCGTCGCCGACCACCACGTGATCGCCGCCCGAGAGCAAGTTGATGACCGCCGACGTGGCCGCCACGCCGCTCGAGAACGCGACCCCGAAGTCGCCGTTCTCCAATGAGGCGAGCTGCGCTTCGAGGGCGCTGCGCGTCGGGTTCGCGGTCCGCGCGTAGTCGTAGCCCTTGTGCTCGCCGACGCGGGTCTGGGTGAAGGTCGAGGTCTGGTAGATCGGCACGATGGTCGCGCCGGTCGTGGGGTCGGCCTCTTGACCGACGTGGATCGCTTTGGTCGAGAACTTCATGCGCTTACTTCTTCGGAGTGTCCGATGAGGTGGAGAGATACGAGATGATGTCCTGGCGCGCGAGCACGCCGATCGGCTCGCCGGCGTCGGTGATCACGATCGCCGGATTGGCGAGCGTCATCAGCTTGTAGGCGAGGTCGATCTCGTCCGAGGATTCGAGCGTCGGGAACGATCGCCCCATCACTTCGCTGACGGGTTTGTGCAAGATGTCCGATTGGTCGAAGACCGCTTGCATGACGGCGACGTCGTTGATGCTGCCGACCTGCTCGCGACCGCGGACCACCGGGATCTGCGAGATCTCGTACCGGCGAAGAAGATCGAGGGCGGTGCGCACGGTGTCGGTGTCCTGCACGGTGATCAGCGGCGGCGCGGGCGTCTTGCTACGCAGCACGTCGCCGACGGTAGCGCGCCGTTTGCCCTCGGCCAAGAAGCCGTTGGCGATCATCCACTCGTCGTTGAAGATCTTCGACATGTAGCCGCGGCCGGAGTCGGGGAAGATCACCACGACGATCGCGTCTTTCGGCAGCGTCTTGGCGAGCTTGACGGCGGCGACCGCGGCCGTGCCGGACGAACCGCCGACCAGCAGGCCTTCCTCGCGCGTGATCCGGCGCGCCATCAGGAACGACTCGCGATCCGAGACGCGGACCATCTCGTCGATCACCTTGAGGTCGACCGTCTCGGGCAGATAGTTCATGCCGATGCCTTCGACCGAATACGATCGAGGCGTGTCGCCCGAGTAGATCGAGCCTTCCGGATCGGCGCCGACGACGTGGATCTTCGGGTTCTGATCCTTGAGATAGCGCGCCGTACCGGAGATCGTCCCGCCGGTGCCGACGCCGGCGACGAAGTGCGTGATGGTGCCGCGGGTCTGCTCCCAGATCTCCGGGCCGGTGGTCGCGTAATGCGCGTCGGGATTGTGATGGTTGTGGAACTGATTGGGCTGGTAGGCCCCCGCGATCTCGGACGCGAGCCGGTTGGCGACGCCGTAGTACGACTCGGGCGAGTCGGTCGCGACGTTGCTCGGGGTGACCACGACCTCGGCGCCATAGGCACGCAGCAGGTCGATCTTCTCCTTGGACATCTTGTCCGGCATCACCAGGATGCAGCGGTAGCCATGGATGGCCGCCGCCATCGCCAGTCCCGAGCCGGTGTTGCCGCTGGTCGGTTCGACGATGGTGCCGCCGGGTTTGAGCAGGCCGGCTTCTTCGGCCTTTCGGAGCATGGCGACGGCCGGGCGATCCTTGACGCTCCCGCCGGGGTTCATGTACTCGACCTTGGCCAGGACCAGACACTCGGCGCCGTCGGTGACTTTGTTGAGCCGCACCAGCGGGGTGTTGCCGATCGCGGCGAGCGCGTTTTCTGCGTACTGCGGACCGGTGGTCCGATCGGGCGAAGCCGTAGCCAAGACGGGGAACCTCCAAGGCGGGGTGGTCCGGGGCGCTTTCCGCGCGGCGCGCGACGGCGCCTGGTCACAGGGGCGGGCCCCGAACGCTAGAACCTCATGTGATGCGTATGTTTGCTCGAACGCTCGTCGCCGCGGCCGTCCTGATCGGGGTCCTGGCCGCCTGTAACTCGGACGCGCTCCCGCCGGTCGGCCTGCACGGGACGATCACGGGTCTGGTGCTCGACCGGGCGACCAACGCGCCGATCGTGGGCGCACACGTGACGGTCGACGCGATCCTGGTCGCGGTCACCGGAGACGACGGGAAGTTCACCATCGAGAACGTCCCGAGCGGCGACTTCGACTTCACCATCGAGGCGAAGGGCTATGCGACCTACAACGGCACGGCGCGCACCGATTCGGACAAACCGTTCGCGCTCAATCTGACGCTGGAGAAGGCCGCCGCTTCACCGTGACGCGGGCGCGCGCTCGTAGTCGCGCGCGGGCTTCACGAACGACGCGCGACGAGCGACCTCGCCGCCGACGACGTCGATCACGGTCTCGGCGAGCTTCTCGGAATCGTGGCGGACCGTATCCGTCTCGCTGATGACCTGCGCCCGGATCGGGCGCAATCCCATCGCCTCGATCTTCGCGGTATCCGCGACGACCGGGACCTGCCCTTCGATGGCGTACGCCTGCAGCAGCTTCTGCGGCGGGCGGTCGTTGACCACGACGTAGTCGCAGACGCGCGCGTGGGCGTTCTCGAGCAGACGCTGGGCGTGCTCCGAGGCGGTCATCGCGTCCGTCTCGCCGGGCTGGGTCATCACGTTGCAGACGTAGATCTTCACGGCGGGCGTGTTCTCGATCTCTTTGGCGATCCGATCGACCAACAGGTTCGGCAAGATCGAGGTGTAGAGCGATCCGGGCCCGAGCACGATCGCGTCGGCGTCGCGGATCGCCTCGATCACCTCGTCCAACGGGTCGACGCGCGGCTTATCGAAGTAGACGCGCTCGATCGGCGCGTGCGCGCTCGAGATGTTGGTCTCGCCTTCGATGATGGTGCCGTCGGTCAGCTTCGCACAGAGCCGGACGGTCGCGAGCGTCGCCGGAAGGACGCGCCCGACGATGTTGAGCACCCGGCTCGACTGCTTGATCGCGATGTCGAAGTTGCCGGTGATGCCGGTCATCGCGGCCAGGAACAGGTTGCCGAACGAATGTCCGGAGAGCCCCTCGCCGTCGGAGAAGCGATAGCTGAAGAGCTCGGTGACCATGGCTTCGTCGTCGGCGAGCGCGACCAGGCAGTTGCGCACGTCGCCGGGCGGCAGCACGCCGAGCTCTTTCTGCAGGCGGCCCGACGAGCCGCCGTCGTCGCTGACGGTCACGATCGCGGTCAGGTTCGAGGTGTGCCGTTTGAGCCCGCGCAGCAACGTCGAGAGGCCGGTCCCGCCGCCGACGGCGACGATCTTGTAGCCCTGATTGAGACGCATGCCCAGCAGCGTGTCGACCAGGCTACCGCTCGCGCCGCGCACGAGCGTGGCGCGCACGATCGCGCGCAGCCACATCCGGATGCCGACGACGATGAGCACGATGCCGGCGGCGCCGAAGATGTAGGCCAGGTACGACGGCGGCATGTAGTCGTCGACGATGCCGTCGATGACCTCGTTGATGTGGAAGCGCAGGCCTTCGGCGACCATCCAACGATCCACGCCGTTGACCAGCAACACCACGCCGACGAACGCGAGCAGCAGCCAGCGTTTGACGCCGAGTCCCGGGAGCAGCCAGCGCAGGCGGATCATCGCGGAGCGCATCAGCGGGCCGCGTCCCGCAGATCGAGCACGCGCGCGACTCGCGCGTCGCGTTCGAGCAGATCGGCCAGCCGGCCGGCGACGTAGACGGAGCGATGCCGCCCGCCCGTGCAACCGACCGCGATCGTGAGCTGGGCTTTGCCTTCGGCGATATAGCGCGGGATCAGGAACTCGACCAGCGCGAAGAGCCGCTCGAGGAACGGTTCCAAGAACGGATCGGCTTCGATATATGCGGCGACCGATGGATCGGTGCCGGTCAGCGGTCGCAACGCGTCGTCGTAGTTCGGATTGCGGAGGAAGCGGACGTCGAAGAGCAGATCGGCGTCCAGCGGCACGCCGTACTTGAAGCCGAACGCCTCGACGCTGACCGCGAGATGCGGCGCGCCGTCGCCGGCCGCGAACAGCTCGCCGATCCGCTCCTTGAGCAAGGCGTGGGTCATGCCGGTGGTATCGAGTTCGTGGGTGGCGCGCTCGCGGAGCGACGAGAGAGCCGTGCGCTCGACTGCGATCGCGTCGCCGAGCGACCCGGCCGAGGCGAACGGATGGCGGCGGCGCGTCTCGCTGTAGCGGCGCACCAGCACGTCGTCGCGTGCGTCGAGGAAGAGCACGTCGACCGGGCGGGTCTTGGCGATCTCGGCGATGATCCCGAGCGCATCACCGAGCGGTCCGCCGGTGCGCACGTCGAGCGCCAGGGCGGCCTTGCCGACGTGGCCGTCGTTCAAAAGCGCGAGCGTCGGCATGGCGAGTGCGGGAGGCAGGTTATCCACGCAGTAGAAGCCCAAATCTTCAAACGTCTTCATGGTCTGGCTCTTCCCGGCTCCGGAGAGGCCGGTGACGAAGACGAGGCGCTCGGACGTCATTACTTTGGGGAACGATAGAACGGCATGAAGTCCTTTTCGCTCGAACGCGCAAATGCCCTGATTCCGCGGATCGCGCCGCTGGTCTTCGACCTGCTGGCCAAGCGCCGGGATCTGGCCATCACCTTGCTCGAGCAGAGCACGACGGCAGGCGGAGTCGGGCTGCCGGCCGCGCGGCTGGCGGGCGTGCGGGCGCCGTTCCCGGCGCCCAAGTACGGCGAACGCAAGAGCGAGATCGTCCGGTTGATCCATCGGATCGAGGCGTTCGGCTGCATCGTCAAAGACATTGACCTCGGTCTGCTCGACTTCCCTTCGATCCGCGATGGGCAAGACGTCTATCTCTGCTGGAAGGCGGGCGAGCCGCAGATCACCCACTGGCACCCAATTGACGAGGGCTTCCAATCACGGAAGCCCATCGAGCCGGCTGCGGAGTAGGCGTTAAGCGGAGGTCGCGGTGGCCTCGACCGGGAGGAAGTCCTCGGCCAACCCTTGCAGGCGGACCTCGCCGAACTCGGCGGTATAGGCACCACTCTCGAGGCCGGTGATCTCGCCGATCTCGGGCAGACCCGCGAGTTGCGGGATCTTGGCGCGGATCTCGTCGGGGATGCGCACCTTATCGCCGACCGCTAGGCCGCCCTCGTCCCACAGCGCGTTGAGGCCGCCGAGCAGCATGTCGAGCGGGATGCCGTAATCCTCGCTGACGGCGCCGATGGTATGGCTCTCGCTGATCGCGCAGTTCGAACAACCGCCGAGATGGAAGCGGGCGAAGACGCGGCGCGCGCCGGCGTGCAGTTTGAACGCCTGATCGACGGTCATGTCGGGGGTGAATTTCTGGTCGCTCACGATGACTGTTTAGACTCCTGTGGCCGGATTTTAGTTGCAGAGCACGCCTGTAAGCCGGATTCTGTCCCCTTGCGGGTGACGACCATCTATCTGGGGCACGCGTCACCGCGTACCTCGGTGCGATCGCCGGCGTCGGGCGGGCCGCCCGGTCTCCTCGAGGGAGACGATCCCGCGATCTTGCTTCAGGTGGGGTTTACCCGGCGCTGCGTCTCCGCAGATCCGCCCGTGAGCTCTTACCTCACGATTTCACCCTTCCCAGCGGCCTCGAGAGACCGGGGGGACCCCGCCATAGCGGAGGGCGCGCAGGTGCGGAGCACCGGAGCGCCTGTCCAACCAGGCGGGGTCCCCGCAAACCGCGAGCGGTTTGTGGGGGTATTGTTTCTGTGGCACTTTCCTTCGAGTCGCCCCGACAGGCCGTTAGCCTGCACCCTGCCCGATGAAGCCCGGACTTTCCTCACCGCCCAGCGGCGCGATCGTCCGGCGTGCTCTGCCCGGGCAGTATACACCAAAACGAGCCCGCCTGCGCGGACTCGTTTCGGAGGGACCGGATCTCGTCCGGGGCTACTGCGTCAACAGTGCGTTCGCGTCGAACGCGCCGAAGAACGCCGCCTTGTCGGTCAGCGCGATGCCGGCCGGCGGGGTGTTCGGGGTGAGGGATGCGGCCGGACCGTCGACCAGGTAGAGCGAGAGATTGGGGGTCGTGCACGGGATCTGGTTGTTCGAGCACGCCGCCGCGATCCGTCCGGGCGTGGTGGTCACGGTCGCGTTGGTGACGGCGTAGAGCGTGATCGGCGTGTTGGTCGCGAGCGACGGCAGGCCTTGCGGGTTGGTCCCGCCGCCGATCGGCTGCGGAGCGCCGACGGGATTGTTCGCGGGCGCCGAGTTCAGGGAGTAGCCGAACTGGACGTTGACTTGATTCAAACCGGTCGCGGCCGCTGCGAACGGCGACGCATTATGGAAGTCGAGCGCCCCGCCGGTGGACGGCGTGCTGTAGGGCTGTTCGACGAAGACCCTGGCCGCGATCCCGACGGCGCCGGGAACCGGCGCTTTTTCGCCGCTGACCACGACGGTCACGTCGGTGCCGGCGTTGATCGAAACCGGGAACGAATAGAGCCCGGCGCCGGTGTCGCTTCCGGGCGTGTAGAGATAGATCGTATGCGCGCCGGTGCTCGCCGAGTGATAGGTGGAGAGATTTCCGTACGCGGCGTTGGGCTGGATGACGTTGTTGTCGATGGCCACGTCGACGCTCTGAAGATCGGGAGATCCCATCAAGACGCGGATGTAGCCGTTGTTGGTCGCGCCGCCGAGAATGCTGCTGGTCGAACCATTGCAGGCGGCGAGTGAAAGCGCGGCGATACAGGCTACTGCGATCGTGCGCGCGTGGTGAAGAGATCTTTGCATGGACGCCTCATACCCGCTATGCGCGGTGCGGTACGCGGAGCGGAAGCATGCTTTCACGGACGTCTAATCGCAAAGAAAAAACGAGCTTGCAATCGCAAGCTCGTCTGAAATGGTGGAGAATATCGGACTCGAACCGATGACCCCTTGCATGCCATGCAAGTGCTCTACCAACTGAGCTAATCCCCCGCGGTCGCGCGTTTCGCGGCGACCCGGCCTCGTTCGTTCCGGGGGGTTCGACTCCTTCAGACGCTCGCTAACGCCTCGGCGTAGATGCGACCGATGTCGGAGGCGAAGGCGTCGGGCGAGAAGCGTTCGGAGAAGCGCGCGCGTGCGGCCGCGGAGCGACGTTCGCGCTCGGCCGGGTCGGCGAGGAGCCGTTCGAGGGCGCCGGCCAGCTCGACGGGGTCGCCAGGTGCGACCAGGATGCCCGCCTCCGAGCCGTCGAGATCTTCGGGGATCCCGTCGCATGCCGAAGCGACGACCGGCAGGCCGGCTTCGAGGGCCTCGATCAGCGCGAGCGAGCCGCTCTGTTCGCTGCGCGACGGTAACGTGTAGACGTCGGCACGCGCGAGATACGGGTGCACGTCCGGAACGATGCCGAGAATATCGACGCAGTCGCCCAAGCGCAGACGTTCGGCGAGCGCACGATCGGACGCGAGCAGGGCGCCGCCGCCGACCAGGTCGGCGCGAAACCGGACGCCGCGCTCGCGAAGAAGTGCGCAGGCTCGGAGCAAGACGTCGGTCCCCTTCCGCTCGAAGTGGCCGGAGACGCAGACGATCCGCGGAGGATCGTCGTCGCTCACCGGTGCGACGGTCGCGGCTCTGCGAAGGAACGCATCGTCGCTGCTGTATCGGGCCCGCTCGATGCGGACGCCGGCACCGTGTCGCCGTCGTATCGCGCGTCCCACAGCGTCGTAGTTGACGGCGACCACATGCGCCGCGCGATAGCCGCGCCGTTCGTAGCCATCGACCACCGTGAGCGACCAGAGATACTCCCGCAGGAATCGCCAACGATTGCTCCGGTCGTCCCCCGCGACGGCCCCCGCCAGCATCGCGCGCGACTCGTCCACGTGCGTCGTATAGGACGACACCACCATCACCGCGCGTCGCCCGCGCCGTCGCAGGTGCTCGAGCGCGAGCGCTCCCGCGTAGCTCCAAGCGCCGAAAGCGTGGATCAGCACCGGCTCGCCGGCGGCGCGCGCCATCGCGGCGTCGATGAGCGCGCGCGCGAAGGGCGGCCCGAGCGCGTTCAGCTCGGATTGGCGCGCGGGGTGCGTGCTGGCGAGTTGGTGGACGATGCCGAACGGTTCCGGTTCGATCGCGTCGCTCTCACCCGCGCAGAAGATGTGCGGCTCGTAGCCGGCCAGGGTCGCCGCGCGGGCGTGGGCGCGCACGTAGATCGAATGACCGAATCCGCCGACTTCGCGGATCGGGTGTTTCCCCGAGACGAACAGGACCTGCGGCGAGCTCATCCGGGAACGGCGTGCGCGACTTCGCTCGCGACGAACGCGATGTCGGCGGCGCTCAAGCCGAGCCCGCTCGGCAGGTAGAGTCCGCGACGCCCGACGTCTTCGGCGATCGGGAAGCGCGCGTCGCGCCATCGCTCGTGGTAGATCGGCTGCAGATGCAGCGGGACGAACGCCGTGCGCGTCTCGATGCCGCGCGCCGCAAGGGCCGCGCGCAGACCGTCGCGCGTGGTACCCGACTCGGCTCCGACCAGGATGAGGTACATCCAGAACACCGAGAGAACATCCGGCTCCTCGTCCGGCAGGCGCAGGCCCGGAATCGATCGCAAGGCGTCGTCGTAGAGCGCCCGGTTGGCGCGCTTGCGCGCGACGAACTCGTCCAGGCGCTCGGTCTGCGCGAGACCGACGGCGGCTTGGAGATTGGTCATCCGATAGTTGAAGCCGCGGTACTCGTGCCAGAAGTGCCGGTCGGCCGAGAACGCGTGATCGCGAAGGCGTCGCGCGACCGCGCCGAGTTCGGCGTCGTCGGTGGTCAGCATGCCGCCTTCGCCGGTGCAGACGATCTTGTTCGCATAGAACGAATAGGCCGCGATGTCGCCGAGGCTTCCGACCGGCCGGCCGCGATAGAATGCCCCGTGGGCTTCGGCAGCGTCTTCGATGACGGCGATGCCGCGCGGTCGCGCGATCGCGAGGATCGCGTCCATCTCGGCTGGGTGCCCGTAGGCGTGCACCACCATGACCGCGCGCGTGCGCGGCGTGATGGCGGCCTCGAACGCGGCCGGCGCGAGATTCCAATGCGCGCCCTCGGAGTCGGCGAAGACCGGCGTCGCGCCGGTATACGCGACGGCGTTCGCGGAAGCGATCATGGTGAAGGTCGGCACGACGACCTCATCGCCCGGACCGATGCCGAGCGCCGCGACGGCGAGGTGCAAGGCGGTGGTTCCGCTCGAGGTCGCGATGCCGGTCGACGCGCCGACGGCGCTTGCGAACACCTTCTCGAAGCGATCGA
>Ga0070691_10000761_pt1 | contig 12755 bp, 9 predicted proteins | sample KBSK1101metaG_FD_64673 | JGI IMG/M metagenome (GOLD analysis project Ga0070691, IMG submission 64673) | Corn, switchgrass and miscanthus rhizosphere microbial communities from Kellogg Biological Station, Michigan, USA - KBS K1-10-1 metaG | ecosystem: Host-associated > Plants > Roots >... | reverse complement strand
CGGCCTGGTCGAGCACGTCAATGACGATGAGAAAGAGCCGCGCTGACGCCGGGGTGGCGGGAGCTTTGCCTCAGGAGAGTTGCCAGAAGGTTCGGGTCTAGTTGTGGCACTCCTACCCCGTGCGCGATGGTGGAAAACCGCAACTGATTTCGGGCATCGGGTCGAGAGGCTGCGCTGGCGTCATTTAGACTGTGCCTCCAAAATATTTGCTCTCTAATGCGCGAACGCAGCAGGAAATAGTTTAAATGAGCCTCGAATTCATTGGGTTCGCAGCTGACTCTCAATCAGCGGGTCGAAGAGTCCTTCTTTATGTCACATTTCGATGAATCGGGGACTGTGGATCGCTGGTTCAACGCCCGCTCAACACCTGCGAGCCAGACCCCTCCGATCCGCGGGGTTGATCCGACTCAGTGATCGCGCCAGACGTTCAGAAGATTGGGTTCGCCGTCGAAGACCTTGCTGAGATCGCCGCCCCCGATCCTCTGCTGGTCCTTCTAGACTTGAACGTCCAGCGGCACCTTCGCGTCCGGCGGCAGGTCCACCTCGATCGCGACGCGATTTGCCGTCCACAACCAGAACGCGATCCCTGCGCGCAGACCTCCTTGCCCGAGACCTTAAAGCTCTCGTTCGCTTGACCCTCGTACGGCATGGGGCGGAAGTCTGTCGCGACTCCTTCTATGACAGCAACGTCCCCAGAGGCGAGCGCGTTGCGGGCGCCGATGTAATCGCCCAGCGTGACGGCGAGGGCGCCCATGGTCCACATAAGGCTGAAGATCAAATAGCTCCACACGAACCCTTGGCGTCTCGGGCCCTGAAGGCCGAAAGGGAGTACGGCTCTCGTGAGTCCTGGGAAGAACACGAGGAGCGTTCCGATCGCAACGAAGATGAGGCCCAACGCGGGGAACCACCAATGTCAATAACCCGCCTGCGCCACGTCGAAGACTTTCTCGAACCGCATGCCCCGCACACCCTCTAGTTGGCGGTCCGCAGTCGATCACCAGCGCTTCAGACCATGATTTGGGGGTGGAGCCCTCCACACTGTCGATCAAAAATCAGCAGGGAAACCGGACGGACAAGGATCGCGCGACATTGCTGCCACAAAGCTTAAGGAAGATGAGGTCCACTTGGTGGGAGGGCAACTGACATTCCATGTGGATCATCGCCATCTTGATGCTGCTTTGGCAAGCAGTGGCCGCACACGCCGGTCCGCTTGAGGACTGCGAGCAGGCGCAGGACATCGACCGCCGCATCCACGGGTGCACCGACCGCGTTCACCAATTCCCCAGAGACGCCGCGGCCCTCTTCAACCGCGGCTCCGGCCATCTGAGCAGGGGCGATCTCGACAACGCCATCGCCGACTATACCCGGGTCATCCAGATCGATCCGGCCTACTCCCCCGCCTATTACAACCGCGGCATCGCCAACGAGGGCAAGGAGCAGCACGATCAGGCCATCGCCGACTTCAGCAAAGCGGTCGAGATCAATCCCAGGCATGCCGGAGCCTTTAACGCCCGCGCGCGCATCTACCTTAAGATCGGCCAGCGCACGCTTGCTCTGGGTGATGCCAAGCGCGCCGTGTCCCTCGACCCCTTCGACGGGCAGTTCCTGCACACGCGCGCCCACGTCTACGAGGCTCTGGGCCGTGCCCAGGAGGCCATCGCGGATTACCGGCGGGTGCTGGCCGGCAACCCGTCGATGAAATCGGCGATCGACGGCCTGGGGCGCCTCGGCGCATCCTTGTCGGCGTCGAATGCGCCCGCAGGCGCCGGCGGCAAAGTCGATCGCAGCGTGCAACAGCACCACTATGCCGCACAGGCGCGCTATTCGCAGGAGGAGGCCGAGTGCGAGCGGGCGCGGCAGGACGATCCGACTGGGTATTTCGCGGGCTATCCGTGCTGGGCGCGCGAGGCGCTCAGCCGCAGAGCACGCCGATGAGCCGAAGGCGCAGTCCGACGGACATCTTCACGCACCGTGCTTGGGCTTGGGCTTGGCCGCCCGGGTTGGCGAACGCACATTCTCATGGCTGCGCTGCAACCGCCGCCTGATGGCCGAAGCTCTGTTCAGGCCCCTCTCCATCTCGCCAACCTGGCCAAAGCGACTGACCTGAATCCGGCCTTGATCTATCAGCCAAAATCTCCGCTTCAGGCTCTTACAGCTTGGGGCACGATCTTGATGGTCGACAATCTGACCTTGCTTACACGGGCCAATGCTCGAGAGATCCTGGCAGCATTCAAGCTCGATCGCCTGGGGCGCTTCCAACCCCTGGTGGATTGGCTGGCGAGCTTTCCCGCGCGACGGCTTTCTCGTCAGATTCTGCGCTTCGACGATCTCGTTGGCCAGCACGGGCTCGCGGCTGCTGGGCGCTACATATTGGACGAGTTCACCGGCAGCACCCGCATTGAAGGTCAGCAGCATGTCCCGCCATGCGGTCCCATGCTCGCAGTGGCGAACCATCCGGGCACGGTCGACGTTATGGCGATTTGTGTTGCGTTGGAGCGTCGGCGTGATCTGAAGATCATCGCGGCTGAACGCGAAATCCTGCAGCTGATTCCAAACATCCGCAGCAGACTTCTCTTCGTCAACCCACGAGCAGGAAGTCGATCAGGACTGCTGCGCGATGCGGCAAACCATCTGCGACAAGGCAGGGCCTTGCTTACCTTCCCGGCAGGAGCCATCGAATCTGACCCGTCGGTGCGGGTTGTCGATACGGTGGCAGGATGGTCGGACAGCTCGGAATTGCTTGTCCGCTTGGTGCCCGAAACATTGGTGTTGCCGATCGTCGTGTCTGGCGTGATCTCCCGGACGGCTCAGCAACATCGAATAGCAAAGTGTTTCGCCGACCCAAGAGAGCGCGAGTGGGCGGCCGCCACGTTGCAAGTTCTGTATCGACACTTACGCGACACTCGAACTCGTGTGGTAATCGGAGAACCCATCTCGGCAGGGCAATGCAGCCAACGGTCAGCGATCCACGCCGCCATGGCTTCGTTGCTGGCGCGCGTCAACGACCCTCGCGATGAGGGCCTCATGACAGACAACCAAGTCTACCACGAGCTCGCCACAAAGATGTAGGTCCGCTGTGATGCACTCTGCGCCGAGGCGGCTCGCTGCGTAGGAGCTACATCATCCCTGCGGGCGCCAGGTCCGTCGGTCAGCATAGGCCCTGACGCTGGCAACGCCCAGGGCCACTACGCCCAGCAGCGCCAGCAGTGCGATCATCGCCCACGCCTCGTTGACAGCCTCGACGGTCGCCTGCCGCTCCACGGCCTTGCGCACATAGGCGACCACCGAAGGATCGAGCGGAGTGCCGGGAATGTGGGCGAGGAACCGATCGAGCGGCAGCCCCACTGCCTTCGCCGCTTCCACATCGCCACGCTCCAGCGCCTGGCCAAGCCTCTCGCCGATGACGGGAGCGCGGCCGTAGATGACCGTGTCGATCAAGGCGAGTCCGATCGCGCCGCCGAGATTGCGCATCAGATTGAACACGCCGCTCGCATCGGGCACGGCCTCCGCCGGCAGATGACCGAGTGCGATCCGTATCGGGGGCAGCAGGCACAGCATGATGGCGAGCCCGCGAACGACCTGAGGCAGGAGCATTTCCTCGAAGTCCGTCGCGCGAGTCTGAAAGGCGCTGGCCGCAAGGCCGACTGCGAACAGCCCGAAGCCGGCGGCTGTGAGCCAGCGGGCGCTCACACGCCGCTCCAGGGCCACGGCAACGGGCGCCATGATGAGCTGCGCCGCGCCGGTGACCATCATGATTTGGCCGATCTCCATTGCATCGTGATTGCGCACGAACGCCAGGAACACGGGCATCAGATAGACCGCGCCGTAGAGCCCGATACCCAGAATGAAGCTGAGCAGGCAGCCAAGAGCAAAGCCGGGATCGGCAAGCGTGCGCAGCTCGACTACGGGATGCTTCGACTTGATCGACCGCGCCACAAACCAGCTCCCGGCTGCAAGGCAAGCCACGAGCAGGATCGCCGTGTCGACCGATATCCAGCCGGCCTGTGGCGCCTTCTTCAATCCGATCTCCAAGCACGCGAGCGCGATAGCCATCAGAGCAAGCGCCATCGGATCGAGCTTGCGGAGCAGACCGGGCTTGGGCTTCTCCTTGGGAAGCAGGCACGCGCCTATTGCGATGGCTGCGACGCCGGGGCCGACGTTGATGAGAAATAGCCAGGGCCAGTCGTAGGTGTCGGTGATCCAGCCGCCGATGAATGGACCGACGGTTGGGGCAAGAACGGCAAGCATGCCGGCGACGGTGGTGGCCAGCGCCTGGCCGCGGTCCGGAAACAGCACGAAGCCAGCCGCGAACACTTGAGGGATGAGAAGCCCGCCGGCCAGCCCCTGCACCACGCGCCAGGCGAGAAGGCTCGCGAGAGAGCCGCTCCACGCGCAGCCTATGGACGCGACCGTGAAGACGACGAGTGTCGCAACCGAGAGCCAGCGCATCGTCAAGGCGCGTGTCAGGAGGCCGGTGAGCGGAATGGCGATGACCTCGGCAATCAGGTAGCTGGTTTGCACCCAGCTCATTTGCTCCGGCTGGATCGCCAGCGCCGTCTGGATGGTTGGCAGGGACGCGGCGACGATCTGCACATCGAGAATGGCCATGAACATGCCGACGCACAGGGCGGCAAATGCCAGCCAGGTGCGCAGGTAAGGCGCCGCGCCCGCTTGCGATACGCCGAGGGCTGTCATCGTGACACCAGGCCGTAGCGCCGTTCGCCGTGCAGCGCCGCGCCCTCTGCCCGGATGCGCACCCAGAGCACCAGGGCGTTGAGAGCCGAGAAAACGACGGCGAACACGGGCAGGCCGAACGCGAGGGGGAGGACCAGGATTTCACCCGCCACGATCAGGTAGTTGGGATGGCTGAGGAGTCGGTAGGGCCCCGACCGTACCAGTGGCGCGCCCGGTACGATAATGATGCGCGTGGTCCAGCGCGAACCCAGAGCGGCGAGCACCCAGCCGCGTCCGATCTGCATCGCGCCGAACACCCCAAGCAGGGCGAGATTGGGCACACTTGGCAGGGCGAGGAGCCACAGACCCGACAGCCAAGCGGCATGCAGGGCGACGACAGCGGGGTAGTGTCCGGGTGCAATCTCAACACCACCCTGCGCGAGGAGCCGTCGCGTGTTCCGATGCGCCAGCGCCAGCTCCGCCAAGCGTTGTAGCGTGACGAGGGCGAGGACCGCGAGCGATAGCGGATGAGCCGCCGCCAACGCACCGGCAAGCCACGCGGTCATGCAGGGCCCCTGGCGAGCGTCACGGTGGACACGGTGAAACCGGGGCCGAGCGCCACCAGCATCGCGTGCTCCGGCAGGCCTGCCTGCAGCGCGCGCTCCAGCACGAACAGTGCGGTCGGTGCCGACATGTTGCCAAAGCGCTTGAGGATCTCGCGCTCGTGGTCGAGACTCCGCGGCGCGAGCCCGAGCGCTCCTTCGATCGCCTCGACGACCTTGCGCCCCCCCGGATGGCAGACGAAGCGGCCGATGTCGCGGCGCTGCATGGCTTGGGCCTCCAGGATCGCATCGATAACCGGCCCGAGGCGCTCGCGCGCGAAGGCGGGAATCGACTGATCGAAGATCACGCCGAAGCCGACAGGATCGACCTTCCATCCCATGATGTCGAGGGTATCGGTCCAGGTATGGTTCCCGGTCTCGACGATACGCACTGCGCCGCCCGGTCGCGAGGTGAGTACGGCGGCCGCCGCGCCGTCGCCAAAGAGCGCGAGCGCCACCATGTTGGCCTTGGTGGCCTGGTCGCGCCGGACCGCCAGCGAGCACAGCTCGACGGAGACGACCAGCACCACGCCGCCGGGACGCGCCATAGCCAGATCTGCCCCCACCGCAAGGCCGGCGACGCCGCCTGCGCAACCAAGGCCGAAGACGGGCACGCGTTGCACGTCGCGGCGGAAGCCAAGTGCCCCGAGGGCGTGAGCCTCGAGGCTGGGCGTTGCGATGCCCGTCGACGACACCGTGACGACGGTGTCGACGGCATCCGCTGCGATGCCGGCCCGATCGAGCGCCCTTTGCGCCGCTTCGATGAACAGCGCAAGCGCGCCATCGAGGTATGCAGCGGTGCGCTCCGGCCAGCCATGCGCGCCGAAGTACCAATCGAACGGGCGCGTCACGCGCCTTTCGGCTATGCCCGCCGAGGCAAAGACCGCGGCGATCCTGTCGAAATCGCTGAACTGGTGGGAGAAGACCTCGGACACCCCTTTGACCGCATCACGCTGGGTTACGACATGCGGCGGCACGGCAGTGGCAATCGACAGCACCCCTACATCAAGCCGCGACGCTCTGGACGGCGGCTGCAAAGCCGCCTGCGCGCCGGCACCGCGCACAGAGGATCTCTCAGGCATCACGGGTTTCCTCGCTTGTTCCCCAAGTCGAACAAGGCTCCGCCCCGAGGCGGGACCCTGATTGCACCGGATGGCCCCAATAAGGCGGGTCGGCTCTTACCGGCGCGACGTCGGCAGAGTTTGCTCGCGCTGAGGGTTTTCTCAGGCTATCGTCGCAACCTCATGCTGTGCTGAATGCGAGACATTAAACAGCCATAAGAACTAACCATGTTTTTCCTATGGACAACGTACTGTTGTCGGAAGGGTTACCGGGGGGTTGGTGAGATGTCGAAAAATTCGTGCGCTCTCGAAACATGTCTAGCGCAGCTTGCAGCCCTCGCCCTCATCGGTGCCGTCACGATCAGTCTGTCAACCAAATCGGCGACCGCCGAGGCCGGTCTCGATGTCCTCGCTGGCACGTGGCAGGGCGGTGGAACGATGTCCTTCGAAAGTGGGGAGATCGAAAGCATCAGCTGCAACGGCTACTATAAGAGCGCCGGCAACCTGAGCGTCGTCATCCGCTGCAGAGGCACCGCCTCCAATTTCGAGCTGCGCAGCAAGTTGGAGTCCAATGGCGACAAGGTCTCCGGGAGCTGGGAGGAGCGCACTTACAATGCCACCGGTGACGTGTCTGGCACGGCTTCCGCCGGTAAGCTCAATATTCAGTTCGGCGGAAGCCTCACTGGCGGTCTTGAAATGAGCTTCTCGCCGTCGAGCCAATTGGTATCGGTCTCTGTTGGCACCAAAGGCGCTGGCATCAAGGGGGTGCACGTCAGTCTCGATCGCAAGTGAGGATGGCAACGTCATTCGCTTGATCATGGCGACTGCGTCGAACCGCTATTCGATTGGGATTTTCGTGTTCATGATTGGCGTGGTCACGCCATTCAAATGATATTTGTGGCACAGCAGACAGTCTTGACGGGCCATGCCGCTGGTGTGGCAGGTCTGGCACAGCTCCTTTTTCACTGCCCCGAAGTTGGAGACGAATTTTTTCGGATTGCCCTGCTCGTAGCCCTGCAGGTAGGGGCGACCTTTTTCAAGGTTATGGCAGGTCAGACAACCGCGATTCTCCAGCACGCCGAAATGCGGCTCATGGATGAAATTCGTGAACCGCCCCATCTTCGCCTCGATCTTGGGTGGGGAGAAATTGACGAGCCGCCCCTTGCCCCGGATACCGTCGACGCTATGGCATTTCGTGCATGACCCCTGGGCGTCCTTACCGGTGAGAAAATCGAAGACTGCCGCCGCCGGGCTTCTATCGCCTTTCGGCGCCTGGGGACCGGTCAGAAAAAGCCAGGAGAAGATGAATTTATCCTTATGGCCCACGGGACGGTAGAAGATCGCGTAATCCTGCCGGTACCAGCCTCCGTACTCGGCCCAGCTCTCCGGGTCCACATCGCTTTCGATGCCGATTACGGGTGCAGCCCTCGCTTGAGGCTGAACCGCTGCCGCATCTGAGACCGTCGGCGTATCGGCTGGCGCCTTTGCGTCGGCCCTGGAGGCGGCATCCGCAGATGCGGCGCGATCGGGCCTGGCGTTCGCGGGAGCGGGTCTCCGGACCGCTCCGTCGGGCTGGGCTGCCTTCTCGGCATCCTTGGTTGGAGCGATGCCGCGAAGCTCATCCTCCGTGGGGTTGAGCAGATCGTCGGTTTGGTCTGCCGCCCTGGGGGTGGCCTGGGCCACTCTCGTTCCGCCATTGATACTGTCTCTGACGGCGCGAGGCTGCTCCCCGGAGAGCGTTACCGTTCCGCCACCGGGTCGCACGTACGCCGTATAGCCTCTTACGGCCGGTGCTCCGGGCCGCGCGAGCTCGCGAAGCTCTTCCTCCGTGGGGTTGAGCAGATCGTCGGTCTGGTCTGTGGCCTTGGCCTGGGGCCGTTCGGCTGCTTTCGGCTGAGGCTGTTCGTTGACGGAAGGCGTCTTGTTGCGATCATCGGGCTTGGCGCTCGCGATATCGGCCTTTCCCGGCGCTCCTTTAGTCTGGGCCGCTTCGGGCTGGGCCGCCGCAGGCTGCGCGGGTTCAGGCTGGGTTGCTTTAGGCTGGCCTCCTTCAGCCTCATCCTTCAGCCTCCTGACAAGGCGGCCATATGGATCGACCCGTAAGCTTTCAGCGACTGAACCGGGCACACTCTTGGTCTCTGTCGGCTGATTTGCGTCAACAAGTCCGCCAGGCCCGGCTATGTCGGCCGGTTCGCCATCGGCGGCCAATTTCGGTTCTGTCATCGTTGTCACCCAGCCGCCAATCGTCGTGATCCAGCAAGTTTGCTCCCGATCATTCGTATCCTGGCGATTGGCCATTTCCGCGCCGAGATTGGGCAGCCACTGCTGATGCGCACTGAAGACCACGTCGCGCGGGATGCTCGCGGTCAGATCGGCAACGAGATTCGCACTCAGCTTCGCCCCGCAGTCAATATTGAGGTCGCCCAGCACGTCCGACGCCTTTCCCGCAATCAGTGCGTAGAACAGCCTCTTGATCTCCCACACCAGCTCCGTCACCGCCTTGATCTGGTCGTCGCTTGCATCGGTCAGATCCTGAAGGTTCAGGTTGTCCACGGCCTTGATCAAAGAGCGGCCCCGCTCACTCCGGCTGATCATCACTTTCATGAACGGTGTGAGCTCGGCTTCGGACGCGGCCGGCCATTCGCCGATCGGAGCACTCTTCTTCTTCAGCGTTTGCAGGTCGAGGCCAGGCAGGGTCAGAAAGGCAATACCCTTCGGGCCGCTGACCCGCTCCTTGCCGGTGATCTGGCCGAGATGGCAGGATCGGCAGGTCTGATCGAATGGGCCCACAGCCATGATACGCCTGTCCTCGCGGCTGCTGTGACAGGTCGTGCAGGTAGCGGGGATGCGCTTTGCCGGATCCTTCTTCAGCACTTCCGAGAAGTGCTTACCGTGGCTGGTATGATCGTAGATGATCGGTGTTCGCCGCTTGAACGGATAGTTCTCGAACTCCGGGTGATGGCCATCGAAGCTGTCGAACTTCACCACGTGGCAGGATTGGCATTGCTCGTTGGAGATTTTGCTCAGCTTGAAGTTGGCGCCCCGATGCTCTTGGTGGCAGGTCGCGCAATTGAGACCGCGTGCGGCCACGTCGTGGGTCGGGAAGGCGACGCTCTGGGCACGAGCCCAGTGCGGCGCGCGTATCTCCGCAGCGATTTTCGTCAGTCGCTTGGTGCTCCGATTCAGCACCTCGGGCGACGCGCTGTGCGCGTTGAAGGCCGTGTCCGGCATTTTGTGACAGGTGAGACATGCCTGGCTGTCGGCGTGCGGATCGCCTGGGACGAGGCCCCTAATCCAGCTCAATTTGCCGCTGCCGCTCTTGGTGTGGCAGGCGTTGCAATTGTCGATCGCGCCATGAGCGCTCGTCATTGGCCCCGGCGCCAGGAACTTCATGTCCTTGGCAAGAAAGAATGCCGCGCCCAGGCAGACGACGGTCGCGAGCGCCAGCAGCACTGCCAGGAGGTCGCGCCCGGAACCGAGGGTCGCCTGTCTCTCGGCCTTTGGCGGCCGAACCGATCTGGTCCGTACCGGTCGCCGCATCACCGGCCCCCCGATGAAAAGGCGTAGACGACGAGGACGTGCAGCACCGTCAGCACGATCAGCGCATAGGTGACGGGCACATGCACGAACGGCCACCCCTTGGCGAGCCCGAGATGGACACGGGCGAAATCGAGCCGGTCCTTCTCGATCACCAGGGTCTTGATGGCGGCTAGCTTCTCCTGGCTCCGCTGGTCGACATAGCGTGACAGGTTGTCGATCTCGTCGGTCAGCCGCCTGAGCGGGCGCTGCGAGCCGATGAGGTGGGCCGCGAAATTGCGCTGTCCCTGGAAAAAGTCCCGCAGGCGGGTGGTGTAGCAGTCCCTGATCCAGGCGTCATGGGGCGGTGCCGGCAAGGCGATCGCAGCGGGGGAGGTATCGGTCTTGGCGACGGCGGCGTGCACGTCCCGCGCCAACTCGGCGCGGCGGGTGGCAATGCGCTCATAGCTGATGTCGTCAAGCCCGTGCTTGGCCTTCACCGCCCAGGCGAGATAGGTGCCGAAAATGCCGCTCAGCGTCACCAGCACGAAGCCCGCCCACAGCGCCCATTCGAAGCCGGTATCCGGCAGAGAGAAATCCGAATGCGAGATAAAGACGGCGATCAGCAGATAGCCGACAAAAATATGGATCTTTCGCCAGCGCGAGACGGATTTGGGCGACAGGCTGGCGGTTTTGATGGCGATGTGAAAATAGAGCTGCAAGCCCATGCCGCCCGCCAGCACCCAGCCGTCGAGATAGCGCGCGTCGCGGAGCCCATTGCCATAGATCCAGACGAGCCAGAAGAGGCCGCCGGAGATTGCCGCGATCAGAAGGCCCTGCACTGTCTGGCCGGTGAGATACCTCGCCGAGCCCGAACCGCGCCCCCCGATCGGCGCTTCAGACGTGCGCCGCCCCGCCGAGCTCACGGCGGCCCCCCAAAATCACCCATTGCGGTGGTTCTTTCCCCATCAAGCCCATTCCCGTGGTTGTCGTTGCCGGCGGGATCAATTGGCCGCGCCGGCGCTCACCGTGCCCTTGAATTTGTCCGGTCCGGGAATCAGGCTGTCGAGCCCGGCCAACGTGCTGCCGTCATACTTCTCGGTGATGCTCACGATCAGCTTTGAGACGCTGTCAGCGGCAGCCGTCAGAAAGCGTTCATTGTTCAGCTTCAGCCCGGCCGAATAGGCATACTCGACCATCTTGGCGATTTCCGGCACGTTCGGCGCCGCTTTCGCTGCGGCCGCGAGCTGCGTGCGCGCCCGGTCGACACGCTTAGCCATTGCGAAGGCGTAAAGCCTTCTCACCGTCGCACGGCTGATCCCGCGGAGCCCGGTCTCGAGCTCGACGCCGAGGCCGACGAGATAGAGCATTCGCTTGCGCGCCGCGCTTGCTGGCACGTTTTCCTTGCCCTTGGAGTGCCAGGTATTGTGCCGCACCTCGCCCTGCGACCAGGACACCAGCTCGAAGGCGCTGCCGGCAGGATGACCACCTTTGTTCACGAGCGCCTCTTGCGGCACGACATGGCAGCTATAGCAGTTCTTCGCCAGCTCATAGAGCGAGGACGGCCTGATCATCCCCTTGGACTCGGCGAGCTTCCAGCGCGCCTCTGCCTCGGCCTTGGTCTCGGTCTTCTCGGTCTTGCCGCTGAACTGGCCGTGGATCTTGATCCAGTCCTCACCGGCGCTGTGGCAAGACTCGCAGGAGATGCCGGCAGTCGGCTGCTTTTTGCCTTCCTTCTCCTGCACGGTGTAGTGGCAGGTCAGGCACATGCTCTCCGATCGGATGCGCTGAACGCCCATCTTCTCCGCGATTTCGTTCGCCTCCTTCCGGCGCGGCATCTCACGAAAAGTCTTGAAATGGTGCGTGCTCTTCCAGGCTTCGGCCTCCTGCTTGTGACATTCCGCACAGGCATTCGGGCCGACGATCTTGGCCGGATCGGACGCAACTACGCTGTCCGCAGCAAAGCCGATGACCATCAGCAAGCCGCAGAGACAAAGCACGGAAGACCGGAGAGGGGCTCTAAGACCGAGCCCAATCGGCCGAAGGCTATGCGCGCTGAGGACGATAATGGCTTCTCACCCTTGCTTCAGCCACCCTATACGTCCGCACCCGCCGTTCCCGCGGGTTGCGGGGGCGATCGAGAGAGAGCCAGCCTATGGCGCGGGTCAGAGCGCTTTCCTCGACCGGGTCGTCGGTGGTCGGCAGGAACGGGTCCGCATAGCAGACCGCGCCGAAGCCCGCCGCGATCGATTTGATCGAATTGACCAACCCGGGGGCGCCGCAGGCGTAGAGCACATCGGTCGGTAGCAGCCGCGGCAGATAGTCGGTCGGCCGGCCCGGCTTCACCCCTTTGTTCACGGTCTTCAGCGAGCTGCAGACAGGCACGACGAGCACATTGGGGAAGGGGGCCAGCTGCGCAAGAGCCGGGCCCATATAGAGCGACTCGAGGCCGCGACCGCCAGCGATGACCATCATCATGCGCTGCGGGTTCTCGCGCAGCGCAGCGACGGCGATCGACCAGATGGGCGCAAAGCCCGTGTTGGTGCCGACGAGGATCAGCCGGCCGTCCAGATTGGGACGGAAATGCGCCGAGCCATAAGGCCCGGTCAGCGTGACCCGATGGCCCAGCTTGATACGCTTGCCGAGCGACCGGGTGACACGCCCTTCCTTCATGCGCCGGACATGGAACCAGATCCAGCGGTTGTTCGGATTGCCGCGCAAGGGATGGGTAATGCTGAAGGGACGGCTCGGATAGCCGTTGAAGCGCACCTGCGCATATTGCCCCGCAAGATAGGGCAGCGCGCGGTTCGTCCTGATGCCGACTTCCATGACCTCGTGCGACAGGGGGCGCAACGAGCTCAGCACGCCTTCGACGGTACGAAGACCCGACTGCTGGCCCCTC
>Ga0070691_10000757_pt1 | contig 12776 bp, 9 predicted proteins | sample KBSK1101metaG_FD_64673 | JGI IMG/M metagenome (GOLD analysis project Ga0070691, IMG submission 64673) | Corn, switchgrass and miscanthus rhizosphere microbial communities from Kellogg Biological Station, Michigan, USA - KBS K1-10-1 metaG | ecosystem: Host-associated > Plants > Roots >... | reverse complement strand
GCCGTCTCCGTCTTGCCGACGCCCGTCGGTCCGAGGAAAATGAACGACCCGATCGGCCGGTTCGGATCCTGAAGCCCGGCGCGTGAACGCCGCACCGCATCGGCCACCGCGCGTACCGCCTCTGGCTGGCCGACGACACGCCGCGCGAGCTCCGCGTCGAGTTTGGTGAGGCGCTCCTTCTCGCTCTCCATCATGCGCGTGACCGGAATGCCGGTCCACTGCGCGACGATCTCGGCGATGTCGTCGGCGCCGACCTCCTCCTTCAGGAAGCGCGCGCCGCCCGCCTGCTGCGAGGCGAGCTTCGATTCTGTCTCACGCAGCTCGGCCTCGAGCTTCGGCACCGTCCCGTACTGGATCTCCGCGGCCTTGCCGAGGTCGCCCGCGCGCGTCGCGCGATCGACCTCGATGCGTGCCTCCTCAATCTGCTGCTTGAGCTTGCCGACTCCGCCGAGCGCATTCTTCTCGTTTTGCCATTGAGCCTTCATCGAGCTCGCCTCTTCCTTCAGCTCGGCGAGCTCGCGCTCGATCACGCCGCGCCGCTCCTTTGACGCCGCGTCCTTTTCCTTCTGCAGCGCCTGGCGCTCGATCTCGAGCTGCACGACGCGGCGCTCGACTTCATCGATCTCCTGCGGCAGCGAGTCGATCTCGATGCGCAGGCGGCTCGCGGCCTCGTCCACGAGGTCGATCGCCTTGTCCGGCAGGAAACGGTCGCCGATGTAGCGATTGGAGAGGGTCGCAGCCGCGACGATCGCACCGTCCGTGATCCGCACGCCGTGATGCGATTCGTAGCGCTCCTTGAGGCCGCGCAGGATCGCGATCGTGTTCTCAACCGTCGGCTCCCCTACGTACACGGGCTGGAACCGCCGCTCGAGCGCGGGGTCCTTCTCGATGTTCTTCCGGTATTCGTCGAGCGTCGTCGCGCCAACCACGCGCAGTTCTCCACGCGCGAGCATCGGCTTCAGCATGTTGCCCGCGTCCATCGATCCCTCGGCCTTTCCCGCGCCGACGAGCGTGTGCATTTCGTCGATGAACACGACGAACTGCCCTTCCGCGGCGGTGATCTCCTTCAGCACCGATTTCAGCCGCTCCTCGAACTCTCCGCGGAACTTCGCGCCGGCGATCAGCGCGCCCAGGTCGAGCGACACGAGCTGTTTGTTCTTGAGCGACTCGGGGACGTCGCCGTTCACGATGCGCTGCGCGAGCCCCTCGGCGATCGCCGTCTTGCCGACGCCCGGTTCGCCGATGAGGACGGGATTGTTCTTCGTGCGGCGCGAGAGCACCTGGATCACGCGGCGGATTTCCTCGTCGCGCCCGATGACCGGGTCGAGCTTGCCCTTGCGGGCCATCTCCGTGAGGTCGCGCGCGAACTTCTGCAGCGCCTGGTACTGATTCTCAGGATTCTGGTCCGTCACCTTGTGCGCGCCGCGCACGGACTTCACCGCCTCGGCGAGACCCTTCGGCGTGACCCCTGCGTCGCGGAGGATCGCAACGCTCTCCGCGCCCTTCGTCCCCGCGAGCGCGAGCAGCAAGTGCTCGGTGGACACGAACTCGTCGCCGAACGCCTTGGCGTGCTTCTCAGCTTGATCGACGACGCTGGAAAGCTCCCGCGAGAGCGTCGGCGACGCGTCGCTCTGCTTGGGATAGCGTGCGATTTCCCGGTCCAGCGCCTCGGAGAGCGCGGGAATCGCGACGCCGAGCTTCTGGAGGATCGGCGCGACGATCCCCTCGTCCTGGTCGAGCAGGACGCGCAGGAGGTGCGCGTCGTGGACGAGCGGATTCCCGTTGCGCCGCGCAAGGGCGAGCGCATCGTTGAGCGCGTCGGAGCTTTTTACGGTGAGGCGGTCTGGATTCAGCATGACTGGCGACTGGGGACTGGAGACTGGCGCTGGGGACGGACGACCGAAGACCGAAGCAACCTGTAGTTCGTTCCGCAGTCCGCAGCGGGTTGCCTTTGCAAGAGCGGTACCACTAAGAATACGCCGTTCTGGCCGGGTCGGTGTCGGGCGATTCCGCGAAGGTCGTCAGGGCTTCCAGTGGAAAGAGCGAAGATCGCCGTTGCGACGGCTCACTCCGATCCGGTCGCAGTATTCGAGAAACGGAATCAGGTACTTGCGGCTGAGCCCCAGGGCTTCGCGGATTTGTGATGCCGTTTTGTCAGACCCGTCGGACGTGGCCTGCCGCAGCGAATCCAGCAGCGAGCGCACCGCCGGAGCGCTGTAGTAGCGATCGGGAGCCACGGCGACCGCACGCCCCTCGCGTTCGAGCACGCGCAGCAATGCCGGCGTCTCCTTTCCGAATTGGTCGGACAGCTCACCGACGCTGAGCGGCGAAACCCCGCCCGCCTCGAGTGCCACCGCAAGTTCAGCGACCTTCGACGCTGCGGCGCCGGAGCCTGCGTTCCACCCCGCACGCGTGAGCACGGCGCCGCGCACCTCGACCTTGCCGCGCTCCGCGAGATCGCGGAGCACGTCGTCAAATAACAATTCCGCAGCCCGCAGTTTTGATCTTGCCTCCTGAAGGGGGAGGCCGGCCTCAAGCGGATTCGCCTTGTGCCATGCGCGAACGTCCGCTGCGAGGCGGTCGCGGATCCGCGCGCGCAGCCCTGCGTCGAACAGGCGGTCGCCGAGCTGAATCAGCGACCGCGTGCCGGCCACGAGGGCCGCCACGGCCGCAGGGAGCACGCCGACGCGCACGGGGACGTCCGCCAGCGCGAGCCCGTCTCCTGCGGCCTCCGCAACGATCAGCGAAAGCCGGTCGCGTTCCGACGCATTGGCCGAGCGCCACGGCTTTGCGCGCCGCGTTGCCGGCTGCGGATCCGTGATCACGCCTCCGCCGACGGTCGCAGCGGGACTCGTTGCGCGCAGCACAAACCGGTCGCCGGCGCGCGCCACGACGGGCGCGTCGAGTGCGATGCGTACGGGAAGGATCTCACCCGCCGCGACTCGTCCGCCCGCGCCGACCAGCCGCGCTCCCACCTCCGACGTGCCGAGATGAAAGCGCACGCGCGTGCGCACACCGAGCGGTTTCGCGTCGTCGAGGAGCGCAACGTCCGCGCGGAGCACGAGCGACTCGCGCCAGGCCGGATCGTCCGAGACGAGGATGCCGCCGTGCGAGACCGAGTCACGGTCCACGCCGGCCAGCGCGACCGCGACTCTTGTGCCTGGCACGGCTTTCGCAACCGGCGCACCGTGCGACTCCAGCGAGCGCACCCGCGCCGTTCTGCCGGACGGAAACAAGCGAACGGTCTGCTCACGCTCGATCGCCCCGCTCCACAGCGTGCCGGTCACGACGGTCCCGGTACCCGTCACGCTGAACGCGCGGTCGAGCGGCAGCCGAGTGAGGTCGCCGGCGCTGCGCTGCGGCACGCGCGCAGCCGCCTCGGCGAGCGCGCGGCGCAGGTCGCCAAGGCCCGCGCCGGTCGTCGCCGAACACGGGACGATCGTCGCGCCATCAAGTGCCGATCCGGCCAACAGCTTCCGAACATCGTCCGTGATGAGCGCGAGCCAGTCGGCCTCCACGAGATCGCTCTTCGTCAGCGCGACCGCACCTCCGCGTATGCCGAGCAGCGTGAGAATCGCCAGGTGCTCGCGCGTCTGCGGCATCACGCCTTCGTCGGCCGCGATCACGAGCAGGGCGAGGTCCACCCCCGTGGCGCCCGCGAGCATCGTCCGCACGAACGCGTCGTGCCCCGGGACATCCACGACGCCGAGCGTGCCCGTGAACGCGGGCTCGGCGATCTGCAACGGCGCAAACCCGAGCTCGATGGTGATGCCGCGGCGTTTCTCCTCGGGCAGGCGATCGGTGTCGACGCCGGTGAGCGCGCGCACCAGGGACGTCTTGCCGTGATCGATGTGCCCGGCCGTGCCGAGGATCACGCGGTGACTTCCGTGCGCGAAGCGCCCTGCGCCTCCCACGTCAGGAATGCGCGAAGCGGCCGTCCGTCGCCGAGATGCTCCTCGAGAAACTCACGCAGGAGTCGCTGGTGCGCGCGGCGCGCCGCTGGATCGTCGAGCGCAGACTCGGCATCCGCGAGCCACTGCCGCAGGGTGGCGCGTGCCTCCGCCGGAAGTTGCCGCCCTCTCCCGCCGTTTCGGGCGCAGTTCGCGCAGAGCGCGCCGCCCGCGCGGTGGTCGAACGTCAGCGGCACATGCTCGGGGAGGTCGGCGTGACAGCTCGCGCACTGGTCGAGCGCCGGCGCAAACCCGAGGTCGGCGACGACGCGCCATGCGCCTGCGAGCGCAAGCGCCGGCACGTCGTGCGGCTCGGCCGCACCAATCGCGTCCAGCACCGCCGTCGCGGAATCGTGCACCCGGCCCGAGTCGTCCTCCCGGCCAAATCGCAAACAGAGCTCAGCAATCGCCGATGCGGCCGTGAAACGGGCGAGCGATCCGGCCAGCTCGCTCCGGCTCCGGGTGGTATCGAAGCCCGCGAGCGTGTGGAGATCGCGCGACGGATGCGCACGCACGTGGGCGACGCCGCTGGTGAAAAGGTCTATCGCCGCGCCGAACGGACTCTTCGGCCGGCGCGCGCCGCGCGCGATGACCGAGAGCACTCCCGCATCGCGCGTGGCGATCCGCACGATGCGTGAGGTCTCGCCGTAGTCGAAGGAATGGAGGACGAGGGAATCCGACTCGATCAGGCGCACGCTCAAAACTACCAGGGAGCGACGGACGGCGAGAACTACGGCTTCCTGCTCCCGGTCCAGAACGCGAGGATGCCGCACGACTGATCCGACGCCGAGAGGCTCACCGGCACGTTGCCTCCGCGATTGTACACTTCGATCGCCGCCACGTCCGACGCGTCGAGAATCTGGTCCAGGATCACCGCGGTTGTCGCATTCACGTTGTTGTCCTTGTCGCACTCGGGGCGGGACGACTGGGCCCCGCTGCTGAAAACCGACGTGCCGCCGCCTATGTTGCAGCCGCGGGACGGGCACTGGCGGACACCGTCCACGAGGATCGCCATCTGGCACTGCCCCGCCGACGAAAACGCCACCTGCTCCCCTTCGCACGACCGCCGGAGCGTCACGCCGTTCAGCCCGCGCAGCACATTCGTGATCTTGTCCGGGTGCCGAAACTCGAGCTCCTCGGGCCCGATGAACACGGCGCTGAGCGCGCCCTTCTGGCGCATCATCCAGCGATCGTAAAATCCGCTCATCTGGAGCAGCCGGTTTTCCGTGGAGACCTTCACGTTCACCGCCGCGAGGTTCTGCGCAATGCGCGGCAGCTGGACGATCAACGTCGCGCCCGTGTCCGGCAGGTCCAGCTTGCCGAACCACGGCTGGTACCCGATGCGCTGCACACGCACCGTCAGCGTGGTCTTCTTTCCCGCGCCGAGGCTGACTTCGCCGTGTTCGTCCGTGATCTGGCCGACGCCGCCTTCAACCGCGACGTACGCGTAGACGATCGGCGTGCTGTCGACGGTGATCACGCGCAGCTTGCGCATCTGCGCGTGCGCCACGGACGGTGCGGCGGCGAGCGCCAGACCCGCGACGAAGACAAAGCGACGACGAAGCATTGAGCCTCCCGGTGGGGTGACGGAAGCGACTTTAGTGCCCAATACGTACCCCAACGTACAGCATTCGTCCCGGCGCCGGGAAATGGTCGATCTCCTGATACCGCGCGTTGAAGAGATTTTCGACCCGCCCCTCGAGCGACACGCCACCCCTGATGTGCGACGGCAAAGGCTGCACGACAGAAAGATCCACCTTGGTGTACGACGGCAGCGTAACCGGCACCGCCGGGTACGGCACGTAGTCGCGATCCGCGCGCTCGCCGACGTACACGGCCGCGAGCGTGAGCTGGGTTCCGCCGGCGTACGTCTGGAGCGCCGACACGGTCCACGCATTCTTTGGCCGACGGATCAAGGGCTGCCCGGGCACGTACGACGCGCCGGTGGTCGAATCAAACCCGATCCTGGTCGTGCGCGTCGCGGTGTACGTGTAGCTCCCGCTCAGCGTCACGCCGCCGCCGGCGCGATACGACCCCTCGAGCTCGACGCCATCCGCATTCGCCCCGGCCACGTTGTAGTAGCTCGGCGTGCCCGGCGCGGCATTGCCGGAGTAATCGATGATGTTCGCAAACCGCTGGAGGAACCCAGTCGCCTTGAGCGTCAGCTTCCCGTCGTCGAGGAACGTGTCGAAGCCGAGTTCCGCGCTCCGCGAATGTTCGGGCTGGAGCGCGGGATTTCCGGTGACGAAGCCGGTTGAGTAGTTCTGGACGAAGCTTGGCGCGGTGAACGCGCTTCCCACCGACGCGCGGACCCGCGCTTCACTGGAGAGCACGTACGCGACGCTCGCGCGCATGGTCGGGAATGTGCCGAACGCGCTGTTCTGGTCGAGCCGGCCGCCGACGACATACGACAGGCGATCCGTCGCATCGCCGATCCCCTGCACGAACGTCGCCGAGTTGTGCCGTGACGCGGAGAACGCGCCGGGCGAGTTCCCAAACTGGCTGAGTGAGAGGGAGGTCTGATCCTCCCGGTCCTCCGCGATTTCCTCGCCAACGGTGAACACGCCGCGGGCGCCGTAGCGAAGGTTCAGGCGGGCATCTCCGCTGCGGCGTGTCTCCGCGGTGCGCGAGTAGAATCCGTAGAAACCGAGCGTATCCGACGGAGAGTCGGGCCCGTCGTTGGAGCGCGGCAGGTACTCGTCGGATGCGAGCGCAACCCGGAACTCGGCGCGATCGCTCAGCTTGCGCCCCGCGCCGAGCGAGAGGACGAGCCGGTGATCGGTCTGCTCGGCGTTGTGGTCATCGACCGTGCCGTCCGATTCGGTGGGATAGTGATAGATCTGCGACGACCAGCGCATGGCGACATGGACGTCGGTCTTCGCATCCGGGTTGAGCCGGACCGAGCCGCTCAGCACGTCGTCGAGGAACTGGTTGTTGAACGCGAGGATGCCGTCGGTGTACTGGTGCGATCCGCTCAGCGTGAAGCCGGCGTTCATGCCGCCGGCCGACCACCCGAGTTCGTCGCGCCGCGCGCCGCGCGACCCCACGCCGGCGTACGCGTTCGTCGCCAGCGGCCCCGATCCGTTCTTCGTGAAAATCTGCACGACACCGCTCACCGCGTCAGAGCCGTACAGCACGCTCGCCGGCCCCTGCACCACCTCGATGCGATCGATGTTGCTCACCGTGAGCGATGCCCAGTCGAACGCGCCGCCCGCCTCGTTGACCGGCACGCCGTCAACGAGCACACGCACGTAGTTGCTGTTTCCGCCGCGCAGGAAGAGCGACGTCTGCGAACCCTCCGGCCCGCTCGAGACGACTTGCGCGCCCGGCACCAGCCGCAGGGCGTCTTCGACGCGGGTGATCCCCTGCGCGCGAAGATCGTCGCCCGACAGCACCGTGGACATCGCGATCGGCGCAGCCGTGGCGATCGGCACTCGTGACGCCGTGACGACGACGGCAGCGAGGGAATCCTTCGGCGGCTGGGCCAGTCCCTGCGCAGAAGCCAAATGCGAAACAAGCAGTGCGAACCCGACCGTGAAAAACTGCGCGGCGCGACGACGAATCATCCTTCGGTCTCCAGCAGGCGTTGAGGTGGGGTGAACATCAGGTCAGCGGGGCGCGCGGTTCCGGAGCGGCACGAGCACCGGTGCGCCGACGGCGGGATCGCGTGAGACGACCAGCGGCCATTCATAGACGCGCTCGAGCAGGTCACCGCGCATCACGTCGTCCGGCGCGCCGAACGCGGCGAGTGCCCCCGCCCGCAGCAGCGCGATGCGCGTGGCAAAACGCGCCACAAGGTTGAGCTGGTGGCTCACGAGCAGCACGGCGCGGCCTTCGCGGGCGAGCGCATCGAGCAGCTCGAACACGGCCATTTCGTGCGCGATGTCGAGGAACGCGGTCGGTTCGTCCAGCACGAGCGCATCGCCGCCCTGTGCGAGCGCCCTCGCGATGCGCACGCGCTGCCATTCGCCGCCCGAGAGCTCCGGGGTTCGGCGCGCGAGAAACGCGTCCACGCCCGCGCGGGCCGCCGCCGCGCCGATCGCCGCGCGGTCGCCTGGCGTTTCGCCGCTCCACACGCCGCCGTGCGCGTAGCGTCCGAGGGCGATGAAATCGCGCACGACGAGCGGAAACGCCGGCTCCTCTCGCTGGGGGACCAGCGCAATCCGGCGGGCCGCGTCGAGACGCGAGAGTGCGCCGAGCGGCGTGCCATCGATGACAATCGTGCCGCGCTCCGGCGTGAGCCGCCCAAGCAGGGCGCGGACGAGCGTGCTCTTTCCGCTCCCGTTCGGTCCGACGATGGCCGTGATCGCCCCGCGCGGCGCGTCGAGCGACACGCCGTCCACGGCGGCCCGCGCGGCGCGCGGGTATCGCAGCACGACGTCGTCGAAGCGGATCACGTCATCCTCCGGAGCCGCATGAGGAAGAACGGAACCCCGATCAGCGCGGTCACGGCTCCCAGGGGCAGCTCCGCCGGCGAGCGCACGGTGCGCGCGACGACATCCGCCGCGACGACGAGCGCGCCGCCCGCCACTGCCGCCCCGAGCATCACGCCGCGCGCCGTCCGTGCGCCGAGCGCGCGAACAATGGCCGGCACGACGAGCCCCACGAACCCGACGAGCCCCGCTCCCGCAACGGTGACCGCGGCCAGTAAACTCGCGGCGAGGTACACGCGCCGCGTCGCCCGCTCGACGTCCACACCGAGCGCGGCGGCGGGGTCCTCACCCAGCGCGAGCAGCTCGATCTCGCGTCCGAGCGCGATCAGGAGCGCGCCCCCGAACGCGACGTACACGGCGACCCAGCGCGCGCCCTGCCACGTCGCATCGCCGAGCGAGCCCATCATCCACCAAAGGGCACCCCTCACCGTCTCACTCGGCGCGCCGGCGAGCAGCACCATCACCGCAGCATTCGCGAACGCGCCGACGACAACGCCCGCCATGAGCAGCACGCGCGGATCGCCGCGAGCGCCCGCCGCGCGAGCCACGAGCAGCACGAGCGTCACGGCAACCACAGCACCGGCGAACGCCGCGACGGGCAGCAGCGCCGGCGACGACATGTGCAGCGTGACCGCCGCCACCGCGCCCACCGCGGCGCCGCCGGAGACACCCAGCAGGTACGGCTCCGCCAGCGGATTCCGCAGCGTCGCCTGCAGCGCCGCCCCGCTCACGCCGAGCCCCGCGCCGATCACCACCCCGAGCGCGATGCGCGGCAGGCGCAGCGTCTGCACGATCGCGACCGTGTCGGGATCGCCCGCGCCGAACAGCGCGTGCCAAACGGCGGCGGGCGAGAGCGCCACCGGTCCGAGCGCGAGGCCGGCCAGCGAAGCCAGCGCCAGTGCGGCAAGCAGGATCGTCCACGTTCTCAGCCGCATCGCCTATCGCGTCCTGTCGCCGAATATCAGCGCGCGCAGGCTGCGCGCCGCCTCGCCGAGTTTGATGCCGGGCCGTCCGACGAGGAGCGTGTCGACGATGAGCAGCTTCCCCTTCCGCACGGCCGGAACCGCCTGCCACAGCGGGCTCGCGCGCAGCGCCCCGGCGCTCGCCGCACCGACGAGGATGTAATCCGGGTTGCGGCGCACGATTTCTTCGAGCGTGACCTGCGGTGACGGCTGGTCCATGTCGCCGAAGACATTCCTTGCGCCGACGATCGTGACGAGTTCGTCGAGATAGCTTCCGCGGCCGATCGTGAGAATCGGCGAGTCCCACACATGCCAGAATACCGTGACCGGATGTGCCGGCCTCGGCATGGCGCGCACGGCGTCGAGCGACCGTTCGACCGAGTCGGCGATCGCGGCACCGGCCGCGCTGTCCCCTATGGCGCGCGCGAGCAGCATGACGGTCCTGCGGAAATCGCTGATGTGGTCATCGCGAATCGAGAGCGTCGCGATGCCGGCGCGCCGAAGCTGCGCCGCCGCGGCACGATTCGACTGACCCGCGTACAGCACGACGAGATCCGGATGCACGCCGATCACGGCTTCGACGTTCGGCTCCATGCCGTTGCCGAGGTCAGCGACGGCGCGTGCGGAGTCGGGATAGACGTCCCAATGCGTGCGTCCCACGAGACGCCCGCCAGCCCCGAGCGCAAAGAGCAGCTCGGTCGTGACCGGATTCAGCGAGACGATCCTCCGCGCTGCGCTGAGATGGATCGTGTCGCCGAAATCGTCGCGTGCGATCACTGCGGACTGCGGCGGGCGGGCCGTGCCGGACTCGCCGCACGCCGAAACGCCCGCCATCAGGGCGAACGAAGCAACGATCAGTGCGCGGTGACGCGGAAAAAACAAAGCGGACTCCTTTCCGGTGGAAGAAGTCCGCAACGCAGGATGCGTGGATGTCGTGCACAGACGACGACGCATCGTACGCCACCAGCCCTCCCCCGAGGACGTGTTTACGTGGCGCGAACGTGGGTCGTCTCCTGGCTCCGGGCCGCCTCTCTCGCCTTCCCGACCCTGCGGTCAGTGGCGCATTGAGGAGGCGTGAACCCCTCGCATGCGCGAGGTGTTCGTGCCCGTTACAGTGGCGGGGCCGCGCCGGATTTCAACCGGCTTCCGTGTCCCGCGTTCGCCATCAGTTGTGAGTCGAAGGTATGAGCGCGCGGCGCGCGGCGCAAGCGGCGCTCCGTCAGAGTCCGTCGCGCCGCGCGATCGCCGACGTCAGGCGCGCCTTCAGCCGCGCGCGCGTCTCATAATGGTCGGCGCGCTGGTCCGCGGTGGGATTCTCGACCTGCTCGAACGCGTCGTCGAGCGCCGCGATCTTGCGCGCAACGTCGTCGGGATCCGCGTCACCGAGTTCGCTTGCGCGCGCGACGAGCGGCCCGCGGCGCATCAGGCTCGCCGCCAGGCCCGCGAGCATCGCCGCGCCGATTCCGACCACGACGAGCGCGATTCGCGTCGAGAACGCCCGCCCGGCTTGCGTTGGCGCGATCACCGTCACGACGGAGTTCGCCGGCGCGTCCTGCGCGAGGAATCGCCGGAACGGCCGGCCGTCGAGATTCACCGACGCCATCTTCTTCAGCTTCGCGCCCGTCGCGCTCCCCTGCGTGTCCTCGACGAGCACCTCGAGGACGGACGCCGCGGCAAGCACCGGGAAAGCGATCGGCGCCTTGCTCACCGGCACCCGGTAGTGAAACGAGAACTGCTTCACGCCGGGCGCGATCGGCGCGAACACGAGCGCGCGGCCGTTCTCGAACTTCACCGCATCGGCGGGAATGTCGCCGTCCGCCGCCACGGCGCCGGTCGCCCCCTCGGGCAGCGGTGTTGCAAAGGTCGGACGCTCCGGCGTTCCTGCAATGCGCGTCACCGACGTGTCGTTCGACACCTCGAACACTTCCAGGACCAGGCGGCCCTTTCCCGTGTCGGGCGCCGTGATGATCACGTGGCGCCCGCGCACCGTCAAAGGAATCGGTGCGCTGGTCGTGTCGTACACGAGCAGGTCTGCGTCGCCGCCCGCGACCACGGGTTTCTTGAGCGGCGGCGTGAAGTACGCAATCCCGCCGTAGCTCGACGCGACGAAAAACAGCGCGCTCGTATCGCCGGTGGCCCGGTAGCGAAACGCAAAGCGCCCCGCCGCGTCCGTGCGCACCGAATCGACAGGCGCCGCGAGATCCGAGCCCACGCGATGGAGCACGACCCAGTTTCCGGCGAGCGGTACTTCACCTTTGGCGGTGACGCGGTGCACGGAGCCGCGCGCTTCGCGCAGCGGCGCAGCGGGCGCGTGCGGCGCCTGAGCCTCGCCTGTGCGAGCGAGCGCGGCGAGCGCGGCGAGCAGCGCAAGCGCGACACTGCGCCGGGCACCGATGCCGATCACGACCGACGCGCGCTCCAGCCTAGAGCGTGAACTTTCCAAAATCCTCCGGGCGAAGCCGGGCGAGGTAGCGCTGGAGTGCCTCCGCTCCGCGCTGGTGCGCTTCGCGGGTGGATCCGCTGAGATCGGGGCCGCTGTCGCTGTCCGCATCGGAATCGTCGGGCGGTGCGTCCTCCGATGCCGGCGCCTCGTACTCGGCGAGCAGCTCGTCGGCGACGAACACCGGCGCCTCGAGCCGCACGGCGATGGCGATGCTGTCCGACGGCCGGGCGTCGACGACGTGCATCGTCTGGCCCTGCATGACGTGCATTTCAGCGAAGAAGGTCCCGTCCTCGACGCGCGTAATGTTCACGCGCCGCAGTTCGCCGCCGAGCGTGACGATGAGGGACCGGGCGAGATCGTGCGTCATGGGGCGCTCGCGCTGCACGCCATCGAGGTGCGCAGCAATCGCCTCCGCCTCGTTCCGCCCGATCCAGATCGGGAGGATCCGGTCGCCGCCCTTCTCCTGAAGGATGACGACGAAGGAGTTCGAACCGCTGTCGAGCCCGAGCCGCGAAACGATGACCTCGACCACGAACCCTCCCGGCGCGTGAACAGGCGGCCGCTGCTGCTACGCCCGCACGGCCTTCTTCAGCTCCGCCACGCGATCGGTGCGTTCCCACGTGAACAGCGTGACCTTCTTCCCCGAACGCACGGCGCGCTCGCTCGCCCGCCCGAAATGCCCGTATGCCGCGGTGTCGCCGTAAATCGGCTTGCGGAGGTCGAGCGCCTCGATGATTCCCCGGGGCGTCAAGTCGAACACCTCCTCGACGGCGCTGATGATCTTACCCTCGTCGACGGTGCATGTGCCGAAGGTGTCCACCATGACGGAGACGGGCTTCACGACGCCGATCGCGTAGGCGACCTGGACCTCGCACTTCGTCGCGAGCTTGGCCGCGACGATGTTCTTCGCCACCCATCGCGCCGCATAGGACGCCGAGCGGTCCACCTTCGACGGATCCTTGCCGCTGAACGCGCCGCCGCCGTGGCG
>Ga0070691_10000743_pt1 | contig 12830 bp, 14 predicted proteins | sample KBSK1101metaG_FD_64673 | JGI IMG/M metagenome (GOLD analysis project Ga0070691, IMG submission 64673) | Corn, switchgrass and miscanthus rhizosphere microbial communities from Kellogg Biological Station, Michigan, USA - KBS K1-10-1 metaG | ecosystem: Host-associated > Plants > Roots >... | reverse complement strand
CACTGGCCGGCAGAGAACACGCGAACAGTTCCATCACTGCAAAGCGTGACGAACGAGTTTTCGTCCACCGGGAACGTGCGCTGCCCGTACTTGATGCCGATGCTCTGGCTCACGCGCTCGAAATACTGAATGACGGGAATGGCGACAATGCCGGAGATGCCGACGTCGATCTGGATCGCGGGGTTCGCCACATAGGTGGACTTCGGGCAATGCACGACCAGTTCGCTTTTGGTGGCCGAGATTTGAGTCACCGGATCCTGCGTCGGGAAGAATTGACGCGCGGGGTAGTGATAGCCGATGAAGCGCGGGTAGGTCTTGGTGTCGCAGTAGTCCACGCGATCGGACAGGGGAACCGCGGTCGCCATGAAGTCGGGACGCAGGCAGCCGATGCCCTTGGACATCTCCGTGTAGAATCGACTGCGCAGGGCGAAGTTCTCGCCAAGCTCTGAGCCACCCCCGAAACGGTTGAGCAGTACGGCTTCGGTCGTGGTGTCCTCCCACGTCTCCTCGGCGATCGGGCGATCACCAACCCAGACGTAGGTGTTGGGGGCTGTTTGCAGAGCCCGGTAGACACCTTTGTGCGTGATGTACGATGCCGCGTTCAAGCTGATCGGACCGGAGTTGTCGGCGGAATCGAAAACAAGGCTGTTCGGGAAATCGGGCTCGACCTCGCCTTCCCCATTAAACGAGGTGTAGTCGGTCTCCTCGTAGTTGGGCTTGTTGGACGGCCCCTCAAACAACAACTGACTGGTCGTTCTATTTGAGGTGCCGGGAGTTTCGCTCGGGAGCCCTGTCACCGGGTCAACGAGGCGAACATACGTGTAAAGGTATCTGTATTCCCGCTGCGGCCCCGACCCATCACGCGAGCCCTGGAAGGCGGAAATCCCGTAACCTGAGCGCTCGCTGAGGTACATGTACTTGCCGATCCTCTGATCGACAAACACATTCCTGGGGGTCGCACCTTGGACAAAGACAAGGAAGCCGTCCGCCGTTTGCGCGTAAATACTTGAGGTCGCGTCAGGGATCGCGTCCGGTCCCGCGAACACGAGAGTTTGTGGCCCGTAGTCTCCATCGCGAGTCGAAATGTCCTCCCACGTCGCCAAGCCGGTGATGGTGGTGTCGCTGCCGTAAAGAGAGAGGCGCCCCCGGTTTATCAGGTACGTTCCCGTCGCCACCAATTCCGTGGCCGCCTCGTCCTTGTAGAGGTTGATGGTGATGTTGCCCGAAAGCAAGACCAAGCGGGAGTAGAGCGTGTAGTCGTTGGAGTTCTCTTCCGTGAGGCCGGACACGGCCAGCTCAATGCTGTACGTGTTGACGACTCCAGCACCAACCGCAAGCGGCGTCGAATACCCTTCGACCAATACCGAGCCAGAGACGCCGCTCCCGCCGGTCGCGGTCAACGTCAGGTATTCGGGCTGTGCCGAAACAAGCATGGTGCCACGCGCAAGCTCATCGCCATTGGTATTCGAGACAATGACCGTGAGCGAAGGGCCAGCGGAGTCTGCGATCGCGATCACCAACTCTTGTCCGCCGACGACCCCGGTCAGAAGCATGTCCGAAAGAACAGCGGACACGGCCCCGGTGATGGTCACCTGTCCGTCTATAAAAGTGATCGTGGCCGTTTGCGCAACATCGGGACCGATGGGGGTGGACTCTTCCCACTCCTGCGCCTTGCGGCCGCGCGAAATCCAAATCTTGCGGCCGCGGTGAAAGATCCAGCGGCCGGTGATCGGATGCTGCGCCAAGTAGTGCCGGGTTCCGGTGCCTGGAAGTCGCTCTGGGCTGGCGAGGCGGGCGCCGGCACCGCCTTCGATGCCGCCGGCGTAGGCGACACAGTTTCTCAACAGCGCCATGTCCGACATCCCGATTCTGGTTCCGGGCATGTCCGAGTTTTGGCCGCCACGGAAATCCGTGAACGGCATCAGCCGCGAGTCTTGGCCTTGGAGGCGGGTTTTGCGAGGTTTAAATCCCTGCATTTAGCACGGCCGGTAAGGAGTGACGTTCTCGGTCTGTTCCGCGGGCTGGACGACCACCGACGCCCACCTCTCATTGAAGTCGGCCAGCGCCTCCTTGAAGGCCTGCGAAGGCCACCCACCGGCACCGTACTCTTGTTCCTCGATGTATTCGAGGCAGCCGCGCATGAGCAGCGGAAGCACGTCCTCATCGGGGATGGAGAGGGGGATGTTTTCGGACGTGAGCTGCTGCGGCCAGGTGAAGCACTCGACGCGCCAGAGCGTCGTCGTGTCCTTCGGGTTTTGCGGACGCGGCCATTTGATCTTGCAGTCGGCCGAGAGGGCGTTGCGCGAAGGTGGAGCCCCAATCGGAACGTCCAAAGCGATACCACGGTCTCCGAACTTGGGCTTGTATCCATACTCCAACAGCGGCCAATTCACGTCTCTGGCCGCTACCCGAGTGTCCAAGGCGTAGACGCGCCGCACGCTTCTGATGTCTCCGATAAGGACGCCGTCGTCATCGAAGATGGACGTGGAGGCGACGTAGGAATACTGACTGTCCACGGTATGAAGCAGTGGATCGGGCTGCACGCGCTGGAGCGGGCACTCGCCGCCCAGGATGTAGTTCTGAACCGAGTTCGCGATGGAGAGGGCTTCTATGCGGTCCTGCGTTGCGGCGGTGCGTTTAGTCAGCTTGTCGATGAACGCAGTGGTTTGCATAAGCCACCCTCTCCAAAGATTGTTTTACTTGCCGGTCAAGGCTTCGAGCAGTTCTGCCCGCAGCTCCGGGTTTTTGAAGGCCTCCAGCACGGCTTCCTTGAGAAGATCCTTGTTCCCGAAAACGGAATCGCGCAAGCTCTGCATCGTTTCCTCGTCCTCGACGTCCATGCGCTCGAACTTCGGGAGATACTTGCGGACTTCCAGAACTTCCTCGTCCCCGTTTACGGTCTTGACCGCCTCACGGTAACGCGCGGCCGCGGACGCCGCCATGGCCGCGAGCTTGGCGATGTTGTTCGGAGTCGGGGCCACGAGCAAAAGCCCGTGCGGACTCTCGACGCTGTCGCCTTGGTTGCCGCGGATGAGCGTGGTGTTGTTGGAATTGACGACGAACTCGACCTTTCCATTGCGACGAGTGGGAGTGAATCCCTCGAAGTCGTAACAGACGGGAGCATCGCCGGCGGGGACCATGCGATTGTAGCGCACCGGGATCCATTTTTCCTTGGCGTTGAGGGCCGGAATTCCACCGATCTCCATCACGCGCTGACGTCTTGCAATTTCTGTGAAGGCCATGTGCATATCCTTGGTTGGGTTGTTTAAAAAAAGGGGGAGGGACGACCCCTCCCCCCGTTATGGAACCATGTGCGGGACCGGATTAATCCTCCGGGGTTCCGCCCAGGGCGCCGGACTGGCAGATCATCAGGCCGCTGTACTTCTGCACGCCGGTGCTGCTGGTCACGTCGGCGCTCGTGGGTTCGTCGTAGCGACGAGCCTTGAAGCCTTCGATCGCGGAGCCGCCGATCTGCTGGAGCTGGCCGAGGTTCTTGATCTGATCCTCGAAGTGCCACTTGCGAGCGCGGGAATGCACGATCGCACCCTTGCCCAGAAGCGGGTTGACGAGGAACACGCGCTGCGTCGGGGTGTTGACGTAGCTCGCACGCTGATCGACTTCGCCCACGTCGCGGTAGACGAACGACACCGTGTCCGTGTCCTCGGTGTCGAGAACCAGGATCGGGGAGCGGTCGTTTTCCAGGATCGCGAACTTGTTGAGATCGGCGATCGCGCAGCCGCTGGTGTTGATGCCCATTTCCGCGATCTTGGTGGAAAGCGTGGTGCGCAGAACACTGGACACGGATGTCAGCGACGTGAAGTCGCGAACCGCCTGCGCCGCGAACGGGTGCAGCAACAGCGGCAGCGAGCCGGCGTAGTCGCCGTTCGGGGCTTCGATGCGCCAGGTATTGCGCGTGATGGTCTGGAACGTGTTGAGCGTCTTGACCGACGGCATGTTGGCGGGGTTGAAACCTTGGCCCGGACCGACGCCGTATTCGATCGCCTTGAGGGCGGCGATCAGGCTGGCGTAGTACGTGGTCAGGTTGTCGCTGTACGTGGGCTGGAGGTTGGCGGCGACGCCGTCCACGTAGATGTTGCTGTTGAGGCCGAAGCTGAGTCCCCAGAACCCGCCGGCGATCAAGTTGCCGTCATAGTCCTGGCACAGCGCCTGGTGCATGAGCTTGTCCTTGCGGTACTGGCCCCATTCGCCCAGGGCTTCCGTGGCGGAAGCGGGATCGGCGTCGCTGCCCATCAGGAAGCCCGGCAGGGTCTCCTTGGTGTTCAGGTCCACGACGTGGCCGTACATCTCGATCTCGGCCTTGAGGCTCTTGATGCGCAGGCGTTCGCCGTTGTTCTCGGCCAGAGTCCCCATGCCGACGTAGCCGGAGCCGCGCAGAGGCATACGGAGCTTCATCACGAGTTCGCCGACCTGGGATTCCAGATCCTTGACCATGACCACGGCGTCGGGGACGCGCATGGAACCCGTCACCAGACCGGACATGCCCGCGAGCAAGGATCCGGTGTCCACGTATCGTGCGAGTTTGTTGTCCCAGACCCGCTGCTGAATGTCCGAACCGGCTTTTACGACGGTTGTCATGGTGATGCTCCCTTTTAGGTCCGCAAAACATCATGCGGACAAATTTTTTTCTGGTGTTGCGGGTCTACTCCACCATGGAGCCGTGTTCGTTTCCCCAAATATAGTTGCTGTTTTTGAAAGCGCGGGGGTTATCCCTTGTCGCGCTCCAAAATCTCCAACGCCTTGTTGGCGTAAAGTTCCTGCTTTTCCGTCCTCTTCGGCAGTTTCCCGGTCAGCTTGGACGCGGCTTCCTCCTCGTCCATCAACTTCGTGAGGAAGGCCTCGGCGCTTTCCTTGTCGTAGGGGAGGGTGTCGGACTGGATCTGGGAGGGTCCGGGGGCGCCTGCGGGGGCCGTGCGCACCTCGCCGGGCTTGGCCGCGAGCGCCTTCTTGACGAGGTCGGTTTGTACGCCTGTGGCAGCGTTGACGCGGCCTTGGACGTGCTCCTCTTCCCACGCCTTGCCCACGCCCAGGCGCTCCGCGGCTTCGGTGAGGGCGCCGCGGCCGGTGAAGCCCTGCTTGACGAGATCACGAGCGGTCAGCGCGATCAGGATCTGATGAATGTTCGTCGGCGTCTGGAGGTCGGGGGCGGCGGCGAAGGTCTTGTCGGAGAGGAAGCGCCGGTACGCGGCGTTGATGTCCTCGGGCTTGGAGGGGTCGCCGCCGTTGGCCTTGACGACGCGGTCGAGCCACGGCTGGTAAAGTTTCTCGGCCGCCGCGATCCCGCCTTCGAGCTTCATCTTGCCCGCGAAAACGGGAGACGCGCTGATGGCCTTTTCCACCGCGGCTTCGGCGCGGCTGCCTTGGGTTTTTTCCGCGGTCGCGCGATTGGCGTCGATGAACTCGCGGTCCGTCTGGCGGAGATGGTTTTCGCGCAGCTCGTCGAGTTCGAGCAACGCCTTATTGCGTTCCGTCAGCCACTCGTCGTGGGCGTCGGTCAGGCGTTCGGGCTCGGGCTTGTCGATGATCTTGCGCAGCTCCGCGCGTTTTTCATCGTAGATCTTGAGGCGCTGCTCGCGAGCCTCGGCCAGGATCTCGGCCTCGGATTTCACGGGCTCTTCTTCGCTCTCTTCGGTCTCGGTCTTTTCTCCGCCACCGGCAGCGGCTGCGGCGGCAGCGTGCTCCGCCGCGATCTCTTCCGCGGTTTTTTCCGGCGGAGGATTTGCGAGCTTTTCACGGGCGGCCTCGACTTCTTCGTCGGTGACCTTTCCCTCGGTGAAAGCGCTGGCAATACGTTCCTGCTCCTCAATGGGCAGCTTGTCGAACTTCTCGGCGTCGCTGGTCGCTTCCGCGATGTACTCGGGCGTGAGTTCCGGCGGGGTCGCCGGCTGGTTGTCGTTGTTTTCTTCGGCCATGTTATGATCCTTGGTTGAGTTAAGCGGCCAGTGCCGCTGGTTGTGCCGCGGGTGCGGCAGTGGGAGCGCCTGCGGGTGCGGAGCCGGGAACGTCGGAGCCTGGCGCGGGTGCGCCAACTCCGGCCTGTTGCCGCATCATCCCGAGAGAGATTTCGATCAGTAGGCTTGCGGCCTCGTCCACGGTCGCCTTGGTTTTGTCCGGCAGGTTCGGGATCAGGGTCGCGAGCGTCGCGAACATGATGTTGGACATCTGCTCGTTCTTCGCGAACTGGAGGCCGGACACGAGATCTTGCATCGTCTGCGAGCGCTTCGACAGAGACGTGGGGTTTTCCTTGACGTCCACGTTCAAGTAGTCGATGACGCCGATGTCGATCGAGTCCGGGCGCCACGGCATGTTGATGTAGAACACGCCGGTTCCGTCGCGGCCGTTGATCTCCATCGGATAGATGTAGGTCTGTTTTGCCGCACCCAGGTACATCATGTGCATCCGATGGATGGCGGACTTCATAAAGCCCTTGCTAAAGACCATGCTGACCACGGCCTGCTGAACCGTGCGCCCGAAGAGGTCGCCGCTGTCGCCGGCCTTGCTGGCGCCGGACAGGGGCGCGATCGCGGGTCCGACGCCGTCGCGCAGGAACCCTACGAGGCGGTCGCTGCTGCGCTCAAAGTTCGACGGCGGAGGCGTGGGCGTGAGGTTTCCGAAGCTCTGGCGGGCGCGGGCGCCCTGCTTGAACTCGAAGATAGCGCCATCGACATTGCCCTCTTTCTTGAAGCGGGCGGTCTCGGCCGGGGTTGCGGCGCCGGTCTCGATGTAGCGCTGCGTGGTCGCGCTGGTTCCAAGCCACGAGTCGATCGCGGACTCGCGCATGTTGATCTTGCGATTGATGTCGCCGATCTGATCCACGGGCGTGTTCGGGTGCCCCATGATGTGGTCGGCGTTGAAATGCACGAAGTGGTAGCCGCCAAGCTGGTACACGTAATCGCCTTCGGCGAACGCGAACGAGGTCGAGAGCGCGGGACACACGACCTTGACTTTCTCAATGAGGACGGTGTCCTCAAGGAGCTGGAGCGGGCCGCCAATGGCACTGCTCTCGCGAGCCATGCGACGCCGGTTCTCGACCGGAACGTAATCCATGTAGCGGCCGGTCTCGGCGTTGAAGAGGCGGGGAATCTGCTCCTGCTCCAGCCAGTAACGATTCACGACCAGGTACGAGCGGTTTATGTCGTCACGGAACTCGGGGCTGTTGTCGAAGGGGATGATCGGCGACTCCATGTCTGAGGAGCCGAGCCTGTCGATCTCGATGCGCTGCTCCACGGCGGCACGGACCTTGGGGTTGTCGCCCCACGTCCATCCGATCTCTTTCGCGGACATGTACGCCCATGTGTCGATGAAGCGGTTGTCGTTGATGTTGTCGGTGATCCAGTCCGCGTCGTAGATGATGCGTTCCGGGGGCACGAGGCGCAGGCCGACGCGACCAAGGGTTGACTTCGAGTAGTCCTTGAAGAACTCCATGGTGCCGCGGTAGATGAGGCCGTTGCGCTCGAACTGGATCTCTTCCTTTTCCCATCCGCCCAGGGCGCGGTCCTCGACGTAAAGCTCGTGGATGATGTCGCCGTATGCGCTGGGAATGCCGGCTTCACCGACGTAGGCGGCATTGAAGCCGTCGGTGATGAGCGTGCCCGCGATCGAGTTGATCGCCTGCTTCGTCAGGTTGATGGACGTCGGGTTCTTGTTCGCGGAGCGAAGCCTGGCCACGGCCTGCGGGTCTTGAAGCCATTGACGATTGAAGGTGCCGTCCACCATGCCGGTGTTGAAGGCCTCACGACGACGCTCACGAAAGCCCTTGCGCAGGTTGTCGCGCATGGACGATGTGATGTCGGAGACACCCAGGGGTGTCGCATATCGAAGGGGTGGTCGCTCGCGCGGCCCCGTCGAGGACGTGGGGATTTCTTCGGCCATGACGGCTTAGTCCTCGTCTTTTTTCTTGGTCTCGGGATCGGTTCCTGCGGTAAGGTAGGCTTTCGCCCCCTCCAAAGCCTCGTCAAGACTGGAAGCCACGGCGTTCCCTTCGCCGACTCCCGGCTTCCACCAGCGCAGCGTCGCACCGCCAATGGCCAGTGAGATCGTGATGGACGGCTTCTCGTCTCCCATGGGGGACGGGCAGCATTCGTCGGCTTTGCGTTTCTCCGCCTTCTTCTTTCCCTCGGCCACCATCTGTTTTGCAAGAGTGCCCATGGCGTCCTCCGATTGAAGTGGATGCGCCCCCGAGGGGGCGCTGAGGCTAGACCTTGACGGTGACGAAGAAGTTGATGTCGCCGGTGTCCTCGTTCAGGAACGGGATGTAGCCGAAGCCGGCGACGGCGGCGGTGGCGGCGGCCTTGGAGCCGGCGGCCGGATCCTTGAAGCCGATGGCGGAGCCCGAGGCTTCGCCGCTCATCACGCCCGCGTTCTCGGCGCCGCCGTCATTGGCGATGGTCTGGATCACTCGAATGGTTTTGCCGACTGCGACTTTGGCCATGATTGGCTCCTATGCTGCCGCGGCCAAATTACCGAGGCGTATGCGCGAAATATAACACAGGACCGTGGGGTTGCGGCCCCGGCAGCGTCACGCGACCAGGATTTCCTTGGCCTCGATCACCACTTTTTGGCGTCGTTGGCCGTCCGGTGCCGACCACGTCACGTTCTTGATGAAGCCCTCGATGACCATAAACGACCCTTTTTTGGCCTTGGCCGCCACCAGCTCCGCGAGCGGGCCGTAGCATTCGACGGGGAAATAGTTGGTGTCCTCGTGGCTCTGGTTTTGACGGTCCTTCCAGCGCCTGGTGTTGGCGACGCTGAGATTGAGAACCGGGATGCCGCTGCCGGTGGCACCGAGTTCGGGGTCTTTGCTGATGGTTCCGTCAAAAATAATGTGATTCATGTATCTCCTTGTGCCGGCGAGCCGGGGTGTTTCCATTGATCTTCAATAGCCCATAAGTCCACTGTGTACGCTGCAAAAACAAAGTCCATCGGCACCCCGGACGCGAGCCTGCGTGCGGCCTTGGTCACCGCGAGCCTGCGCCCGACCGCAACCTGTTCCAGGCGACGCAGGGCCGCAACCGCGCGTTCCTGCCGAAGCCGGAACACGGGCGCCCACGACAACGCCTCAGTCGGGGACGAATGGCCGGTCATCGCCAAACTCCTCGGGTTCGTCGCCGCCCCACGCGCTGCCGCTGGGGCCGTCTGGTCTTGATGCCGGCTCCGGTTCCGGGGCTTCGGCGTCGAACACTACTTTCGGGTCCGGGATCACGTCCTCTTGCTGAGGGAGCCACGCCTCGGCCAAGATCACGTTCGCGAGCCCGTGCAGTTCGAAGTGCGTGAGCGCGGCCGCGGCACGCTGCTCGCCCGCCGTGTCCTCAAGGCGCCACGCGCGGTGGCTGACGATGGGTTCGCCGTCCCTGTCTTTGCCGACAAGGGCGTAGGTCTGGACGTCGTGGAGACGACACAGATCCTTGAAGGCGTCGAGGAAGTCGCTCATCCGCAACGATCCCGGTGAGGGGGGAAGTCGGGGTAACCCCCATGTGACGGACGCGCTGGCGGCTTCGGCTCCAGCAGCGGCTGCCCGCGCTCGATCGCGGCCACGAGGTCCGCGCCATCGAAGCGATTATGGATGTAGACGGGGAGGCCGCCGCGATCAACGTGGCCCGCGGGGTGGCAGGAGCAGGCGAGGGGATGGTGCGGCCACAGGTCGCCGACAGGGGATACGTGGATCCCGTTCTCGCGCGACTCCGCGACAAAGCCTTCCGGCACCCTGATTAAAGCCCCCATCCGACACCTCCTCCGGCTCCGGTGTCTCCGCCCGGCAGCGCCATGCCCCATGTCGGCTGATCCGGCCGGGGCTCTGGCGGCAATAGTAGTTCAGGCGTGGTCTCGCGGTCACGTCCGCGGAAGGCCGCGGCCAAAAGTTTTTCGACGTAGGTTTCCGGGGGCGGCGTTCCCTCGCCTTGCAGGTCGTGGCTGGCGTACCGGCCAAGGTCCAGGCCTTCATCTTCCTTGTCCGAAGGGTCGTCGCTGTCCTTCTTGAACTTGATGTTTTCGAGTTGGTACACGCTGGATTTGCAGTTGGCGGGGTCGATGGTGAACCTGCCGTGGAACGTGCGCTGCCGGAACAGTTCCAGGCTCGCCTCTGAATCCTGCTTCCACGCCGGCTCCCAGGTGATGCCAAGCTCTATCTCTTCCTCAAGGCACTCCTTGATGTTGCGGGTCTCCTGCTGGCGCCGGCTGAATTCCTTGCCGGTGACGTCGCCAACGGCCTTGGTGACGGAGGGGGCGCCCTGCTTCCACCACAGCTCGACCTTCTCCTTGATCTCGGCGGCCGTGTCCGGGAGTTCGGAGCCGCGGCGGAACACCTCCGCGAATACGTGCATGTGGTCGATCTTCGGACGATAATGCACGAACCAGCAAACGGCGGGGTGACCCTCGGTGCGCCCGTGATCGTAGTAGAGGCGGAACTCGTCGCCCGGCCACCACGAGATGCCGCGGGCAAGGTGGGCCGGAATTTTTTTGCACTTGCTGGCGAAGCTCGGGAGCACGAGGCCTTCGTTGGTGAGGAAGGCTTCCTCGGGGTCGCGCGGGTTCTCGCGCGTGAACTTGGCCTCGCTGTCGTAGGTCGCTTTCTCGCTCTTGACCCACGCCTCGTCACGGCGCTCGGGCACGACGTCGGCGGGGATGAACATGAACGTGACCTTGGGCATCGAAGGCAGGCGAATCGCGCCGTGTCCGGCACCGCCTTGAACGGTGCCCGTGACTTCGCGGAATTCCGTGAGCATCTTGGCCGAGCGCTTGCTCCACCAGGTTCCGGGCTTGTTCGTCGAGATCTGGCCGAGCTGCGCGTTCTGGTGCAGGGTCGGCAGAATCGAGGTCAACATTTCCGAGGCCTGCTCATCCTCGAACTCGCGCACCTCATCCCACAGGTTCACGCGCGGCGTGCGCGAGATAGCGCCGCTGCTGGTGCTGGGCTTGGCTTCTATTCTCGCATCGCCGTCGAAGTCCACGAACTCGGTGTTGATCTCCCAGCGCGGCCATGGCAGGGTGCCGCCGTCGGGGGCGCGAAGAAGGGCGAGCGCGTCAAGGCACGGCTTCACACGCTCTTTCAGCGTCGCCTTCGCCGTCGGCATGTCCTTGTTGAAGATCAGGCACAGCGTTTTCTCTTCGCTGATACAGAGCTTGGCCATGTACATGGCGTATGCGGTGGTGGCCGCGATCTGGCGGGTCTTGAAAAGGTGGAGGATGATGCTGAGTTCGATCGCATCCAGCATCTCGCCTTGGCCGGGCCATCCGCGCTGGCCTTCCCAGAGCACCCATTTCTCGTATTGCAGGCGCTCCTGGCTCCAGAGCCTGGCGTACAGGTGGTGGAATTCGCGCAGGCTCAGGCTGCGGATCCAGTCTGTGAACTTGATTGTGCCCCCGACTTCCTGCGGGATGTCGAGGATTACGGATCCATCGGCCTGGGGGCGGTGAAGAAGGCCGGGTTTATAGGGTTGCCCGTCGGCGCCGAGAAGGACGGGGCGCTCCGGCGGCGGTGCCGCGAGTCCCGGCGGTGTCCACAGCTCGCTCATGCGGGTGCGTCAATGGCGCGTGGTGTTGGCGCGGGAGCGACGGGGCGGAGGCCCGCCTGTTGAAGCAGCACGACTTGGCTGTTGATGAAGTTGTTGGTGACGCTGCCGGAAGCGGCCGGCGCTTCCTTGCCCCAGCGGGCGCGATTGCGGAGCGCGAGCCATTCGAGACCTGCCTTCGCGTCCGGGGGGTAGTGCGTGGTGACATCGTATTCGCGGCCACTTTTGGAGTCGTACTTGGTCTCCTCGACGTCGTATCCCTTGATGCGCTTCAAGATCGCGGCTTCGACCTCATTCTCGTCGTTGGCGTCTCTGGCCACGACTCCGGCCATGTACTCGGCCATGGCCGGGGGGTTGGCCTTGAGGTAGGAAAGGAACGAGCCCGCGGGGATCCCGAGCTGCGCCTCGATGTCATCGAAGCTGGTGCGCTCGATCGCGTGCTCGGTCAGTGTGAGCGCGGTGCTCATAGCAGTGCCAGCACCTCGGACTCGGGGACGATGCACAGCTCGCGGCGGCCGTAGGTGTCGCCGTGCTCCGCCTGCGGGGGGATGCGTTTGTATTCGCTGCGCTTGTAGGCGACGCCCACGTCACCGACGCGAAGCTCCATCGGCAGCCGGCGTTTGCCGTCCTTGCTCCAGGCTCCGGGGCCGACGGCGATCACGCGAACTTTTTTCGCCAGCCCACGCGCGGTGTCGGGGATGAAGAGGCCGCCTGCGGTTTTGCGCACGCGCTGTCCGTCCTCGGTGGTGGCGGAGTAGGCGTGGTCCTCGAAGAAGTCCACGATGACGTTGTCGCGGAGGGTGGCCGGGATTCCCGGCGGACGCGTGGCCGCGATGTCGAGCGTGGCCTGGGCGTGGTCCCGGAGGAGGGAGACGGCGTCAACGAAGTCGGGAGCGTTCACGCCCGAGAGGGTTGCAGCGTCCACGACGGCGATGGCGTCGCCAATGTCAAGGCGGGTGGTGGTGGTCTCGGTCATGTGCGGCTCCGTAGGTTGTGTTACCTGCGGAAGGTAGCTGCGACGGACGGCGAACACAAGGGATTGTGGAAAAAGAAAAGCGCCCGGTGATGGGCGCCTTGCTTGCGAGTGTAGTTCTGCGACTGCCGGAAGCTCCGGCGAGCTGTACGTCCGCGAGGCCGTGTCGTGTAGTCGAACTGCGGGGGAGCCTACATCTACCCCTACGTCAGGCGGAGCGACACCGGGAAGATACTGCGTTGGCACGGAATCGTGGGGGAAATTCTGAAATTTTTTTGGGGGGCACGGGTGTTCTAAAGGCCGCCCCCACCGCGCGGAACCTTCCCCCCACC
>Ga0070691_10000742_pt1 | contig 12832 bp, 11 predicted proteins | sample KBSK1101metaG_FD_64673 | JGI IMG/M metagenome (GOLD analysis project Ga0070691, IMG submission 64673) | Corn, switchgrass and miscanthus rhizosphere microbial communities from Kellogg Biological Station, Michigan, USA - KBS K1-10-1 metaG | ecosystem: Host-associated > Plants > Roots >... | reverse complement strand
AAGCTCTCCAACCGCCGCACCGAGGACATGGACCAGGGCGAGGAGGCCGGGTCGGCTTCGCTGAAGGAGGATCCGCTCGACTTTGCGCTTTGGAAGGCGCACAAGGAGGGCGAGGACACGAAATGGGATTCGCCTTGGGGACCCGGGCGGCCCGGATGGCACATCGAGTGCTCGGCGATGGCTGAGGCCGAGTTGGGACCGTCATTTGCCATTCATGGCGGGGGCTCAGACCTGGTCTTTCCCCACCACGAGAACGAGATCGCCCAGTCTGAGGCCGCGGGGCGGCCGTTTGCGCGGTTGTGGATGCACAACGGGATGATCGAGACCGACGCCGAGAAGATGTCGAAGTCCGAGGGGAACATCTTCCAGCTGTCGGAGGCGCTCGATCAGTACGGGCGCGAGGCGGTTGTCGCCTACCTGATCTCTGGGCACTACCGGCAGCCGCTGGCGTTCGGGGCCGAGCAGATGGAGCAGGCCGTCGCCCAGGTGGAGAGGCTGAGGAATTTCTTCCGCGAGCATCCAGTTGGCAGTGGGCGGGAGCCGGGGGGTCCCTCGTCGGGAACCCGCGACGAATCGTCGGGTGAGGGTCCTAGCCTTGCCGGCTCACAAGTTCCCGTCGAGGGACCCCCCGGCTCCCGCCTCGATGCCTTCCGAGACGCGCTCGCCGATGACTTCAACACGCCGCGGGCGATGGCCGAGGTTTTCGAGCTTGTGGGAGAGGCGAATCGGGGCGAGGTTTCGGGGGCGCCCGAGGTGCTGGCGGAGATGCTCGACCTCGTCGGCCTCAGCTCCCTCACCCAGCCGGACGAGGGAGCTGAGGCCGACGCGGAGGCCGAGAAGTTGCTGTTGGAGCGAGAGGAGGCTCGAGCCTCCAAGGATTTTGCCCGGGCGGATGAGATTCGGGATCGGTTGGCGGAGTTGGGCTGGGAGGTTCGGGACGGGGCCGATGGGGCCAAATTGGTTCCGAAGGCTTAGGCGTGGCTGAGAGTCAGATCATCTACGGGCGACGTCCTATCGAGGAGGCGGAGCGGGGGAGGCGGCAGGTGCGGCGGATCTGGCGGGCGCCTGAGACCTCCCCGGAGGAGCTCGAGCGGCTTTGCGGGTCGCCGGATCATCAGGGAGTCGTGGCCGAGGTCGATCCGTATCCGTATGCGGACCCGAATGCGTTGCTGCGGCGCCCCGATGCGCTGATCGTCGCGCTCGACCAGGTCCAGGACCCGCGCAACCTCGGCGCGATCTGTCGCTCGGCCGAGTTCGCCGGCGCTGCCGGGGTCGTAATCCCCGAGCGCCGCTCAGCCGAGGTCACCGCCGTCGTCTGCAAGACCTCGGCGGGAGCCGTCGAGCACCTCGAGATCGCCCGCGTCCGCAACCTCGCCGACTGGCTCGCCGAAGCGAAGCAAGCAAACTTCTGGATCTGGGCCGCCGACACGGATGCGACCCAAGCCCCCTGGGACGTAGACCTGACCGGCCCAACCGTCCTGGTCCTGGGCAGCGAGGGCAAAGGAGTCCGCCCCCGAGTAGCGTCAGCTTGCGACGGATTGGTGGCGCTGCCTCGACTGGGCCAGATCGATTCCCTCAACGTCTCCGCAGCTGCCGCAGCTCTTCTATCCGAGGCCACGCGCCAACGCTCATCCCTTTGAAGCTCCACGAGGGACGGGGCGGGCGTCTCCCGGAGGAAACTTGTGAGCACTTCCCGGCAAGCACCCGTAAGGCGGCATCTATGCGGGTTTCCGCAGGGAGACGCCCGCCCCGTCCCTCTAACACCTGCAACGGCATTTGCAAAAAGTCGCAATTTGGGGTTGACAGAACTCCGCCGGGCGGTAAGACTACGCCGCCAACAAGGGTGAACCTCAGCTTGAGTCTGAGATTCAGCCAGTCCATACAGGGCGCCACAGGGGAGGTACCGGCGCCACGACCCTTCATCTCAAAGGAGAAGGATCAGTGGCTCTATCGTCGCCTACGCAGGAACTACGTCTCCCCCACGGCCATTTCAACGGCTCCACGCGTCCCAGCTCTAACCCTCAACCCGAGCTTGATGATCACTACCTGGTCGCCCTCGCGAAGGAGGGACGGACCGACGCCTACGACACGATCGTGCGGCGCTACCGCGGCTTCGTCCGCCTCAAGGCCTCGTCCTACTTCTTGCTTGGCGGGGAGAGCGACGACCTGATCCAGGAAGGCCTGCTCGGCCTCTACAAGGCGATTCGCGACTACCGCAGCGACCGCGAGTCGAGCTTCCGCAGCTTCGCCGAGCTCTGCATCACCCGTCAGATCATCACCGCGGTGAAGACCGCGACCCGCAACAAGCACACGCCCCTCAACCAGTACGTCTCGTTCAGTCAGACGCCGGCCGCCGCGGGCGACTCGGACACGACCCTGGACGAGATCCTGCCCGGCCCGAGCGTCGCCGACCCGGTCAACCAGGTGATCGCCGGCGAGGAGCTGGCCAGCCTCGTCTCCTGCCTCTCGGGCACCTCCGGCGTCCTCTCCGACCTGGAGAGCCGCGTCCTCTCCCTCTACCTCGACGGCCACTCCTACGAGGCGACGGCGGAGCGGCTCGAGTGCGACACCAAGACCGTCGACAACGCCCTGCAGCGCGTCAAGCGCAAGGTCGCCGCCCACCTCGACTCCCGCGAGGTGCTCGCCTAGCCGACTCTCACACACGCGTTAGAGTGCCACCTTGACCCTAACGTTTTAGCCCAAAAACGTTAGGGTCAGCTAGAATCCGTGCGTGGAGTTGACGCAAAACTCGAAATCACGCTTCGGCGAGGCGCGCCGAACCCGGGGGCGACATGGCTACGTCGCCTATTTCCCGGCGCCGATTCCGCGGACGCTGGAGCTGCCGGGGGCGGCGGTGCGCCTTCTTGCCGAGGCCGAGGGGGCGCTCGGCCGGCTGGCGGGGGTGGGCCATCTACTGCCGAATCCAGATCTCCTGATTCGGCCCTACCTGTTGCGCGAGGCATTGTCTTCAACCCGAATCGAGGGCACCCAGGCGAGCCTGGTCGAAGTGCTGGAAACCGAAGCGGGCGGAGATCGGCCCAACCCCGACGTCGAGGAAGTCGTCAACTACGTCGAGGCGATGACATGGGGCCTGGGGCGGCTCCCCGATCTCCCGATCAGCACCCGCTTGGTGTGCGAGATGCATCGGCACCTGATGGCCGGTGTCCGTGGCCGTGAGCGATCTCCCGGCGAGGTGCGCAAGAGCCAGAACTGGATAGGCCGTGCGGGCTCGACGATCGAAACGGCCGATTTCGTGCCACCGCCCCCGGAGGAGCTCGCCGGTCTGCTCGCCGATTGGGAGCGCTTCGCGCACGAGGAGCCGGAGATGCCCCTTTTAGTTCAGAACGCGCTGCTCCACTCGCAATTCGAGACGATCCACCCGTTCCTCGACGGCAACGGTCGGCTGGGCCGCTTGCTGCTGGTCTTCTTTCTCGTCGCCCATGGGCGGCTCCCTGCGCCCCTCCTCTACCTGAGCTCCTACCTCGAGCAGAGGCGACAGGACTACTACGAGAGCCTCCAGGCGATCCGCGAATCGGGCGATCCTCTGCCCTGGGTCGAGCTCTTCCTGAAGGCCGTCGAGACCCAGGCCGGCGACGCGGTCCAGCGGGCGCAGCGGATCCTCGAACTGCGCGATCGCTATCGAGAGATCACGTCGACCCACGGGACCCCAAATGCCCTGGCCTTGGTCGACTTGCTTTGCGAGAACCCGGTCGTGACGACGAGATCCGTAGAAGCAGCGCTCGGCGTGAGTCGACCCACGGCCCTTCGGCTGTTGAAGCGAATGGAGGACCAGGGCACGCTCGAAGAGGTCGGTGTGGGCGCGCGCCGTCAGCGTCGCTATATCGCCCGGGAGCTCATGGACGTGGTGGCGGGGGACAGTCGCTAAGGCAGCAGCTGGTAGCGGAAGACGCTGGTCGAGTGGAGCGTGTCCGCGGGCACCAGGTTCGAGCCGCGCGAGTCGAAGGCGACGTAGCGGCGGTTCGCGGAGATCGACGGGTTGGCGGACGGCGCGTTGGCGAACCCGCTCGCGCCCTTCGAGGCGAGGAAGACGCGGCCGCTGCGCATGTCGCGGACGAAGACGTCGGGGATCGTGGCGTTGTCGGCCGGACCGAGATTGCTCGCGTAGGTTTCGAAGGCGACGTAGCGGCCGTCGGCCGAGATCGAGGGGTTCGAGGAGTCGCCGCTGCCCGCCGCGCCGCGCTTCCCCCGGGCGCGTGAGACGAGCATGGTCAGATTCGTCTTCAGGTCGCGGACGAAGACGTCTTCGACGCTGTCCTCGTCGATGCCGCTCAAGTTTCTCGCCTTCGTCGCGAAGGCGACGTAGCGGCCGTTGGCCGAGATCGCCGGCAGCTTGCAATCGTCCGCCGCGAGCAGGCCGCTCCGGCCGTTCGCACGCGAGGCATAGACCGTTCGCTTCCCGTCCATGTCGCGCACGGCGACCTCCAGCGCGTGGCCGTGGCGGAGGTGGGTCGTGGTGAGGAAGGCGACCCAGCGTCCGTGGGCGGAGATCGAAGGGGTGTAGCCGCCGTTCAGCCGTCCGCCGGGATGCAGGCGCACCCAGGCGGCGGGCTTGGTCGTGTGCCGGCGAAGGTCGCGGACGAAGATCCCGCCGTAGGAGCCGTGGAGGAAGTTGTCCGCCCCGGTTTGGAAGGCGACGTAGCGCCCGTCGGCGGAGATCGAAGGGAGGTTGGAGTCTTCGCTGCCGCCGGCTCCTTTGGCGCCGTTCGCCCGCGAGACGAGCGCTATCGCACCGGTCGTGCGGTCGTAGACGAAGATGTCGCGCACCGGGAAGGTGTCGCCCGCGAGGGTGGTGGAGGAGTTGCGGTCTTCGTCGCTGAGGTCGGGGTCCTCCGAGGCGAAGGCGAGATAGCGCCCACTGCTGGAGATCGAGGGGGAGCCGGCGGCGAAGTCGATCCCGTGTTCGCTGGTGCCGTGCGGGATGTCGACCGGCACGATGCCGGCGCTCATCTCGCGCAGGAAGACGCCCGAGCCGCCCGGGCTGAATTCGCTTTCGCTGGGGACGTCGCCGACGAAGGCGACGAAGCGACCGTCGCCGGAGATCGCTGGGTTGATCTGCTCGCTCGGGAAGCCCGCTGCGGTTTTTTCGTTGGGTCCCGAGACGAGGACGACATCGCCGGGCGAGCCGAGCGCGATCGCGGCCAGGACGAGTGAGGCGGTGGCGGCGACCGCCAGGGCGAGAGGTCCGAGGGGCCGCCTCATCGCGGCTTGGGCCCCCAGGCGGGGGCACCGACGTGGCTGCCGTAGCCTTCTTCTTCGGTGCCACCGCTGTCGAATTCCTTGGCGTAGCCGCGGCCGTCTGCCCGCATCACCTCGACCGAGCTGCCGTAGCGGCTGGTGCTGAGGAAGGCGATGTGCTTGCCGTCCGGCGACCAGGACGGGTTGCCGAAGCAGGCCCGGTGGAAGCAGCCGCCCGGGGTGCGGGTGAGCGCGCGTATGTGCCTTCCGCTCATCTTCGCGAGGAAGAGGTTCGCCCCGGCGGCGCGATTGCCGGCGAAGGCGAGCGTTCGCCCGTTCGGCGAGACGTCGGGGTCATACTCGCTGCGCGGTCCGCCGATCAGGAGTCGCACCTGGCTGCCGTCGGGGCGCATCGAGAGGATGTTGCTGCGGTCGGTCCGGCCCTGGCTGATCCGGTTGCTGACGAAGACGATCCGCTTGCCGTTCGGCGTGAAGGTCGGGTCCCAGTCGCTCCCCGCGTCGTCGCTCAGCTGCTGCAGGCCGCTGCCGTCGATCGCGACGCCGAAGATGTGGCTGTCGCCGCCTTCGAGACCGTCCCTGTCGAAGACGACGAGCCGCCCGTTCGGCGAGAAGGACGGATTCGAGTCATAGAAGCTGCCGCTGGTCAGCTGTCTCACATCGCTGCCGTCGTTCCCCATCACATAGATGTGGCTGCCCCTCGTTTCGCCGGGATCGTGGTTGCCCGAGAAGACGATCAGGCGCCCGTTGGGAGAGTAGGAGGGACTGCCGTCATCCGGGTTGGCGGTCAGCGGCTGCGTGCCATCCCGCTTGTGCGGGCCGTGGGCGCGAAGCCCGCCACTGCCACCGGTTTCGGTGAAGTTGGAATACGAGTAGACGATCGGACCGGGGGCGCCGGGGAACGCGGCCTGCGCGGACGCCGCCGCGGCCAGCCCGAGCAGACCGCAAAGCAAGGTGGCGAGTCCACTCCTCCGCATCCCCACTAGCCTAATCGGGCCGCGGCGGATTTCCGAATCGAGCGGCGATCAGCGGTCGGCAGAGGTCGGTAGCGGCTCTACCTCGATCGAGACGCCGGAGTTGGCCAGGGCGGCGAAGAACTCCGTTGGATCGAACGCCAGCGCCGGGGCCAGGGCGCCGCCGAGGTCGAAGCCGGGGTCTGCACAGAGCGTCGCCGCATGGGCGACGCTGACGGCGGTGAGCCCGTAGACGTCGTGCCCGCGAACGACGCCGCGCCGCGTTCCCGACCTGCCGCGCGTCTCGCAGCTGATCGTAAAGCGCGCCGCCTTGCGGTCCGCCTCGCTCGGTGCCGCCGGCAGCCGCCGGATCGCGGCGCCAAGGGCGCGCCGCAGCGGCGTCCGCATCGCCGCGCCGAGCAGGGGAGAGGCGGCGACGGCGAGCGGCATCAGCTGCGGCGGCACGACCATCCCGTTGAGCAACGTTCGCACCCGCTTCGTCTCGACGTGGCGAGGTACGGTGATCTGCTCGCCGGCGGGATAGCGCAGCATCCGCTGCTCGCCGAGCGGATCGGGGAAGCGCCAGCGCCCGCCGTCGGCGCTCCGCGGCGCGTCCCGCCACTCCCCGTCGTCCCAGACGACATCGCCGCCCCGCATGATCTCCAGCCCCGAGAGCGCGGTCCCGTGCGTGGGCGCGAACCCGTGCACGCAGTAGGCGACGACGAGCTCCTCCAGCGGCCCCATCCCCTCCGCGGTGAGCGCCGCGATTAGATCGCCGGGCACGTAGTCGAACCCCATCCCGGGGACCAGCGTCACGCCGGCCTCCCGGGCCCGCTCCCCGTACCGCTCGAAGACCATCCGCATGAACCCCTGCTCGCCGGTCGTGTCCAGATAGTGCGTCCCGCTCTCCACAGCCGCCGCGACCACCGGCTCCCCATAGAGAGTGAACGGCCCGGCGCAGGCGGCGACGACCGAGCACCCGTCCAGCATCTCTCGCAAACCGACCGGATCGTCGAGCGAGATCGCCTGAAACGGCACCCCGCCAAGCTCCTCCGAAAGCCGCTCGAGCTTGTCCCGGTCGCGCCCCGAGATCAGGAAGTCGGCACCCGCCCGCTGCAGCTCGCGAGCGATCAACCCGCCGGTGAATCCGGTGGCGCCGTAGACCGCGATCGGCATGGTCATTCGCCTACCGTAGTCGAGTAGCCTGGATCGCCAGCCCGTGGCCGATCCGTTGACCCCGTCGAAGCGAAGCGCGCTGATGGCGCGGGTTCGGAGCAAGGACACCGCCCCGGAGCTCGAGCTGCGTCGCGCCCTCTGGGCGGCGGGAGTTCGCGGCTGGCGCCTGCATCCCCGCCGTGTGCCCGGCCGACCCGATCTCGCCTGGCTCGGTCGGAGAATCGCCGTCTTCGTCGACGGCGCCTTTTGGCACGGCCACCCGGACTACTACTGGGGGCAGTCCGGCAAGTTCTGGGACGAGAAGATCGACCGCAATCGCAGTCGCGACGAGAAGGTCACCAGGGAACTGGTCGAGGCGGGCTGGACGGTGTTGCGAATCTGGGATTTCGAAGTCGAACGCTACGCTGCGAGCTGCGTCGAGCTGGTCCGCGCTGCGCTGGCGTCGAGCGCCTCCGCCAACGCCTCTGCGATCCGCTGAGCCAAGAGCGGCGGCACCGCGTTGCCGATCTGACGGGCGACGCTGGTCATCGCCTGGTGCTCGGGCAGGGCGAAGTCGTCGGGGAAGCTCATGCAGCGAGCGGCCTCGCGAACGGTGATCGGCCGGTGCGCCGAGGGGTGCAGGTAACGGCCTTTCTCGGGCTTGAAGAACTCGGTGCGAATCGTGTAGGCGGGCCGGTCCCACCAGAGTCGCCCGAAGACGTCGGTGGTGCCGGTCGGCTTGTCGCGCCAGCAGCGGGGCACGAGGTCTCCCAGCCCGGCGCGGTCGAGGTTGCGCTGCATCGCGAACCTGTCGCCGCCGTCGCGGGGGACGGCCTTGTAGCGCCGCACGCTCTGCGGGCGCGGGTTGCGGGGTCGGTGCCAGCTCTTCCCATTGGGGCGCAGCGGCAGCCCGTTCACCGCCTCGCGAAAGCTCACCCACCGCCGATGCGGATCGCCCGGTGCGGGATCGCCGGTGTGGGTCTGCTGCGGCCACGGCACAGCGCCGGAGCGGATGCCGATCGCGATTGCCCGGCGGCGTCGCTGGGCCACCCCGTAGTCGGCGGCGTTCAGCACTTCTCCCTCGACCCGGTAGCCGAGCCCCTCGGCGCGCTTCTTGAACTCCGCATACTCGGCCGAGCGCAGAAGCTCCGGCACGTTCTCCATCACGAAGGCGGCCGGGTCGATCCGTTCGAGCGCCCGCAGGTACTCCCGCCACAGGCCGCGCCGCTCGAACCCGACCGCGTCGCGATTGAGCGGCGAGAACCCCTGGCAGGGTGGACCGCCGACGAGGACGTCCGCCGTCGGGAAGCTCGCGACGTCCTCGATCGGCGCCTCGGCCACGTGGTCGCCGAAGTTGAGGCGGTAGGTCTCGGCGGCGTCGGCGTCGAGCTCGATGGCGAAGATCGAGCGGAATCGCTTGCTGTCCTCGAATCCGCGGGTGAGCCCGCCGCAGCCGGCGAACAGGTCGATCAGGGTGTAGCGGGGCACCGCGGCCACGATACGGCGCAGCGCGGCGGGAGACGCCGGTCTGCAAGCAGCTGCCCGGGACGGGTCGATCCCATAGCCTGCGCCGGATGCCGGCGCTTCCCTTCGTCGCCAATCTGCTCGGTTGGACCAAGTCGACCTCGCGTGGGCGGTCCAAGCCGAACATGGCCGACGGAAGCAGCGTGACCAGCGTGGCGATAGCGGGCGAGATGCTCCACGCGCTCGGGATCGTCCACGAAATCCCGCATGTGGGCCAAACCGCCGGGAAGTGGTTGGAGGAAGAGGTCGAGCGACACCTCTCCAAAGCCCTCCCCGTCGCCATCGGCGGGGCGTCGGCGACGGTCAGCCGGCGAGCGCCGATCACCGAGTTCTCCCAGTACCAGCACCTGGCGCAGCTCGAGCGCCTGATCGAGACCGACCGGACGATGACCCTGCGCGCCTCGATCGGTACCGACTACGTGATCAGGCCCGACGTGACGGTCGGGCTCGATCTCGGCCGAGCCGAGCCCCCGTACCTCCACGCGGCGATCCCGTGCAAGTGGACGCTTCGCTCCGACCGAGCGCAGAACGTTCGCCATGAGGCAGTGATCCTGATCCGACACCGCCGCGGCAGGCTTCCCCACATCGCCCCTGTCACGGCCGAGCCTTTGCCGACGCGGCTCGCCTCGCTGGCGCGGGGAACCGCCGAGGTCGACGCCGTCTACCACGTCGCTCTCGACGAGCTGCGCACGGCCTGCGAAGCGGTCGGCAACCGCAAGCAACTCGAAGTCCTCAACGAGTTGACGACGCACAATCGCCTGCTGGACCTGTCGGAGCTGGTCCCGACGCTCTCGATCTGAGTCGATCAGGACGGTAGGTCCGCCAATACGTATGCGAGCAGCTCGCGGCCGTGATCGGAGGCGACGGCGAGGTCCTCGGCGGCGATTCTCGCCCGGTGCAGGGACTGCATCCTGAGCACGTCGCCGGTGGTGCGGGGGTTGGGGAAGATGCCGGCGTAGGAGACGCCGAGGCGCTCCAGGTGGTCGGCGAGGAGGGCCGTTGCCGGCTTCTCCAGGGGGAGATCGAGATAGACGGCGTCGAGGCCCTTGCGGTGGAAGAGGTGGTGCCGCTCCGCGGCGACCGCCTGCTCCAGGTCGGCGCCCGGCTCGTGGGCGGTGATCAGGGCCAGATTGTGGTCCGCCTCGATCTCCACGTGGAGGTCGGTTCGCTCGGGAATAGGCGCGTCGGCGGGTGGGTCGGCGAGCGTCCCGCGCAACTCGCAGAGCTCCAGCGTCCGGCCGATGATCTCCCTGTGTCGCTCGGGCGCATAGACCTCGCGCTCGTGGCCGTCGTTGAGCTTCGTATAGAACAGCGCGGCGGACTGGCGGCATGGCCGTCGGTCGGTCGCCGCGTCGTTGTCGACGCTTGCCGGGATCCAGCCGAGCAGGAAGCCCGTCTCGTGGGCGCCCAGCTCGAGGTTGGCGCGCTGGCTGTAGGGGTGGGCCGCGGTCGCCTCGCTGAACATCCCGGCTAGGCCGCGCTCGCGCGCCCACTCCATCAGGTGTCGCTTGGTGCGGGTGAAGAGGTGCTGTCCACGGGCCGCGGGCATCGTCACCGCTTGGCCCGAGTGCCCGACCGCGTCTCCGGCCGCCGCCAGGCTCATCCCCTCGTGGCAGAGCAGCTCGCTGGCGGCCGACTCGGCCACGAAGGAGACGTAGGTTCCCGCCGCCAGCCGGGCGTCGACCTCGGCCTGGTCGTAGACCCAGCGCACGTCATAGGTCTCACCGTAGGCAGCCCGGATCGCTTCGCTGAGCACCCCTCCCTCGCCAGGCGTCAGATACCTGAAAGTGACTGTGTCCGTTCCCACGCCGTCGATAACCCCCTCTATATTCGACCCAGGACGCGAAGTCATCTATCTACATGCCCGCCTAGCTCAATTGGCAGAGCGCTTCCCTTGTAAGGAAGGGGTTCCCGGTTCAAATCCGGGGGCGGGCTCTTTCCTCAGGCGCCGTCGCCGCCGAGGATGCGCGCCTTCTCGGCGGCGAGCTCCTCGTCGGTGAGGACGCCCTTGGCGTGCAGCTCGGCGAGGCGTTCGAGTCGGCCCAGGCGGCTCTCCTCCGCACTGGCCGGCGCGCCTGCTCCCCCCGGCGCCCCGCCCTCACCGCCGTCCCGTCGCTTCTCCGGCAGGCGCAGCTTCGAGGCTTGCTCGCCGACCCGCTCGCCGATGTTGGCGCTCTTCACGGCGCCGACCATGCGGTCCCTCGCGCCGCCGAAGTAGTCGTCGATCGCGGCGTCGGGGAATTCCTCTTCGGACTGGCGACGCAGCTCGTGGATGCCGAAGGCGACGAAGCCGGCGACGATCAGCGTGGTCAGCAGCGAGCGCAGGTTCTGGACCGAGGCCGAGAGGAACCAGAAGCAGACGAGCACGGCGAGGCCGGTGTAGACGTAGGGGGCGTAGTCGCGCAGGAACGGCGCCATGAAGCGGCGCGTCCCCTTGGCCGAGCCGGTCGGCGAGCCGAGCCAGCCGGCGACCCCGAAGAGCACGCCGAAGACGATCACCGTCGTCGCGATGCTGACCATCAGCGAGGTGCCGATCGACCAGGCCGCTTCGGCGGCGGGCTTGACGCTTTCTTCCTTGACCAGCTGGTCGACGACGATGCCGCCGGCCACCTCGCGGAAGACGATCACGGCGAAGCCGGCGGCGACGAGGCCGACCCCGCAAAAGAGCACCGTCACCCAGCGCCCGTCGCGCGAGAGGTAGATCGCCCCGCCGAGGCAGAGCAGGGTCAACAGCGTGAGCACCAGGGCCAGCCCCTTGATCCCGGATGCGATGTCCTGGGCGGTCTTCAGCTCGTCGGAGCGCAGGATGGTCACCTGGCCCGCGTCCGGCGGCAATTTGTCGGCCAGCTGAGTTCCGATCCCGACCTGATCGGCGAGGTTGGTGACGAGGCTGCCGAGGTTGAGGGTGACCTCGCCTTCGCTGGTCGAGGCCGCTTCGCCCTTGTCTTCGAGCACGGCGAGCAGCTGTTCGTGCGCGGTCCGGTTGGCGTCCTTCCACAGTTCCTGCGCGGTCGAGGTTTCCAGCACCTGTTCGGCGCCACCGCCGGCCACCTGGCGCAGGCCGCCCGAGGCTGGGCCGGCGAGGTCCTTCAGGTCGCCAGGCAGGATCCCCTCGAGTTCTTTTTCGACGTTGACGTTGGCGTAGAGCTGGTCGACCAGGTAATCGCTGACCGACGCACGGATCTCTTCGTTCTGGATCATTCGCCCGCTGGTGTCGACCCAGTCGTCGGTGTTGAGCGCCTGGCGCTCGGTCCAGATCGCGAAGACGCTGAGGAAGGCGAGCAGGGAGCCGAGCACCACCAGGGCTTTGACGGTGCGTCGTCTTGCGCGGCTCATCGCTGGGGATGCTATACGTGACTGGCGTGAAGCTGGAGGGAATCCACCACATCACCGCGATCACCGCCGACGCGCAGAAGAACGTCGACTTCTACGTTGGGGTGCTGGGACTGCGCCTCGTCAAGAAGACGGTCAACCAGGACAACCCGACCGTCTACCACCTCTTCTTCGCCGACGAGAAGGGCAGCGCCGGCTCGGATCTGACCTTCTTCGAGTTCCCCGGCGTGCCGGCCGGACGGGCCGGGGCGGGGGACGTGCACCGCGTCGTCTGGCGGGTCAGCTCGATCGAGGCGCTCGACTTCTGGGCGGAGCGCCTCGGCGCCCACGGGATCGACTCGGAGCGAGCCGGCGTCGGCCTGCGCTTCTCCGACCCCGAGGGCCTCGACCACGAGCTCGCCGTCGTCGAGGTCGACGATGAGCCGCTCAGCGCCGAGCACCCCGAGGTGCCGGTCGAGCTGGCGCTGCAGGGCTTCCACGCCGTCTGCGCCTACAGCGCCGCCCCCGAGGAGGGCCGCCCGCTGCTCGAGGCACTCCAGTTCGAGGCGGTCGAGGAGGGCTGGGAAGCGCGCGGCGAGCGGCGCGGCGGCCTCTACCTCTACGACGACCCGCCCGAGGAGCGCTCGAAACAGGGCGCGGGCAGCGTCCACCAC
>Ga0070691_10000739_pt1 | contig 12837 bp, 12 predicted proteins | sample KBSK1101metaG_FD_64673 | JGI IMG/M metagenome (GOLD analysis project Ga0070691, IMG submission 64673) | Corn, switchgrass and miscanthus rhizosphere microbial communities from Kellogg Biological Station, Michigan, USA - KBS K1-10-1 metaG | ecosystem: Host-associated > Plants > Roots >... | reverse complement strand
GCGGTGCGATGAGATCCTTTGCGGCGAGCGTCCGGCGATCCAGCACGAGCATTTCCAGCTCGCTGTGGGCGGTGTAGAGCAGGGTGCCGCCCGGCGTTTCGTACACGCCGCGCGACTTCATGCCCACGAGGCGGTCCTCGACGATGTCCGCGCGGCCGATGCCGTGCTTGCCGCCGATCTGGTTGAGCTTCGTCAGCAGCGCGACCGAGTCGAGCGTCTCGCCGTTCACGCTCACCGGCGTGCCGTGCTCAAAGCCGATCGTGACGTCTTCCGGCGCCGCGGGCGCATCGGCCGGATCGGTCGTCAGCATGAACAAATCCTTCGGCGGCACGCTGTTCGGATCCTCGAGGATTCCGCCCTCGTGCGAGATGTGCCAGATGTTGCGGTCGCGCGAGTAGATCTTCGTCGTCGTCGCGGACACGGGCACGTTGTGCGCCGCTGCATAGGCGAGCGCGTCCTCCCGGCTCTTGATGTCCCACATGCGCCACGGCGCAATCACCGGAAGATCCGGCGCGAACGACATGTACGTGAGCTCGAAGCGCACCTGATCGTTGCCCTTGCCGGTGCAGCCGTGTGACAATGCGTCGGCGCCAACCTTCCGCGCGACCTCGACCTGCTTCTTCGCAATCAGCGGCCGGGCCATGGATGTGCCGAGCAGGTATTTGCGATTGTAGATCGCGCCGGCGCGGAGCGTGGGCCAGATGAAATCGCGGACATACTCGAGACGCAGGTCCTCGACGTAGCACTCTTCGGCGCCCGAGGCGATCGCTTTCTCACGCACGCCCTTGAGCTCGTCTTCGCCCTGTCCGATGTCGGCGGCGACGCAGATGACCCGTGCGTCGTAGTGCTCACGCAGCCAGGGAACGATGATCGAGGTATCGAGGCCGCCCGAGTAGGCGAGGGCGATGGTGCGCATGCGAAAACTCCAGTGATTCAATGACTACTGCTGAATAACCAAGCCTAGACAATGCATATTAGTCACATAAATATGCGGTGACAAGTGGACGTGGACGAATTACTTCCGCGCGAGCGTCAACAAGCGCTTCGCGATGCGCTCCCGGGCGGCATCGGACCGGCAGATGATCAGCACCGTGTTCTCGCCTGCGATCGTGCCGAGCACGTCCGGGCTGCCCTCCGAGTCAATCGCCTCGGAGATCGGCTGCGCGCCGGCGACGACGGTCTTCACCACGATCATCTCGCGCACGAAATCGAGCCGCTTGAACAGCTGCGGAATGAGCGAGGCGAGCGTCGCGCGATTTTCCGATTCCACAGAGGGGTTTTCCGTGGTGTAGCGCACGCCGCCCGGCGTTGGCACGCGCGCGACGCGCAGGTCGTGCATGTCGCGCGACAGCGTGGACTGCGTGACGTCCCACCCGCGTTCGGAGAGCAGCTGGCGGAGTTCTTCCTGGCTGCCGACGGAACGCGTCGCGACCAGTTCCTGGATCAGCTGTTGGCGTTCCTGCTTCTGGCTCATCGCGTCTCTCTCGTGAAGCCACGCGGCAACGCTGCCGCGCAAGCCGAAAGGTAAGACCGGTTGACAGAATAGTCGTGCAACCTTATGCATTAGTCAATGCATAGAATCCCGATCGGTGTCCTCGGCGCGAGTGGTTATGCGGGCCGCGAATTGTGCGCACTCATTGAACGCCATCCGCGCCTGTCGCTCGCGTTCGCGACCGCCAACGAGCAGCGCGGCAAGAGCGCCGAACTCCCGGGCGGCGGACACGTCACCTTCGTCGCGACCGACGACGCGCCACTCGAGAGCGCGAAACTCGTGTTCAGCGCCATGCCGCACGGCGCGTCGAAGATCTGGGTGGAACGCGCGCGCGCGGCGGGTGCGAAAGCCGTCGATCTCTCCGCCGATCTTCGCATTGGAAACGACGCGGGCGCCGTACCCTACGGCCTCACGGAAGCGCGGCGCGATTCCATCCGTTGCGCGGACCTCGTCGCCAATCCCGGCTGCTATCCCACCGCGATTCTGCTCGGCCTGCTTCCGCTCATCGAGCAAGGGCTCGTCGCCAGGGGCGCGACGATTTCCGTCAGCGCGGCGAGCGGCGTGACGGGAGCGGGGTTCAGCGCGCGCACCGACCTGCTCTTCGGTGAGGTCACCGAAAGTTTTCGCGCGTACGGCGCGGGCAACACGCACCGCCACCTGAACGAAATGCGCGCCATGCTTGGCGAGCTCGGGGCCGACGCGGATCTCGTCTTCACGCCGCACCTGCTTCCGGTCGCGCGCGGAATTCTCGCGACGATGACCGTCCCGCTCGCGCGCGAGATTCCGAACGCACTCGATCCGTGGACCGCGCGCTATGCCGGCGAGCCGTTCATCGAGCTCGTCGATCAGCCGCCGGAGCTGCGCCACGTTGCGCACCGGAACGTCGTGCGCATAGCGGCGCTTCCGCTCGCGCACGTGCGTACGCCCACGCTGCTCGTGTTTTCGGCGATCGACAACCTCATGAAGGGTGCCGCAGGACAGGCCATACAGAACGCGAACCTGATGCTCGGCCTCGAAGAAACACTCGGGCTCCCGGCATGATTGCTTCGCCAGTCCCCCGTCTCCAGTCCCCCGTCGCATGATCCGCGTCGTCAAGATCGGCGGTCGCGCGCAGTCGGACGCGCGGCTCGGATCCGCGCTCGCCGGCGCCGCGCGGGCGACGGCCGGATCGTCATCCGCGCTCTGCGTCGTGCACGGGGGCGGCGACGAGGTGTCCGCGCTGCAGCGCCGGCTCGGGCTCGAGCCTGTCTTTCACGGCGGGCGCCGGGTGACGAGCGAGGCGGACCTGGAAATCGTTCGCATGGTGCTGTCGGGCGCGACCAACAAACGGCTCGTCGCGATGCTGCTCTCGCACGGCGTGCGCGCCGCGGGAATCAGCGGTGAGGACGCGATGCTTTTCCGCGCGCACGCCACTGACCCGCGGACGATGGGACGCGTCGGCGGCGCCGTCACGGTGGATCCCGCGATCGTCCTGCAGCTGATCGCCGGCGGCTTCGTGCCGGTGGTCTCCCCGCTCGCGCGCGACGCCGACGACACCAGCACGATTGGCAGCGGCCTGAACGTGAACGGCGACGACGCGGCGGCCGCGCTGGCCGGCGCGCTCGCGGCCGACGAGCTCGTGCTCGTCGCGGATGTCGCCGGCGTGCTCGACAACGGCAAGGTCATTCCGTCGCTCGACCGCGAACAGTCGGAAGCGCTCATCGCCAGCGGCGTCGCCGCCGGCGGCATGGCTGCAAAGCTTCAGGCCGCAGCCGCGGCCCTGCAGGCCGGCGTGGCGCGCGTGCGCATCGCCGGCCTCGATGGAATCGGGAACCCCGACGCTGGAACCCGCGTAGTGCTGTCTCCCTCTCCCGTATGAAACCGATGACGACTGCCCTCTCCGCCGCCCCGGCCACCGATGCGCTCCTCGGCGTCTATCGCCGTCCGCCCATGGAGATCGTCCGTGGCGCGGGCGTCGAACTGTTCGACGCAGACGGCAAGGCCTACCTCGACTTCGTTGCCGGTATCGCCGTGAACGCGCTCGGCTACGGCGACGAAGGGCTTGAACGGGCGATGCGCGAGGCAATCGAGGGAAGCGTGGTGCACGTCTCCAATCTCTATCGCACGGCGCCGGGCGAACGTCTCGCGGAGAAGCTCGTCGAGCGCACCTTTGCGGATCGCGTGTTCTTCTGCAACTCGGGCGCTGAAGCGAACGAGGGCGCGTTCAAGATCGCGCGCCGGTGGGGCCGCGCGAAGGGCGGGTCGTCGAAGCACGAGATTGTCGCGCTGCGCGGCGCGTTCCATGGCCGTCTCTTCGGCACGCTCGCCGCCACCGACCGGCCCGCGTACCGCGCGCCGTTCCGTCCGCTCGCCGGCGGGATCTCGATCGTCGAGCGCGACATGGAGGAACTCGACGCCGCGCTGAACCCGGAGACCGTCGCCGCGGTGATTGCCGAGCCCGTGCAGGGCGAAGGCGGCGTGCGTGTGCTCGAGCACGCGTTCCTGCAGGCGCTCCGCGAGCTCACGCGTTCGCGTGGAATTGCGCTGATCCTCGACGAAATCCAGTGCGGATACGGACGCACCGGCACGTTCCTGGCGCACGAGCAGGCGGGGATCGAGCCCGATCTCCTCACGGTTGCGAAGCCGATGGCCGGCGGGCTGCCGATGGGCGCGATCCTGGCGACGAAGGAAATCGCCGACACCATGCAGCCGGGCGATCACGGCACGACGTTCGGCGGCGGGCCGTTTCTTTCGCACGTTGCGCTGCACGTGCTGGAGCGGCTGAGCGATCCTGCGATGCTCGCGCACGTGAAGAGCAATGGCGCGTGGATCCGTGCGGCGCTGCAGAAGATGGCCGAGCGTTCGCGCAAGATTCGCGCGGTGCGCGGGCTTGGTTACATGTGGGGCATCGACGTCGCGGAACCGGCAAAGGACGTCGTCGCGCGCGCGCTCGACGCGGGCTTGCTCATCTGCTCGGCGGGCGAGCACACGCTGCGGCTATTGCCCCCGCTAGTGATGACGCGAGCGGATCTTGAACGCGGGCTCGAGATGCTTGGAGCGGCGATTGGGTAGCGCGACCTCAGTTACCCGCTTTCTGACAATCGCCCGCGATTTCTTTCTGCAACGATCGCAGGTCATCCGTTCGCTTCCAGAAATCGTCGTAGAACTTCCGCATTTCCTTCACGCGGTCGGGCGCGAGCTGCGGCAGTGAAGTGAAGATCGCGTCTATGTCCGCGCGCTTTGCGCGGAACCGATCGACGGTGCTCTTCAGCTGGTCCGGCGTCATGCAATTCCCGCGATACAGCCGGTCGGTCACGCTGTGGATCGGCAGGGATTTGTCCGGAAACGCATAGCGCGCGTTGACCGCGCCCGTCCAGTCGAAGTCGAACGCCACCGGCGTGACGCGCGCGGTGGAATCCTGCAGCAGCGCCAGGTTGTGCAGCCCGCTGATCGACCAGTCGGTGTTGCCGATGAAGTATTCGAACATGCTGACCATCGAGAGCGGCCCCGGTTCGAGATCGTCGAAGCGCGCACCGGTGGTGGTGACCTGCTTGCTCTGCAGCTTGATCGCGACGTCGTCCACGTCCTCGATGAAAAACGCCCAGGTTGTCACGGGGGCGATCTTGCCGGCGCTGTCGCGGTAGGTGATGCGCAGGAGGCGCGTGCGGAAGCTCGCGTCGGTCAGCGCCGCGTACGCGCGGTACACGGCGTACTCCTGCAGGATGTACTGCTCGTATTCGGCGGATTTCGGCCGGCAGGTCGTGGTGATCTTCAACTTGTTGAGGCCGGCAAGCACCGTCTTCTTTGCGGCCGCCGACTTCACCTCGAGCCACAGGGGAGGGAAGTCGCAGTTCCGCGCCTGGCGGCGAAAGTGGCCGCGCGCGCGCAGCCGCACCGGAATGTCGACCGGCTTGCCGTCGTCGCCCGTGTAGGAAAACACCGCGGCGTGTTTCACGAGCTCGAGGCTGTCGCGTTGTTTCAGCAGCGGCCCGAAGTTGGCGGTGATCGTCGCGGTGAGCGCCGAGTCGGTCCGGAACAGGCGCTGCGCATCAGCGCGCGGCGCCACGAGCGCCGCGCCTGCCACAAGCACCGCCGCACGCCGCAGCCGGATCAATGCAGCTCCAGCCGGACGAGATGCTGTGCCGCCACGCCGCGCAGCGTGTCGCTGACGACGCCCGGCGTCACGGTGCTGCCCAGCTCCACCGCGTATTCAACCGTGTGCATTCCGTCGCTCTCGTGGATGACGTCGCCGAACCGCCAGCGCTTGAAGAGTCCCGTGAATTCTCCCTCGATGATCTCCCGCAGCTTGTCCGGCGATGCGGTTCTCAGACGCAGGAGCGAGCTGTAGTCCTCGTGCGTCACCGCGCGATTCTCGTCGGTCTCGGCGAGGTCCGGCGCGTTGCGCTTGCGGCGGCGCCACGCCCGATCGGCGATCGCCTCGAGCTGGTCCGGCGCAAGCGACTTGAACACTTCGTCGTCCATGCGCGCGACGAACGTCCCCGTGCGGCTCGCATGCTCGAGCGCGCGTTCGAGCGTCGCCTCCGCGAGTTTCCCCTCGAGCGCGGCGGGCGCGCGGCCGAAGTCCAGGTACCACATCACCACGACGATCGCGTTGAACAGGAACGAAAGCACGCCCGCAACTTCCGGCACGACGCCCGCCGAGAGTCCCATGCCGATCGCGCACAGCATGAACACGGAATCGCGGGTGTCATTCAGCACGCTCTTGAAGCGCACCGCCGCGACGATCGCGGCCATGCCGAACGCGAGCGCCAGGCTGTACTTGAGGAGGATGACGATGCCCGCGATCACGACGGGCATGATCACCATGCTCTGCACCGTCCCCTGCTTCCAGCCCTTCTTCCGGTGGGTGAGCGTGTAGATCCACGCGACCGGGATCGAGAAGAGCAGGGCGGTGATCATGGCGATCGCGGTCGGCAGCGCGGCGGGCCCGGGTTGTGGGGCCAAGTCCTTTGCCAGGGCCTTCTTTCCGAGCCCGATCACGGTGGCGGCATCCTCGTTGAGAACCGGAAGCCCGCCGACCGAGAGATCTCTCAGCCAGTATAGCGCCACCGCGAGAACGGCATAGTAGATCGCCGTTCGCAGCAAGATGTTGGACCAGATTGGGACAGGGGCGGTCCTACGGGCCATCCACGGCCTCCTCGTCGAAGTCATTACACGCCGGACTTGGCGCGTGGAGAACTTGGTGGTTAGCTGACGGGGGGTCAACCAACGAATCCGTCCCCGTCACCCGAATCCGTCCCCCTCACCCGAATCCGTCCCCCTCACCCGAATCCGTCCCCCTCACCCCTCACCACCACTGGCGGGTCCCATAACCCGCCCGCATCCTACAGCGGCCCGGATACCACCACCCGGCGTTTCGCGGCCATTCAAGCCAACGTGATGCGACCTCGCGCGCTCCTGTTCACGCTGCTCGTCCCGCTCGCCGCCTGCGGTGCGGGCCGTTTGCCGTCCGCTGCGGCGGCGCCGGCGCGGTCGCTCGCGGCTGAGCCGAAGCCGGACCTGATCGTTTTCATCACGGTTGATCAGATGCGGTCTGACTACTTCCAGCGATTCGACCGGCAGCTCACGGGCGGCCTGCGCCGGCTGATGGACAGCAGCGCGTTCTTTCTCGACGGCTATCAGGACCACGCGATCACGGAGACGGCACCCGGCCACTCGGCGACGATGTCGGGCCGCTTCCCGGTGCACACGGGGATCGCGATGAATTCGCAGGGCGTCAACGGGATTCCGTCGGCGGCCATCATCGGCGGCGCTCCAGGCACGGATCTCCCCGCGGCGCCGGTTCGGTTTCGCGGCACGACGCTCACCGACTGGCTCGTGGCCGCGGATCCGTCCACGCGTTTCCTCTCCGTTTCGCGCAAGGATCGCGGCGCGATCCTGCCGATCGGCCGGAGCAAGGGCGACGTCTACTGGTGGACGCAGTCGAACGGCACGTTCAGCACGAGCCTCTACTATCGCGACACCCTCCCGACCTGGGTGCAGCGGTTCAACGCGCGCCGGCCGGCCGAGCAATACGCGGGCAAGGCGTGGACGCTGCTCCTGCCCGAGAGCGCCTATCCGGAGCCGGACAGCGTGCCGGCGGAAAACCGCGGCGTGAATTACACGTTTCCGCACCTGGTTCCGGGCGATTCCCAAGCGGCAGTGCGGTCCGCCGCCGCGTATCCATGGATGGACGCAATCACGCTGCAGTTCGCGCTCGAGGGCGTCCGCCAGCTCGGACTCGGCGCGTCTCCCGCGCGCACCGACCTGCTCGCGGTCTCGCTCTCCACCACGGACGCCGTCGGGCACGCGTACGGACCAGACTCGCGCGAGATGCACGACCAGATCCTTCGCCTCGACCGTTCGCTTGGCGCGTTCTTCGACTCGCTCTTCGCGCTGCGCGACCGCCGTCGCGTCGTGGTGGCGCTCACCGGCGATCACGGGATGTCGCCGCTGCCGGCGATCAAATCATCGATCTATCCGAACCACGACGCGAAGGTCGTCTCCATCGCGCGTGAGTGGCGCGCGTTTCGTGCGCGCCTCGCCGCCGCGGGCGTTGATTCCACCGCCGTGGCGCTCGAGGACAACAGCGTCGTGGTCGTCACGCATCCCGATGCGTTCACGCGCGCCGGTGTGCACGCGGACTCCGCGGTCGAAAGTTTCGCCAGGGACGTGCGGCGCGTGGACGGCGTGCTGCGCGCCGATCTCCTGACCGACCTCGCGAAGGACGACACCGTGAAGGACGTCATCGCGCGCCGCTGGCTGCACATGTTTTCGCCCGGCGGCGACGTGAAGCTGGTGATCACGCTCACGCCGTACAGCTACTGGTATCCGGCGAGCTCGCCGACGCACGGGTCGCCGCACGACAGCGATGCGCACGTGCCGGTGCTCTTCTACGGAGACGGCGTGCGGCCCGGTCAGTATGCCGGTTTTGTTCGCGTCGTGGACATGGCGCCCACGCTCGCGGCGATCGCGGGCGTCGCGCCGCTCGAGAAGCTCGACGGCCGCGTGCTGACACGGGCCATCCGGTGACGCGAGGCATCGCGTGACGCGCGCATCCCATATCGCGCTGCACCGCGCGTTCGACGAGGCGCGCTTCGGCCCGGCGCGCACGCTCGACCTGCGCGCATCCATGCCGACGGCCGCCGAGGCGGTGCGGCGCGCGGAACCCTGGCTCCGCGAACGCCAGATGGCGCGGGCGGGCGATGTGCTGGTGGTGACGGGGCGGGGACGCGGCAGCCCCGGCGGTGTCGCCGTTGTGCGCGAGGCGATCCGGAAGCTGCTCATGACACTGAAGCGCAAGGGCGTCGTCGCGTCGATCGGCGAGCACACGGCCGGGTCGTTCGTCGTGACGCTCGCTCCCGTCCGCGCGCTGTTCGAAACCGTTCCGCGGTCACGCTCCAACGACGCGCGCATCACGCCGGGCGACCCGCACGAGCTGCGCGCGCTCGCCCCGGGCACGCGGGCCCAGCTCCGGGCGCTGGCGGAACGATCGCTGGAGGTGCTCGGTGCTCCGCGCACGGCGGGACTCGTGCACGATGAGATGGTCCGGCAGTTCTCGATCCTCTCGAGCGCCGTGGCGCCCGACGAAACGGACCGGGAGGGGCGGCTCCAGTTCCTGATCGACGCCGCCCGTGACGCATTCGACGACTGAGAGGTATCGCACTTCACCCCGACCCGAGCCAACGACTCCATGCCGAAGAAAGTGCCACTCCCTCTCGAACAGCGCACCCTGGGCCGCGCGCCGCGCCCGGCGTCGATCCTCGGGCTGGGCACGTCGCGCCTCGCGAAGACCGGCCAGCAGGAAGTGATCCGGATGGTTCGCGAAGCGATCGATCACGGCGTGAACGTGATCGAGACGGGCTGGGAATACGCGGAGGGACGCGTCGAACGGTCGCTCGGCCTCGCACTCAAGGATGGCTACCGCGACCGCGTGACGCTCGTGTGGCAGTGCTGCGCGCACCTACGCGACTACAAGACCGCCATGCATCAGGTCGAGGAATCGCTGAGCCGCCTGAAGACGGATTACGTGGACGTGTGGTCGTTTCACGAGATGATCTACGACAACGATCCGGACTGGCTGTACGATCACGGCGGGCTCGACGCCGCGCAGGAGGCGCGCGAACAGTCGAAGGCGCGGATGATCGGGTTTGGCGGACACAAGGCGCCGCACATCCACCTCAAGCTGCTGAACCGCGGATTCAACTGGGACGTCGTGACGATGCCGCTGAACCCGTTCGACTCGTCGTTCCGGTCGTTTGAAAAACAGGTGCTGCCCGAGGCGGTGCGGCGCGGGATCGCCGTCATGGCGACGAAGCCGATGGCCGGCGGCGCCATCGCGGGCTCGCGTGCGGTGAAGCCTGAGGAAGCGATGCGCTATTGCTTCTCGCTCCCGGTGAGCTCGGTCATTTGCGGCATGGAGAACAGTGCGATGCTCCGGAAAAACCTGAAGCTCGCGCTCAACTTCAAGCCGTTCCACGCCGGCGAAATGGACGCGCTCCGCCAGAAGGCGCGCGGCGTCGCGGGCGACGGGCGTTTTGAGCGGTACAAGACGACGCAGGACTTTGACGGCCTCCCGGGACGCACCGCGCACGGCTATACGAAATGACGGAGCGGTTCGCCGGAGCCAGCCTCATCATCGCGACGTACAACTGGAAGGAGGCGCTGGCGCTGGTGCTCTCGAGCGTGCGCGCGCAGACGACGCTTCCCGGCGAAGTGATCGTGGCGGACGATGGATCCCGCGACGACACACGCGAGCTCGTCACCCGCGAGGCTGCGGCGTTTCCCGTTCCGCTGCGCCACGTCTGGCAGGAGGACCTCGGCTTCAGGAAGGGCCGCATCCTCAACGAGGCGATGGCGCGCGCGGCGGGCGAGTACCTGATCGCGATCGACGGCGACATGCTGCTGCATCCCGCGTTCGTGCGCTCACACGCGCGGTTCGCGCGCCGCGGATGGTTCATTCAGGGGAGCCGCATGATGCTCGGCGGGCGGGCGACCACCCGCACGCTTGCCGCCGGACACCTCACCGCGGGGCCGTTTTCCCCGGATGTCCGCAACCGCATCAACGGCATACATGCGCCGTTCCTCTCGGTGCTCTCGCGCGGCGAGCGCGGGTCGATCCGCCGCACCCGCGGGTGCAACATCTCGTTTTGGCGCGACGACATCGTGCGCGTGAACGGGTACAATGAGGACATGGAAGGGTGGGGACGTGAGGACACCGAGCTCGTCGCACGTCTCATGAACTCGGGCGTGCGCCGCCGGAACCTGAAGTTCGCGGCGGTTGCATATCACCTCCACCATCGCACGCGCCCCACCGATTCCGACGCCGCGAACCTCGAGCGCGCGCTGAGTGTCGCGCGCGACGGCATCACCCGCTGCCCGCACGGCATCGATCGCCACCTCCGCACCGCATGACCTTCGCTCCATGGATCGCGGCAGCAGCGGCATGGTGGATGATTCGCGCCGCCATCGCGCGGCATCGCGAACGCGAGTTCACCCGGACGCACACGTTCAACGCCGAGGGCATCATCGCCGGCGCAGAATCGCTGACGCTCCCGGGGACGCGCGCCGGCGCGATCCTCCTCCTGCACGGCTACAACGATTCGCCGCAGTCGCTGCACTTCATGGCGGCCGCCCTGCACGCGCGCGGATGGAGCGTGCGCGTTCCGCTTCTTCCCGGACACGGGCGGCAGCTCCGCGACTGGGCGGCGACGAATGCGGCCGCATGGGAGCGCGCGGCGCGCGCCGAGCTGGCCGCCCTCAAACGCGCTCATGATTCCGTCGCGGTCGGCGGCCTCTCGATGGGCGGCGCGCTTGCCTTCATGCTCGCCGCCGAGGATCCCACCGTTCGCGCGGTCGTCGGGTTCGCGCCGTACCTGCACACCTCCGGCCCGGTCGAGCTGCTTGCGCTGATCGCCCCGCTCGCGTCGCTCGGCGCGAAGTACTTTGCGAGCGGCGGCGGCAGGTCGGTGCACGATCCTGTCGCGGCCGACGGGATGATCGCGTACCGGTGTTCGACGCCGCGCCTCGCGCTCGAGCTGCTCAAGATCGTGAAGCACGCACGCGCCGGCCTCGCGTCCGTCAAGCAGCCCGTGCTGGTGATCCAGTCCCGCGAGGACAACAGGATTCCCCCGGCAGGCGCGGCCGAGGCCTTCGCGATGATTGGATCTGACGACAAGACTCTGCACTGGACCGCGGGGAACGGGCACGTGATAACGGTTGACTACGGCCATGAGGCGGTCGAAAAAACCGCCGCGGACTGGCTCGACCGCCGGATGGCGTGAAACGCCTGGTGCAGGGAGTTGTCCCGTGGCCCGAACGCGTCCGATCCGATAACTTGCGGCCATGCCTCACTTCGGCAGCTGGGCCAGCGCGTGGTGGCGTCCGGTGGTGTTCGCCATCATCGCCGGACACCTCACGAACGTCTGCGTGACGATCTTCCTGCATCGTTCGCAGACGCACCGGAGCGTGCGCCTGCATTACCTCGCGTCGCTGCCCATGCGCGTGTGGCTCTGGCTGAGCACGTCGATCGTCACGAAGGAATGGGTCGCCTGCCATCGCAAGCATCATGCGTTCGCCGACCGCGAAGGTGATCCGCACAGTCCGCTCCGTGAAGGATTGCGGAATATCGTCCTGAAGGGCGCGTTCTATTACAGGCGCGCCGTCCGCCAGCCTGGAATCCTCGAGAAGTACGGGAAGGGAACGCCCAACGACTGGATCGAGCGCCATCTGCTGGCGTCGCGCAACTGGCTCGGGATCGCCCTGATGCTCGGCATCGACCTCTGGCTCTTCGGGTGGCTCGTCGGGCCCGCGGTGTGGGGCGTGCAGATGCTGTGGATTCCGTTCTGGGCCGCGGGCATCATCAACGGCGTCGGCCATGCGTTCGGCTACCGCAATCACGCGGTGAAGGACGAGAGCCGGAACATCGCGCCGATCGCGATCTGGCTCGGCGGCGAGGAGCTGCACAACAACCACCACGCCGACCCCAAGTCGGCGGTGTTCAGCCATCGCTGGTTCGAAGTCGACATCGGATGGATGTACATCCGCCTCCTCTCGGCGCTCGGGCTCGCGCGCGTCGAGTACGCGCACGAGCTGTAGCCGATGGCGGTCCTGAAGTGCGCGCGGTGCGGCAAGGAGAAGGAAGGATTCGACCGCGCCCCGTTTCCCGGCGCCATGGGGGCGCGCGTCCTCGAGGGCACCTGCCGCGACTGCTGGGCCGACTGGCTCAAGCAGCAGACGATGCTGATCAACCACTACGGGCTGAACGTGATGGACGCGCAGGCGCGCCAGTTCCTGACGCGCAATATGGAAGCGTTCCTGTTCAAGGCCGGCCAGCAGGACAACGTGGACACGAGCAAGCAGGGGAC
>Ga0070691_10000737_pt1 | contig 12840 bp, 8 predicted proteins | sample KBSK1101metaG_FD_64673 | JGI IMG/M metagenome (GOLD analysis project Ga0070691, IMG submission 64673) | Corn, switchgrass and miscanthus rhizosphere microbial communities from Kellogg Biological Station, Michigan, USA - KBS K1-10-1 metaG | ecosystem: Host-associated > Plants > Roots >... | reverse complement strand
TATCAGGAGTTCGTCAATCGCGCGCAGGATTGGGAGAATCTGGTCAACACGCGCGATAAGTATCTGGAGCCGCGCAGTCTGAACGGCTCGTTCCCCTCATCCTTCGATTCCACCAGCGGCAACGACTGGGTTGAGGGCGACGGCGCGCAGTACAACTGGATGGTCCCGTTCAATCTGGCAGGACTCTTCCAGGCGGAGGGCGGCAATAGCGCAATCGTCTCGCGTCTGAATACGTTCTTCACGCAGCTCAACGCGGGCGGCAACTCATCGTATGTCTGGATGGGTAACGAGCCATCGGTCGAGTCGCCCTGGGAGTACGATTACGCGGGCGCGCCATACCAGACACAGAAGGTTGTGCGCCAGGTCGAAACCACGCTCTATAGCACCGGGCCAAATGGCATGGACGGCAACGATGACCTGGGCGAAATGGCTTCCTGGTACGTCTGGGCCGCGATGGGCATGTTCCCGGAAACCCCCGGCACAGCCAATCTCGCTCTCTCCAGCCCGCTTTTCCCGAATATTACGGTCACGCGACCGAGCGGACAGACCATCACGATCAGCGCGCCCAACGCATCTGATTCGACCTACTATGTGCAGAGCCTGACGGTCAACGGCGCAGCCAGTAGCAATCCCTGGCTTCCGCCTTCGTTCGTGGCGAACGGTGGCACGCTCGCCTATACGCTCTCCACTTCGGCCAATACCAGTTGGGGCGCTGCCGCCGCTAACGCGCCACCGTCCTATGGTAGCATTTCCAGCAACAACGGGAGCTTCTCAACCAGCTTTGAGAGTGGTCAAGCGCAACCAACCTGGACAAATACCGTCGATTCCGCCGGCTACCCGGCTGGTGGACTGACCAACGTGGGCGGCATCTGCTGTGGCCTGACCGCACCGGAGATGGGAGTGCGCAATGAAGTTGGACATACCGGTGGCATGGCTCTCATGTATTCCGGCCTGGATAATAGCGCGACGACTTCCTACGCCTACATGGAAGTCTTCGATCTCAGTGGAGATAATCTCACGGTCGGCTCAAGCACCACTCTGAGTTACTGGATCTTCCCACAGAGTCCATCCGGCAGCACAACCGGGGCCAACCTCACGAGCGGCACGAATAGCAGTTGCGTAGCCATCGATCTGATCTTTAGCGATGGTACTAATTTGCGCGATTCAGGGGCAACCGACCAAAAAGGCGTGCGCGTCCACCCAGCCTATCAGTGCGGCCATCTGACCATGGACGCATGGAACGAGGTGGTTGTTGATCTGGGTGCATTCGTCAACGGCAAGACGATTGTGCGCCTTGATGTCGGCTACGACCAACCGGCTAACACTGGCGGCTATCGCGGCTATCTCGATGATATTAGTATCGGTGCGCCTGGCAATCAGCTCAACAACGCCGGCATCTCTGACGACAGCAACCAGGGCGGCGCGAACTTCGATAACGATGGTTTTAGCTATTCCGCCCAGGCCCTGGCCGCGAAGAGTTTCACGCCGGGCGCGAACGTGACGGTCAATGGTATGACCTATACCTGGCCCAACGCCGCTTCTGGCATGGATGATAACGTCCTTGCCCCTGGCCAGACCATTCCAACGCCCAACGCAAAAAGCGGGGCTTCGCAACTGACCTTCCTGGGCAGTTCCACGAATGGCCCGTCCACTGGCACAGTCACGATTACCTATACCGATGGCTCGACGCAGACCGCGACGCTCGGCTTCAGCGACTGGACGCTGAACGGCGGTTCTGCTTCGGCCTCGTACGGCAATGTGATCGCCTGCCAGATGACCTATCGCAATAGCACCTCTGGCTCATCCCAACAGATCACGACCTACGTCTTTGCCTCCGCGTCCATTTCTCTCAATACGAGTAAAAAGGTCGCGAGCATTAGCCTGCCCTCGTCGCTCAACCAGGGACAATTGCACGTCTTCGCCTGGTCCATCGCCTGACGTCAAGATGTGTAACGCCAGGGGACAGGCGGGATGTGTGCGCGCATCCCGCCTGTCCCTATTTTCTGAAACAAAATGACGCGCCAAAGATGCCGGCCTGGGAAATTGATCTCCGCTAGCTGCTTTTCTTCTGGAGCGCGAGAAGATGCGAGGCGAGTTGCAGTTGGAAACGCACCTCCGGGTCGGCCAAATCGAGATTCGAGAGCCGGGCCGCGCGTGTCAGACGATACTGCAAGGTTTTGGCATGGACATGTAAATGATGCGCGGCGGCTAACGGGCGAAAACCAAGTTGCGCCCAGACCAGCAGCGTCTCGATCAGCGTCTCGCCGTTGCGCTGTTGCCGCAAACCGCCCAGCATCTGCTCAAGAAAAGCCGCGTGTGCCTCCTGATCGCCTAGCAGCACGCGCGGGAGCAGGAATGTTTCATAGACATAGCAGCCATCGCCTGGAAAACAGCCGAGCATAGAAAGAATTTCGTTGTAGCTCCGCCGAATGCCCTCGATCCCGATATATGGCCGTCCAAAGACCAGGGATAGCCCCTCGTCGGCGAGGCTCTTCCAGATACGTTCACACGCGCATGCTTCAGGTAGGAGAAAGGAGATGCGGTTGAGCGACACGGAAAGCAACGGGGAAATATTCAGAAACTTGAGCCGCTGGCGCAGTCGCCCGGCCAGGGCTTCGCGTTGCAAAAAGCCTTCGCGCGAGAGCGGCAGTGAGACATCGAGGATCAGCAGGCCCACGCGGTACGACGTCTCTGGGTCAAAACCCAGCAGTTGCGCGCGTTCAAGCGCCTGGGGCGTGGCTTCAAAATGACCTTCGAGCAACGAGTCGAGAAACGTCGATCCTAGACGCGCCTCAAAGGCCGCCATCTCGCGCTGATGGGCGATATGCAGCGCGGCGATGATGGCCGCGTGTTCGGCGGCGCGCACATCCAGCTCGCTCAGTAGGTGCGCGCCCTCAATGATCCAGACCGATCCAACCAGCTCCCCCTTCAAGCGAATCGGGCAAACCAGCCGCTCGGTCAGGCCAAATTCAGGCAGCGCGGGAATATGCACCGGCGTGTTCGTCTCACGAATGGCCCGCAAATAGCCCTTCTGCTCCAGGTATTTTTGTAGTTTAGGCGGCGTGCGTTCCTGCAAGCGAGTCGTGCGACGCGCCTCATCCTCTTCATGCGCGAGCACATAGCTGCCCAGAACGCTCCCCTCAACATCCTCAAAAGTGACAGCACGCTGAATCAGCGCGCCCAGCGTCTCCGCGAGATCCTGCAAACTCTCGGCCTCTACTGCTGCATAGGTCATGGTACGGTGAATGGCTTCGGATTGCTCGATGACGCGCGATTGATCAGCGAGGATTGCGCGGTTCACCGCTTCGGTGATGTGCGCGAATGGGACATTCCAGGGGATCTCAAGCAGGGGAAAAGCCAGGCTTTCGGCCTCTTCACAGACGGCGACGGGAAAATGCTCAAAAAAGTGCGGCACGGCCAGGCCGACGCAGGCCAGATCGCGCTCGGCCAGCGCGCGAATTAACGCGCGCTGAGCCTCTTCGTCACGGGGCCAACCAAAGGCAGTCGTCAAAAGAAACTGCCCAGGCAGCACCCATGGGAGCACATCGGGAATATCGATGACGTGCGCCCATTTGACTTCACGTTCCAGGCCAGCGGCTCCAGCCACCACCTGAACCTGTGCCAGTAGAGAGAGCGTGAGGATTTCCGTCAGTTTCATGGGTTGATTTTTGGACCAATCCAGACCGTCTGAATATTGACGAACTCGCGAATCCCGAAGGCCGAGAGTTCACGTCCATACCCACTCAATTTGATGCCCCCAAAAGGCAGGCGCGGATCGCTGGAGGTCATGCCGTTGACAAAGACGCCGCCTGCCTCGACGCGGGCTGCCAACTGACGAGCCAGCTCAAGATTACGCGTCCAGAGATTGCTGCTCAGGCCAAATTGTGAATCGTTCGCCAGTTCAAGCGCGTGTTCAGCATCGCGGGCGCGGATCACGGCGGCGACGGGACCAAATGTCTCCTCGCTAAAAACCGGCATCTCAGGTGTCACATGCGTCAGGATTGTCGGCTCGTAGAAGCTGCCTTGACCCTCGCGCCGCTTGCCACCCAGCAAAACCTGCGCGCCCTGCTGGACCGATTGTTGCACCAACTGGTCAAGGCTCTCACATAGATCCTGGCGCGCCAGCGGCCCGATCTGTGTCTCGCGTTCCAGCGGATCGCCAACCTTGAGTTTAGCAACATTGGCGGCAAAGAGACGCTCAAATTCGTCCGCGACGGCCTCGACGACGATAAAGCGTTTGGCGGCGATACAGCTCTGGCCGTTATTCTGGAAACGCGCGGTCACGGCCACCTGAGCGGCTTGTTCCAGGTCCGCATCCTCCAGCACGATAAAGGCGTCCGAGCCACCGAGTTCCAGCACCGTCTTTTTCAGGGCGCGTCCACTTGCTCCCGCCACTTCCACGCCCGCCAGTTCGCTGCCGGTCAACGTGACGGCGGCGACGCGCGGATCGGCGATCAGCTTCGCTGTCTCCGCGCCCGGCACCAGGATTGTGCGGAAGGTGCCCTGGGGCAACCCGGCCTCTCGAAAGACGCGCTCGATCTCCAACGCTACGCGCGAAACATTCGAGGCGTGTTTGAGGATCGCGGTATTGCCTGCCATCAACGCGGGCGCGGCAAAGCGGAAGACCTGCCAGTAGGGAAAATTCCAGGGCATCACGGCCAGCACGACACCCAGCGGGCGAAACGCCACGTAGCTCTCGGTCGCGCTCGAAGCCAGTTGCTCGTCGGCAAGCATGGAGGCCGCGTGCTCCGCGAAGTAATCGCAAACCCAGGCACACTTCTCGACCTCAGACTCGGCCTCGACGATCGATTTGCCCATCTCCAGAACCGCGATACGCGCCAGGCGAGCCTTGTGCTCACGTAAGTAGCGCGCCACGTTGTGCAGATGCTCAGCGCGCTCCGCAAAGGTGGTCGTGCGCCAGCCCAAAAACGCCTGGCGAACTTCCTGTAAGGCCGCGTCAATCTGCTCCTGGCTGGAGAGTTCAAAGGTTTCCAGTACCTCACCGGTCGTTGGATTAATTGTGCGAATGCTCATACATGTCCTCTTTCTTGCCATATGAAATTCGTTTGCGCCATACTCATACATTTCCTGTGGTCTGCTTGATAACCTGACAGAGCGTGTCAAGCGCGTGCTCGATCAGCGGTTCTTCGATATTCAATGGGGCCAGGATGCGCAGAACATTGCCGTAGAGACCAGCTTTCAGGAGTAACAAGCCCTGCTTACGCGCCTCGACAATGATCTCGTCTACCAGCTCGGGCGCGGGTTCTTTGCTGGCTGGATCACGCACAAATTCGAGCGCCATCATCGCGCCCAGGCCGCGCACATCGCCGATCGCCGGGACCGCGCGCTGCAACTCGCTGAACGTGTCCTGCAAACGCTGACCAAGCCGTTCGGCCTGAGCAAGCACCTGTTCTTCCTCAAAGACATCCAGCACCGCCAGGCCAGCCGCGCACGCCAGCGGGTTGCCCGCGTAAGTGCCGCCAAGCCCGCCAGCAGCCGGAGCGTCCATCACTTCTGCACGCCCAATCACACCTGAGAGCGGCAGCCCTCCGGCGAGGCTTTTGGCAATCGTCATCAGGTCGGGTGCCACACCGCTATGCTCAATGGCGAACATCTTTCCGGTGCGCCCAAAGCCGGTCTGGATCTCGTCCGCGATCAGGAGGATACCGTGCTGCTCGGTCAATTTTCTCAAACCTTGCAAGAACTCGCGCGGCGCGGGCACAAAGCCACCTTCACCAAGCACCGGCTCGATGATGACCGCCGCGACGTGTTCGGGCGTCACGGTCGTGAGGAAAAGCTCTCGCAAGGCATCGAGAGCGCGCTCGCTACTCCAACCGCGATACTCGTAGGGATACGGCGTGTGATAAATTTCGGGCGCGTACGGGCCAAAATCCTGCTTGTAGGCAGTCGCTTTGCCGGTCAGGCTCATGCCCATCAGGGTACGACCATGGAAGCTATGGTTGAATGAAATAATCGCCTGTCGCCCGGTCGCTGCGCGGGCAATCTTGATGGCGTTCTCCACAGCCTCCGCGCCGGTCGTCAGAAAGAGCGTCTTCTTCGCCTCCTGGCCAGGTGCCAGCGCGTTGAGCCGCTCGGCCAGTTTGACATATGACTCGTACATTGCTACCTGAAAGCACGTGTGCGAGTAACGTGCCAACTGCTCCTGCACGGCCTGAACAACCTTCGGATGGTTATGACCAATGTTGAGAACGCCAATGCCACCCACGAGGTCAATATACCTGTTTCCATCGATATCCCAGAGTTGTGCGCCCTCCGCACGCGCGGCAAAAATTGGATGGGTAACACCAACCCCGCGCGGCACCTGGCTCGCGCGCAATTCCAGGAGCGATTCTGTACGTGACTCATTTTGCGACAACATACGCGACTCGTTTTGCGGCAACATGTTTTCTTCCTTCCCTCGATCCAGTGGATCAGTCAACGCTTTAAGAAAACTATAGTTGGGAAAAATAGCCGCTACTATGGGATTTCAGGATAAGTTTTCTGTCTTTATTTTAGCATAAATGGATAACATGTGTCTGGTCATCCTGGCTAGACAAGCAGGCAATTTTTCAGGTATGCTTCCTGCAAGTTGTAGATGGGCTACATCATTGTTCAGTTAATTGTTCACATCACTCTCAGGAGCAAAAGGAGGAAGCGCACAAAGATCCCTGAGATATCACCCCACCAATTCCACCAAGCAATCATCGTTATTTAAGCAGCTATTCCTCTATTTTCAGAGGAATAATGCAGAAAAGGAAACAAGTCATGGATGTACCTGAGGGATTAGACCCCGCAGTACCAGCCGAACAGAAATCACCTGGCACCACAGATGTGCGCCTTGAGCGTGGGGCATTGAAGCTGGTTGATATCGCCACTTCGACAATGGCCAACATTGCTCCTGCGATGAGTTTCTTTTTTAGTTCTGCTTTGCTGGCATCAGTCGCTGGCATTGCGTCGCCGCTCGTCATCGTTTTAGCTGCAATCGCCATTGCGCTCCTGGGTAATACACTCGCCGAGTTCTCGCGCGCGATCCCATCAACCGGCTCGTTTATTACCTTTATCGGCAAGACGTTCGGCCCTATTTTAGCAGTCGCAACCACCATTGTCATCAGTGTTGGCTACATCATAGCGATTTCCTCAGTCATCAACATCTCTGGTGGCTGGACACAGATCATCGTGCAAAAGTATATTGGCATCAATATACCCTGGCAGATACTCACGCTGCTCTTTGTCGGGATAGCTTTCTTCCTGATGGTAAGAGGCGTCCATATCTCTACCCGTTTTGCGGGCTACTTCTTCCTTTTGGAGATGGTCGTTCTGGTCCTGGTTTCAGTGATCACGCTGGCTACGCACGCCGCACACCTCTCGCTCGCGCCTTTCAATCCGGCCAACCTTGGCGGCATGGCCGCTCTTGGGGCGGCATTCCCCATCGCGGTCTACATGTTCGTTGGTTGGGAAAACTCCGCGTCACTCGCCGAAGAAACGAGTGAGCCGCGCCGCAACGTCCCGAAGGCCATCTACTCAAGTATCCTGCTGATGACGGTCAGTTATGTGCTCTTCATGTACTCGACCGTCGTGTCCTATAACTACGACGCGGCGGCGCTGGCCCAACCACTTGTGCCGTTCATTGACGCAGCCCAGAAGATTTCCGGCATCCTGGCTTTCCTGGGATATATTGCTGGTTTCACCTCAATCATGAGTTCCCTGATTGCGGCCTCGAACTCGCAATCTCGCCTGATCTTTAACGCGGCTCGCGAAGGACTCTTGCCGTCCTCGTGGGCCAAACTCTCGCGCCGCCATACGCCCTGGGCAAGTTTCCTGGTCTTCTTCGGCGTGAGCCTGGCCATCGTTTATATCTTCGGCTGGAGCGTCACTCCGGTGGTTTTCTTCGGAGAGATTGCCACCCTTGGTACGATTCTGATCGCGCTGGTGTACCTCGTCTCGAACCTGGCCCTGCCGGTGTACTACTGGCGGAAGATGCGCGCACAATTCTCCTGGTTCAGACACCTGGTCTTACCGGTGGTCGGCGTGTTCGCCATTGGCTTCCCACTCTGGGCGCTGGTAGAGCCTGGCCAGGAAGCTCCCTTTAGCTACTTCCCCTGGATTGCGCTTGGGATCGTCGTCCTGGCGGTCATTTACGCGCTTATCCTCAATTGGAAGAAGCCCGACTTAGGGGAACGCGTCGGCTCTATCCTCGCCGATCGCGAGTAGGAGCACGACACGCGAAGAACCCACCGTTCTTCTTTGCTCACGATTATGACGCCACGTGCCCAGGGGTTTCCACAGTCTCTTAAGTTGTGGAAACCCCTGGGCACGTAAAGATAAGTCTAAGGCTTGCCAACTGGGAGTATTTTTCTCTAGCATTCTGGCTATATGAAATAAGATGCAGAGTAGACGTAGTTGCTCTAATCCCGCGCTCACTTGATCCCGACGCGGATTCGATAACTCACATACCAGGGAACAGGTCATGAAGGGTTAGCCAAGAAGCTCGAAAACATGCGCGCGTACTTTTCCCAAAACCCCAAGCGTATCGAGGATATCCGCGCCGACTCCGCCGCCATCGCGAACAATCCCCAGCAGGATATGTTCGGTGCGCACGTAGCCACTGCCCTGGCGCTCCGCCTCGTCCAGAGCGAGCGAGAGAACCTTACGAATACGAGGCACGTAGTCGATTTCTTCCTGAACAGGTTGATCTCCACGCCCAATTTTCTCCTCGACAGTAGCACGAACAGGATCAAGTGCGATGCCCAATTTTTCCAGTGCCAGGGCTGCAAGACCCTCCTGTTCGCGCCACAAGATATAGAGCCGTCATCCACTCTTCTATCTTGTGGCAAACGGTCGGTAGCTTTTTCTAATTGACAAGCAACGCAAAATATCTTATAAACTACTTTGTGTTATATTCGCTTTTCCGCCCATTCAGCACACCAGGCTCGTTGCTGCCAAAAAAAACTTCCTGTAGTCCACAAAGACTATTATTTTCTGGAAAGGATTCACTTGTATGTTACCCTGGTTTTTCAAACGTCCCTCAAAGAAGAAAGCCATCACTCCCACAGCCTCGTCCACAGCCACAACCTCGCCTCAGGAAGGGGCTTCTGGCCGGCGTTTCCGCGAAGATGTTCCCTATGCCTTGCCCAAGGATCTGGAGGAGGGCCAGCGGCTCAATTTTCAACACTACATCATTCGCGCTGTCCTGCGCGGCAATTATGCCGCGCCCCTCAATCAGTCTGTGAGCAATATTTTGGATGTTGGCAGCGGCACAGGTATCTGGGGGCACGAGATGGCGCAGGCCTTTCCCCAGGCTCGTATCTATGGGCTCGATCTGGAGCCGCCTCAGACTATCTCGCTGGCGGCTTCCGCGATCACGGTGCCAGATAATTATCATTTTATCCAGGGCAATGTGCTCAAAGGGCTACCGTTTCCCGATAATCTGTTCGATTATGCTCATCAACGCCTGCTTTTTCTGGGCGTTCCGCAGCATAGCTGGCCCACTGTGATCAGCGAATTAGCGCGGGTGACGCGACCGGGAGGGTGGGTAGAAATCTATGAGGCGGATATCCTCTTTCCCGACGCAGGCCCGGCCACGCGCGAACTCAACTCCTGGACAACCCAATTTATGGGGATGCGCGGAATCGATACCACGCAGATGCGCCAGTTGGGAAACCTGCTCAAACACCAGGGCTTGCTGAATGTCGCCGACCATACCATCGAAGTACCTTTGGGAAACTGGGATCGTCTGGGACAATTGCTGGAGAAGGATTACCTCAGCGGCATACTCGCATTGAAGGAGCCAGCCAGTACCGCGCTAAAAATTTCCCCACTGAGGTACGAGCAGGTTGTGCTCGCCGCTAGCAAGGAATGGGGACAGACTCGCGCCACGTATCGTCATTATCTGGCATATGGACAAGTCTGAGGAAGATAATAATGTAATATCAGATCCGCTTAAATCGTGCCCATCCTGCGAATGTAGGGCGGCCCCATGGGCGTTAAGTTAAGGTGCTCGTGACGAGAACCATGGGAGCGTGGGCAACAGGGCGCGTGCAAGGAGCCGTCCTACATTCACAGATGGGTTTTCTGGTCTCATTGGGGAGAAGGAAATAGCCCTGCCTCAAGACGTAGATTTTTGACGCGCTTCCTCGATACATCATACAATGAGGCCAACGCCAGGCGTTTCATCTGGGCCAGAGAGGAGTAACGGACAATGGTTCCGCATCACGATTTTACCCCGCACGGCTATCTGGACAACCCCTACCACTCCTGGAAGCTCAATCCGAGCGGAGTGCTGCGTTCGCTACCGCCGCTGGGCATGGGCTGGCATGTACCGAACCTGGGAAGTTACGTCAACAATCAGTTCCAATATACTGCTCATCTGACTATTGGTTTAAAAATCAACGACCTGGTACTGGTGACGCAGGAGGATTTCCAGTTACACCGTGTACAAGTGAGTAGCCCGCTCCACACCAAGAACCGATTGGCCTATACCTGCCGCATTGCACAATATGATCTGACGCTGACGGCAACCTATTTTTTAGTACAGGAGCATGCTCTAGGCTGCGTGCTGGAACTGGCGAGCGACCTGGAGTATCCGCTGCCTGTAACATGTTATTTCATTCATCTGCACACGCACAACCCGCACACCAGCCGCCTGTGGGAGCATGGCTGGTACGCGCTCTCCGACCGCGAGCAAGGCTATTCTATGCTCGGCCTTGCCAGCGAGGGTGACGTCTTCACACATGGCGCACGCACCGCTACTGGCACGCCGATCACCTGGGCTGAACCGGCCTTTTGCACCAATCTGACCGAGGTCGGAGCCTGGGCCAATGGCGCGCGGGTACCGATGCCCAATATTACCCAGCGTGATCCTGAAAAGGGCTGGCAGTTCCGTGCGTTGGCCTTACCAGGAACATTCACTATTGGCCCCAAGACCGCCAAGCCAGTGAGGTTGAACGCCGTGCTTGCTCGCGGCGTCTCACAGGATCAGTCTCTTGCCTGTTGGAGCGATAGCCTGGAGAAGATTGCGCGGGCGGAAGCCGGACACCGTGTGAACGATGAAACCTTCTGGCAATCCGCGCCTCAACTCAGCGGTGACTGGCCTGCAAGCTGGCAACGTGGCCTCGTCTATGACCTGGAGACTCTGCGCATGGTGATGCGTCCTTCTGCTGGCGTAGTCAGCAACACCTTTGACGGTATGCAGATCCAGGCTCCCCGCCTAGTACTGGCCGAGGCAGCCCTGGATGCGCTGTTTCTGAGCTACGCTGATCCCGAACTCGCTGGCGAGGTTATCCTCACCCATTTCGAGTCTGCTCCTCATCCGAACTTGCCTTGTATGCGCGAGGACGGCAGCTATAATATGGTAGCCGATGATGGGCAGGTCTGCGGTACCGCGCCTGAGTGGGGCTATCCGTTGTGGTGCTGCCACCAACTGTGGCTACGATCTGGCAATCTCGCCTGGCTCAAGCGGCTCTATCCCGGTGCGGCTGCCTATATGCGCTGGTGGCTCGACCATCGCCGGGACAGCGAAGGATGGGGCGTATTTGGGTGCTCATGGGAGAGCGGTCAGGACATGTCCAGCCGCTTCGGTCCTCAGCAGACAGGCGGAACGATCATCCAGCATCTGCGCCCGGTTGATCTTCAGGCCAGCATCGCTCAGAGCGCGACTATTCTGGCCTCCTGGGCTGAACTCCTTTCTCCAACGCACGCCGATGACATGCTGCCCAATCCCTATCCGGCTGAGATCGCGTTCTGGCAGGAAATCGCCAATGAGTTTACTGTGAAGACGCGCTTGATGTGGCGAAATGGCTGGTTCCACGACTACGACTCAGTACGGCAAATCTGGTCGAGCGAGCGCGATGCGATGCACCTGGGTCCGGTTTTCTGCGGCGTGGCTGACCGAGAGCATATTGAGCAACTGCGCCCGACGCTCGCAGAACCGCCGCGCCACAGCAGCCAGTGGGCACCGCTCAGTTGGCCACCTGTCGTTCTGACGCTGATCGGCGGTACTGCCTCGGCGCAAATGCCTCGCGAAGCGGCTGAGTTAGCTTACCGTTTTATTGACGCCTCTTTCCGTAACACCGATAGCCGCGAACTGGACGAATATGGCGGACTGCCAGGCGTGACCCGCGAATACCGCCGCGCCATCACTCAAGGCAAATGGGGAGAGATCGACTACGCCAACGCGGGCATAGAGGGGTATGGTTGGGGGGCACTCAGCATTCATCTGCTCATACGTCATCTGTTCGGCTTGCATGCCACAGACCCTACGACTATCGCCCTGGCTCCGACGCTACCACAGGCACTGCGTCACCCTGGCGCAACGTATACCATCGCGCCCATTCCCTGGGGCAAGTACACGCTAAGTCTCACCTGCCAGGTACGCGACGAGTACAGCTACGCAGCAACCCTCCATGTGCGCCCTCGCACTTTGGAAGGTCAGCCAATAGAGCAGACAGAGGCTCGCTCAGAGACGGCCAGTGAACAGGAGCATCGGTGGGAAGGAAACTGGGGCGAAGAGCAGACATTTCTGCTGAATCATTGATTGGTACTCAAATGGAGAGGTTTAATGTGGCGTTGCTGTCACAATTGCTGTCACTTTGCAAATCCTGCCGCGCAGTTTCGTCTCGATGGGCCTGGGGAGCGGGATGAAGGAGAAGATAGGGGCAGGAGTTGGTATCCATGTGGAAGATTCCTCAGCTTTTTTGGCCATTTTTGGACCAATTTGCCGCCTGGTTGCATGCGCATGTATGCGCATGAATCGCGGTTTCGCTCAATTTTAGTAAGTTCGATTCATGTCTATTCACAAGTATTCATAAAAGCCCGTTACTGTCACAGTTACTGTCACTTTTG
>Ga0070691_10000736_pt1 | contig 12843 bp, 14 predicted proteins | sample KBSK1101metaG_FD_64673 | JGI IMG/M metagenome (GOLD analysis project Ga0070691, IMG submission 64673) | Corn, switchgrass and miscanthus rhizosphere microbial communities from Kellogg Biological Station, Michigan, USA - KBS K1-10-1 metaG | ecosystem: Host-associated > Plants > Roots >... | reverse complement strand
GTGGTTGAACAGGATGTTCGAGGGTGAATCCTCGAGCGGCTCGGTCAGATCCGAGATGATGACCCCGTAACGATCCGTGTCTTCTTTTAAGAAGGCGAGCGCGTCGCCGATGATCACCCGGGCACGCGGATCCTCGAACGCGCCGTCCGCCCACTCGGGAAGATACTGCTTCGAGAGCTCGACCACTTTGCCGTCGATATCGACCATCGTGCAGCGCTTCACGGCCGGGTGCCGGAGCACGTCGCGCAGGGTCGCGCCCTCGCCGCCGCCCAAGATCAGCACGTCCGAGCGGTCGGCCGCGCCGGCCATCGCCGGGTGGACCAGCGACTCGTGGTAGATCTTCTCGTCGTTCTGCGAGCTCTGGGTATCGCCGTCGAGGATCAGCATCTTCCCGAAGGCGGGCGTGCGGATCACCCCGACGGATTGGAAGGGTGTCTTCCCGGCGTAATAGACTTCATCGATCGCATGTGAGTGGGTCTCGGTCGGCGAGAATTCCTCGACGTACCACTGCCACTGTTCGGTCTTCGGCACGGCGCCGAGGTTTCGCCGGGCCGCGACCCGAGCCCCGTCCCAGGCCCGGCCCCGGCCGATGCAGCCTACTTACACGATACCGCGTCGTAGCTGACGCCGGATGGGAGCGGGAGATTCGCGCCGTTGTTCAGGTAGACGGCGGTGAAGAACAGGTAGTAGCTGCCGCCAGACGGCGACGGTTGGCCGGTCAGGCCGGTGGTCGTCCACGCATAGCCTCCACCGTTGGGTGCGTACACGTCGAGGTAACAGGTCGCGCCAGGGAACGGGACCAGATAGTTCACGAGAATGCTCGGAGTCGAGGTGAAGATCAGATCGAACGCCGCGGTATTGGTGAACTGGTAGTAGATGACCGGGGTCGCGCCCGCGACCGCGTCGTCGACCGGGAACTTGGTCGGCGTTCCGTTCACGTACGTGTCGGCGACGTCGTCGGCGATGTAGACGCCCAGGTTGAATCCGCTGCCGTTGAGGTTTTGCGACCACGCCAACTGCGTGTAGCCGATGTTGTGATACGCACCGAACGGTTTGAGATCGCCGCTCCCGCCACCCGAGAACTGGAAGTTATCGCCCGGACCTGCGAAGACGTATGCGGGTATAGGCGACGGGCTAGCGCTCGGAGCTGGCGTCGGGGTCGGGGTTGGTGTCGGCGTCGGAGTCTCCGTCGGTGCCGGCGTCGGGGTGCCGGCGAACGTCTGATAGATCGCGCCGGTGCCGGAGATCGCGTACAGATCGCCATCGACGCCCGCGGAGATGCTGACTGCCGCTCCGGTCTGCTGCGACCAGCCCGGGGTATCGAGATCGAAGTAGTAGATCGCGTTGCCGCCCGGACTGATCCCACCCGATGCGAGAGCGAACACGCCGCCCCGGAACGACGCGAGCATCGACGCACTATCGGGAAGCTGCGCGAAGCTGCCGTCGGTATTGAGATAGTAGATGGCTCCGGCCGCATTCAAGATGTAGGTACCGCCCGGCGCCAGCGTGACTCCGCCGACGACGTGGCTCGACGTCTCCAGCGAACCGGCGAGCGAGACGCCCGAACCGGGCGCCTGCGTCCACACGCTCGCCGCGTAGTGCCAGATCGCTTGATCGCCGCTCCCGGCGTTCGAAGTGACGTAGATCGAACTGTCGGAAGCCGTCGTGATCGACGACGCGCCACCGCCTCGCGGCGTCCAGCTCCCGCTCGCGTACGCCCATACGCCGCCGCCCGCGTTGATCGCGTAGAGCGTTCCGTCCGGAGCGGCCGCGATGTGCGACGCCGCGCCCGAGATGTTCGTCCACGTCCCGCCGCTGAAATGCCAGATCGCGCGGTCGCCGGTTCCGGCCGCGAGAACCCAGATCGAGCCGTCGGCCGCCGCCGAGATCTCGCTTCCTTCGCCCGGGATCTGCGCCCACGACGCCGGATTGGCGGCCGTCGCCGGCCGGCGCGCGAGCATCGCGCTCGCCGGCTCGATCGCGGTCGACGCCATCGGCGCGACCTTGATCGCGGCGGGCGAGACGCTCTTCGGGGTCGGGAGGGTGATCTTCGCGCCGGTCTGCGGCGTGAGGCCGCCCCCCGCGCTCGAGCACGCGACACCGGCTAGCAGGGCGACCGCGACGATGGCGGACGAAATCGAACGCTTCATGCCCCTAGCCTAGCGAGCGCCCGTCCCAAACCGTCCCGGGGCTCGCCCGCGATCCGGGCAAACGAGAGCGGAGCCGCCTTTCGGCAGCTCCGCTGGATCTCGGTGGTGGTCCGACCGCGGTTATGCGGTGAGGACCTCGGAGTTTTCGTCGCGGGTGACGACGTGGGTGAGGTTCCCTTCGCCGGACTCGATTCCGCGCTTGATCTCGGTCGTCCGCATCGCCTTGGCGCCCAGCGCTTTAGCGGCGTACTCGCAAGCGAGCCACGGGTCGGTATGGTCGCCGCACGTATAGAAATCCATCGCGGCGTAGCCTTTTTCCGGCCAGGTATGAATTGCCAAATGCGATTCGGCAAGAATCACCGTCCCAGACACGCCCTGCGGCTGGAATCGGTGGAACGCGCTCTCCATGATCGTCGCGCGCGACACCTTCGCGGCTTCGATGAGCATTGTGCGGATCGTGTCGATATCGACCAGTCGCTGTTCGTCACAGCCCGACAGTTCGCACACGATGTGCGTACCAAGTGCGTTCAATTTAGGAAGACTCTCCTCAACCCTCGGGGGAAATCCCACCTCCGGACTACGTCAGCTGGCGTCTGCAGTGCAGTCACGTCCCTGACCTATCGGCAAGCTCTTGCCAGCGCTTTTCGGCGCGCGAGCGGCCTGCCGCGATGGCGCATTAAAGGTGCGCCTTCCTCCCACCGTGGACCCGTAGTGGTCCGGCGACCATAGTACCCCCTCACCCCCCCCTTGTAAAGGGCTCTAGGAGCAGGGGGCTCAAGAGTTTTTCAAGTTCCGACTTCACTATCTTGACTAAGGTGCCCCCCGGGGGTACGCTGGCGGGGCCATGGCGACCGAATTGAAGGCTGCGACCAGCCCCGAATCCCTCATCGAGGACTACCGACACGGGTTCCACGACTCGGAAGAAAACTACGTTTTCAAGTCCGCTCTGGGCCTGACCCGGGAGATCGTCGAGCGCATCTCCGAGATGAAGAACGAGCCCGCGTGGATGCGCGAGTTCCGTCTGCGCGCGTACGACGTGTTCATCTCCAAGCCGATGCCGACGTGGGGCGACACCGCCCTCCTCAACGAGATCGACTTCGCCAATATCCATTATTACGTCAAGTCCACGGATAAGACGGAACGCTCGTGGGACGACGTCCCCGACGATATCAAGCGCACCTTCGACCGGCTAGGCATCCCCGAGGCGGAGCGCAAGTTCCTCTCCGGCGTCTCGGCCCAGTACGAGTCGGAAGTCGTCTACCACAACGTCAGCGCGGAGCTGGACAAGCTCGGCGTGATCTTCTGCGACATGGACACGGCGGTGCGCGAGCATCCCGAGATCGTGCAGAAGTATCTGGCGACCGTCATCCCGGTCGGCGACAACAAGTTCTCGGCGCTCAACTCGGCCGTGTGGTCGGGCGGATCGTTCGTCTACGTACCGCCGGGCGTCGAATGCCCGATGCCGCTGCAGGCCTACTTCCGCATCAACACCGAGAACATGGGCCAGTTCGAACGCACCCTGATCATCGCCGACAAGGGCGCCAAGGTCCATTACATCGAGGGTTGCACGGCACCGAAGTTCTCGACGTCGTCGCTGCATAGCGCGGTCGTCGAGCTGATCGCCTTCGACGAAGGTTCGATCCGGTACACGACCATCCAGAACTGGTACCGCAACATCTTCAACCTGGTCACCAAGCGCGCGATCGCGTACAAGAACGCGGTCGTCGAGTGGGTCGACGGCAACATCGGCTCCAAGCTGACCATGAAGTACCCGGCCATCTACCTGATGGGCGAAGGCGCGCGCGGCGAGATCCTCTCGATGGCGTTCGCCGGCGAAGGCCAGCATCAGGACGCCGGCGCCAAGGTCATCCACGCCGCTCCCAACACGACCTCGGTCGTGACCAACAAGAGCGTCAGCGCGCACGGCGGCAAGACCACTTATCGCGGGCTGGTCGAGATCTTCCCGGGCGCGGTCGGCGCCAAGACCCGCGTCAAGTGCGACGCGCTCATCATGGACGACCATTCGTCGAGCGACACCAAGCCGACCATGAAGATCCACGAGCAAGAGTCGACCGTCGAGCACGAAGCCAGCGTCAGCCGGATCGGCGAAGAGCAGCTGTTCTACGCCATGAGCCGCGGACTGAGCGAGGCCGACGCTACCGCCATGATCGTCAATGGCTTCTTCGACTTCTTCGTCAAGGAGCTCCCGATGGAGTACGCCGTCGAGTTGAATCGCCTGGTCAAAATGGAGATGGAAGGCTCGGTCGGGTAGTTCCCCGTAGACCGGGACGATGAGCGTTCCGGTAGCCAAGGTATCCGAGATCCCCGCGGGCACGACGAAGACCATCACGGTCGACGGCGTGCCCGTTCTGTTATGCAACGTCGACGGCACGATCTACGCGGTCGAGGACGTCTGCACCCACGATGGCGGTGCACTCGATCAGGGGCGCCTCGACGGCGCGTGCGTCGAGTGCCCGCGGCACGGCGCGCGCTTCGACGTGCGGACCGGCGCGGTGATGGCGCTGCCGGCCGTCATCCCGCTGCCGACCTACGCGGTGCGCGTCGAGGGCGACGACATCTATGTCGAGGCGTAGCCTCGGGTTCTCGTGGCGGCGTCTGGCCGCCATCGTGCTCGGCGCGCTCGCCGTTCCGGTCCTGCTGATCCTCATCTTCGCCTGCAACGTGTTCTTCGGCATGCGCGCGGTCGCGAAGACCGACGGCTCCGTCTCCGGGCTCGCGCTCCACAAGCCGGTGCAGATCCTCCGCGACGGACGCGGCATCCCGCACATCACCGCGAGCGACGATCACGATCTGTTCTTCGCGCAAGGCTACGTCGAAGGCTCGGACCGGCTGTTCCAGATGGACCTGACGCGTCGCTACGTCACCGGTACGCTCGCCGAAGTGCTCGGCAACGCCGCGCTCGAGAGCGACGAGAGCGCGCGGGCCGTCCCGATCGCGCAGATCGCTGCGGCGCAATGGAACGCGCTCGATCCGAAAGAGCGCGCCGCGCTGCAGGCGTTCAGCGACGGCATCAACGCGGCCATCGAACGCGAACCGACGCCGGTCGAGTTCCGCATCCTGTTCTACCATCCGAAGCCGTGGACGCCGCAGGACACGCTCGCGGTCGGCATGGCGACCGTCCTCGATCTGACCGATACGTGGGACGACATCGCGCCGCGCGATCGCGACTGGCGCTCGAAGGGCGCGAAGGGCTTCGCGCTGCTCCATCCGCTGACCGACCCGTGCTACGACGCGCCGGTCGTGAACGGCCTTGCGAAGATCTCCGACGCTCCGAAATGCGCCACCCAACTCGCGAGCGCCACCGATGCGCGCGTTCCGATCGGCAGCAACGAGTGGGCGGCCGGCGGAACGCACACCGCGACCGGGCGGGCGTTGCTCGCCAACGATCCGCATCTGCGCTTGGGAATTCCCGGCGTCTGGTATCTGGTCGATCTGAAAGCGCCCGGTTTCCACGCCGCCGGCGCGGCGTTTCCGGGAGCGCCGGGCGTCATACTGGGTCATAACGACCGCATCGCGTGGGGTTCGACCAACGCGACCGTCGCTTCGCTCTCGGTCTACGACGCGCCGCAGAACCTGGCGAAGAGCGGCTGGCACGACGAGACCTTCGAAGTGCGTTTCGGCAAGACCGTCACCAAGCAGTACTACCGCACGGCGACGGAGTTCGGCGTGACGCTCTCCGATACGCGCTTCGCGCTGGTGCGCTGGGACGCATACGTCCATCCCCGCTCGCCGGTCGGCACGTTCGACGCGCTCGATCGGGCGCAGAGCCTCGCCGACGCGCAACGCGCGCTCGGCCGGTATCCGGGTCCGTCGCAGAACTTCGAACTCGCCGATGCGAGCGGAGCGGTCGGCTATCGTTTGGCCGGCGTGATCCCGGACGATCCGGCCTGGGCGCGTTACATCCATCCGGCGACCGATCTCGCGCATCCGTACGGAAACGTGCCCGATGCGAGGCTGCCGCGCATCGCGCCGTCGCGCTCCGCGATCGTGTGGACCTCGAACAACAAGATCTACGCCGACGGCTATCCCTATCGCTTGAGCCCGGAGTTCGCACCGCCGTATCGCGCCTATCGCGTCGCACAGCTGCTGCACGACCACCCGCGCTACGACCTCGATTACTTCCGCACCATGCAGCTCGACACGCTCTCGATCCCGGAACGCGAACTGGCGCGCTTCTTCCGCGATCCGAAGACGGCGGGTTGGGACGGGAACGTGACCCCGAGCTCGACCGCGGCGACCTTCGCCGTGCTCGAACGCATCGCCGCGACGCTGAAGCACAATCAGGCGATGCCGCGCGTGCTCATCGCCGTTCGCAAGCCGAAGCCGGATATCAAGATCGCGGTCGATCCGAAGATCGCGATCGCGCCGTGGGGCGAGTACGGCGCGGTCCAAGTCAAGCATCCGCTGGCGGCGCTCGGCCTCGGCTGGCTGCTCAACGGTACGCGCTTCCCGGGCAACGGCGACGCGTTCACGGTGCACGTGCAAGGCTCGGGGACCTCGCAGAGCTTTCGCGCGGTCTGGGACGTCGGCAATTGGGACGCCGGCGGCATCGTGATCCCGCAAGGTGAGTCGGGCCGACCCGGATCGTCGCACTACACCGATGGCGCGAACGATTGGCTGGCCGGCAATCTGGTCGCGCTGCCCTACTCTCCCGCGGCCGTCCAGCGCGCGACGCGCGCGACCGAGACGCTCTCGCCATGAATGCGCCTCCGGCGTCGGCTCGCGGCGTCGGGTTGGCGGCGGCCGCCGTCTCCGCCATCGCCTGGGGCTCGGCGTTTCCGGCCCTCGCGCTCGCGATGGCGCATATCCATCCGCTCTGGGTGAGCGCGATCCGTTTCGCGATCGCCTTGCCGGTGTTGCTGCTCATCCTGGTCTGCCTCGAAGGTGCGCGAGCGCTCCGATTCGACGGGAAGTTCTGGGCGATGCTGTTCATCGGCGGCGGCGGCATCGCGGGCTACAACATCTTCGCGCTGGCCGGCATGAACATCAGCGGCGCGGCGCACGGCGCGCTGATGTTCGCGACCGTTCCGCTCATGACGGCCGTCGCGAACGCCGTCCGTACGCGCACGATGCCGTCGATCGCGACGCTCGCGTGCGTGGTCGCGGCCTTTCTCGGGATCGCGCTCGTGATCACCGGCGGAGATCCGGCGGTCCTGGCGCGGGGCGGTTCGGTGATCGGGGACGGCCTGCTCTTGCTCGGCTCGGTCGCCTGGGTGACCTACACGATCGAGCGCGCGAAGTATCCGACGTTCTCGGCGTTGCGCTTCACGTCGCTCACGATGATCACCGGCGAACTGGTGATCGCGATCGCGGCCGTCGTGGCGATGATCTGGCTGCGCGTCGGCTTCCCGGCCGGTTCCGAACTCCGGGCGGCCGACTGGCTCCTGGTCTACGGCGGCATCGTCCCGGTGGTCGTCGCGATGCTGCTACAACCTCGCGATCGGGAAGATCGGCCCGGCCTCGACCGCCCTGTTCGCCAACGCCGTCCCGATCGTGACGATCGCCATCGAGGCCGCCCGCGGCGTCCACCTCACCCCGGTCGAGTATGCCGGCGCAACGGTCGTCCTGGTCGCACTCGTCGTCAACAACCTGCTCGCGAGCCCGCGCGTCCATCGCGATCTGCTCTTCCACGACCACCCGCGGATCGCGTAGCGGTTTAGCACCAAGACCCTTCGTCTACGCGTACCTCGTGCGCTCGTCGCGGCGATAGCCTATCGCTGCGAGGATCGCGAAGATGAGCGAATAGACTGCGAGCGACGGAAGAGCGTGCGCCGCATTCCCCGCGCCGACGATGCTCCAGAGCAACTCACCGAACTGGCGGGTCGGCAGATAGGGGGAGATCGACGCGGCGAAGCCCGGCAGGTAGCGAGGCGGCATCCAAAGGCCGCCCGCGAACGAGAGCAGCAGATAGAAGATATTCGCGATCGGGATCGCCGCGCGCGCCGAGACCCAATAGCCGATCGCGATGCCGAAGAGTACGAACGGGATCGCACCCGCACAGGCGAAGGCGGCCAGTCGCAACCACTGCATGGCATCCAGATCCATCGGCGTGGTCAGACGCGCCGTGATCGTCACGAGTGCCGCGGCACAGAGGCCGAACGCAAGCGCGCAGGCGATACGCGCGGCGAAGCGGACGAAAGGGCCGGCCGGAAGCGTGCGCAGGTAGCGCTCCCAAGGACGGCCGCGCTCGGCGGCGATCCCGACGCCGAACTGGAAGAGCGTGACGCCGATGATCGCGAACGCGACGAAGGAGAGCGTCACGAAGTCGGCCCTGGCCGCCTGGCGCGCGTTCGGCGCGGCGAAGATGAGGAAGAACATCGACGGGAAGACGACCGTCGGAATCACGTAGGCCGGCGAGCGCATCAGGTCCAGCAGCATGAGCCGCGTATGCGCGAGGACCAGGCGGGCGGCGCTCATCGCGGACTCTCCGTCAGGGCGACGAAGGCATCTTCGAGCGAGGTCGTCGCGATCTCGAGATCCCGGAACGCGACGCCGCTGTGGACCAGCGTCCGCACGTAGTCATCGGTATCCCCCGTCGCGATGTCGATCGGGCCGTCGGGTCCGATGTAGCTGATGCGACGGACGCCGAAGCGCTCGCGCAACGATGCCGGGGTCCCGTCGAACCTGACCGCGCCGTCGACGATCACGACCACCCGCGTCGCCGAGGTTTCGGCCTCTTCGAGATAGTGCGTGGTGAAGAGCACCGCCCGCCTGCCGCCGGAGAGCGCGCGGATCCGATCCCAGAGCGCGCGACGCGATTCCACGTCGAGCCCGGTGGTCGGCTCGTCGAGCACGACCAGATCCGGTGCGCCGACGAACGCGAGCGCGACCGCCAGCCTGCGCTGCTCGCCGCCGGAAAGGTCGCCAACACGGCGATTCGCGAGTGCGGCCAGGCCGAACGCCGCGAGCGTCTCGTCGACGTCGGCCGGATCCGGATAGTGTGCCGCGACCGCCCGAGCGATCTCGCGCGGACGCAGGGCATCCGGGAAGCCGCTCAGTTGCGGCGTCGCGCCGAGGCGCCGGCGCATCGCGAGACTTTTCGGCGATCCGCCGAACAGCGTCGCGGTTCCGGCGTCGGCCGCCCGCAGACCGAGCGCGATCTCGAGCGCTGTCGTCTTGCCGGCGCCGTTCGGCCCGAGCACGGCGACGATCTCACCGGCACCGACCGAAAACGTCGCGTCGCGAAGCGCGCGGACCGAGCCGTAGCGCTTCGCCACGGCATCGAGTTTGAGGTAGGTCATCATCATCTTTCGAGCAGTGCTTGCATGTCGCGAACGTGGGCGACGAACGCGTCGCGCCCTCGAGCGGTGAGACGGTAGCGCGTCTGCGGGCGGCGGTCGACGAAGGTCTTCTCCTCGTCGACATAGCCGGCCGCGACGAGCTTGGCGAGGTGCGCGCCGAGATTCCCGTTGGTCGTCTCGGCCGCGCGCACCAGCGCCGAGAATGCGACCCACTCCGATCCGAGCAGTTCCGCGATCGCGGCGAGCCGGATCTTGGAAAGCAGCAGTTCGTCCATCTCAGGCGTCGCGCACCATCGCGGCAACGCCGAAACCGGCGTAGCCCAGCACCATACCGCCCGCCAGGATCCAGCCGCAGGACGCCGGTACGAAACTGGCGACGATCAGCGATGCCAGCAACACGAAGCCGCCCAGCATACCGGCGCGGTTTCCGTGTAGACCGACGTAGAACGTGACGATGGCTGCGGCTAACGTCCACAGCGCCGCGCCCGACCAGCCCGGAAAGAGATGGTACGCCGCCGACTGGGCGACCGCCGTCAAACCGAAGACCACCCAGACGACGTTGAGGTAGTCGCGTCCCGCCATCGTCAGGCGGTCGCTCGAGCTTTTCACCTGGATGGCGCGCACGACCGTATACGCGGCCGCGATCGGGATCAGGGCCAGTGGCAGCCACTGCCACCAGCCTGCCATCCGCCCGATGATCGCCAGTTGGAAGACCACGTCGATCGCCGCCGAGACCAGGCCCCAGACCACGAAGACGTCGCCGATCAGACCCATGCTCCGATCGGCCTCCGTAAGGATGCGGTCGACCAGTTCGAGATGATCGCGGGCTTCGGATGGGTCCATGAGCGGCTCCTTATTGCAGAGTAGTCTGTTTTACAGACTCCGATACCACAATACTCCCCGTCGGGCCGGGCCGTCAAGGGGGTGATCCACGAATCTCGTTGACAGGGTGGGGGCGACCTGATAATGTTTCGTGGTTATGTACGCGATCATCGAAACGGGCGGAAAGCAATTCCGCGTAGCCGAGGGCGACGTTATCGCCACCGACCTTCACGACCATGAAGTCGGCAGCGATATCACCTTTGACTCCGTCGTGCTCGCAAGCGATGGCAACGACGTCAAGGTCGGCTCCGACGCCCTCAAGGGCGCGAGCGTGACGGGCACGGTCGTGTATCACGGCAAGGGCAAGAAGATCCTGGTCTTCCGCTACAAGTCGAAGAAGCGCATCCGGAAGCTCAACGGTCATCGCCAGCCGTTCGCCAAGGTCAAGATCACCAAGATCAGCCTGTAAGGCGCTTCGGTGCTCGTCGTAACCTTTCGGTGGGACAGTCGGAAACGGCTGTCCTCTGTTTTTGCCGACGGCCACGCGGATACGGCCGTGCACGGTGAGGACATCGTCTGTGCGGCCGTTTCGGCGATACTCCAGGCCACTCGGCTGGGGCTCGAGCAACACGCCGAGGTCGCACTCCAAGTCGAGCAGCGCCCCGGCCGGCTGGCCCTGCGCTGGCCCGAGGATCGGCGCGATGACGCCTCGGTGATCGCGATCGTCACGACCGCCAAGCTCTCCATCGCACAGATCGCCGCGCAGTACCCCGCGAACGTCCGGATCCTCGGCGAGCCCGAACCGTAACATTACCCTGGTTTTTCGGGTATCATGGTCAAGCAACTAAGGAGAACGCATGTCTGAGAGTTTCCGGGCGACCCCGCCCGAACAGCAATGGTCGGGTGCCAACGGCAATAACGGCAACGGCTTCCAGGGCCAGACCGGCTCGAACAAGCCCGAGAGCGATGACACCGGCGATGTCGGCAAGGCGCTCCTGGTCGGGATCCTCGGCGGGCTGGTCTCGGCCGCCGGCTACATGATCTACCGGCGCCTGCCGGAAGAGCAGAAAGAAGCGCTCCACAACCAGGTCAAGAGCCAGGTCGCGCAGCGCATCAACGAGATCCGCTCCAACTTCAACATCTAGACCGTCGCGAAGCGGCGACGTCGTGCGTTAAGCCGGCATGCTCGCCGCCATCGCTCTCGCCGCGACCCTGGCGCAGACCCGCGATGCCTATCTCGCCCACATCGGGCCGATCTCGCACCTGACCGGGAGCGACGTCGCCTACGACTACGTCGTCCGCTTGAACGAGGACATCGACGCGCTCTCGGCGCCGTCGCCCTACCTCACCCGCATCGCGAGTCTCGACAACGACGTGGTCGCACAGTACGTCGCGAACGCACCCCATCCGCTCGCCCAGATCCGCGGCTTCGGCACGACGCTCGTCCGGGCGAGCTCCGATAACACGATCCAACCGGTCGCCGTCTATGTGCCGGGGTCGTACGATCCGAAACGCCCCGCGCCGTTGGTGATCTTCTTGCACGGTCGCGAACAGACCGAAACACAGCTCTTGGCGAAACCGGATTTCGCCCGCCTGGCCGAATCGACCGGCTCGATCGTGGTCGCGCCGTACGGCCGCGGCTACTACGATTTTCATGCCGATGCGACGACCGACATCTACGACGCGCTGGCCGCCGCGAAGGGTGCGTTCGATATCGATCCGCACCGGCAGTATCTGGCGGGCTACTCGATGGGCGGGTTCTCGATCTTCGAGGTCGGCGTGGTGCACCCGGCCGATTGGGCGGCGCTGATGTGCGTCTCGGGCGGGCTCTTGAGCGACCAGGACGCGAACGCAGTCCTGCGCGAGATGCATCCGGTTCCGCTCTACGTGGTGACCGGGAAGAACGACGCCGACATCCCGACGACCTACACCACCCAATCCGCCGGCTTCTTGCGCTTCAACGGCATGGCGGTCTCGTACTATCAGCAGGTCGACGGCACGCATCGCTTGGAGACGCTCTCGCCGATCCTCGAAGCGGCTTGGAGCGACATGCATCGCGGCGTCGTGCGCGATCCGCCCGCCACGTTCGCGATGAGCGCCGCACCGCCCAAACCGCCGTCGGGCTTCAAGCCGTAGGCGCGCGGACGTGATCTCCGCACTCGCCCTGGCCGCCGTCCTCGCGCACGACCGCAGCCGCTACATGACCGACATCGCCGCGATGGAAACGCTGACGGGCCGCGACGTCGCCTACGACTACGTCGACCGGTTGACCAACGATATCGCGGCGCTCTCGTCCGCACCGTCTTCGAGCCCGAAGGCCGACTATGCGGCGCGCGTCGCCACCCTCGACGACGCCGTCGTCCGGCAGTATCTCTCGCGCACGCCGCAGCCGATAGCGTCGATCCGCGGTCTGGGCGAGACCTTGGTGCGCTCGAGCGCGGACGGCACGCTGCAGCCGCTGGCCGTCTACGTGCCGGCCTCGTACGATCCGACGCATCCGGCGCCGTTCGTGCTCTTCTTGCACGGCAGTGGCGGATCGGAGTCGGGCATCCTCGCCCAGCCCGGCCTCACCCAGCTCGCCGATTCGACCGGATCGATCGTGATCGCAC
>Ga0070691_10000734_pt1 | contig 12858 bp, 9 predicted proteins | sample KBSK1101metaG_FD_64673 | JGI IMG/M metagenome (GOLD analysis project Ga0070691, IMG submission 64673) | Corn, switchgrass and miscanthus rhizosphere microbial communities from Kellogg Biological Station, Michigan, USA - KBS K1-10-1 metaG | ecosystem: Host-associated > Plants > Roots >... | reverse complement strand
GTCGGCTGCAGGCGCCCGCGCACGCGGCTGAAAAGCTCGAAGCCGAGCTGGTCCTCGGCGTGCTGCAGCGCCTTGCTGGCCGCCGGCTGCGAAATGTTCAACAGCTTGGCCGCGCCGGTCAGGCTGCCGGTGGTCAGCACCGCATGGAACAATTCGATGTAACGCAAACGCATGTCGAGTCACCCCACCCGGACGGATCATTGCCCGCCCTTTGTCGCGCCCGCCGACGCCGCACCGGCGCCGGGACGCTAATAGGGGCGAATCATCGCATGTAACCGCCGCGCGCACCCAGGCCGAAAGTATCGGAGCCGGTACACTGCCGGGCGCCACGCGTTCACGCCACCCAAGGATCGACCATGCCCGCGCGTCTCGTCACTGCCGCCATCCTGCTGCTGGCCTGCCTGCCCGCCCATGCCGGACACGAGAACCTCCGCGACTACGGCGTCCGGATCGGCGTGCTGCAGCCGGGCAAGTGGAACGCGATCACCGACGTGCCGGGCGTGCTGGTCGGGCAGAAGACGCTGATCGAAGGCGATGACGTGCGCACCGGCGTCACGGCCATCCTCCCGTACGCGGGCAACATTTTCCAGAACAAGGTGCCGGCCGCGGTGTACGTCGGCAACGGCTTCGGCAAGCTGACCGGCACCACGCAAATCGCCGAACTCGGCAACATCGAAACGCCGATCGTGCTGACCAACACGCTCAGCGTGCCGACCGCGGCCGACGCGTTGATCGACTACACCTTTTTCTTTCCGGAAAACGCCGAGGTCATGTCCGTGAATCCAGTCGTGGGCGAAACCAACGACGGCTGGTTGAACGACATCCGCGGCCGCCACGTCACCAAACAGGACGTGCTGGACGCGATCCATGCGGCGAAAACCGGCCCGGTCGCACAGGGCAACGTGGGCGCCGGCACCGGCACGGTCGCGTTCGGCTTCAAGGGCGGCATCGGCACCGCATCCCGCAAACTGCCGGCCTCGCTCGGCGGCTACACCGTAGGCGTGCTGGTGCAGACGAACTTCGGCGGCGTGCTCAGCATCGACGGCGTGCCGGTCGGCAAGCTGCTGCACAAGTATTACCTGAGCGACAAGTTGAACGATTCGCCCGACGGTTCCTGCATGATCGTGGTGGCGACGGATGCGCCGCTGGATTCGCGCAACCTGGAACGCCTCGCGAAACGGGCCATCCTGGGGCTCGGCAGGACTGGCGGCATCGAGTCGAACGGCAGCGGCGATTACGCGATCGCATTCTCGACCGACAAGGATTCGCGGGTCGCGTACGAATCCAACGACCCGTTGCAGCACATCACCGTCGTCCGCAACGACGACATGTCGCCGCTGTTCATGGCTGCAATCGAGGCGGCCGAGGAAGCGATCCTCAATTCACTGTTCCACGCCGAAACGACCACGGGCCGCGATCATCACCGCATCGATGCCTTGCCCGTCGACAAGGTGCTGCAGATCATGCGCCGGCGCGGCTACGACATCGCCGATCCCGCAGCGCACGGCGACCACGACCCGTAGGACAGGCACTCGCCCGCATCGCCCGATGCGGCACCGGGGTGTGCGCGCCGTTCACAACTCCCAGTTATGCCAAGTGCCGGTCTTTTCATTGGCCGGCGGCGTGCGCCCACGGGTACTCTCCTGCAGGCACTGCTGTTGGCGCACATCCGAAGGAAGGATTGCATGTCTGACCATGGCGAAGTGGCTGGCGACGGCCAGTGGGGTCCGCCTTATCTTTTGTACCTCGGCCAAGCCGCCGACGATCTGGCCATCAAGACGGCCAGGGGCCTGGCGTTCTGGCGCCCCGAATGGTGCGTGGGCCAGCACAGGCATCCCGACTGCCGATACACGCTGGGCTTGCCCGACATGGGCTTCGCGGAAGCACGCGACGCGGGCGCCGACACCATGGTGATCGGCACCGCGAACGCCGGCGGCGTGATGGCGCAGGAAACCGTGGCCGACATCGTCGAAGCGCTCAACGGGGGGCTCAACGTGGTCGCGGGCCTGCACCAGAAGCTGCGCGACAATCCGTATATCGTGGCCGCGGCCCGGCGCAACGGCCGGGTGCTGTACGACGCGCGCGACTTCACCCGCAACCTCCCGGTCGGCAACGGCCGCAAACGCGCAGGCCATCGGCTGCTGACCGTCGGCACCGACTGCTCGGTCGGCAAGATGTACACCACGCTCGCGCTCGAGCGCAGCATGCGCAAGCGCGGTTTGACCGCGGATTTCCGCGCCACTGGCCAGACCGGCATCTTCGTGGCGGGCGGCGGCATTCCCGTGGATTCGGTGGTCGCGGATTTCATTTCCGGCGCGGCGGAGTGGATCTCGCCTGCGCGCGAAGACGGCGGCTGGGATTTGATCGAAGGGCAAGGTTCGCTGTTCCACCCCTCTTACGCCGGCGTGTCGCTGGGACTGCTGCACGGCTCGCAACCCGACGCGCTGGTGTTGTGCCATGAGCCGACCCGCAAGCACATGCGCGGCTTGCCGGATTCCCCGATCCCTGATCTGAAACGCTGCCTCGAAGCCAATATCGAAGCCGCGCGCCTGACCAGTCCGGCGGTCAAGGCCGTCGGCATTGCACTCAATACCTCCAATCTTTCCGAGCACGAAGCCAAGGTGATGTGCCGTGAAATAAGCGGCCGGCTCCAGCTTCCCTGCGAAGACCCGGTCACGATGGGCGTGGAAGGCATCGTCGACAATCTGCTCGCATGCTGCGCGAACTGACCATCCGGCCCCGCAGCCTGCCGCTGCATTCGCCCTTTCGCATTTCGCGCGGCGTCAAGCACGCCGCCGACGTGGTCACCGTCGAACTCCGACAAGGCAACTGCATCGGACGCGGAGAATCGGTGCCGTACGCGCGATACGGCGAATCCGTGGCCTCGGTGCTCGACGAGGCTGAGACGCTGCGAAAGGAACTCTGCGCCGGGATGGGCCGCGACGAACTGCAGGCGCGGCTGCACCCCGGCGCAGCCCGCAACGCGATCGACGCGGCGTTGTGGGATCTCGAATCGAAACTCACCGGCGTGCCGGTCTGGACGCGACTGGCAAGACCACCGCGCGCGTCCATCGTCACTGCGCTCACCGTCAGCCTCGATACGCCGGAAGCGATGGAACAAGCTGCATCGCGGATCGCGGATGCGAAGCTCATCAAGGTCAAGGTCGATGCCGACGATCCGGCCGCGCGCATCGAGGCGGTGCGGCGTGCAGCGCCCTCGGCGCGGCTGATCGTCGATCCCAACGAGAGCTGGAACCTCGACATCCTGCACGCCACCCTGCCCGCGCTCGAACGCGCCGGCGTGAGTTTGATCGAACAGCCCTTGCCGGCGGTCGGCGATGCCGATCTCGCAGGGTTTTCCAGCCGCATCCCGATCTGCGCCGACGAGGCTTGCCACACCTGTGCCGATCTGCCGCGCCTGCTCGACCGCTATCAGGCCGTCAATATCAAGCTCGACAAGACCGGTGGGCTGACCGAAGCGTGGCGGCTGCTGCGTGCCGCGCGTGCACAAGGCTTCCGCATCATGGTCGGCTGCATGGTGGGATCATCGCTCGGCATCGCGCCGGCGCTGGAAATCGCGCGCGAAGCGGAATTCGTGGATCTGGACGGTCCGCTGTGGCTGGAGAACGACTACGCCGGCGGTGTGAAACTGCAGGACGGCTTGCTTGCTCCGCCCGCGCCGGGATTCTGGGGGGAGGCAGCGCGCTTCGCCGATACCCTGACGGCTTGCGCCTAGCAAAGGCAGCGCGCCCGACGAGTGCGCGCTTCGCAACCAAGGCGTGCGTGGCCTTGCCACGTCGTCCACAATCGCAAGCCATGCCACGTGACGCTTTTTTCATTCGGTGCCGTTTTGCGACCCGCAACCATTTCGATTCGATGACCAACAAGGTGAAAGCGATGTTCCAGCCTGACGCGGCCCGACATTCTTCCGATCCCTCGATCCACGCCGATGCGCTTCGCCGCGCCGCCTGGACGCGCACCGCGATCGCGGTGGCGATCGCGGCATTCAGCACGGCCGCGGCCGCACGCGACAATCGCCCACCCGCGTCTGACTTTTCGCACGCGCCCGCCGCGACCCAGGCGATGCTGGCCAAGGCCAAACCGGTGACGGCCAGGCACGCGATGGTCGTTTCGGACCAGCACTACGCGACCGAAGCCGGCGTGCAGATCCTGAAGGAAGGCGGCAACGCCATCGACGCGGCGGTCGCAGTCGGTTACGCGCTGGCGGTGACACAACCCTGCTGCGGCAACATCGGCGGCGGCGGCTTCATGACCATCCATCTCGCCAATGGCGAAAACCTGTTCCTGAACTTTCGCGAGAAGGCGCCGCTGAAGGCGACCCCGAACATGTTCCTGGACGCGCAGGGCAAGGTGGTCGAAGGCCGCAGCACCGACACGTACCTTGGCGTCGGCGTGCCGGGCACGGTGATGGGCCTCGACACCGCGCTGAAGAAATACGGCACGATGAGCGTCGCGCAGGTCATCCAGCCGGCGATCAAGCTGGCGCGCGAAGGCTACGTGCTGCAAGAAGGCGACGCGAAGATCATCAACGACGATCTCGAAGCGCTCAACAAATATCCGGAATCCGCCGCGGTCTTCGGCAACGGCGGCAAGCCCTGGAAGGCGGGCGATCGCGTGGTGCAGAAGAATCTTGCCAACACCCTGGAGAAGATCGCCAAGGGCGGCACCGACGCGTTCTACAAAGGCTCGATCGCCGAGGCCGTCGTGAAAGCCAGCGACGCCCACGGCGGCATCCTCACCATGAAGGATTTCGCCAGCTACAACGTGGAATGGAAGAAGCCGCTGCAATGTGAATACCGCGGCTACACCATCCTGTCCGCGCCGCCGCCGAGTTCCGGCGGCACCACGATGTGCCTCGCACTGAACATCCTGAAGCCCTATCCGGTCGCCGACTGGGGCTATGCCTCGACGAAGTTCGTGCACTACTTCGCCGAAGCCGAGCGCCGCGCCTTCGCGACCCGCAACACGTATCTCGGCGATCCCGATTTCGTGAAGATCCCGATGCAGAAACTGATGTCGCCGTCCTACGCGGCATCGCTGCGCTCGACCATCAAGCCCGACAAGGCCACGCCCTCGTCCGAGATCAAGAGTTTCCTTCCGCCCAGCGAAGGCAACAACACCACGCACTATTCGGTGATGGACAGCCACGGCAACGCCGTGGCCGTCACCTACACCATCAACTTCCTGTTCGGCATCAAGCAGATCGCGGGCGACACCGGCTTCTACCTCAACGACGAGATGGATGACTTCACCGCCAAGCCCGGTGCGTCGAACGGCGCGGGGCTCGTGCAGGGCGAAGCCGATGCGGTCGCACCCGGCAAGCGTCCCTTGAGTTCGATGACGCCGACCGTCGTGCTAAAGGACGGCAAGCCCTTCATGCTGAGCGGCAGCCCCGGCAGTGCCACCATCATCTCGACCACGATGCAGAGCATCATCAACGTGGTCGACTTCGGCATGAACATGCAGCAGGCCGTCAACGCACCGCACATCCACATGCAGTGGTATCCGGATGTCGTGTACGTCGGGCCGGGCCTGCTGACGCCCGAGTCGAAGCAGCAACTGGAAGCGATGGGCTACACGCTGAAGGAACGCCATTTGGGCGTGCTCGAATCCATCCTCGTAAACCCCAAGACCGGCATGCTGGAAGGCGCCAGCGACCCGCATCGTTCGGCGGGCTCGGCGGCGGGTTACTGATAAGCGCCATGCGCACGCAGACTCACTTCGAAAACGCGGTGTGTATAACACCCTCTCCCTCCGGGAGAGGGTGCCCCGAAGGGGCGGGTGAGGGTTCGCTCACCGAAGGCGCTACATCTTCTGCAAACTTGCAGTTCGAGTATTCGTACCCTCATCCGGCGCTGCGCGCCACAGCAAAAGCAGCGCGTAACGCGCCCTTCTCCCGGTGGGAGAAGGAAAGAGCCAACGGCGAATGAAGCCCGCACGCGATGACCACCCCGACTTCCCACGCCGACCCCGCACGCGCTGACGCGGCTTGCCTGGACGGCGTCGATCTCTCCGCCTTGGCACGGCGCGCGGGCACGCCGTGCCACGTTTATTCCGCAAGCGCGATCCGGCAACGCATCGAAACCCTGCAAAAGGCACTGTACGGGCTGGACGCGCGGGTCTGCTACGCGGCCAAGGCCAATTCCAACATTGCGATCCTGCAACTGATGGACCAAGCCGGGCTGGGCGCCGACATCGTGTCGGGCGGCGAGTTGTGGTGCTGCCTGCATGCCGGCATTCCCGCCGACCGGATCGTGTTTTCCGGCGTCGGCAAGACCGCGGAGGAAATCGCGGACGCGCTGGACGCAGGTGTCGCGCGCTTCAACGTCGAATCGGCGGACGAACTGCAACTGCTGCAACGCGTCGCCGCGGAGCGCAACGTCGTCGCCAATGCTTCCGCGCGCATCAATCCCGACGTCGACGCCCTCACCCATGCCAAGATTTCCACCGGCAAGTCGGAAAACAAATTCGGCGTCAGCATCGACGAAGCGCGCCAGTGGTTCGCGAACCGCGCCGCGTTGACGCACGTGCGACTGGACGGCCTGCACGTCCACATCGGCTCGCAGATGCTGAGCCTCAATCCGATCCGCGCGGCGCTGCGACGCGTGGCGGAATTCTGGCGCGAACTGAGCGCCGCGGGACACACGATCCGCAGCATCGACGTCGGCGGCGGCCTCGGTGTGTGCTATCGCGCCGGCCACGATCATCCCGTTTCGATCGATGACTACGCCGACGCGATCCGCCAAGCGTTGGCAGGTTACGACGGCCGCATCCTGCTGGAACCCGGCCGCTGGCTGGTGGCCGAAGCCGGCGTGCTGCTGACACGCGTGGTCCGCGTCAAGGAAGGCCGGCAGCGCAAGTTCCTGATCCTGGATGCCGCGATGACCGAACTGATCCGGCCTTCGCTGTACGACGCGTGGCACGACATGGTGCCGCTGGTGGATGACTCGCGCCCGCTGCAGACCTACGACGTCGTCGGCCCCGTCTGCGAAACCGGCGACACCTTCGCGCGCGATCGCACGATGCGGGAATGCAGGGCCGGCGACCTGGTAATGATCAAGGCCACGGGCGCCTATGGTGCGTCGATGGCATCGACCTACAATTCGCGGCCGCTGGCGGCCGAAGTGCTGCTGGATCGCGGCCGTTACGCGGTCGTGCGGCGCCGGCAAACATTGGAAGAAATGATCGCGGGCGAACAACCAGCCGACAAATGGGAAATCGCATGAAACCCTGCGCGCGGTTCGTGCTGGCGTCACTGACCGTGGCCCTTTGTGCAACCGCTGCGCAAGCCGATGCGCCATCGCCACGACAAAACGCCGGCTTCGACCGCCTGGTCGACGCGGTGGTGGCGTATTACCACCTGCCCGGCCTCGCCGTCGGCGTGATCGATCACGGCAAGGTGGTTTACACGCGCGAGGTCGGCACGCTCGCATCCGGCAAGCCGATCGACAATGACACATTGTTCGAAATCGCCTCCAACACCAAGGCGATGACCTCCACCCTGCTGGCGCGGCTGGTGCAGCAAGGCAAGCTGCGCTGGGACGATCCGGTGACGAAGTACCTGCCTTCGTTCCGCATGTACGACCCGTGGGTCACGAAGAACATGCAGGTCGGCGATCTGCTGGTGCACCACAGCGGCCTGCCCGAAGGCGCAGGTGACCTGATGCTGTGGCCGACGCCGAATCACTTCACGCGCGCGGACGTGATCGCGGGTTTGCAGTACCTGAAACCCGCCTACAGTTTTCGCGCGGGTTATGCCTACGACAACACGTTGTACATCGTGGCCGGACAGGTCGCGGCCGCGGCGGGCGGCGCACCCTACCCGGTGCTGATGCGCCGCGAAATCTTCCAGCCGCTCGGCATGACGCGTTGCCAGGTCGGCACGTGGAACCGCGATGAAGTCGGCAACGTCGCGGACCCGCATGTCATCGAAAACGGCCGCTACGTCGCGATGCCCGCTCGCGGCGCGATCGTGCACGAAACCACCATGGATTCGGCCGGCGGCGTGCGCTGCAGCCTCCACGACATGTTGACCTGGGCCATGAACTGGCTGGCGCCGACGCCGCAGCAACTCGCGTGGCTGACGTCCGAACAACGACGCGCCGAATGGACGCCGTACACCCCAATGCCCATCTCGAAACGCAAGCACGAATGGGACGGCACCCTGTTCTGGGGCTATGGCTTCGGCTGGCGGATCGGCGATGTCGACGGCGAGATGACGGTGTCGCACACCGGCACGCTGTCGGGCATGTATTCGGCCGTGACGCTGTTGCCGTTCAAGCAGAGCGGCTATGTTTTCATGATCAACGCCGAAGCCGACAACGCGCGCAGCGTGCTCAACGAGGTGCTGACCAAGCACTTCACCGCGCCCGACAAGGCGCGCAGCGTCGAAAGCTACGCCGACGAACTGAAGCGCGCCGACGAACAACGCCGCATCTCGCGCGTGCCCGACACGTCTTCGCGCAAACCCGCGACGCCTGCCGACCTGAAGAACGAACTCGGCGTGTGGCGCGATCCATGGTTCGGCGAGGCACGCATTTGCGCACACGGCGACAAGGTGCAATTCGCCTCGCAGAAATCCCCCGAACTCACCGGCGAAGTAATGCGCGTCGGCGACAAGTACCTCGTGCACTGGTTCCACGGCGACGCCGAAGCGTGGCTGGACTTTCCCACCAAGGCCGGCGGCACGCTGCACATGGCCAAGGTCGATCCGGATGCGGATTTCAGCTACGACTACGAAGATCTCGCGTTCACACGGGAGCACGCCTGTGACTAGAACCCTTGAGGAAATTCCAAATTTGCTCGTCATCCCGGAATCGCGAAGCGATATCCGGGACCCAGTGTCTTTGCGTCCCATGAAATTCCGCAGAAGTCACTGGGTTCCGGCTTTCGCCGGAATGACGAAAAGATGGATTGAGCCTTTTCCGAAGGGCACGGCGTTTTTTCTGGCCTGCACGCTGGCTTTAATCTCCACTACCGCCAGCGCCGACACCCCACCCCAAATCTCGTCCGCAAAAACCATGGCCGAAGCGGGCATGGTCGACATCCGCTCGCTGGTTCCCGACATCGCCGAGAACATCCATTACGCCGGCAGCGACAACTTCACCGGCGCGCCGGTGCCGGGCTATAAGGCCGCCAAGTGTTTCCTGCTGAAGCCCGCCGCCGAAGCGTTGGCGCGCGTCGAACACGCGCTGCGCAAGCAACATGCTCGCCTGAAAATCTGGGACTGCTACCGCCCTGCCCGCGCGGTCGCCGCGTTCGTGCGCTGGGCGCATGACCTGTCCGACACAAGCACCAAGGCCGTGCACTATCCGAACGTCGACAAGAGCGAGCTGCTTGGCGAATACATCGCGCCCGTGTCGGGCCACAGCCGCGGTGCGACCGTCGACCTGACGATGATGCAATGCGACGCACACGGCCGGCACTGCAAGCCGCTCGACATGGGCACGCACTTCGACATGTTCGACCCGCTCGCCCACACCGATTCGCCCGATGCCACCGCCGCGCAGCACGCGAACCGCGAGCGCCTGCTGCACGCGATGGCCGCGCAGGGTTTCGAAAACTACGCGGCGGAATGGTGGCACTACACCTTCACCATGCACCCGCAGCCGACCACGCTTTATGACGTCCCCGTACATTAGGGGGAAGATCCGATTATTTTTGTCGTCATTCCGGGGCCGCCGCGGCTTCTTCGCGGCGGAACCCGGAATCCATTGTCTTTTGCAATTGATGAAAATGGATCCCCGCTTTCGCGGGGATGACGTCTGATTCCAGAAGGGTTCTGGCCACTCGGAGACTCGACCATGACGCGCAAACTTTTCGTTCTGCTCGTACTTGCATGGCTGCCCCTGATGGCCGCCGCGCAAGCACCAGCACCGCTTCAAGCCCAAGTCGATGCGCTGATGAGCCGATACACGGGCGACGTGCCCGGTGCGTCCCTGCTGGTCGTGAAGGACGGCAAGCCCGTCATCGAGCGCGGCTACGGCTACGCCAATCTCGAAGAACACACCAAGGCCGGCCCCGAAACCAATTACCGCCTCGCCTCGGTCACCAAGCAGTTCACCGCGGCGAGTATCCTGCTGCTGGAGCAGGACGGCAAACTGAAACTCACCGACCCGATTCGCAAGTACCTGCCGGAACTTCCGGCCAGCGATGCCCGGATCACCATCGAAAACCTGCTCGCCCACACCAGCGGCCTGGTCGACTACGAAGACCTGATCCCGGCGAGCCAGACCGCCCAGATCGACGACAACGACGTGCTGCGCATGATCGCGTCACAGGATCACCTCTACTTCCAGCCCGGCAGCGCCCACCGCTACAGCAACGGCGGCTACGTGCTGCTGGGCCTGATCGTGCAGCGCGTGTCGGGTATGGACCTCGCCGATTTCATGAAGCAGCGTATTTTCAACCCGCTAGGGATGGACCACACCCTGATGTACGAACACCACCGTGGGCCGAAGCCGACGCATCGCGCGTACGGCTACAGCCTGATCGACGGCAAATGGACGCGCACCGACCAGAGCGTCACCAGCGCCACCCGCGGCGACGGCGGCATCTATTCGAACATCCGGGATTTCGCGAAGTGGGACGCGGCGCTGTACACCGACAAACTGCTCGATGCCGAGTCACGCAAGCTCGCGTTCACCCCCAAGGACCCGATCGCCGATCCCGACACCGACTACGGTTTCGGCTGGCGCCTCAGCGGCGACACGGTGTGGCACTCGGGCGAAAGCCAGGGCTTCCGCAACGTGATCATCCGCTGGCCCAAGCAGCACGTCACCGTGGTGATCCTGAGCAACCGCAACCACTTCAAGCCCTATCCGCTCGCGCTAACCATCGGCGAACTGTTTCTGGCGCACTGAACGGTGAGTGTTAACGCCGGGACTCAGCCGCCGACAGCCCGCGTAGCGGGATGACGGGCGGCGGGAGCGACTTGTTGGGCGACATTGCATCAATTACCGAACAGGCTCTGGACTGTGCGAAGGAGCCACGGACGCGCTTGTTGCCGGAACTTCCAATATACGTTAAAACCATTTGACAGAAGTAGAGACCACCGTTCCTTGCTCTTGAAATTCATCTTGCAGAGATTGGAATCCTGGTTCGTAAGGTACCCAGCGCCGCTCACGACCTGCGTGTGCAAATCGATTGTATAAGTCGTTGTAGCGCACAAGCTCTCATCTGTGAAAACGATAACGTCTGTAGTCCACTGTTTGATGTCGAACGTTTGCAGATCTGTACCAAGCAGCGTGTCGTTGACATATGCGGTAGATTCAATGCATTTACTTTGAAGTTTGTAACACTCTATCTTCGACGTCTGTATCGGGTTTGCAATGGAGTCGTTCGTCAGATCGGTACGTACCCAAGTTCCGGTCACCGTTACCAGATCGCCGCTCGGCATGACATCTACAAACGGTGATAGTGAAACAGGAACCTTGCTATCAACATACATGTTGAGCAAGATGGCGACCCCAAAGGCTACGACTGCAAACGCAAAGCACGCGCAGAGCACCAAGAAAATTCTCTTGGGCATGTTGAGCTTGCCCCAAGGTAGTACCTCGCGAAAGCCAGCAATTTGAGCCCGCACAAAGTACAGCAAAATGATGCCCGCGAGCCATATGAACGGAATCGGCACAAGAGCTACAAACAGTGCGTTAGCGGTGTAATTGCCTTCCTTAAACCATTTCTCGACACTCTTATCGCGTTCGCGTTCACACTGAGCAAGATTTGTATTGTTGGCGAGGAGCTGTTGATTTGTACATGTTTTGTACGCGAGCGCGCCAAATGACTGTGCGGACTCAAGTGCCGATTGTTGAGAGTAATGCCACGCGCCGACCGCCCAAGCAATAGAAGCGATGATGCCTAGGACGATCCAAGGCTTTGACCAGCGATATTGAGACATATGCCCCCCTATGTTCCACAATCTTTCGTTCTGCCACCCAACTTACAAGTCGATTTCAAAGTGAAGCATAACTCCACTGGATAACCCGGCCCGCGCGGCGCGCATCATCGGAACATTTCCCACACCAATCCTTGACATGCACCGCTCGTGCCGCCTAATCCGGCCGCCTGCGTGGCCCATGCCCTCAAGCTATCGCGCTGGGCTGCGACCTCCGCTCTCAAAAAAAGCCGCTGCAAGCATCATGCCGATCCGCACACGGCGCGATATCCGGCAGATTCATCGACAAATGCCCTCACGCCGCCGGCACGCGCTCGAATGCATTCTGATCGAAATTGGTGTGCGCTAATGAACCGCGCCAGTGCTGGAACCCATGACGCCCCGCATGCGACACTCCGCGCATGCCAATGCACTCCCCCACGATGGAATTGCTCGCGGTCCTCGCGATCGCTTTGTACTTCGCGGCGGCCGCCGCGCTGGCGCGCCCGTTGCTGAGCCACAGGGCGATGCCGCGGCGTGCGGCGCTGGTCCTTGGCGGTATCGCGGTGCTGATGCACTTCGGGGTGCTGTTCGGCATCCATCGCGGCGCGGTGGACCTGCACTTCTACGCCGCGCTGTCGCTGGTGTCGGCGGTGATCGCGGCCTTGACCCTGATCGTGAATGTCGCGCGCCCGGTGGCGGCGCTGGGCATCATCCTGTTTCCGCTCGCGGGATTGTTCCTGGCGATCGACGAATTCCTCGCGCCGGCCACCGCGCCGTTTCCGATCGACTGGCAGATCGGGCTGCACGTGATCATCGCGCTGCTGGCGTACAGCCTGCTGGCGATCGCGGCGGTGCTGGCGTTGCTGCTGGCGACCCAGGAACGCGCGCTGCGCACCCGCCGCCTCGGCACCTGGGCGGGCGCGCTGCCGCCGCTGACGCAGACCGAATCGCTGATGTTC